>VYME01000159.1_pt1 | contig 45051 bp, 38 predicted proteins | sample 5115281 | NCBI WGS metagenome assembly VYME01 (sample SAMN12291780, study PRJNA351875) | freshwater metagenome | isolation source: freshwater lake | place: USA: Michigan, Wintergreen Lake | collected 2013-08-08
GGCGTCGAGCGCCGAGCGTCGGCGGCCGACGGGCGTTGTCGCGCGGGCGACGGCGTGGCGGACGCCAGCGCGGGACGGCCATTCCGCGTCGGCAACGGCAGGGCGGCTTCGTCCGCCAGCATGCGCAGGAGTGCCAGCATCTCCTGTGGCACACCGGACATCTCGGGCGACGCGGCCAGCGCATCGAGCAGGGTCACCAGCACCTCGGTGTAGTGGAGGTTCGACTCCGCGGCCATCCTGCGGACCAGGTTGCCGAGGTACATGCGGTTGTTGAACGTGCTGCCGCGCTCGGCGAGCAGGTAGGCCAGCGTGAACTCCCGGACGTGCCGTGCGCGCTGCGCCGGCGCGCCCACACCCCGGCCCGGATCGAATCGCCCGGGGTGATGCAGCACCTCCGACAGGAAGGCGGCACCCGCCGGCGCGAAGAGACGCACGACGTCGTCGACCATCTGCGCGGTGAAGACCTGCTCGATCGAGTGCGGCGCGCCCTTCGTGTTCACCATCCGTCGCAGCGCCGTGCGCAGCCGCGCCGGATGAGCGGCCACCATCCGGCTCCACGTGTCGTCACCGGCGTCGACCGTGCCCCGCGCGAGCCAGCGTCCGATGTGCGCCTCGATGTCGTCGACGGAATCGGCCGTCTCGATGACCTCCCCGGACGCGCGTGACGGCGGGGGCCACTGCTCGGGAGGCGAGTCGACGCCGCCGGTCGGAACTTCGACGTCCGCCGCCGGCGGGACAAGCGCTGCGTTCGCGACAGGTTCCGCCGCGAGCGTGCGCAGCGACTGGAGGATGCCCGACACGGTGTCGTCGGGCGCATCCACGCGTGCCACGCGATCGATCGCGGCCGCGAGCAACGAATCAGGTGGCACGCCCGCCTGTTCCGCGCGGTTGCGGACGAGGGCGTCGAGGCATTCGGCGCGATCCAGCAACGACCCGGCGTCGAGGATCAGATGACTGACGAGTGCAGACCACAGCGATCGCCGCGCGGCGTCGGCGTCCGCCGTCGGTGCGCCGTCCGCGTCGAACCATTCCGGATGCCGGAGGATCGCGTCGAGGAATCGGCGGTGGCGCGGGGCGAGCAATCCCGGGATGTCGAGCAGCATCGCCAGCGGGAGATGCGCGGCCATGCGACGGCGATGGCGGGCCAGCCGGCCATGGCGCCGGAGCGCGTCGATCACGAGTGGGGCGTGGTAACGCGTCAGTGTCGGCCAGGCAGCGGACAGGCCGCTGGCATCCCCGCGGGTGAAGGCGGCCGTGAGAGCGCCTGCCCACTGCATCGACAGGTCGACCGCGGGTGTCGGCTCCGCGCGGGCGGCGATGTCGTCCGATGACTCCCGTTCCGGATCGTTGGCGGCCAGCCACCGCGCCGCCGACGTCGAGGTCTCGCCGGCGATGGCGTCGTGCCATCGGCGATCGCGGTCGGTTGGCGCCGGGATCGAGTGAAGGCGCCCGAGCGCGGACCGGACCTGCGCGGCGGTGCCCGCGTGCGTGACGCCGAGCAAGCGGGCCACGCGCTTGAAGGTTTCGCGGGCGAGGGCGCCTTCGTCGACAGGCGCGGCGCCGCGGGACAGTGCGGCCTGGAGCATCGCTTCCTGGACAGCACCTTCGACTGCGCCGGTGTCCATGGGGCTCGACGTCGCGGCGAACGCGCCGACGAGAAGCGCCGCCAGTACGGTGACCTGTGCCGGTCGGGTGGTCGACAGTGCCGCCGTCCAGTGCGCTGCGAGATCGGCGCCACACTGCTGCACGAGGCGACGCACGATGCGATCGCGATCGGACGTCTGTCGCAGCCACTCGACGAAGGCGTTCCGGTGCGCGCGCAGCACCGTGGTTCCCAGTCGCACCGGATCGAAGCTCGCGCCGGCGGCATGCCAGGGCAGACGGCCATGCACCAGGAAGTGCGTGAACTGCTCGAGTTCCGAGCGGTCGAGCGAAAGCACGCGCGGCGTCGACGGCGTGGCGTCGCTGTCCTCGTGGGGTGTTCGCTCCAGCGCGATCATGAGGCGCTCGCGGAAACGTCGCTCGGCTTCCGCCGTCGTGATGTCCGCCGGCACGGCGCCGAGATCCACCTCGATGCGTTCGTAGCGTCGCACCTCGCCCGGGGTCCCGAACTTCGCGAAGACGTCCTCGGCCACGGCGAGCAGATGCCGGCTCACGAGCGTCTCCCAGCGCGACTGGCCGTCGAACGCGGCAGCCTCGTCCGGGAACGCGAGCTCCACTTGCAGTTCGTCGATGAGATGACGTTCAGCCATGGTGCGGCCCCGGCCTGGCGACCACACCCTTCCGCATGAGGAACTCTGCCACCGCACGGCCGGCGCTGTCGGCAGCGACGAGGGCGCGGGTGCGGGCCCGATCGTCCGCGCCGAGCGCGGTCTCGCAGGCCGCCAGCCGGGCGGCGAGCCACTTCGCGTACTGCTTCTCGAACGTCTCCATGTCCGCATAGCCCAGCCACAGGACGCCGGGGAGCACGTGGGCCGGGCAGTTGATCTGCACGGTCTCCTCCGCGAGACGACGGAAGCCGGCGGTCTGTCCGCGAGCGGTCCACGCGGGCATCACGACCGTGAGGCGCAACGACAGGAATTCGGTCGGGAGCGGGGCCGTGCCGTTCGTCGGGGGCAGCGACGGACGCAGCAGCACGTGTTCCACCACGTGCATGCCTTCGCTCTCCACGTTGAGGTTCACGAGGAAGCGACGCAGGTGGTTCGCGGCGCGGAACGCGGCGGCGACGGAGTCGTACGTGCCGAGGACCCACCATCGCCGGGACTGATCAGGCCGGAACATAAGCGGGAACCCGGTGTCGCCCCCGGTGTGGGCCACGCGGTAGTTGGCGAGGTCGACGCCGTGGCGCAGGAGCGCGAGGCTCACGGTCTTCCCGGCGAGACCGAGGAGGCCATGATCCGTGGGGGCGCCGCCATGGATCCCGACGGCGGCATGCCGGAGCGCCTGGGTCAGAGGCCGACTGTGCTGGTACCGGAAACCGAGGAGCAGGCTGGACCGCAGCTGGAACCCCGACACGTTCGCTTCGCCCTCGCTGGTGTCCTCGTCCGCGTGGCGCGGCGGCGGGGCACTGCGGGATCGCCCCGAGGGGCGGGCGCCGGCATCGCGATCCGGCGCGACATCCCAGGAGGGAGCGCCGTAGTCGAAGCCGCTGCCGCGATTGCGGCCGATGTGGAGGATGTGTCCGAGGTAGGCCAGCTTGTTCGCCAGCAGCATCTCTTCGAGCTCGGTCGGCGCGTAGTAGCACGCGAGCTGGCGGAGGGTGTTCTGGGTGTACGTCTCGCCGTGCAGCGCGAGCAGGTGGTCGAGCACGCGGTGCCGGCGCCCGTAGAAGGCGTCGTGGCGCGCCCGTGCCTCGGGCAGCGACGGATCCTCCTCCGGCGTGCCGGCGAGCAGCGCGCCGAGCCCCGGCACGAGGTCGTCGCCCAGCGGCTGCCACCAGTAGGTCCGGCGCACATCCGCGCGTGCCGAGAAGAGATCGCGCAGATGGTGGAGGTGCGCCGCGCCGTCGGCGATGACCTGCTCGAACATCGCGAGATACGTCTTCAGCTGCGCAGCCTTCGCCCGTGCCTCGGGCGTGGCCGAGGCAGGCAGGCCATGCGCGTTGATGCCGTACACGGCCGGGAAGTGGTTCTGGATCGAGAAGTACTGACGCAGGTCGCGATGTGTCCCCGTCGGGGGCGGCAGCAGCGATGCGATGGCCTGCCGGCCGTGCCGCCGCGCTTCGCGCCCCGCCCGCAGGTCCAGGTATTTCTCCCGCACCTCCGGGGCAGAGATGGCGACGGCGCTTCCGGCCCGGGTCAGGCGAAGCATCTCCGGCAGGAGCGTGTCGGACGGCAAGTGCAGGCGGAGGGCCTCCCGGCGCAGCTCCCAGCGGATCGACCCGCCGGTGGGTGGGTCGTCGCCTTTCGCGATGGCGAGATGCCGCACGGCGCGCACGCCGTCGATCGCGCAGAGCCGCGCCACGAGGTCGCCCACGAAGAGATCATCGCGGTCCGCGTCCCTCAGCGCCGCTGCCGCGATCACGCCGCGGCGCGTGTGGGAGCCGTCCAGGATGTCGTCCAGCTTCGCGTGGTCTGCCAGTGCCGCCTGGAACGAGCGGAAGGCGACGCCACCCGCCACGGCACGGGCGCACTCGTCGAGGATGTCGGCGAGGATGTCCTCGGGCGAGCGAGGACCGCCGATCTCGAAGGCCCCCTGGACATGGCACTCCACCGGGGTGACGCTCGTGACGTCGTCGATGTCCTCGCAGAGGTTCCGCTGTCGCCGGTAAAGCGCGGCGGCCTCGCGCCGTGCCGCGGCGCGGGCGGCGCTGTCGGCCACCTGCTCCGCATGTTCCAGCGCGATCCGGTAGAGGCCGTTCACGCCGGCGGCGGGACCGCTGTCGGGGATGTCGGTGCCGACCCACGCATTGTCGAGACCATCGAGGGTGTCGAGGAGCGCGCGCCGATAGTCGGCCACCGTGGTGGCCCGACAGGGGAAGACCTGCGCGGGGCCGTGCAGCGCGAGCTCGGAGAAGTGGATGCGGTCGTCGGGCCCAGCCAGGTGGTCGGCGATCGGGAAGCCGATGCGATAGACGAGATCGGTCAGCGCGTAGCAAAGCTGTTCGAGGATCGTGACGCCGGGGTCGTGCAGGTTGTAGTCGGACCACGTCCGGCCGCTCAGGTCCTGCAGGTGTCGCACACCCTCGCGGCGGAGGCCCTCGAAGCTGACGGGCGACGCGGGGCCGGTGCGACGGCGGATGCTCTGGCGCCGGGCAGAGGCCGGCCCGGTGCCTGCGGGGCGGGGAGCGGTCGCCATGGTCAGCGCGCCGGCGGGGCCGAACCCTGCATCGTCGGGTCGAACCACAGCCGCGTGATGAAGAACTGGATGCGCACGCCCTCGCCGTACGGACAGCGCGTGCGCAGCATCAGGCGGTAGCGGGCGTCGCGGCCGCTCGTGCCCTCCCAGCGCAGTTCGATGCGGTCGCAGCGGCTGCCGAAGTACGCGACGGTCTCGCGGATGCGGCGTCGGGGCCGGAAGAGGTCGAGCAGGCTGCGGGCCGGGTTGAAGGTGTTGAGGGCCACGGCGTGGAGCAGCGCATAGCGCCCCGTGCCCTGGCGATCGCCCACGCCGGCCATCACCTCGAAGCCGTGGCAGCCGCGCAGCCAGCCGCTGATGTCGTGCCACTTGCCGTCGGCCAGGACCGGTCCGGTCTCGTAGCCGGAATCGTCGTCCGGGTTCTCGCCGGTCGGGGCCTCGGGCTCGTAGCCGCCGAGGCGTCCGGCGCTGCGGATCACGCCGTTCACGTCGAGCGCGTAGCGCGGATTCTCGGTCCCCACGCCGACGCGACCGAGCGGGTCCAGCGACATCACGCAGGGGCCAGCGCGTTCCACCGACTGCGCGCCGAAGACGAGCCGCTTGCCGGATCCGTCGGCGGTGTCGCTGCCGTACGCGATCGACCACTGCGCGTTGTTCGGATCGCGCTGGGTGTAGAAGCTGACGAGCGCATTCGCCGCGCCCAGTGCGGTGATCTCGACGCCGTTCTCGGGCGACTTCCGGTAGCCCTCGTCGACCATGTTGAGGGACGAGTCGATGAGGTCGCCGAAGTGGTCCTCGGTCGGCAGGCGCCCGGCCCGGAAGTAGTTGCGCAGCGTCGCGCGGTTCTGTCTAGCCATCGCGCGCTCCGCTCACGACGAAGGTGCTGCCGATCTCGAGCCCGGCGATGCCCGTGGCCGAGGCCGCGTCGTGGTTCGTGTCCGTCATCAGTTCCAGCGCGTGTTGCCGTGCGGGCAGTGCGATGCTCCACGGGAAGCGCGGCCGCAGCGTGCCGGGGACCACCTCGCTCGGCTTGCCCGTCCAGAGGCCGGTGGCCGTCATGTCATCGTCGACCCGCGCGGAGTCGCCCAGCCAGTAGTCACCCTCGTCGGCCTCCGCCACCTGGAGCAGCGACACGCGCGCGACGGACGCCACGTAGTCGAACTCCCGGATCCACGCCTCGACCTCCTCCTTGCGCAGGCTCCAGTCGAACTGCGCCCCCGCGCCGTCGCCGCGCCAGGGTGACAGCCGCTCGATGATGTCCGCGTTCAGGCGCTGCAGGTGCAGCCCGCTCTGGGCACCGGGCCGGAACCGCACGGCACAGCGCACCTGGATGCGTTCGTACGTCGCGTTGCGCACGACGATGTCCGCGAAGGGCGAGGCGCGTTCGGCGAGGAACGTCTGGATGCTCTCCAGCTCGGTGGCGTTCATCTTCGGTGCCCGCGTGCCGCCGGTGGAACCGCGCTCCGGATGCGGGATGACGACGATCAGCACACCGCCGGGACGCGGTCCGAGCGAGTCGCCCGCCAGACTCGCGAAGCACTTCACCTTGAACACCTTCGGATAGCGTTCCAGCACGAGGCGTTCGTAGTCCCAGTGCACGGACGCCCGGTTCTTGTGCCGGAGGCGCTCGCCGGTGCGGCAGCGCAGCTGTCCCTCGGTCTCCATCGCACGCCCGCCGAACGAGGCGCCGATCTGCTCGATGTCGGCAAGACCTGGCACCGACAGGCTCGGTCGGGCGACGGCGCCGTCCCGGGGCGTCTCCGTCTGGGCGACCGCGACGTCGGGATCGCGCGTGGCGCGCACGGCCTGCGCATGCACGCCCTGGAGTCCGGCGACGCTCTCGAGCCGATCGCTCGCCGCGAGGCGCAGCCAGAAGAGCTCCGCGGGGAGCACCGTGTTGTTCCGGTCGATGTCCTCGGGGATGTCCAGCAGCACGATGCCCGACGTGAGGAAGCCGTGGGTCGTGTCCGACACCACCCGCGACGGGGCCAGCGGGCGCCACCGGTTCGACGCGAGGTACGACCACTGGAAGCGCGGGCGCGCGCGCCGGTCCGCGCGGCGGCGTGCCGTCTCGTCGCGAAGATGGAACATGAGCGAGAGCGGTCCGGCGAGCGAGCCGGCCTGCAGTCCGATGAAGAGATTGCCGTCGGCGTCGTAGCGGGGGAGAGGGCCCGCCGGCACGCCGCGGATGGCGGGGTAGATCTCCTCCACCCCGAAGGGATGCACGAGGAGGATCTGGTCCTCCGTGCCGCTGCGCTCCTCGGGGATCTCGTGCGCGAGGTTCATGCTGCCGCTCGCGCGGTAGTCCACCGAGATGCGTTCGATGAGCGGGGTGTACGGCCCGTTCGGCATCGGCAACGGCCGTCGCCGCTTCGCGTTGCCCGTGACCACGCGCGTGAGCAGCACCGGATACTCGCGGTGGCCGAACGGATCCGCGGGGTCGGACAGCTCGATCCGGAAGAAGCCGGCGCGGGCGCCGAGGTCGTACTGGAACGACTCCCCGTCCGCCGGTGCGCGCGAGGTCCGGAAGTGGTTGCGCAGATCGGTGGCGGGCACGCTGAGCCGGGTGTGGCGGGGCACGCGGCCCTCGTCGGAATCCGTGCCGAACAGGGGGACTTCCGCGGCGCCGCCGTTGCGTGGCTCCCAGCGGCCGTCCCGCAGGATCGACATGGACGCCCGCATGCTGCGATTGTGGAACGTGCCGGGATAGCCGCGATAGTGGGCGGCGAATCCGCCGTCGTCCTCCGGTAGCTGACCCCACTCGATGTTGAGATCGAGGGACGTGAGCGGCTTCCGCGCGAGTTCCGGGCTGCCGAAGACCAGGTAGGAGCCGCGCGCGGGCAGGGGGCCGAAGGGGTTGAACGCCTTCGAGGGATCGAGCCGCCCGAAGTTGTTGTGGACGACGAGATTGCGTGCCCCGGTGACGGCGACGTCGATCTTCGCACTCACGAGCACGAGGTCCGCCAGCGCCGAGTACGGGAACAGCGAACTGCCCTGGCGCAGGCGGAGGCGCACGACGGGCAGTGCGGTGCGCCAGCCGCCGCCGTGGATCGCGTCGACATACGGCACCAGCGCCGGCGCATCCGGTCGCAGCCGGAACACCACGGTGAGATCGCTGCTGCCGCGCGCCTCTCCGCCCGGCTCGGCCCCGAGGACGAAGCCGTCGGCCGGCGAGAACCAGCCTTCGCTGCCGGTCAGCCGGACCTCGGCGAGATTCACGAACAGCTTGTTGAAGAGATAGTCGCGCACCGGTCGCTTGCGGCCCCGGAGGCAGGCCATGACATCGGCCCGGTCCGGCGCCGTGACGTCCTCCGCCTTGCGACGCTGGGGCAGCCGCGGTGGCACGCGCGGACGGGGGACGCGGCGGAGCGCCGCCTTGATCGCGCGGAGATCCTCGGCACCGAGCGTGTCCTGGTCGATGAGCATCCAGCGGGCGAAGATCTGGCCGAACCGGGCGAAGAACTCCGGCTCGGTCCCGGTGTGGAGCAGCCGCTGGATCAGGAAGGCGCTGTAGAGGACGGGCACGGTGTAGCACGCGCGCTGCGCGGCGAGACCGCCGGGCATCACGTCGAAATTGTTGACGAGCAGCTGGACCTCGATACGGGTGTCGCGGACCGTCTCGAAGCGGAGCGCGATCGGTTCGCCGGCGTGTCGCCCGAGCCGTTGGTGCAACGCGCGCCGGATGCCCGCGCGAAGGCGGATCGGCAGATCGATCCGGCTGCGGAGTGTCACCTCCCCGGGCGATGTCGTCAGGCTGTGTCGGAGGGTCCAGGCCTGCTCGTCGGTGAGCGCACGGATCCGCCGGATCAGCACGGCCGTGGCGACCACCGGTGCCGCGCCTTCGGCGAGCGTCCGAGCACCCGCCGGCGCGGCGCCGCCGCGGGGTGCGGATGGCGGCTCCAGCGCCGCGAAGCGCGTGAAGAGCCGCTCCAGCAGATCGGGGAAGGCGCCGGAGGCGCCTCCAGTGGGGCCTTCCTTCGAAAAGCGCAGCACGGCTTCCGCAGCGCCGACGTCGCGGTCCGCGGGCTGCTGGAACTCCAGGGCGATGCGGACTTCACGCTCGCCTTCGGCCAGCAGCAGGAGCGGGCTCGCTAGCGCCAGACCGACCTCGGCATCCTCGGCACCGTGGACGCCGGTGCGCGGGCCCGTCCCGCCGAACAGCGGCCAGTGACTCTGGCGCGATCGGGTCGGTCCTTCGCCGACCTCCACGCGCTGGGCCTTGGCGCGCGTCACGTAACCCAGTTCGCGTTCGGGCGCGATCAGCGGGTCGCGCTCCATGCGCAGCGTGTAGAGCGCCGCCACGGTGGCATCGGTGATGGTCAGGGACTCCCCGGTGCGGTACACGAACTCCCGCCCTTCACTGTCCTTGTCGATCGCCACGGGGGTCCCGGCCGGGAGGATCACGGCGCCCTCCATGTTCGGCACGCGCCGACAGACGAGATGCACGCTGTCCGGTTCGGCGGGGCGCGGTGCCATCCGAAGGCAGTCGCGGTAGTAGAAGTCCGCGTGCCGCGCCGTGAACGTGTTCATCTGCTCCTGGATCGTGCCGTACAGCTGCAGGAACGAGAGGAACAGCGCGGCCGATGGTTCGTGGGCATCGCTCTTCAACGACAGGGGCAGGTCTCCCATCGCGCGCTTGCGCAACTGGGTGATGGCGTCGAGGAACGTGAAGAACACCACGCGCGTCCGGCTGCGTCGGGCGCTGGTGGCCGCGGGCGCCGGGACGTTTCCCGGGGCCGTCCAGATCGGGTCGAGACGCTGTGCGAAGCGGCCGACCGTGGCGTCGTCCGCCGCCTGTGCGAGGGTCCACTGCAGGAGGCCCGCCAGGCGTTCCGAGACCAGCCGGTGGATGTGTTCGCACAGCGCGACGCACGCCGGGCGGTCCACCACGGCGAGCGCGCGGTGCCATTCGTCGATGCGGTGCGCGAGCGCGAGGATCCGCAGCGACAGCAGCGTGGACGGGCTCGATTCGAACGCGTTCAGGAACTCCTCGCGGAGCCGTTCGACATCGACGCTCACGATCCGCGCGAGGACCAGCGCTTCGTCTTTCTCGAACCAGCGGTCCCAGCGACCGTCGTCCCGGTTGCGCAGGTCGCGGAACACGAGATGGCGCGAGGCGGTGGCGGCGCTCTCGACGAGGTCCGACAGGCTGCGTTCGTCGGCGCGGAAATAGCGGCTGTCCGACGGATCGAGCGCCGCCGGCAGCCGCTCGTTCTGCGAGGTGCCGGGGTTCGCCTGCCAGCGCGGACGGGAGTTCACGGGGAACGGTGCCTCGATGGTCCGGCGGGCGGCGTCACGCCGACAGGCGGTCGAGGCCCGCCTGGTTGCCTTCGGTCTTGTAGAGCGGGAACACCATGTTCGCGCGCGAGTTCGTCGTGCGGATCGTGTAGTCGAGCCGCAGCTGGAGCACGCCGTTCCTGCTGTCCGGGATGTCCACCTCGATGCGGTCGAGCGAGATGCGGGGCTCGAAGAACAGCACGGCCCGCCGGACGATGTCGCGGATCTCGGTGATCGTGCTCTCGTTCATGTGCTCGAACACCATCTGCTTCAGACCGCATCCGAACGTCGGGTGCATGACGCGCTCGCCGGGGACGGTGGAGAGCAGGATGAAGAGGCTCTGCGCGATGTCCTCGTCGCGCGACACCATGACCGCGGCGCGCGTGTGCGGATCGAACGACGGCGGGAAGCTCCAGCCGGTGCCGAGGAACGTCTTGTCGGTGTCGTCCAGGGGGCGCTCGACGGTCCCATCGGCGGTGTCGATGTTCATGGGTGTCCTCTCCATTGGACGGCGTCAGCCGCCGATCATGACGGTGAAGCAGCCCAGCGCGATGCTGCCGCCGTGGGCCGTGGTGTCGCCGATCCGCGCGGCGGGCTTCTTGCCGATCATCACCGTCGCCGATCCCTTCGCGATCGTGTCGGGCGGGCCCACGCACACGGCGCTGTCGCCCACCACGGCGGCGGGCATCTTGCCGATCAGCACCGTCGGGACGCCCGGTCCGATGACCGGCCCGCCCACGTGCGGGATCGGCGGCAGGCCTGGCGTCACCATGGGGCACGTGTGCAGGTCGGTGATGCGGGCGGCGGGTGGCATGGTGCGGGCGCTCGTGTCGGTGTCAGTTGATCATCACCATCGCGCCCTTCACGGTCGTCTGACCGGAGGCGGACAGTTCGGCGCTCGCGGTGCCCTTCGCCACGAAGCCCACCTGCGCTTCGTTGTTGACGTTGAGGCCTGCGGTCTTCACGTCGGCCTTCGACGTGATCGAGATCGCGTTGACGGCATCGAGGGTGATGCCGCCCTTCGCGGTGATCTTGATGTCCTTCGGGCTGTCGAGCGTGATGCCGCCGGTGCCGAGTTCGATCTTGTTGTTGTTCTGGTCCTGCACGAGGATCGACTTCGCGTCGTCGCTCAGCACGATCTTGTTGTTGCCGGGCGTGGTGATCGTGATGACCTTCTTGTCGTCGTCGAACTCGATCTTCGTCTTGGAGCGCGTGACGATCGCCTTGGTGTTGTTTGCCGCCGTGAGGCTGTAGGGCGGCGCGTGCTTGCTGCTGTACAGGCTGCCCAGGATCACGGGGTGCGAAGGATCGTCGTTGAAGTAGCCGAGCACGACCTCGTCGCCGATCTCGGGCAGGAAGAACGCCCCGAACCCCGACGATCCGTAGAAGGACGCGAGGCGGGCCCACACGCCATCCGTCGCGGCCTTCATCACGGGCACCGAGACCTGCACACGCTGTTCGCCCTCGGGATCCGCATCGAGCTTCATCACGACGCCCACCTGCAGGCCGCCGACGCCGGGAAGCCATCCCGATGCCGGCGGGGCCACCACGTCCGTGCGTTCGGTGAGCCAGCGGGCCGGTAGGCCGAACGACACCTCGGTGATCCACTCGCCGGCGGTGATCTCGTGCCGCACGGCGCCCACGAACACGTTCCCCGAGAAACGCGTGCCGACCCCGGCGAGTTCGATGAGCGTCCCGACCCCCGCCAGGGCGCTGCCCTGGAACTTCATGCGCCCCTGCACGCGGGCGAGCCCCGACTTCACCTGCTGGGCCTTCGCCCAGTTCGTGAGCGCGCCGCTCGTGAGCGGTACGCCGGCCTGGAGCCGATACTCCGCGAGGCCGATCACCGTGGCGAGCGCCGACGATGCGAGATCGCCCTGTTCGTTCAGCGTCTGCGGTGTCGCGGTCTGGGCCTCCACCTTCTGGGTCTTCGGATTCCACGCGTTCGCGCCCACGGAGACGAACTGCATCCGCGCGTCGATGTCGCCCTGGAACTCGATGAGGTCGACGCCGTAGGTCACCTTCAGGACGGGGCTGCCCGACGTGGCGGGCGCCTTCACGCCGACCTTGCTGTCGACCACGATGACGAGCTGCCCGTTGGCCTCGGCGCGCGCCAGCATGAAGTCCCAGTCGGTGCAGTAGTACTGCACCAGTTCCTTGAACGTCTCCGTGGTCGCCCCGACGTCCGCGCTGAGGCCCGAGTACGTCGCGATGAGGCTCGCGATGATGTCGCTATCCTTCTTGTCGACGAAGTTGGCGTTCTTCCGCCCGACGGTCATGGCCACCGCCTTGTCGCGACACTCGATGACGAGCCGGCTCTCGTTGTTGCCGGTGATCTTGAGGCTGTGCCGGATCACGATGCCGGTGAAGATCGTCTCGGTGATGCCGGCGTAGCCGGCGGAGATGCTGATGACGGCACCGGGCTTGAAGGTCGCCGCCGCACTGAGCGGGAAGGTCTGGTTCGCGATGTCCCCGTCGTTCAGGACGATGCGGGCGATCGGAATCGCGTTCGCAGTCCGGGTGACCTCCACCGACACGACCTCGACGGAGTCGGCGAGCGGCGCGCCGTCGCTCGTGATGGCGAGGGAGACGACCCCGTCGGCGTTGAGGTTTGGGGAGTCGGCCATCGCTATTCGAGTGGCGGGAAGTGCAGTTTCGCGCCCGGCTTCAGGTCGCGGAACTCGAGCAGGCCGTTGAAGCGCGCGACCTCGGGGTAGTACGACGGATCCCCGTAGATCGAGGCGCAGAGGAGCGGCAGCGTGTCGCCCTCGCGCACGAGGACGATGTGGCTCAGGTCCGGCGACGATCGATTCGAGACGAGCTGCTCCTCGCTCTTGCTCATCGACCCCACGAACTGGAGATCCACCTTCGCGCGAAGCGGTGCGCCGCTCGGCTTGAACAGCGTGTACTGCGTGGACATGGTGGTCATGCGGCCGAAGAAGATGAGCGACCCCCACAGGAGCCGCACGCGACCCGGTTCGTGCGTCTCGCCGTCGTACTGGTAGACGACGGCCAGAAGGTTGTTGATCTGGGTCTTCACGTCGGCGGGGGCCGTGCCTGCCGTGGACGCCGGGACCGCACCGGTGCCGTCCAGGACGAGGGAGAAACCCACCTTGTCGGAGTTCACCGCGCTGAACTTGTTGTCGGAGCCGATCTGACCGAGCGTCTTCTGCGGGCTGTACTCGATCGAGTACTCCTGCTTGAATTCGGCGGGGTTGATCATCACCGAGAACGTCTTCGACCGGTCGATCGTCACCGAGCCGCCGGCCGCGATGTTGTAGCGGGTCATGGTGAGCCGCGTCTTCTGGTCGGGCATCTGCTGTCCTGGTTGGCCTGGTCCGGGTGGTGCCGTCGGCGCCGCCCGCTTTTCATCGTCGACTTGTCATCGTCCGCTGTTCATCGTCCGCTTTTCATCGTCCCCCGGTCGCCGTCACCGCTCGCGACCTTCCTGCAGCCGGTCGCGCAGCCACTCCTTGCACTCGGTAAGGATCTCGTCCTTCATCCGCGCGAGCGTCGCTGCCGCCCGCTGCTCATCGAGCGGCTGTGACGCCGGGCGCGTCGTTTCGACGGACGAACGGATCACCATCTGTCGCACCTCGATCGTCACGGCCTCAGATCTCCCGCATCCAGTACGCGTAGGCGAGCTCGATGGTCTCGACGGCCACCTTGTTCTCCTCCGCGTTGAAGGCGCCCAGCTCCCAGCGCACGGGGTACGCGTTCGCGAAGGTCCATCCGTGCAGCGGATTGCGATCGGCGTCGAGCAGATGGACGTGCACCAGCTTGGGCTCGATGCCCGAGAGCCCGCCCACCATGGTGTCCTGGCACCACGTCACCAGTTCGGAGTCGATCGGGGCGATGCCGCGCTTCAGCACGAGGTTGTTGTGCGTCACCTTCTTCGGGAGCATGTGGACGAAGGCGTTCTCGCCGCCCTCGACCACTTCCTCCGTCTCGATCTTGGCGCCGATGCCGCTCACTTCCTGGAACGAGGCGTCCGCGGCCGTGCCGATGCCGCCGAAGGTCACCTTGAAGTGGAACGCCGCCGGCGGGTACGAGATCATCCGTTGGCGACCGTCAGACCTTCGTGCGCGATCTCGATGGACTCGACCGCCACTTCGTTGCCGTCGGACTTGAGATCGGTGCCCGTGATCTTCGTGGGCCACGCGTTCGCGAGAGTCCAGACCATCGTCGGTGCACCGGCTTCATCCAGGAGGCTGATGGTCACGGGAATGCGCTTCACCGTGTTCATCTTGATCTGGTTGAACCAGTCCCAGAACTTGTTATCTTTCGAGAACACACCCTTCTTCATGGTCACGTTCCCGTACTTCTTGATGCCCGGCATCTTGATGACGGAGAACGCGGGACTGTCGCCGTGCCGGTACTCGATGGGCTGGGCCTCCACATCGAGACCCGAGACTTCCTGGAACGACATCACCGCGGAATCCCACTTCACCTCGAAGCGGAACTTCGGGATGGGCCACACTGTGCCGGACTGTGCCGAGCCGTCGTCTGCCATGACTTGCCTCCAAGATTGGACAGGATCGTTGTTCGTTCGCGCCGGCGCCTATCGGGGCGGGCCGACGCCGGATGTTCGTCAGGACTTCTGCATCTGCTGCTGGAAGGTGATCTCGATGAATTCGGCGGGTCGGGTGATCGCCACCAGCACCGTCACCCGGAGGATCCCCTCGAGGATGTCCTCGGGGGTCATCGTCTCGCCCAGGCCCACGTGCACGCTGAAGGCATCGTCCGGCACCGCGCCGGCGAGACCGCCTCGCTTCCAGACGCCGGTGAGGAAGTTGGCGATCATGCTTTTCATGGTGACCCACGTGTTCGCGACGTTGGGCTCGAACACGAGCGCCTTCGACGCGAGCCGGATGGACTCCTCCAGCATGATCATCGTCCGGCGCACGTTGATGTAGCGCCAGTCGAGGCTGTTGCCGTCCAGCGTGCGGGCGCCCCAGACGAGCGTCCCTTCGCCGATGAAGCTGCGGATCGCGTTGATCGACTTGCCCTGCGCCGTGACGTTGAGGTCCTCCTGCTGTTCGCTGGAGATGCTCACCGTGGGCGACACGACGCTGTTCAGGCTGACGTTGGCGGGTGCCTTCCAGACCCCGCGGGAGTTGTCGACCATCGTGTACACGCCGGCCATGGCGGCGCTGGGCGGGAGCACGTTGAGGCGCTTGCGCATCTCGGCCAGCACGCTCACGAAGAAGGGGCTGATGGTGGTCAGGCTCTTCGCGAGCAGCGCGACCTCCGACAGCTTTTCCTTCTCCAGCGTCTTGATCTTCTCGACCTCGGCGGTCTGCTGCGCGAGCTTGGCGGGCGGCATGTCGTAGCCCGCGAGCTCCTGCTTGATGCAGTCGATGAGGGAGTCGAGGCTGTCGTCGTCGATGTTCGCGTAGCTCAGGTCCTGGTCCTGCACGATCGTGGTGTTGACCCACGGGTAGTACGCGGTCCCGAAGCCGAGGTCGTTGATGCCGATCGAATCGCGGAAGGCCGCCACACAGTCGGGCTGCGTGCTGCGGTCCTGGTAGCCCTCCCAGATGTCGAGGATTGCGATGCGGTTCTTCATCACCTGGCCGCAGTGGAGGAGCGCGGCCTGCTGCACGCTGTCGCAGTCGGCCTTGGGCAGCAGCACCGCCTCGGGGATGACGACGATCGTGGGTTCCTGTTCCTTCTCGAGTTCCTTGATGCCGTCCATCAGCGGCTTCGCCTCGATCGCGATGCCGGCGTCGGGCTTGTAGCCGCCCACCGACACCACGTAGCAGGGTCCGCCGCCGTTCTGGAAGAAGTGCAGCATGCTGTAGTACAGGAGATAGAAGCCGCGGGTCTGTGCGATGAGGTAGCCCGTCTTGCGGGAGGTCATCGGCACGGCGTCGCGCGCGGCGAGCGGCTTGGCGGCGGGAGCGGGCACGGCGCCCGTCACCTTCGTCAGGCTGAAGCGCGTGAGTTCACGGGTGGGGCCGAATCCGAAGTACTGGTGGAACTCGGCCATCGACGTGATGCGCCACGGCTTGTTGGTGAGCGAGTTGCCGCGGTTTTCCGCTTTCTCGGTGTAGCCGATGAACGCCGGCACGGCGGTGGCGACCTCGACCACCGAATTCGGGAAGGCGTTCTTCTCGACGATATAGACGCCCGGTGTCTTCATCTGTCCCATGGAGTTTTCCTTCAGTGGCTGGAGGTTGGGTTGGGGGTTGCGTCAGAGGTTGACGTAGATCTCGGAGACCGTGACTTCACGGCCATCGACGGTGTCCTTCCCGAGCAGGTTCGGCGATGCGAGCGCCAGTCGCTTGACGAGCACGCGGTCGCCGGTCGGTGTGGCCACGCGCAGCTGGAAGCGCTGCGTCGGGCGTTCCCGCAACGGGATGGGGATCTTGGAGCGCAGGACCACCGCGCGCCTGTTGCCCGGCAGCACCGTCGGGGCGGCCGGTTCGAACTCGATCGCGCCGTCCGCATCGCGGATGGTCGGGACGGCATCGGCCGCGCCCAGCACGTAGTACTTCCAGACGGTGGTGCGCGCGTCGAAGGCGATGAACCACGTCGTGGACGGTGCCGGTGACGGCGGCATCCGGACGCGCACGAACCCGAGAGGCGGGGCGGCGAGGTCGCGCGGCGTGACGATGCCCTTCAGCGCCGCAGCGTCGAGCGCGACGCGGTCCGCGGCCGAGACGCGATCCTCGGCATGCAGGCGCCGGTCGCCGGCCGCGTCGGTCGGCCCCGCTGACGCGGTGTCGAACCAGAGCGTCGTGCGGGCGTCGGCGCCATCGAGGCGCGTGTAGTTCGCGAAGGTCGGCACCGTGGTGACGATGCGGAACGTCAGGTCCACCGGGCCATCCGCCGCGATCCGGTCGGATCGGAAGGCGGCGAGCGTTCCCGCTCCGTGCCGACACAGGAGGCCCAGGTTCGCGAGGCGCTCGCTTGTGTCGTCCACAGGTTCGAACGCGATGGCGGGGCAGGGTGCGTCAGCGAAGTAGGCGTGCCGCGCTTCCAGCGTGAAGGCGGGGGTCCATCGCTCGAGCGCGCGCGAGCTCATGCCGGGTCCGCCGACGTGTCCGAGGCGCTGATCGGCGGCGTCTGGCTGATGACGTCGCGCGCGCTGAACGTGACCATGCGCATCTTGTAGAGGATGGAGGGCACGTACTTCCCGCCGAGGATGCCCCAGAGGTTGCTGAGGTCGGTGATGCTGAGGTTCTCGATGTCCATCACCAGCCGGTCGATGCGACTTTCGAGTTCCGGCGTGTTCGAGTGATCGAAGATCGGATTGCGCTGGAAGAAGCTCACCGAGTTGGAGAGGAACTTCAGCGCATCCGGATAGTGCCGCCCGCTGAAGTTCGCAGCGACCATGATCGACAGCGTGAGGTGCACAGACGGGCTGCTGTCCGCCGAGCGTCCGACGCCGGTGCGCGTCGGCAGGTTGTTGAACGGCAGCGTCTCGCGCTCCACGTTCACGAGGAAGAGGAGCACCTTGTTCTCGGTGTCGACGACCGGGGTGCCGTCCAGCTCGGAGAGGTTCGAGGTCCGGACGATATCGTACGTGACGTTGGCGTGGCGCTTCAGGAACTCGTTCAGTCGCCCTGCCACCTGTGTCACCGCCGAGTCGATCATCGGGCTTCACCACGGCGGCTCACTCGTCACCGGCCCGCGGGGACGATGGCAGCGGGCGGGAGCGGACATCCGCGCGACCGACTGCCTCAATCGTGAACGACATCGACTTCCCCATGCGTGCGACACCTCGATGGCTTCGCTCGGACCGAGCCGGTGGGCTGGCCGACATTCCCTGAGCGGGCGCAGCAAGGGCACCGCGACTCGGGACCTGATCGTCATACCGTTGCACGGCGATGCCAATCGGGAGAATGCTGACCCGGGCCTTCGCCAAATCCGACAACGGGCTTCGCGAATGCCGGCGTGCTCCGGTGGAGTTCCGGCTCGCTGCGTGCCCGGTGTAGACATCAGTGCGCACTCCGGTTCCGCGCGGTCGCCGTGCCTGCGCCATCGGTCAGCGTCGGGCTCACGAAGCGACGCCCCGCTGCCACCTCGCGGATGCCCTGCAGCAACGAAGCGAAGGCGTCCTGCTTCAGCACGTAGCCATTGGCGCCGGCGGCGAGCATGCCGTCGACGTAGCAGGCCTCGGTGTGCAGCGTGAGGGCGAGCACGCGTGCGGACGGATGCTGCTGGAGGATGCGGCGCGTGGCCTCCATCCCGTCCATGTGCGGCATCTCGACGTCGATGACCACGACGTCCGGGGTCTGGTCGCGTTCCGCCTCGATGGCACCGGCGCCGTCGCAGGCCTCGGCGACGACCTCGAGATCCGGTTCGTGCTCGATCATCTCGCGCACCGTGGCGCGATAGGAGGCATGGTCGTCGGCGAGGACGATGCGGATTGTCATGCCGTCACACCCTGCCGTGAGCGAGTTCTCGCGTTCAATCGAAGCCCCCCGCGGGTCGCATCCCAGGGATGCGGCCGGCCGTCGGATCGTCTGCGACCGCGCAGCCCGAGGGTCGGTCGGGGCGTGCAGGCGGTCGATCTGCGTGCTGTACAAACCGGTGGGCGCGGTTCGACGGGACGAGCCACCCCGTCGGCATTCTCGCGACCGGTCTGCGGTCAGTGCACCGTTAGGCTCATCCGGGGGGCGAATCTCCACAATCAGCGTTTGCCTGATGCGGAGAGGGCGAAAAGCTGAATCGTGCGGCGGGGCGCGCCGGGTGCTTTTCGTCGGGGTGATGCTGGAGAGGGAAGGTGCGGCCGAACTGGCTGGCCGCGGTGCGGAGATCAGCTGTCGCGGTCGTCCCGCCGGTGGACCTGCGCATCCAGCGTGGTGAGGCCTTCGCGGATGGCATAGCGGGTGAGTTCCGCCGTGCCATTCACCCGGAGCTTCGCCATCAGATGCTCCCGGTGCGTGCCGATCGTCTTGGCGCTGACGTGCAGGCGCTCGGCGATCTCGCGGGTCGAGCAGCCCTCGGCGATCAACTGGATCACTTCACGCTCGCGGGCCGTGAGTTCGGAGAATGCCGACCGAGTCGGGGTCCCCGAGCGGCGGTTGCGGTAGTCCTCCATCAGGACGCCGGCGATCGCCGGGCTGATCCAGACCTGTCCGGCCAGCACGGCGCGGACTGCGCGCAGGAGCTCGTCGAACGCGCAGTCCTTCAGCAGGTAGCCCGAGGCCCCGGCGTCCATCACTGCGGAGACGAGCCGCTTCTCGTCGTGGACCGAGAGGCACAGCGTGCGGACGCCGGGTACGTCCTCGACGATCCGTCGGATGGCCTCGATCCCGTTCATGCCGGGCATCGAGACATCCGTCACCACGAGATCGGGCCGGAGATCGCGCGCGAGCCGGACCGTCTCGTTGCCGTCGCTCGCCTCGCCGACGATCTCGAACTCCGGGACCTGACGCAGCATGGCGGCAATGCCCTCCCGCAGGATGCGATGGTCGTCGGCGAGGATGATGCGGGTGCTCATGCGGGACTCCGGGGGTGAGGGGGCGCGGTGCGGGCATCGTTGCCCGATCGAGACCGAGGATCGGGCGGGGTCAACTGGCCTCTGACGTTGCCGGCAGCGGGACAACCAGTGTCGCGCGCGTGCCACCCTCGGGCCGGGCGGCGATGGCGAAACTGCCGCCGACGGATTCGATCTGGGCCTGGGCGCTGAAGAGACCGTAGCCACCGGCGGGCGTGAAGCTCGACACGCGCTTGGCCTCGAACCCGACGCCATCGTCTTCCACGAGGATGGTGCAGGACTCCCGCGTGCGGCGGACCGTGACCGACGCCTGCCGGGCCTGCGCGTGCTTCTGCACGTTGAAGAGCAATTCGCGGACGACGCGCAACAGCACCACCGGGACATCGTCGGGCAGCGTGCAGGGCGCGCCGTCGGATTCGAAATGGAAGCCGAGCCCGGTCATGCGGCCCATGCGCTCGCCCAGACTCTCGATCGCGGCGTCGAGGCCGAACTGTTGCAGCACGGGGGAACTCAGTTCGAACGTCGAGGCCCGGGCGGCGCGCGACGCCTGATCGATGAGTGCGCCGAGATCGGCGGTGAGCTGGGCACGATCGGCCGGCGTGTCCGTGGCCCCCAGACGGCCGAGCTTCAGCTTGGCGATCGCGAGCAACTGGCCGAGTTCGTCGTGGAGCCCGGCGGCGATCCGGCGCCGCTCGCGTTCCTCGGCGACCGAGATGGCGTAGAGAAGCCCCTTCAGCCTCGCCATGTCGTTGGTCTGTGCGTCAGCGCCGGCCCGGCGGTCGAGGCCCCGCGTTCGCAGCACGGCGAGCCCGAAGGCGATCCGGCCGGTGTCGTCACGGACGCCGCGCGCGCTCAGGCAGACGTCGACGGCGCCGCCGTCCTTGCGCTTCACGAGCATGTTCGAGGCGGGGAGATCTCCCCCGGAGGCGAGGGTCTGCCAGGAGTCGCGGGTGGCTGCCGAGGCGTCGGGGCAGGCGAACGCGAGGATGGATCGGCCCACCACCTCCGCCGGGGCGTAGCCCAGCGTGGTGCGCACGGCGTCGTTGCAGTCGAGAATGGTGCCGCTGCCGAGCTGGAGCGTCATGCAGACGTCGGGCGCGCGCGTCACGATCGTCCGGTATGCGCTGGCCGAGAGGCCGGAACTCACCTGCGTCTGCACGTGGTGATCCATGGTGCGACTCCTGCTAAACGTGGTCTGCGTTGCCCGGTGCTCGTGCACCGGGGACGGCGGGCGCCGGGCCGCAACGCATACCCGAACGGCATGGTAGTCGCCGGTCTCGGGCGGAATCAAGGAGACTTAAGTATCGGATCGACCGAACCGCCGATGGCATGGCCAAAGTCGATCGGCATGAGAGATTTTCTTGCTGTGACCGCATCGGACGACGGGATCGAGGGCGTTGCTTTCCGACGATTGCAGAGTGTGCAACGAACCAGCGGACCGGACGTCGGCCGAGAGACGGGCGAGGTCGAGACGATTCCAGGTGCCGCGTGATCGCGGCTGGCGGCCCGTCTTCCAGAAGCCGAGGGCGGCCAGACCGCCTGCCATCGACAGGAGCGTCCCGGGTTCCGGCACCGGCGCGGCGGCGAGAGCGAATCGATGTCGAAAGCGATTCGATGCATCGAAGAACCTGCAGGTGAAGTCGCCCTGGCTTAGCGCCGTGAACTCTGCGAAATCGAGGGGCTCCGGCAGGGCGGACCTGGAGAAGGGCGTGTCCGACGGCATGCACGTCACGGCCGACAACTCCGGGACCGGCGAGGTGGACGAGAACGGTTGAGCGCCGAGCCTGGTGTCGATCGGACCGGTCAGGGCGTCCGTCCGGAGGGGGCCTTGTCCAAGGGGCGAACTGGATTCACAGACACGAACGTCGTGATGATCCAATCGTTGTCGATCTGGACGACGTTCATGCCGGGCATGAACTCGAGCGTCCACGTGTGGCCTCCGATCGTCACTGTCCGTCGATCCGGTCGGTCCTGCGGACGCTGCGACTGCGGGTCGTGCATAGTCGATACTCGGGAAGCCTGACAGCCGGAAATCGAGGACTGGCGCGGCTCTCCGAGGGATGGGTGGCTGTGGTGGCTGTCGGCTGCGCTTACAAACCGCAACCCGGGCCACGGAGGGCCGTCACGGAAGTGTCTGATCCGCAAGGCGCTTCATTCCCTGGCACGCAACGTGGTTTCGCGCGCCTGCCGGACCCGCCAACGCACCATGCCTTTCGAGCCAAAACGACACGACAACATGAAGACCTCCGCCATTGCTTCCGCTCTCGCGGCGGCTTGCCTGACCGGCCTCAGCGCAACCGCCTCCGCCATCGACGTCGCCTACGGTGACTTCTCCGACGTTTCCGCGCTGCAGTTGAACGACCGCGCCGCGACCATCGGCAACGCCGTCACCGACGACCAGGGGCGCAAGGTGCTGCGCCTCACCGACAACTACGGCCAGAAGGGTTCTGCGTTCCTGAAGACGCCGGTCTCGCTCGCGAACGATGTCTCGTTCACGACGTACTTCCAGTTCCGCATGACCCAGGGCGACGGCTTCTACGAATCCGGCGAATTCCCGGTGAAGGGCGCGGACGGCATCGTCTTCGTCGTGAACCCGACGAACGACACGACCGGCGGGGCCGGTGAGGGCATCGGCTACAAGGGCTACTGGTTCGGCGCCGGGGTCGAGTTCGACACGTTCAACAACGGCAATCCGCTGGACGTCGACGGCAATCACGTCGGCGTCGATCTGGGTGGGTCCGTCGACTCGGTCATCGCGAAGCAGGTCACCCAGGCGCTCATGAACAACGGGCAGGTCTGGAGTGCATGGGTCGACTACGACGGCGTGACCGACGTCCTCGCGGTACGCGTCGCCCAGGGTGCTTCGGCGCTGCGTCCGGAGGCGGCGTTCCTTACCTACACGGTGGACCTCGACGCCGTGGCGCAGGGTGAGGACGTCTACTTCGGATTCACGGCAGCGACGGGATCCCTCCGAAACCACCATGACATCCTGCGGTGGGAAGTGGAGACGATCCCCGTGTCGGCACCGGTCCCGGAACCCGGCACGCTCGCGCTCTTCGGTCTCGGCGGGCTCGCGCTCGCCTTCGCCGCCCGCCGCCGCGCCTGACACCATCCTCGCGAGGCGACCAGCTCGCCTCCGCCACCGCTATTCCGCCAGCGCCTTCAGGAACGCCGCGTGGAATCGCGCCGGCGCCTCGACCTGGGGTGAGTGTCCGAGGTCGGGGAACTCGACGAGTGTCGCGCCGGGGATCGCCTTGGCGGCACGACGTCCGAGTTCGGGATAGTTGCCCAGCCGCTTCGCGATCTCCGGCGCCGCACGCCCGGCGCCGGGCGCTGTGCGGTCCATCCCGCCGATCATGAGGAGCGTCGGGACGCGAAGCAGCCCGAACTCGTGCAGGACCGGTTGCGTGAAGATCATGTCGGACGTCAGCGCCTGATTCCAGGTGACCAACTCGCGACCGCTGCCCGCGTAGAGGCCGGCGGCCATGCCGACCCAGCGGTCGTATTCGGGTTTCCAGACGCCGTTGTAGTAGTAGCGGAGCTGGTAGTTCTTGATGGTCTCCGCCGTCGTCCGCAGTTCGGACTGCAGGTTCTGATCGATCGTTGCGTACGGCACGCCCTCGGCCTTCCAGTCTTCGAGTCCGAGCGGGTTGATCAGCACGAGGCGCGATACCGTTTCGGGGAACATGAGCGCATAGCGCGCCGCGATCATTCCCCCCATCGAATGCCCCACGATCACTGCGCGATCGATACCGCGCGATGTCAGCAGCGCCTTCGTATTGGGTGCCAGCTGGTGGAACGTGAATTGATAGTGCCGCGGCTTCGTGGCGCGGCAGAACCCGATCTGGTCCGGGGCGATCACCCGGTAGCCGGCGTCGCCGAGCTGGCGGATCGTGGCCTCCCACGTGGCGCCGCAGAAGTTCTTGCCATGCAGGAGGACGACCGTGCGGCCGTTCGGGTTCGGTGGCGCGACATCCATGAACGCCATGCCGAGCGTCTGCCCCTGGGATGTAAACGTGAAACGCTCGACCGGGAACGGATACTCGAAGCCCTCCAGTTCCTGCCCGTAGGTCGGGGTAGTGTCTGCGTGCACGACCGGCGCCATCGGCAGCAGCGCCAGGCAAAGCATCGTGAGGGCGCGCCGGAAGAGGCCTCGGACGCGGTGATCTGGTGACATGGACGCCTCGCGGGAATCGAACGCGCCGGGCGATGCCGCCGGAAGTGGCAGCATCGCCCGCGTGTTCATGAGACCGGGCCCTTGCCCTCGAACCAGCGATAGAGCGTCGGCACCACGACCAGCGTGAGCAGGGTCGAGGTGATGAGGCCGCCGATCACGACGATCGCGAGGGGACGCTGCACCTCGGAGCCGGGACCGGTCGCGAACAGGAACGGGATGAGGCCCAGCATCGCGACCGTCGCGGTCATCAGCACCGGACGGAACCGCATGACGCACCCCTGTCGGATCGCTTCGTCCTGGTCCAGGCCCTCCTGTCGCAACGACCGTATGTACGAGACCAGCACGACCCCGTTCAGCACGGCGATGCCCCAGAGGGCGATGAAGCCCACCGATGCCGGCACCGACAGATACTCGCCGGTGATGAAGAGCGCGATGATCCCGCCGATGGACGCGAAGGGCAGGACGGTGATGATGAGCGTCGCGTAGCGCAACGAGTTGAACAGCGTGAAGAGCAGGAAGAAGATCGCGAGGATCGTCACGGGCACGATGATCGACAGCCGCTTCGTCGCGCGCTCCATGTTCTCGAACTGGCCGCCCCACACGATGAAATAGCCCTCGGGCAGTTTCACCTCCGCGGCGATCCGGTCCTGCGCTTCCTTCACGTAGCTGCCGATGTCGCGCCCCGACACGTTGGACCCCACGACGATGCGGCGCTTCCCGCTCTCGCGGCTGACCTGCACCGGGCCATCCACCACCTTCACGTCGGCGATCTCCCGCAGCGCGACCAGCGCACCGCTGGGACCGGCGAGCAGCGTGTCGCCGATGGTCTCGGCCTTGTCGCGGAACTCCTCGGGGAATCGGACCACCGCGGGGAAGCGTCTCTCGCCCTCGTAGATCTCCGTCGCGATGCGGCCGCCCAGCGCAGTCTCGATCACGTCGTGGACATCCGACGCATTGAGCCCGTACCGGGCCATCGTGCGGCGCCGGATGTCGATGGTGAGGTACTGCTGGCCCGTGAGGCGTTCGATCCGGAGGTCCTGCGTGCCGCGGACCTTGTTCATCACCCGGGCGATGTCGTCACCGACACGCTTCAGCTCGTCGAGATCGTCACCGAAGATCTTGATTGCCACCTGCGAGCGCACGCCGGTGACCATCTCGTCGACCCGCTGGGCAATCGGCTGATGCATGATGAGGCTGATGCCGGGGAGGTTCTTCAGCTTCTCGCGGATCTCGCCTTCGAAGGTTTCCTGGGTCCAACCCTTTGGCCATTGATCGCGCGGCAGGAGCGACACCACCGGATCCGAGTCGCTGTGCGGTTGCGGATCCGCCGGCGATTCGCCCCGACCGACCTTGTTCACGACCATGCGGATGCCCGGGACGGTCATGATCCGCTTGGACGCTTCCATCTCGAGCCGCATCACCTCGTCGAACGACATGTTCGGCATGCGCGTGATGGCCGGCGTGATGGTGTTCTCCTTCAGCGTCGGGATGAACGACTTGCCGAGCAGCGGGAACAGGCTCACCGAGAAGACCAGCAGACCCACCGACACCGCCACGGTGATCTTCGGCTTGCGCAGGGCGCTGCCGAGCAGGAGGAGGTAGTACCGCTTCACGAACCGGATCGGCGGGGTGTCCTCCTCGTGGCCGCCCTTCAGGAAGAACGCGCACAGCGCCGGCGTGAGCGTCAGCGCGAGCAACAGCGACGCTGTCAGTGCGATCGCGATCGTGTAGGCGAGGGGGGCGAACATCTTGCCCTCCATCCCCTCGAGCGTCATGAGGGGCAGGAACACCAGGATGATGATGCCGACGCCGTAGACCACGGGCTTCGCGACCTGCTGCACCGCTTCGAGGATGATCCGCAGCTTGCCCTCGCCCTTGCGATGCGAGAGCTGGCCGAAGGCATTCTCCACCACCACCACCGAGCCGTCGACGATGAGGCCGATGGCGATCGCGAGACCGCCGAGGGACATCAGGTTCGCGGAGATCCCGAGCTGATTCATCGCCATGAACGTGATCAACGGGGCGAGGCAGAGCGATGCCACGACGATCAGGCTGGATCGCAGATCACCGAGGAAGACGAACAGCACGATGACAACGAGCGCGATGCCCTCCATCAGCACCTTCACGACGGTCCACAGGGCGGAGTCCACCAGTTCGGTGCGATCGTAGAACGGCACGATCTGCAGACCGCCGGGCAGCATCCCCTTGGCGTTGATATCCGCCACACGTGCCTTCACGCGGGTCACGACGTCCTTCGCGTTGCCCCCGCGCAGCATCATGACGATGCCGCCGACCGCCTCGGTCTGCCCGTTCTTGATGAGCGCACCGACCCGCACTGCGGAACCGATCTTCACCTCGGCGATGTCGCGGATGTAGACCGGCGTACCGCCTTCCTCCTTCAGCACGATGTTCTGGATGTCCTCGATGCCGCCGATGAGGCCGACGCCGCGGATGAGGTACTGCTCGCTGCCGGTCGGCAGGATGCCGCCGCCGGAGTTGGCGTTGTTGCGGTCGAGGGCCTCGAGGACGTCTGCCAGAGACACCTTGTAGTGGCGCATGCGATCCGGATTGACGAGCGCCTGGTACTGGCGCTCGTAGCCGCCCTGGGAGTTGATCTCTGCGATGCCCTGAATCGAACGCAGCAGCGGGCGCACGACCCAGTCCTGCGCCGTGCGTCTGGCCATCAGCTCCTGTTCGGTGAGCTTTTTCCCGTTGTCGTCGGGTTTCTCCAGGGTGTACTGGTAGACCTCGCCCAAGCCCGTGCTCACCGGTCCGAGGACGGGCGACACGTTCGCCGGCAGGCGGGAGCGCGCCTCGATGATCCGCTCCATGACCAGTTGCCTGGCGAAGAACACGTTCACGTCGTCACGGAACACGAGCGTGATGAGCGACAGCGCGTTGCGGTTGAGAGAACGCATCTCGGTCAGACCCGGCAGGCCGGTCATCGCGATCTCGAGGGGGACGGTGATGAATCGTTCCACCTCCTCGGGCGAGCGTCCCGGGGCTTCCGTGGCGATCTGCACCTGCACGTTGGTGACGTCCGGGAAGGCATCCACGGACAGGCTCTGCAGCGATTGCACCCCGAAGGCGACCGCGGCAAGGGCCACGACCACGAGGATGATCCGTTGCTGCAGCGAAAAACGAACGATGGCGTTCAGCATGCGAGGGGGTATCCGATGGGTTGCATGCGGTGCGCGGTCCGAGGCATCCGGCCAGGGCCGCGCGTCGGCAGGGCTACTGGAGGTTCTGCTTCCGCTCGTTGTTGAGGTGGAAGGCCCCCTTGGTCACGATCGTGTCCTCGGGCTTGATGCCGCCGATCACCGGGCGGACCCCGTTCGACTCCGCACCGAGATCGACCTGCACGAGCCGGTAGCGCGTCGGCCCGCTCTTCACGAAGAGATGGTCGCGATTGTTCTCGCGCACCACGGCATCGACCGGCACGACCAGACGCTGCTGGGGGCGGTCCTGGATCAGCATGCTCGCGAGCATCGCCGGCCGGATCGACCGGTCGGTGTTCGCCACCTCGGTGCGCGCCGTGACCGTACGGGTCTCGGGATTCACGGTGGAGCTGACGAACACGATCCGACCGTCGATGGCGCGGTTGTCGAGGGCAGGGATCTGCACCTTCACCGTATCGCCGATCTTGACGAGATCGGACTGCTTCTCGGGCACCTCCGCCTGCACCCAGAGGCGGGAGAGGTCAGCCACCGTGAACACCGCGTCGGCAGGCTGCACGACCTGACCCTGAGCGACCGTGCGCTCGATCACCGTGCCGCTGATGGAGGCGACGACGAACGACTGCGAGTTGACGGTGCGCGATTCCTCCAGCCGCGCGATGCCCTTCTCGGACATCCCGAGCACCTTCAGCTGATCGTGCGAGGCGCTCATCTCGGCTTGCGCCTGCGAGAGCTCGGTCTGGCGGCGCTGCAGCTCCGCCTCCCCGATGACGTCCGCTTCGAAGAGCAGCTTGGCCCGCTGCGCTGCCCGCTCCGCCAGGAGCTTGGCGGAGTACGCCTTCAGGAACGAGAGCTGGGCCGTCGAGAGTTCGGTGCTGTTCAGGGTCGCGAGGACCTGGCCACGCTCGACGTTCTGGCCGACGATCGCCTTGAGGTCGGTGATCCGGCCGGTCACCGAGGCGCCGATGCGGGCGACCCGAGTTTCGTCGACGCTCGCGGCGGCAGGTACCCGGAGCATCTCGCGGAAATCCACTCCCTTCGGCGTCGCGCTCTCGAGCCACTTCTGGGTTTCGGCATCCGCCTCCACGGTGAGAGGGTCCGCGGCGGCCTTGGCGGCAGGGGCGCCGGCCTGTGCGGGCTTGCCGGCCGAGTCCTTCGTTCCGGTGTCCTTGCCGCATCCGGCGAGGACGACGGCAAGCGCGAACATGAGTGCGCACTGTTGAAAACCGATCATTTGCTTTCTCCGGCGATGTCCTGGGCGATCAGCTGCTCGAGTTCCACGAGCGCTGCCTGTTTCTCGAATCGGGCATTGAGGAATTCGGCGCGGATGGTGCGCAGGACGCGCTGGGCGTCCAGCACCTCGATGAATCCGCGTTCGCCGAACTTGAAGGCGGCCTCGGCAACCTTCAGCGCGTTCTCGGCCTGACGAATGAGTCCGCCTTCGTAGGCGGCGATCTGCTGACGCGCGACCAGCAGACGGTTGTAGTTGATCTCCAACTCGCCCAGCAGCTCGATGCGTCGCTGCTCCTGCGCGAAGCTGGTCTGCTGGAAGACCGCCACGGCCTCACCGACGGGACCCTGCCGCTGGTCCCACACAGGCAGCGGGATGGAGATGCCGAACTGGGCGCGACTCTGCTCGGGATCGCGATCGATGCCGGCGAAGATGGTCGGGCGCGGCACCTTCAGCGCGCGCTCTGCCTCCAGCCGGTTCTCGGCGCGGGCCAGGTCGGCACGGGCACGCTTGAGTCCGGGATGCCGGCAGCGTGTCGTAGGTGCTGGTCACCGTATACGTGCCGAGTTCACCTTCGACATCGAACTCGGGAGGGAGCGACGCCCCGATCAGAGTCCGCAGCGCCGCGAGCGCCTGGGTGATCCTCAGTCGGGCACTCGTCGCCTGGTTCACTGCGCTGGACAGTTCCGCATCGACCCGGACGAGCTCGAATCTTGGACGCTCGCCGACTTTCACCGACAGCTCGATCCGGTCGCGGATCTGTTCGAGGAGCTTCTGGTTGTCGAGGTAGAGGAGGTACTCCGCCTTGCGGCGGAGGGCGGTATAGAACGCCTGCTTCACGTCGGCACGCAGGATCAGGCGGGCCTCGTCAGCGGCAAAGCGGCTGCCTTCGAATCCGGCCTCCGCAGCCCGGATCCGCGGCGCCCGGTGGCTCGGCAGGTCGATCGGCTGGCCGATGGCGAGGCTCGTGCCGCGGCCCGAGGGCACGCCGGGGATGCGACCGCGGACCCCGCCTGTCATGGCCTCGATCTCGGGGTTGGGGTAGGCACGGGCGGATCGGATGCCGCTGCGGGTGCGCTCGACTTCGGCCAAGGCGGTCTGCAGGCGCGGACTGTGACGCTCGGCGAGTTCGAGGGCGCGTCCGAGGGACAACGTTTCGGCCTGGCTGGATAGCGGCAGGCTCAGGATCAGGCCGAGAAGGCAAGCAGGCCAGGCTCGGCGGTCAGGGATTGGCATTCGGGTGCTTCCGTATTCGTGGACGTTCGGCATACCGCCAGTGACCGGCTATGGTGACATGCGCTCGTGACGGTGGCCGCGATCGGACGGCCCCGGGGAACGCCAGAGGCACCAGATGGGTGCCCGGTCTCCGCCTGCGTGTGCAGCGACGGAGCAGGTGTTCCGAGGGAAGCCTCGGGCCGGGCGTCAGGCCGGAAGGCGCGGAGGGCGACGCGGCGGAGCACGCAGCCCGGGCAGGCGGACCTGGCGCGACAGTGCGGCATCCGTCCGCCTGAGGGCACCTTCGGCGTCGGCGGCCGCCGGTGCGGTGATCGACTCGGGATCGAGACTTCCAAGGGGGATTGGCGCTTCCACCGAGACTTCAATCGCGCTGACGGCGACCTCTTCCGAAAACGGATCCGGTTCGATCAGCGGCGACTGCTGCGCGCCCGCCAGCAGCGACGCCATCAGCGCGATGGCGCCGAGCAGACGGAAGACCCAGATGTTCAGTGTGCGGTGCAAATCCTGTTTCCCGATGTTGTCCGGCAACCCAGCCGACCTGGCGTCGTGGATATTTCGAACCCGGCTTTGTGCATGAGACGTGCCCGGAGTTCCAGCATACCGAAAATGTTTTCAGCCTCGTATTCCAGCGCCATGAAGCCCATCCCACCGCGGCGACGAAGCCGGGAAGGAAACACGGAGTCTAGCGCGACCCGTCACCCGCGCCGGGTGTCGTCGTCGCACCCCGATGAATAAGCTGTTCGGCCCAGTCCAGCACTCGGAGCATCCGCGGCACCAGCATCCGCTCCGCCTCGACGCGGTCGATCCAGCGGAACTCGTGGTGTTCCGGATACCGAGCCCCCGGGGCCGGTTCCAGGCGGACATCCCCGGACACTGCTTCCGCAAGGTAATAACGGGCGATCTTCCCGCTGGCGTAGGGTTCCGTTTCGATCCACTCCTCTCCCCAGCGAAAAGCAAGGTCGGTCAGTGCCGTCTCTTCGCGGGCTTCTCGACGCGCGGCTTCCATGGGGGACTCGCCCGGTTCGATGCCACCCTTGGGGAAGTCCCAGTAGGTGTAGGCGCGCAGGACGAGGAACTGCCAGCCCGAGCCTCGACTCCGTACGATCACGACGCCCGCCGAGCGCCGGTTGCGGCGGGCGGGGGGAGGAGGGCGGCCCGGCGATACGCTCATGCGACGCCTTCGCACCGACCACGACTTGCCGACACCGGGCGCGAGGGCATGTCTTCGCAACCCCGGCGTGCACCCCCCGCCCGGATCAGGTCGGCGCGCGGCAGTGCCTTGCAATCCGCAGCGGAACTGCTCGTGGCGGGAATTCGAGACATCGGCCGCACGCTCCTCCTGTGGTGGAAGATCGAGGGATAAAGCCCCGGCGGTGCCGTACGTAGCCAACTGGCGGCACAGCGACCGGATCCCATTTCAGGGCATGGAGTATGCGCGGCGGTTGCAGCGGGAGGCAACCGCGGGCGGCGCCGTCCGAGGGTTGCATTTCCGCGCCACCGCCCAAAGCTTCTCCACTCGGCGGCCTGGCCGGGTTCCGGGGGCCGCGTCACATTCGGAGTGCCCATGAAACTTCGCAGCCTTCGCCGCTGGCCGGCAGTGTTCGTCGCCTTCTTCGCGCTCGTCGCAGGACCGGTTGCCCAGGGCGCCGAGGATCGATCGGGACCGTCCATGTCGACCACGGGGCTCCCGCCGTCCGCAGCCATTGATGTCGCAGCGCGGATCGTCCTCGAGGAGGTTTCGGCACTCTGCGAGGACGCGGTGGTGGGTGCCGGCCGTTCGCTTCCCGGTGCGCGGGCATGCCGCGCGCTCGCGGATCGGATCGATGCCGTGGTGGCCCGGACACTGGGCGAACGCCCGATGGCGTCCATGGCGGAGCAGCGGGCGCTGGCCGCGATTCTCGCGACGGCGGACGACTTGCGCAGCATCGACAATCGGGTTCGCAAGGCGGCGCTTACTCGAATGTCGGCCGCAGCGGTGGTGTGATTCGCCGCCCAGGGCTGGTGAACCCTGAAGCGACTACGCCGTGCCGCCGTCCAGATTGGCGGGCACGGCTTCCCCGATGCGACGGGGTTCGGGCAGGCCAAGGCTCCCCATGATCGCGATGAAGTCGTCCCGGGTCTTCCCGGCGAGACGCGGATTCGTCGCCTTCTCCTCGCCGATCGTGGAGACGCGGCGTCCCTTGTAGTCGTGCCCGGGATAGACGAGCGTGTCCTCTGGCAGCGTGAAGAGCTTCCCCGTGATGCTGTCATAAAGCGCGGCAGCACTGCCGTTCTGGAAATCCGTGCGCCCGCAGCCGCCGATCAGCAGGGTGTCGCCGGTCAGCAGGCGATTGCGCCAGAGGAAGCAGGAGGATCCCGGGGTGTGGCCGGGTGTCGAGATCACGCGGATGAGTTCGTTGCCGAAGACGACGATGTCGCCATCGTCCAGCAGGCGGTCGAATCCGGAGGCGCCGCAGTGCTGGCTGACCGCGGAGCGTGCGCCCGTGCGGTCCCGCAGGGCGCGGGCGCCCGTGATGTGGTCGGCGTGGACGTGGGTCTCGAGGATCCAGACGAGGCGCATCCCCATGGCACCGATGACGTCGAGATCGCGCGCCACATGCTCGCGCACGGGATCCACGATGACCGCTTCACCCTTGTCGGGATCGCCGACGATGTAGGTGTAGGTCGATGACTCCGGGTCGAAGAGCTGGCGGAAGATCATGGCGTGTCGAGGAGGCGCTTGACGGTGACCGCCCCACGGATCTGGCCGGCCGCATACCCCGTCGCGCGGTCCTTCGGATACTCGACGGCCAGCTTCTCTGCGATGGCCGGGGCGAGTGCTTCGGGCGCGCCGTGGCATGCGAGGCACATCGGCTGCACCGGGATCGCCTTCATGTAGCGGAAGTAGCGGCCGGCAGGTTCGGACACCATCTCGGCGCGTTCCATGGCGTCAGGCTTTTCCCCTGCCGCAGCGCGACGGTCGAAGTCCGCGAGGACCGACTGCTCCCATGCGTCGGGATGCCCCAGCACCGCATTGCGGACCTTGAGGCTCACGCGCGCGACACGCACGCCATTCGCGCGCGAGATGCTGCCGGCGATCTCCGGCGCGACCTGCTTGCAGACACCGATGGCGCCTTCCGGACCCGAGGTGGCCAGTTCCTTCTTGAGGGCTGCGCCGGTCTGCTGCACGAGCTGGCTGGCCCATTGGCGGGCCTGGGCGGTGGCCGCGTCGAACTCGTCGGCCCGGGCCGCGCCGTGGACGCCGATCCCGGCGAGAAGGAAGAGAAGAAGCCCTGGACGCGTTGCCATCGTGTTGCTCCGGACGGAAGGTGTCTCTCGAATGTGCCACGTTCCCGGAGCCAGGCAAAGCCCCCATCGCAGGCGTTGAAAACGACGTGCTGCGTCCCCAACTGCCGCAGCAACAGACCTATTGATCCGGAGGATCCATGCGCTTCGATCGACTCACCACCCGCTTTCAGCAGGCACTCGCCGACGCCCAGAGTCTCGCCGTCGGCAACGATGCCCCGTACATCGAGCCGCAGCACCTGCTGCTGGCGCTGCTGCGTCAGGACGACGGCGGCACCGCGTCCATCCTGCAGCGCGCCGGCACCAACGTGTCGGCGCTGGCGGTAGCACTCGAAGCCGGCGTCGCGCGCATGCCTCGCGTGGAAGGCAACGGCGGCGAGATCGGCGCGTCGCGCGAACTGTCGGCCCTGCTGAATCTCACCGACAAGGAAGCCCGCAAGCGCAACGACCAGTTCATCGCGTCCGAACTGTTCCTGCTGGCGCTCACCGAGGACAAGGGCGAGACCGGCCGTCTGCTCAAGCAGCACGGCGGCACGAAGGCCGGCATCGAGCAGGCGATCGCTTCGGTGCGCGGCGGCGAGTCCGTGCAGAGCCAGGAGGCCGAAGGCAGCCGCGAGGCGCTGAAGAAGTACACGCTCGATCTCACCGAGCGGGCGCGGGCAGGGAAGCTGGACCCCGTGATCGGCCGCGACGACGAGATCCGTCGTGTCATCCAGATCCTCCAGCGGCGCAGCAAGAACAACCCGGTGCTCATCGGCGAGCCGGGTGTCGGCAAGACCGCGATCGTGGAAGGTCTCGCGCAGCGCATCGTGAACGGCGAGGTGCCGGAATCCCTCAAGGGGAAGCGCGTGCTGGTCCTCGACATGGCGTCGCTGCTGGCGGGTGCCAAGTACCGCGGGGAGTTCGAGGAGCGCCTGAAGGCCGTGCTGAAGGAGGTCTCTCACGACGAGGGCCGCATCATCGTGTTCATCGACGAGATCCACACGATGGTCGGGGCCGGCAAGGCCGAGGGCGCCATCGATGCGGGCAACATGCTGAAGCCGGCACTCGCGCGCGGCGAACTGCACTGCGTGGGTGCCACGACGCTCGACGAGTACCGGAAGTACATCGAGAAGGACGCCGCGCTCGAACGTCGCTTCCAGAAGGTGCTCGTGGGCGAGCCCAGCGTGGAGGACACCATAGCGATCCTGCGCGGCCTGCAGGAGAAGTACGAAGTGCATCACGGTGTCGAGATCACCGACCCCGCGATCGTCGCCGCGGCCGAACTGTCGCAGCGCTACATCACCGACCGTTTTCTGCCGGACAAGGCGATCGATCTCATCGACGAAGCCGCCGCGCGCATCAAGATGGAGATCGACTCGAAGCCCGAGTCGATGGACAAGCTCGACCGCCGGTTGATCCAGCTGAAGATCGAGCGCGAGGCCGTGCGGAAGGAGAAGGACGAGGCGTCGCAGAAGCGGATGGGCATGATCGAGGAAGAGATCGAGCGACTCTCCAAGGAGTACGCGGATCTCGAGGAAGTCTGGAAGTCCGAGAAGTCCGCGGCCCTCGGCTCCGCACAGATCAAGGAGGAGATCGACGGTCTGCGCCTGCAGATGGCCGAACTCCAGCGGAAAGGGCAGTTCGACAAGCTGGCCGAGATCCAGTACGGCCGCCTGCCGCAGCTCGAAGCGCAACTGCATACGGCGGAAGCCCAGGGTGACGGCCCGGTGAAGAACCGCCTGCTGCGCACGCAGGTGGGGGCGGAAGAAATCGCCGAAGTGGTCTCGCGCGCCACGGGCATCCCCGTCTCGAAGATGATGCAGGGCGAACGCGACAAGCTCCTCGCGATGGAGGCGAAGCTGCACGAACGCGTGGTCGGCCAGGACGAGGCGGTGCGGCTCGTGTCGGATGCGATCCGCCGGTCCCGCGCGGGGCTGTCCGACCCGAATCGTCCGTACGGTTCGTTCCTGTTCCTCGGACCAACCGGTGTCGGCAAGACGGAGCTGTGCAAGGCGCTCGCGGAGTTCCTGTTCGACTCCAACGAGCACCTCATCCGCATCGACATGAGCGAGTTCATGGAGAAGCACTCCGTTGCACGCCTCATCGGTGCGCCTCCTGGATACGTCGGGTACGAGGAGGGCGGCTACCTCACCGAGGCCGTGCGGCGCAAGCCGTACGCGGTGATCCTGCTGGACGAGGTGGAGAAGGCGCATCCGGACGTCTTCAACGTCCTGCTGCAGGTGCTGGACGATGGGCGGCTCACGGACGGGCAGGGCCGCACCGTGGACTTCCGCAACACCGTGGTGGTGATGACCTCGAACCTCGGCTCGCAGATGATCCAGCAGATGGCCGGCAGCGACTACGGGGTGGTGAAGCTCGCGGTGATGGCCGAGGTGAAGACGCAGTTCCGGCCCGAGTTCATCAACCGGATCGACGAGGTCGTCGTGTTCCATTCGCTCGACGAGCGCCACATCCAGTCGATCGCAGGCATCCAGTTGCGGCATCTGGAGAAGCGTCTCGCGCATCTCGAGATGAAGCTCGAGGTTTCCGATGCGGCACTTGCGGAACTTGCGCTGTCGGGGTTCGATCCGGTGTACGGCGCACGCCCGCTGAAGCGGTCGATCCAGTCGCACATCGAGAACCCGCTCGCGAAGCAGATCCTCGAGGGCGCGTTCGGCCCGAAGGACACCATCCGGGTGGACTGCCGCAACGGGGTCTTCGAGTTCTCGAAGGCGGTCGCTACGCCGTGATCTGCTCGGCCCAGGCGATCGCTTCCAGATGGAAGCGGTTGACCTGGGCTGTGGACAGCTGCAGGTCGGCCACCGTGCTCTCGAGGGTCGGTGGGGCATCGCCTTCGACGCCTTCCGCGACGGTCAGGATCGGACCGAACAGGCCGCCCCGCGTCAGCAGGGCGTCGGTGATCGACTCGGCCAGGTGGAGCTGCTCCATCAGCGCCGGCATCGGCACCTGCAGGATGGCGGGCAGCATCGAAAACACGCCGACGATGAAAAGGTTGTCGCGTTCGTCGGCGGCGACGCAGGCTTCGCCCAGCAGTTCCATCATCCGCCCACGGGCGGCCGCTTCGCGCATCAGGACCGGCGCCGCCGGTGTTGCACCGGAGGTCGCGAGGAGCAGCGAGAGCCATCGCGTGAGGTTCTGGTAGCCGAGAATCGACACGGCGTGCTTGAACGACTGGATCTCGCACGACAGGCCGAAGCCCGCCGAGTTGATGTATCGGAGCAGCCGGAACGAGAGTGTCGCGTCGCGCTTGAGAAGTGGTTCGATGCGCCCGATCGGTGCTTCGGTTCTCACGAGATCGATCAGTTCGATGACGGTCGCCTGCGATGGCGCGACGCTCTTGCTGTTGCCCTGGATGCGCCGATACCAGTCGCCTTCGAAGAAGCTCACGCCCAGCTCGCGCACATCGGCGAGGGTCTCGCGTGCCGCGACGCCGCCCGCGATGCGCTTGCCGGAGAGACGCTGCGAGCGTTTGGCAAGGAGCTGGAGATTGACGTCGGGCGGACAGTCCCACCAGACGTACTCGGCGCTGCCGAATGCTTCAGGAAGCGGGGTGTTGCTCGGGTCGATGCGCGCGCACGCGACCTGATTTCTCGCCTTCATGGCCGGGATGGTGTCGGCGCGCTCCGGGGTCACGGAGAGAATGACCCCCTCCGGAACGTCGGCGATGAGGTCATCCATCCAGGGGCCGGCGTCGTCGATCATGCAAAGACCGTGGGCACGACGACCCGCTCCGATCGCCGCGATCAGTTGCTGGTACGGCTGGGTCGCGCCCTCCTGGGATGACCGGAAGCGGTAACCGCGGAACGCGCTGTCGCGGGCGAGCAGGGGACTGCGCAGGAGCAGGGCTTCGGAATTCATCGGTCGGTCACGGCGCCGGCCGTACGGCCGGCGAGGCGGGGATCACGCCGCCATGTCGAAGAGGTCGTTGCGCTTCTCGATCGGTGGGTCGGCCAGCAGCTGCTCCATGTCGAGCACCAGGACGACGGATCCGTCGCCGGAAAGTGTCGCACCGGCCACACCCTTCGGCTTGATGTCTTCCAACGGCTTGATCACCACGTCGTCGCGACCGACGAATCCATCGACGGCGAGGATGAAGCTGTTGATGGTGGTCTGCATGAGTACGCCGTAGGCGGGCGGGCGCTCCTGCTGCCAGCCGAGCAGGCCCGCAAGGGACCGGATCTGCAGGGCTTCGTCCCGCACCAGCAGAGTGGCGCGGCCTGACACTTCCTGCACCTCGTCCGGACGGATCGTGATGATCTCGCGCACCAGCGACAGCGGCACAGCGAACGGCTGGGTGCCGATCCGGACGACGAGCACGGGAAGGATCGCGAGCGTGAGCGGCAGCGAGATGGAGAATGTCGTTCCCTGACCGACGATCGACTTGATCTCGATGCGACCATTCAGCTTCTGGATGTTGGTCTTCACCACATCCATGCCGACGCCGCGGCCGGAGAAGCTGCTGACCTGGTCCTTGGTCGAGAACCCCGGCATGAAGACGAGATGCAGCGCGTGCTTGTCGTCCATGTTGGCCGCGGTATCGGAATCGATCAGGCCTTTCTCGAGCGCCTTCTGTTTGAGGACGTCGGGCCGCATGCCGCGCCCGTCATCGCTGATGGAAAGCACGATGTGATCCCCCAGCTGCTGGGCCGAGAGTTTCACTGTCGCCATTTCGGGCTTGCCGGCAGCGCGTCGCTCCTCTGGGGATTCGAGGCCGTGGTCGACGGCATTGCGGACAAGGTGGATCAGCGGGTCACCCAGCTCCTCGATCATCGTCTTGTCGAGTTCGGTTTCCTCGCCGTCCAGCACCAGTTCGACGTTCTTGCCGAGCTGCCGCGCCATGTCGCGCGCCACACGCGGATACTTCTGGAAGAGGCGGCCGATGGGCTGCATCCGCGTCTTCATCACGGCGTTCTGCAGGTCCCCCACCAGGAGGTCGAGATGGCTGACGGCTTCATCGAGTGCACGGAGCGTCTCGCCGTCGGTCTTGCCCGCGAGGATGTCGGTCCGCAAGCAATTGAGACGGTTCTTCGCGAGGCCGATCTCACCCGAGAGGTTCAGTACCTGGTCGAGTCGGTTGGTGTCGATGCGGATCGTGGTTTCCTGCGCGACGACGACCTTGTCGTTGTCGCGCCGGCCGGCGCGTGCGGGTTCCGCTTCCGGCTGATCGGAGGCTCGGCGGCCTGGCCCGCGGTTCTGTACCTCATGGACTGCCGGCGTCGGCGTCGCGACGGGGGCGGCCGCGGCGGGAGCGGTCGGTGCGCGATCCAGCAGCCCGTCGTAGAGCTGCTGCCAGTCGGGCCCGTCTCCAGGCTCTGCTGCTTTTGCTTCGACCGCGGGCGTCGTCGTTACGGCTTCGACGGATGTTGCCACTTCTGCTTCCGCCGGCGCCTTGCCGAGATTGCCTTCGACCCCTTCCTTCAGCGCGGCCAGCAATGACGGATCCGCAGGCTGTGGCAGCGCGCGGCGTTCGAGATTTCCGAACATGTCCCGCACACCCATGGTGGCGGACAGGATGACGTCCATCAGCTCCGCATTCAGCGGTATCTCGTGGTTCCGGAGGCGGTCGAACAGGTTCTCGGTGAGGTGGCAAAGCTTGACGAGTTCCTCGACGTTGAGAAAGCCGGCCCCGCCCTTGATGGTGTGAAAACCCCGGAAGATGTCGTTCAGGAGCTTGGCATCGTTGGGATGCTTCTCCAGCTCGACGAGCTTGTTGTCCACATCGGACAGGAGTTCGTTTGCCTCTGTCAGGAAATCCTGCAGAAGCTCTTCCATTCCCGCGAAATCGCTCATGGCGCGTGTTTTCCGGAGGGAGGCTTCAGAAGCCCAGGCTTTCGAGGAGCTCGTCGACGCCGGACTGGTCGGTCACGGCGTCCGCAGAGACCTTTCCGGGGATGACCGGGCCGGCGAGTCCGGCGGCGGGCAGATGCGCGCGTCGTTCCGTCGGAATGTGTTCCAGCAGCAGGTCGAGGAGTTGCTGCTCCACCTTCTGGGTCATGTCCATCATCTTCTTGATGACCTGCCCCGTGAGGTCCTGGAAGTCCTGGGCCATCATGATCTCGAGCAGCTGCGCATTCGTCTCGCGCGTGCGGTCCGGAACGGCGCGCAGGTAGTCGCGCGTGCGTCCGGCGAGGGCCTTGAAGTCGTCCACTGACATCTCGTTGGCAAAGAGCTTCTCCCAATCGGCCGAGAGGGCCGATGCTTCGGCACTCAGCTTTTCCTGGAGGGGTTGCGCAGCTTCTGTTGCGGCGAGCGTGCGGCTTGCAGCCTTTTCGGTCATGTCCGCGAGGTAGCGGAGACGATCCTGAGCGTCAGGAATCGCGTCGGCGGCTTCGGCAATCATGCGGTCGTAACCGAGTTCCCGCAGGCTGTCGTGCAGGGAGCGCGTGAGGTGGCCGATCCGCGAGATCATTTCATTGGCGGCATCTGCGCTGTTGACGGCCACTGGTTCCACGTGCGCCACGGCCGTGGCTGCGACAGGCGCAGCCTGGGGTCCGGGTGCAGGGGGCGTCTCCTTGACGGTGGTCTCTGCGACTATGCTGTCGAAGAGGGCTTCGAGCTCGTCGGAATCCTGGCTTCCCGCGCTCATTGCGTCACCCCGTGTTTCTGAAGAATCTTCCCGAGCTTCTCGTCGAGCGTCGCGGCTGTGAACGGCTTGACCACGTACCCGCTTGCGCCCGCCTGCGCAGCCTCGATGATGTTTTCCTTCTTCGCCTCTGCCGTCACCATCAGCACGGGAAGATGCTTGAGTTCCGCATCGGCACGGATGGCCCTCAGCAGATCGATGCCCGTCATGTTCGGCATGTTCCAGTCCGACACCACGAACTCGAATCCTCCCCCTTTCAGCTTGGCGAGCGCGGCGACGCCGTCCTCGGCTTCATCCACGTTCGTGAAGCCGAGTTCCTTCAGCAGATTCCTGATGATTCGGCGCATCGTCGAGAAATCGTCGACCACCAGGAACTTCATGTTTTGACTCATCTGAAACGTCTCCAATACGGCGCAAATGTGTGACTACCCGGGGCGGCGGGCTTCCTAGCGCTGCAGCAGCGGACGCAGCGTGTCGGCGAGAACGACGGGATCGAACTTGGCCACGTAGGCGTCGACACCGACGCTCTTCCCCATGGCACGGTTCGCTTCGGATGAAAGAGACGAGTGCATCACGACCGGGATGCGGTCGAAGCGGCCGTCGCTCTTGAGGTTCCGAGTGAGCACATAGCCATCCATCTCGGGCATCTCCGCGTCGAGCAGGATGAGGCTGAGGCTTTCCGAGAGATCGCGGCCTTCCGCCTGCGCACGGCTGGCGAGGCCGCGCAGTCGCTCCCAGCCCTCGAGGCCATTGTTCGCCTGGTGGTAGCGGACGCCGAGGCGGTCCAGGACCTGCGAGATCTCCTTCCGCGCCACCATGGAGTCGTCGACGAAGAACACGGTGTGCTCCTGCTCGCTCTGCAGCACTTCGAGTTCGGGGACCGCTTCTTCCCCGAAGGCGCTGACGAGGATCTGCTCCACGTCCAGGATCGAGACGAGCTTGCCATCAGGGAGTTCGGTGATGGCCGTGATCAGGCTTTCCTGGCCCGAGAGGACAGACTCGGGCGCCTTGACGCGATCCCAGTCCACACGAACGATCCGGTCGACGTCATGGACCAGGAAGCCCTGGGTTCGTCGGCTGTACTCGGTGACCATCATCGTCTCGCAACTCGCGTCCCCGGCGCCTGCGATGTTCACGAACTTCGCAAGGCTGATGACAGGAATGATGTTGCCGCGAAGCGAGATCACGCCCTCGACGCCCGACGGCATGTTCGGCGTTCGCGTGATCGGCGGCGTTCGGGTGACTTCACGCACCTTGAACACATTGATCCCGAAGACCTCGCGAGTCCCAAGGGAGAAAAGCAGGATCTCCATCTTGTTGGAACCGGCAAGTTTGGTCCTGGCATCGACGGCATCGAGCAGGTTCTGGCTGAGGGTCGTTTCCATGAGCGTCTGGTGTGGTCGTGATCAGGCGGTGGCGCCGGTCATGCGGCGGGTCAGGGCTTCCGCCAGCTTCATCGGTTCGAACTTGGAGACGTACTCGTCGACGCCGACCGAGCGACCCAGTTGCTGGTTCTGCATTCCGGAGAGCGACGAGTGCATGATCACCGGGAGCTTCGCGGTGCGCGGGTCGCTCTTGATGTGCTTCGTCAGCATGTAGCCGTCCATTTCAGGCATCTCGACGTCGGTCAGCACGACGGAAACGAAATCGGTGATCGGGCGCTTGGCGGTGGCGGCCGCGGTGGCGATGCGGTCCAGTTCCAGCCATGCGTGGTTGCCGTTGAGGGCGCAGTAGTACTTCACGCCCATGGCATCGAGAGTCCGCGTGATCTGCTTGCGAGCCACTGGCGAGTCATCAGCGAACAGGACCGCTCCCATCGCCGTTTCGTCGACATGCTTGATGTTGAGGAAGAGGTGATCGTCGTCCTGGCGGCTGGTCTCGGCGAGGATCTTCTCGACGTCCAGCATCATCACCAGTCGTTGGTCCTGGAGTTCGGTGACGGCAGTGACGAGTCCGCCGAGCTTCGAGACCAACATCTCGGGGGGGACCTTCATGGCCGACCAGTCAAGACGCAGAATCGTGTCGACGGCTTCGACCAGGAAGCCCTGCGTATGTCCGTTGTACTCGGTGACGATCATGATCTGCGGCGCAGCTTCGACGGGGATCCCGGCGTACTTCGCGAGGTCGACCACCGGTACCAGGTTGCCACGGAGGCTGACCATCCCTTCCACCGAGGAAGGCATCTCGGGAGCACGCGTGACTTCCGGCGAACGCATCACCTCTCGAACCTTGAAAACGTTGATTCCGTAGGTCTCGCGGCGCCCCGTTCGCGTGTCCGTGCCCAAGGAGAACAGCAAGATTTCCAGCTTGTTGGTACCCGCCAGCTTCGTGCGGGCGTCGATCGTCTTCATCAGTTCGGACATCGCGGTCTTCTCCAGGCGGATGGTGGGCGCGCTTCCCTACCGTCCAGTGGCAGTGGTCAGGTATGCCGTTGTCCACGAAGGGACTTGCGGTTTCTCTGCGTCGTGCGGAGTAACGGCAGGCGCCAACAAAACCTTAACGGGCTTCGCATATCGATCCGGTGGCCATCCAGCCAATGGCGCCGCGCCGGCATTTGCAAGATAATCAAGCCCTTCGAGTCGCGGCCTCGGTCCGGATCCCCGGTCTGTGTCGGAGCTGCGCGGGGTGAGTCCTGGGGCGCAACGCGTGGTGGAATTGACGGTCATCGATGGCGGAGTGGCGGTTGGGGTTGAACGCGATGCGTCGGCCCTCGCCCATGTTTACGGACGTCCGGTACACGAGGTTCCCACCGATCTCTACATTCCCCCCGAAGCCCTCGAAATCATCCTCGAGTCGTTCGAAGGGCCGCTGGATCTGCTCCTGTATCTGATTCGCCGACACAATCTGGATGTTCTCGACATTCCGATGGCGGAATTGACCCGTCAGTACCTGGTGTACGTCGAAGGCATGCGGCACAGCTACCTGGAACTCGCGGCCGAGTACCTGCTGATGGCGGCAGTGCTGATCGAGATCAAGTCCAGGATGCTGCTCCCGAGGCCGGATGCGCCGGTCGACGGGGGAGAGCCGGAGGATCCCAGGGCAGAGTTGGTGAGGCGACTGCTCGAGTATGAGCAGATGAAGCTCGCAGCGGAGCGGCTCGATCGCTTGCCTCAGCCAGGAAGGGATTTCTCGACGGTGCTTGTGACCACCGAGCAAAGCACGTTCATTCGAGTCCCGGACGTCAACCCGGAAGACCTCAGACAGGCTTGGCTCGGGCTGCTTGCCCGTGCACGGATGACTCGTCACCACAAGGTGACCCGGGAGCAGCTCTCTGTTCGGGAACACATGACGCGAATCCTTCGGACATTGAAGGAGAGGAGCTACGCAGAGTTCACTGAGCTATTCGATCCCTCCCGCGGTGTGCCTGAACTGGTCGTCACGCTCCTTGCCATTCTCGAGCTTGGCAAGGAGTACCTCGTGTCCATCACCCAGCAGGCTGCGTTTGCGCCTATCTACGTGAGCGTCAAGGATGGAAGTTCTTTCGATTGACCCAAAGCAGGCGAAGTTGATTCTCGAGACGGCACTGCTTGCGAGCCAGGAGCCGCTCTCGGTCTCGCAACTCAGGCGGTTGTTCGACGAGGAACTGGAGGCCGAGACAGTCCGGCGTCTTCTTGACGATTTGCGATCCGACTGGGAAGGTCGGGGGGTGGAGCTGGTTTCCGTGGCAAGCGGTTGGCGGTTTCAGACGCGTCCGCAGTTTCAGCATGTGGTCGACCGCTTGAACCCGCAGCGACCGCCGAAGTATTCCCGGGCGGTGATGGAGACTCTTGCCATCATTGCGTACCGACAGCCAGTCACGCGCGGCGACATCGAGGACATCCGCGGTGTTTCTGTGGCGAGCACGGTGTTGAAAGCGCTCGAGAGCAGGGGATGGGTCGAGAGTCTTGGCCATCGTGAAGTGCCCGGCCGCCCCGTTCTCTACGGCACGACCCGCCAGTTTCTGGATGATCTCTCGCTGAGGGCGTTGGATGAACTGCCTCCGCTGGAAGAGATGGGAAACTTGCTTGATCGCATTCAGCCGGAAATGATCGTGGCTAAGCCCGAGTCGGTTGTCGATCCCGAGAGTCATGACGTGCTCGGTGACGTTGAGGATGAACCCTCTGAGGGACGCCCCTCGGAGATCTAGCGCAGAGTGAAGCCGCAGCGGTAACGGGAAATCTATGCGATCGATTCTTGTTGCAAATCCGAAGGGCGGAGCTGGAAAGACGACGTTTGCCGTGAATCTGGCAGCTGGGTTGGCGGCGCGCGGCTCCAGCGTGACGTTGTGCGATCTGGATCGTCAGAAGTCCGCCCAGCAATGGCTCGGGCTGCGTTCGTCGACGCTGCCGATTGTGCGCGGTGCCGGGGCAGATGGACGCCGAGCTTCGCCGCGAGACGGCGATGACGATTGGATGGTGGTGGACTCGCCTGCAGGCCTTCACGGGAAGAATCTGGCCCATGCCGTGAAGCTATCCGATTGTGTGCTGGTGCCAGTTCAGCCTTCGTTGTTCGATATGGCCGCTACCGGCGAGTTTCTGGCCGCGCTGATCGGAGGAGAGGGTAGGAAACGACGATACGTCGGTATTGTCGGAATGCGCGTCGACCCACGTACTCGGGCAGCGGCGACTTTGGAAGCCTTCCTGCAGCAGTTCGAACTGCCAGTCATCACGTACCTCCGCGATACGCAGCTGTATCCCAATGCGGCCTTCTCCGGTCAGAGCGTCTTTGATGCGCCAGAGTACTTGGCCTCCCGGGAAGTGGCGCAATGGTCGCCAGTGTTTGAATGGCTGGATGGTTTCGCTTGATGGGGCGTGCTGATCTGCCTGTCCCATGCTTACACACGCCATGAGCTGTTCACGATGGATGTTGTACGTTACGCCAAGCATGAGCCTTCGATGACGGCGCCTTGACGGCGGTACGCTGCTAACGTATCTTCTCGCTCCTCAGACGCGGGGTGGAGCAGTCTGGCAGCTCGTCGGGCTCATAACCCGAAGGTCGTAGGTTCAAATCCTGCCCCCGCAACCAAAATGTAGAGAACGGCCCGCCGATCGGCGGGCCGTTTGTTTTTGGGGCGAATCTTCGGTGTGCCTCATCGAGCAGGTCATTTGCGGCGAATTGCGCGACGAGGGGATTGCCGCGGACTCGCGCAAGTTGCGCGGACACCGGGGTGACAAACAGTTCCGTCCGTAGACTCTTGGCCGGTTCGCATTCCGCGCAGTGCGCTCTAGACGTCATCCTTGACCGCCCGGAGGAACGAGCTTCCCTTGGCTCGGGATCTTCCGGGCCGTTTGGAGAGTTCGTTCGGTGGGCCGCGGCGTGATGCACAGTGCGAATGCTTCATTGAGCTTCTGGCCTCGCACAGGCAGCAGTGATTCCGAGTGCAGGCGGTTCCGAGGCTAGAGAGCCTTTCTGAGGACGGTGAGGCGCGCAAACGGCGGATCGGAAGTTGGGTCGTGGTGCTACGTCGCGAGCCGTCCTGACGTCGGGCAGAGGTCGCATTTGTCAGTCGCTGCGGTTCGACAGGTCAGCAGGAGTTTGGGTGTGAGCACGAAGAGAATTTCGGCCCGAGGTATTGACGATCGTAACGTAGGCTGACAGAATTCGCCTTCTGGTTGACGCGGTTCAAGGCGCAGCAAGGTGTTGCGGCTGGAGCCGAACAACAAAATGTTCTTTAACAGTTTGGACAATCGATAGGTGTGGGAACTTGCTGGCTGCGAGCGCAACTGAGAGGTTGCGTGAGTGGAGCGCGAGTGCTCGCACTGACAGAAGTACGTCAAGCGAGAATTAGCTTTGCATAGAGATTAAACTGAAGAGTTTGATCCTGGCTCAGATTGAACGCTGGCGGCATGCTTTACA
>VYME01000091.1_pt1 | contig 44184 bp, 39 predicted proteins | sample 5115281 | NCBI WGS metagenome assembly VYME01 (sample SAMN12291780, study PRJNA351875) | freshwater metagenome | isolation source: freshwater lake | place: USA: Michigan, Wintergreen Lake | collected 2013-08-08
GGACATGAACTCGTTGCGCAGCACGCGTTCGACGTCGTCGAGCACGTCCTTCTGCACCGTCTCCATGCGCAGCATGCGCATCACGACTTCCATCGCGAAGGCTTCGGGCAGCGTTCCGATGACGCGCGCGGCGTGGTCGGGCCGGATCTTCGACAGCACCACAGCGACGGTCTGCGGATACTCGTTCTTGAGATAGTTCGCGAGTACGCCTTCGTTGACGTTGCCGAGCTTGTCCCACATCGTGCGGCCGGCGGGGCCGCGGATGTCGTCCATGATCCCGGCCATGCGATTCTTGTCGAGAATCTTGCCGAGCAAGCGTTCGGTCGAATCGAAGGAGCCGACCAGCGAGCCGGTCGCCGAGATTTGGTCGGCGAATTCGACGATAAGACGCTCGATGATCGAGGAATTGACGTTGCCGAGACCGGCCATCGACTGCGAGATCTCCTTGATCTCGTCGTCGGTCATCAGCGCGAAGAGCTTCGCAGCGACTTCTTCGCCCAAAGACAAAAGCAGGATCGAGGCTTTGTCTTTGCCGGTGAGAGTCCGATAGTCGTCGCGAACGCGCATGAAGCCAGACCCTTGGGACGGCCGGCGCGACGGCGCGGGCGCGCGCGTTCGAACGGGCGAATCGAATGTAACAGAAATCGCGCGGCGTCGTCATCTGACGCGCCGCCGATCTGGAAGTTTTCGCCCGTTCGTGAGACTCTATATCGAAGTACGGCCGCAAAATGCGGCGCGGGAGGAAACATGCCGACGAACGCCGCTTCGGGCGCTGCGCCCGATCTTAGCTTGACCGCTGACGAACTTGCCGTTTTCGCGCGCGACGGCTACGTGCTGCGCCGCAATCTTTTTGCGGCCGACGAGGTCGCATTGCTGTCCGACGCGATCCGCAACGATCCGGCGATCGCCAAGAACACCTATGCGCGCGCCGACAGCAAGGGGGCGGCGACCGAGCTCGCCTTGTGGAACCATCCCGCGGACGACGTTTTCGGCGCAGTCGCGCGCTGCCGGCGGGTCGTCGATTCCATGGAGAAGGCGCTGGGCGGCGAGGTCTATCACTGGCATTCGAAGCTGACGATGAAGCGCCCCAAGGTGGGCGGTGCCTGGGATTGGCACCAGGATTACGGCTATTGGTACCGCAACGGCTGTTTGTTTCCGGATATGGCCAGCGTGTTCATCGCGGTCGATCCGTCGACGCGCGAGAACGGATGCCTGGAGGTGCTCAAGGGTTCTCATTTGCTGGGTCGATTGGAGCACGGCACGGTCGGCGGTCAGGTCGGGGCCGATATGGAACGCGTCGAAGCCGCGATGAAAGTGCTCGAGCACGTCTATGTCGAGCAGGCGCCGGGCGACGCGCTGTTCTTCCACGCCAATCTGCTGCACACCTCCGGTCAGAACAAATCCGAGAATTCGCGCAACGTTCTGCTGTGCTGCTACAACATGGCGCGCAACAGTCCGTTCAAAGCGACCGGCCAACACCCGCTCTATACGAAGCTCGAGAAGCTGCCGGACGCGGCGGTGCGCGAAGCGCCCCGCCGCGTGGCGGCAGACGCGAAATTCCATACGCCTCAGCCGCAGCCAGCCTGATCCGCGGGCGAGGCACTGGCCGGCCCGATGACCGCAGCGGGCGGCTTGCCCGGCCACAAGCGAATTGCGCGAGAAGTGCCTGTACGGGGCGGCACGGGGCTCGCATCTGTCTCGCGCTAGCGCCGCTTCCGGCCGGTTTCCTCGCCCAGGAAATTCGTCAGCACGCCTGAAATGTCGGCGACTTGTCGCGCCAGCGAACCGACGGCGGCGGAGTTCTCCTCCACCATCGCGGCGTTCTGCTGCGTCGTGGTGTCGAGTTCGCCCAGCGCCTTGTCGATCTCGGCCATGCTGCGCGCCACCTCGCGGCTGCCGGCGGCGATCTCGGGCGCGATCTCGTCGACCTCGGCGACGACCTTGACGATAGCGCCGAGCGCTTCGTTGGCCGATGCCGCGAGCCTGACGCCCTGTCCGACCTCGATCGAGCTCTCGGCGATCAACTCGCGCACTTCCATCGAGGCTTGACGCGAGCGTTCCGCCAAAGCGCGCACCTCTTGGGCGACCACGGCGAAGCCCTTGCCGGACTCGCCCGCGCGCGCGGCTTCGACCGCGGCGTTGAGCGAAAGCAGCTTCGTCTGGAACGCGATCTCCTCCAGCGCTTGGCTGATGACGCCGATGCGCGAGGACGAGTTTTCGATCCGCGTCATCGCCTGGGCGACGCTGGTCACGGCCTTGCCGCCGTCCTCGGCGAGCGTGCGCGCTTGGGATGCGAGCGCGCTGGCGCGCGCGGCGCTGTCGGCGGCTTGGGAGACGGCGGCGGTGATCCCGGCCATGGTCGCGGCGGTTTCCTGAAGGGCCGAGGCTTGGCGCTCGGTTCGCCGCGCGAGATCGCCGCTCGCCTGCGAAATCTCGTCGGCGGCGCCGCGAATCTGCTCGATCGGCCCGGCGAGGCGCGTCGCCGTATCGACCTTGCCCTTGGCGATATACACGGAGATCGCGTAGTCCATATCGAGCATCACGGCCTTGTTCAGCGCCCGCAACGCCATCGTGCGATCGGCCGCGCGCCAGCGCACCGTTTCGGAGATCACGGCGGTCAATTCGCCGGCCGCCATCGCGTAGCCGGAGATGTACCACCGCGGTTCCAGCCCGATACGGTGATGCGCGTCGCCGATGCGAAGCGCGCGGCGCACGTACTCGTCATCGAACCCGGCGTCGAATAGTTTCAACCAATGCTCGGCCTGGGCAGCGCGGGCGTGGGCGATACCTTTCGCGCCGCCGAACATCCGCATCAGATTCGGATAGGCTTCGATATGGCCGTAGAACTTGGTCAGAATGCGCTGGAGATTGCGCGCGAGCAGCGGCTTGATCCGCCGCAATGCCGCTGCATCGTCGGGTCCAAAGCCGATGAATTTCAGACGTTCTTCGAGCGTCGCCTGTTCGTCCGCCATGCCGGCTGCCATTCCCTTGGGTGCGCCCGGCCCCGCCGGACGCATCCTGGTGACTAAGCTAGCTCGAGTCGGGGCAGGCACAGGAAAGTTTTTCGTCTGCGGGTGGCGCCGTCGGGTACGGACAGCGCACGCGGATCGGCGTGCCCGGATGTGCGTCGCCGACGGGGTGGATCCGGCCGGCGGCCGCATCGAAGCGAAACAACACGACGTTGTTCGTGTCCTAATTCGGGCGGCGGTGAACTTGCCTTCCAGTCGGAACGCGCGGACCGAAGCGCGACATCTCGTACCCCGACGCATCGCTGAACGTCGCCAATGGCCGGTTCAACCCGATCCCGACGATCCTCGCCCCGGCCCATCGCAAAGCCGCGAAACCGATCGACACCCGAACAAGGCTGCACGGGGTAATTGCGGCTTGCCGCCCGGATGCGCCTATAAGGCATGCAGCTAAGTTCATATTTCTTAAAATAGTCTTTGTAAAACAATATCTTAAAAAAGATAATGAGTGTTATTTGCATTTAAAAATCCCATCGATTTAGACTCGGCCTCATTGCACGTGCGCCGCGCATCCCCGGCCGAGGCCATCTTTATGCAAGCGATCAAGTCCGTTTTCCGCGCTTTCGCGGCTGGTGCCATTCTCTTCGCCACAGGCGCGCCGCCGGCATTCGCGCAAGTCGACGACACCCTCGTCGTCTACAACGCGCAGCACGACGGTCTCGCCCGCGCCTGGGCCGATGGATTCACCAAAGAAACCGGAATCAAGGTCACGATCCGCAAGGGCAACGACTTGGATATGGCCAACCAACTGGTGATGGAAGGGGAACGCACGCCGGCCGACGTGTTCTTGACCCAGAACTCGCCCGCGATGCAACTCGTCGCCGGCAAGGGCAGGTTCGCCAAGATCGACGCCGCGACCAACGCGTTGGTCCCCGAGCGTTATCGCCCGGCCGACGGCATGTGGATCGGCGTCGCGGCGCGCGCGACCGTGTTCGTCTACAACAAGTCGAAACTGAAACCCGAATATCTGCCCAAGACGATGGCCGAGCTGGCCGAGCCGAAATGGCAAGGCCGCTGGGGCGCGTCGCCCACGGGCGCGGATTTCCAGGCCATCGCCGGCGCGTATCTGCAGCTGAAGGGGGAGGCCGCGACCGCCGCCTGGCTCAAAGGCATGAAGGCGAACGCCAGGCAATATCGCGGTAACGGCAACGCCATGCGCGGCGTCAATGCGGGGGAAGTCGACGGTGCGCTGATCTACCACTATTACTACTTCGACGACCAAGCGAAGACCGGCGAGCACAGCAACGACATCGCCGTCCATTATTTCCGCGGTCAAGATCCGGGCGCCTTCGTGAGCGTGTCGGGCGGCGGCGTGCTGGCGGCGTCCAAGCGCAAGGAACAAGCCCAGGCTTTCCTGCGCTGGATCGCGGGCAATGCCGGCCAGGAAGTGCTGGGCGCCCGCAGCTTCCATCAATACGCGGTCGGTGAAAAGGCCGAGTCCAATCCGAAACTCGAGCCGCTCGCCAAGCTGCAGCCGCCGAAGGTCGAGGCATCGCGTCTCGACAACAGCAAGGTCGTCAAGCTGATGATCGCGGCGGGCTTGCTCTAGGCGCGCGCGGCCGAATTCGCCGACGATGGGGCCTAGCTCCGTTCGGAACAATTCAGCGGCGATTGTCCCGGCGACGGCCGCCGCCGCAAGGCCTATTTGACCGACGAATACGCCGTCGGCTGCAAGATCGAGGATTCGACGCGCTCCAAGATCGGGCCGTCCTTCTCGCTTGCGGCACGTGCGGCGATCCAGTCCGGATCGGCCATGAAGGCGGCCCATTTCGTCTCGCGCTCCGCCAGGCTTTCCCAAGCGATGAAATAGGTGAGCTTGGCGTTGCAGTTCGTGCCGATATAGTCGGTGAAGAACCCGGCTTGCTTGATGCCGTACTTGTCCCACAGCTTCAGCGTCGCGTCGGTGAAACGCTTGTTGAGCGCCGGCAGGCGGCCGGGCAGGCAGTAATAGACGCGCATTTCGTAGAACATCGTCGCGATCCCTCCGCACGTTGAAGGCAAAGAGCGTCGCCGCGCGCGCGCCCTTCCGTCAAGCGAAGCTTCGCGTTACGAATGACGCGCCATGGCGAACAACGAACAAGGCGGGCAGCCGCCGCTCTATCAGCGTCTGCTCGACTCGCTGCGCGATAAAATCCGGCGCGGCGAATGGCCCATCGGCGGCCATCTGCCGACCGAGGCGGAGTTGTCCGAACAATACAACGTGAGCCGTATCACCGTGCGCCACGCGCTGGCGCTGCTGGAACAGGACGGCGTCATCCGCAAAGCGCGCGCACGGCGCACCGAAATCGTCGCCGTCGGCCCGGTCAAGCGTCTGGGCTATCCGATGGAAACGCTGGGCGACGTCGTCGCGATGGTGCAGGGCGCCACGCTTGCCGTCGAAAGCTACGCGCGCGAGCGCCGGCCCGAAGCCGCCGAGCTGTTCGGCGAAAAGTCCGATGCGCGCTTGCATTGCTTGCGCTCTGTATTGAAGCGCGATGGCCGGGCCTACGCGCGATCGACGATCTATTTTCCGCCCCATATCGGCGGGAAGATGCGTAAAGCCGATTTCGACGACACGGTCGTGTTCCGATCGGTCGTGCGCAAAACGGGGATCGAGATCGGCAATGTGTCGCATACGGTTTGGGCCGACGGTGCGAACGAGTCGGACGTCCTGCGCCTTGGTTGCGCTGCGGGAGAACCGCTGCTCGTCACGCTGTTGCTGTATCGCGATGCCGCGGGCGTGCCGATCGAAGCCGCTTACACCCGTGCGCTCGCCGCCGACGCGCGCCTCACCTATTCGTTTTCGCGCCGGACCGCTTGACAGATCGGCTGTCGTGAGTTGTCATAACAACCGGGAGAGCCGCCGCGCGAGGGGCGGAAGCTGAAACGCCAGCGCTTCGGAGAAAGCGCATGAAACTGGATCTGAACGGGCGCAATGCGCTCGTGACCGGTGCCGCGCAAGGAATCGGCCGCGCCGTCGCGGACGCGCTGGCGTTGAACGGCGCGCGGGTCCTCTATACGGATCGCGACGCGGCCGGCGCGCAGACGGCCGCCGCTGCCGCGACCAAGCACCCGCAAGGCCATCTCGCCTTCGCGCTCGATGTCGCCGACCGCCAGTCGATCGCCGACACCGCGAAAGCGGCGCTCGCCGCGACCGGCGGCGCCATCGACATTCTGATCAACAACGCCGGGATCGGCGTCAAAGCCGCCGATCGTAAGCCCGCCGATCAATTCCCCGTCGCGGCGTGGGACGAGATGATCGCCATCGATCTGACCGGCGTATTTTTGATGACCCAGGCGATCGCGCCATCGATGCGCGCGCGCAAATTCGGGCGTATCGTCAATATCGCCTCGGTGCTGGGGCTCGTGCCCATGCGTCTGCAATCGTCCTATGTCGCGGCGAAAGCGGGCGTGGTCAATCTCACGCGCTCGACGGCGCTCGAACTCGCCGCCGATGGCATTCTCGTCAACGGTGTGGCGCCCGGGTCGACCGCGACCGCCGGCTGGCGCTCTTGGATCCACAACGCGACCAGCGCGGAGCTCGATCTGCACGCAAGGCTGCTGTCGCATATTCCGCTCGCCCGTCCGGCCGAGCCGGAGGAGATCGCGCGCGGCGCGTTGTTTCTCGCCGATCCGGGCAACACCTACATCACCGGCCATATCCTCGCCATCGACGGCGGATGGACGGCCGGCTTCGCACGGGATTTCTGAGCCATGACGCCGCCCGCCAGCACAGCCCTCGCGACCCCGCTGACCAACCGGCAGGCTTTGCCCGACGGCCTCGACGCCGGCGCGATGGTCGAGCTCTATCGGCAGATGGTGCTGCTGCGGAAGTTCGAACTGGCGGCGCAGGTCGCGTGCCGCTCGGGCGAGACGCCGGGCTTCTTGCATCTCTATATCGGCGAGGAGGCGACCGCCGTCGGCCTCTGCGCGCATCTCGTGCCGTCGGATTGGATCACGTCGACGCATCGCGGTCATGGCCACGCGCTCGCCAAGGGCATGGACCCCAAGATCCTGATGGCCGAGCTTTACGGCAAGCGCGACGGCTGCTGCGGCGGGCGCGGCGGCACCATGCATCTCTACGATCCGTCGGTCGGCTTATTCGGCACCAACGGCTTGGTCGGCGGCGGATTGCCGTCGGCGGTGGGCGCCGCCTTCAGCGCCAAGTATCGCAAGTCGCGCGGGGTCTCGGTCGCGTTCTTCGGCGACGGCGCGACGAACCACGCGGCGTTCCACGAATCGCTCAATCTCGCGGGTGCCTTCGACGCGCCGGTCGTGTTCGTGTGCGAGAACAATCTCTACGCGACCGCGACGGCGCTGAAGAACGTGACGCGCAATCCCGAGATCGCGACGCGCGCGGCCGCCTACGGCATTCCCGGCGTGGCGGTCGACGGGAACGACGTGGTCGCGGTGTGGCAGGCAGCGAATGAAGCGATCGCCAAGGCGCGCGCGGGCGGCGGGCCGACGCTGATCGAGGCCAAGACCTATCGCACCGTCGGCCATCACGAAGGCGATCCGCTGACCGGCACCTACCGCACGCAGGAGGAAGTCGATCACTGGAAGAAGAAGGATCCGGTCGATACGTTTCGCCGCCGCTTGATCGAGGATTTCGCGATCGTCACCGGCCGCACGCTCGATCAGATCGACGAGCAGATCGACAAGGACGTCGCCGCCGCGATCGAATTCGCGCGCAAATCGGCCGAGCCCGATCCCGCGCTCGTGCATTTGCATGTCTTCGCCGAGCCGTTGAATCCCGGCGTGGCGCGCGCCGCAGCCGGAAAGGCGCCGACGGAAGAAACCGAGACGAGCTGGCTCGATGCCGTGCGCGACGGCATCGCGGAGGAAATGCGCCGCAACCGCAACATCGTCTATTTCGGCGAGGGGACGGGCGAGCGCGGCGGCACTTTCGCGCACACCAAAAATCTCTACCAGGAATTCGGCGCCGCGCGGATGGTCGATACGCCGATCTCCGAACTCGGCTTCACGGGGGCCGCGCTCGGCGCGGCCGCGACCGGCGTGCGCGCGATCGCCGATCTGATGTTCGCCGATTTCCTGTTCGAAGCGGCGGGCCAGATCGCGTTGCAGGCCGCCAAGCTGCGCTACATGTCCAACGGCATGATGGAAGCGCCGATGGTCGTGCGCGTGGGCTCGGGCGCCGTGCGCTCGGCGGGTCCGCACCATAGCGGTACCTACCATCCCGTCTGGGCGCATATTCCGGGTCTGATCGTCTGCCTGCCGGCCACGCCCGCAGATGCCAAGGGCCTGATGAAAACGGCGCTGAACGGCCGCGATCCGGTGTTGATGCTGGAAACCAAAGCGCTGTTCGCGACCAAGGGCCCGGTTCCCAAGGGCGATCATTACGTGCCCTTCGGGCTGGCCCGTATCGCGCGCGAAGGCAAGGACATCACCATCGCCAGCGCGGGGCAACTCGTGCATCGCGCGCTCGAAGCCGCCGAGATTCTGGCGGGCGAGGGCGTCTCGGTCGAAGTGATCGATCTGCGCACAATCCAGCCGTTGGACGTCGACACGGTCGCGGCCAGCGTACGCAAGACGCATCGCTTGCTGGTCGTCGACGAAGGTTACGCGATGTTCGGCGTGGGGGCTGAACTCGCGCAATCGATCAACGAACTCGCCTTCGACGATCTCGACGGGCCGGTCGCAAGGCTGCACACCGATCCGGTGCCGCACCCCTTCGCGCCGGTGCTGGAACGCGCGATGCTGGTCGGCACCGAAGCGATCGCCAACGCGGTGCGCCGCACGATCGCGGGTCACGCCGATCCGATCCGCCGTTTGGGCCGAGAGGCGGGCGGAATGCTGGCCCCCGTCGCCGCACCGGCGAAGCCGCCGCTCGCGAGTGCCAAAGCGGCACCCGTCCACGAGGCCGCCGTCGACGGCGAGCCGGTCAAAATGCCGTTCGGCGATCTGACGGTCAGCGAAGGCAAGCTGATCCGCTGGGTCGCGGCCGAGGGCGCGACGGTCGAGCAGGGCGCGCTCGTCGCCGAAGTCGAGACCGACAAGGCGGTGGTCGAGATCGAAGCGCCTGCCGCGGGCATCGTCGGCAAACATCTCTTCCCCGAAGGCGCCGTGGTGAAGATGGGCGCCACGCTGACCTCGATCCGGAGCAAGTGACGCGATGCTGGTCGTCCTAAGCCAATTTCCCCACGGCACGCCGGATCTGGAGAAGCGCACGGCGAAAGACCGCTGCGAGCTCTATATCCAGACTCGCGAGGAAGCGGAAACGAAGCCGATCCCGGCCGCGATACGCGCCAAAGCCGACGCGATCGTCCACTACCCGGCGGGCACGACGATCGAAGGCAAGCCGTCCGATTGGCCGAACGTGCGCGCAGTGCTGCGCTCGGGCGTGGGCTTCGACAAGATCGATGTCGCTTCCTGGACGAAGCGCAACGTCGCCGTCTTCAACGTTCCCGATTACGGGACGTCGGAAGTTGCCGATCACGCGATCGCGTTGATGCTGGCGCTTACGCGCGGCACCGCCAGCTATCACGATCTGGTCCGCGCCGATCCGATGGCCAATTGGCATCATCTGAAAGCACCGGTGGTTCGCCGCTTGCGCGGCTGCACCTTCGGCGTCGTCGGTCTGGGGCGTATCGGGCTCGCCGCCGCGTTGCGCGCGCGCGCCTTCGGCATGGACATTGCGTTCTGCGATCCCCTGCAACCGGCGGGCTATGAAATCGCGGTCGGCGCGCGCCGGATCAAAACGCCGGCCGAACTCGCCGCGATTTCCGACGTGCTGTCGGTTCACGCGCCGTCGTCGCCCGAAACCGCCGGTTTGATCGGCAAGGACGTTCTCGCCAAAGCCAAGAAGGGCATGGTGCTGATCAACACCGCGCGCGGCGCGATCGTCGATCTGGATGCGCTCTACGATGCGCTCAAGTCGAAACGTGTCGCGGCCGCAGGTCTCGACGTGCTGCCGGAGGAACCGGCCAACCCGAACAACCGCCTCGTGCGCGCGTTCCTCGCGCGCGAAGCTTGGCTCGAAGGGCGCTTGACCCTGAGCCCGCACGCCGCCTTCTACAGCCCCGCCTCGCTGGTCGACATGCGCGTGAGTTCGCTCACCAACGTGCTCGCCCATCTCGAAACGGGCTCGCTCGCCGCCTGCGTCAACGCGGCGCAACTGAAGACCAAAAGCAAATAACCCCCGAGGGAGGAAAGCCGTGAAATTCAAAATCCTGGCACTTGCCGCTTTCGCAGCGGTCGGCCTCTCGGCCGCCGCCGAAGCCCAGCAGAAGACGACGCTCCGCTTCGCGATCGGCGCGCCCGAATCGATGGGCGGCGAAATCTTGGGCATGAAGGCGCTCAAGGAGTATGTCGAGTTCCGCAGCAGCGGTCAGCTCGAGATCCGTCTGTTCTTCAACACGCTTGGCGGCTCGCTCCAGCTGACCGAGCAGGTGAAGAACGGCACGCTTGAAATGGCGTTGACGGACGATTCCGTCCTCGGGTCGTTCCACAAGCCGATGCAGGCCTTCCAGATCCCGTATCTGTTCCCGTCCTCGCCGGTCGCGTGGGAATTCATGACGAGCCCGTTCATGAGGGAAATGACCGAGGACATGCGCAAGGCGACGGGAATCCGCACACTGGCGCTGTCGGAGAACGGATTCCGCAACTTGACCAACAACGTGCGAGAGATCAGAGGTCCGGACGATCTGAAGGGCCTGAAGATGCGCACGATGCAAAGCCAGGTCTACGTCAACTTCATGCGCTCGATGGGCGCCTCGGCGACGCCGATCGCGTGGCCCGAACTCGTGCCGGCGCTGAAGCAGAACGTCGTCGACGGGCAGGAGAACGCCGCCGCGACGATCTGGGATGGCAAGCTGTTCGAAGTGCAGAGGTTCATGAGCGTGAACGAGCACATCTACGGCATGCATCTGATCATCATCAACGACCGCGTGTTCAACGGCCTGTCGGCTGATCACAAGCAGATCCTGATGGATGGGGCGCGCATGCACGCAGAGGTCGCCAACTCGCGCAAGTCGATGGACTCGCTGCAGGCGATCGACAAGATCCGCCAGCAGGGTACCAAGGTCTACATCAACACGCCGTCGGAAAAGGAAGCGTTCCGAAAGGCCTCGCAGGGTGCTGTGATCGAATTCATCGCCTCGCAGGCCGGCAAGGACGTCGTCGACAAGCTGCTCGTGGCGGTCGAAGAGTCCAAGCGCCGCGTCTACGGTCAGTAACGGCGGGATGCCCGGATCATGAATGCGATCCGCGCATTCGCGAAAGGCCTGTCGGCGGCGTGCGGCCACGCCGCCGGCTGGCTGCTCGCGATTCTGGTCGTGCTCAACGGCGTCAGCGTCTATATGCGCTACGTCGCGGTCGACTCGATTTCGTGGAGCGAGGAGGCGATCCGCTACATCGCGATCTGGATCACCTTCCTGGGCTCGATCGCCGCGAGCTGGGCGGACGAGCATCTCGATATGAATCTTTTCGGCGAAATCGAGAACGCGACCTTCCAGGCTTGGCACAAGACGTTGCTGCATCTGCTGAACGTCGTCTTCTGCGCCGTGCTGACGTGGCAGGGTTTGATCTATTGCCAGCTCAACGGCGCGCAGACCGCCCCGACAACTGGCTTGCCGATGATTTGGATTTATTCCTCGATCGCTTTCGGCGGGGCCGCGCTCACCTTCGTCCATCTCGTCAAGGCGGCCGATTCGCTGTTGTCGAGGCCGCGCGCGTGACCGCGATCCTCATCCTCTTGACCGCGACGCTGTTCGTCGGGATGCCGGTGGCCTTCGCCTTCGGCCTCTCGGCCATATTCGCGCTGTTGTACGACGGCTATGGGCTGTTGAACGTGCCGTCGCGCATGTTCGCCGGTCTCGACAGTTTCGTCTTGCTGGCCGCCCCGTTCTATATCCTGGCCGGCGAGATCATGAATCGCGGCGGCATCTCCGAGCGCCTGATCGAACTCTCGCGCATCCTCGTCGGCCGCATCAAGGGCGGCACGGCCTATGCAGCCATCGTCGCCGCAGTGCTTTTCTCCGGCATTTCCGGCACGGCGGTCGCGGATATCGCCGCACTCGGTCAGATCTTTATCAATGCCATGCCCAAGGAGGGTTACTCGAAGGCCTTCGCGGCGGCGCTGATCACCGCGGCGTCGGTGATCGGGCCGATCATTCCGCCGTCGGTCATCATGGTGCTGTACGCGGCCGTATCCGATATCTCGGTTTTGAACCTGTTCCTCGCGGGAATCGTGCCGGGGTTGCTGCTGGGCGTGGCCTGCGGCAGCGTCGTGTTCTGGAAAGGCATCAAAGGCGAATTGCCGGTCTCGCAGCTCGACGTACCGCGCGAGAGTTACGGGCGCGTCGCGCGCGAAGGCGTGATCGTGCTGAGCCTACCAGCCTTCATCGTGTTCGGCACCACGTCGGGCGTGTTCACCGCGACCGAGGCGGGCGGCATCGCGGTGATCTACGCGATCCTGCTGTCGACCTTCGTTTTCCGCTCGCTCGACCGCAAAGGCGCGATGCTGGCCTTCCGGAACGCCGCGCGACTGACCGCCTCGCTGTTCCTGCTGATCGCGACGGTGGAGATCGTCAACTACGTGCTGATCATGGCCGGGATCGGCGAATGGACGGCGGGACTCGCGACCGCCTTCGCGGGCAATCCGCAGCTCTTCATGATCGTGTGCGTGGTCGTCTTCCTGCTGATCGGCTTGGCGCTGGACGCCGGCCCGGCCTTGCTGCTGCTGGCACCTTTCCTGCTGCCGGTCACGCGCCAAATGGGCATCGACGACCTTCACTTCTCGATGGTAATGATCGTCTGCTGCACGCTGGGGCTGATTTCGCCGCCCGTCGGCATTTGCCTCTTCGTCGCGTGCAAAATCGGGAATCTGACCCTGCGCCAGCTCTGGCACGAGCTGCGCTGGTTCTTCTACGCGCAGATCGGCGCCATCCTCATCATGGTTTATTTCCCGATCTTGTCGACCGGCTTGCCGCGTCTCGTGCGCGGGTACGGCGGCGGCTAGCCTTTGATGGCGACCGCCGTCAAGGCTTTGACGAAATGTCGTTCGAGGAACGCGAACACCGCCATCGCGGGTAGTGCGGCGATCATCGCGGCGGTCATCAGTTCGTTCCACTGCACGCGATATTCGCCGACCATGTTGGCGATACCGACCGACAGCACGAACATCGACGGATCGGTCGTCAGCATCAGCGCCCAGACATAGGCGTTGCATGGGATCAGGAACGTGAACAGGGCGACCGCTCCCGAGCCCTGCCGCGCCAGCGGCAGGATCACGCGCCTTAGCGTGGCGATGCCCGAGGCGCCGTCGACGATCGCGGGCTCGACGACCCGCGCTTCGACTAAGTGACGATGGATAACGATGGTGCGATGACCGAACTGGTCCACGCGCTCGTCGCGCGCGGCCGCCGGAAACTGCGCTTCGTCGTGCGCTGGCCCGAACCCGTGACCACGCGCCAGCGAGTGGCGGCGTTCTCGCGCGAAGGGACGAAAGCGGCGATCGTCGCGCAAACGCTGGTGCGCAATACCGACGACGCGATCTTCGCAGACCAAATCCGCCCATTGCTGGCGGCAGACAACCGCCCGGACACGATCGTGGCGTCGAATACGACGATCGCCGAGGCGCTGCTGCGCACGCTGTCGTCGCTGGGTGTGAGGATTCCCGACGATCTGTCCGTCGTAGCCTTCGACGAACCCGACTGGGTCGAACTCACCACGCCGCCGCTGTCGGTGGTGCGCCATCGGATCGACCGGATCGAAAACCGTACGCCGCCCGGGCGGCGGATCGTGCACCCCGCGCGCGTCGTGCTGCGTCGCCCGGTGAAGTCGGCTTAGATCACCAAGCTTCGGCCATCATCGCGCGATACTCGTCGGGCGTGGCGATGCGCGGATTGGTGGCGTGACAATGGTCCTTCATCGCCTTGCCGACGGCTTCTTCGACGAAGTCCTTGTCCACGCCCATCGCGCCCAGGCCCGACGGCATGCCGAGATCGCGGTTGAGTTGCGCGATCGCCCGATCGACGGGGGCGCCGGGCGCCAAGCCCAACGCGATCCGCAGCCGCGCGAATTTTTCCTCCGCCACCGCCGTTTCGGCGCTCTCGTTGAAACGAAGGACGGCGGGCAGCAGCACCGCGTTCAACGTGCCATGATGCAGCGACTTGGCACGATAACTGCCTAGCGCGTGGGATAGCGAATGGACGGCCCCCAAACCTTTTTGGAATCCCATCGCGCCCTGCATCGATGCGCTGAGCATTTGTTTACGCGCTTCGCGGCTCTTGCCATCGTGCACTGCCTCGCCGATCCATTTGACGCCGCGCGCGAGCCCGTCCAGCGCGATGCCGTCGGCGGGCGGGTTGAAAGCCGGGGCAAGAAACACCTCGATGCAGTGCGCGATCGCGTCCATGCCCGTCGCGGCCGTGAGGCCCGCCGGCAAAGCGAGCGTGAGTTCGGGATCGAGGACCGCGGCGCGCGGTACCAGGAACCAGGAATGGAAACCGACCTTGCGCCCGTCGCTCAGGATGACGATGGCGCCGCGCGCGACTTCGCTGCCTGTGCCCGCCGTGGTCGGAATAGCGATCAGCGGGGCGCAGTTCTTCGTGATCTTCGGCGCGCCGCCGTCGATCGTGCAGTATTGCGCGAGCGGCGCGGGATGGCCCGCGAGAATCGCCACGCCTTTGGCGAGGTCGATCGACGAGCCGCCGCCGACCGCGATGATGCCGTCGGCCTTGTGGTCGCGATAGAGCGCGGCCGCCTTATCGACGGCGGCCTCGGTCGGGTTGCCCGGCGTCTCGTCGAATACAGCGGTTTGCAATTTCCCGGCGATCGCCGCGAGCGCTTGCTCCGCCACGCCCGCCGCGACGACGCCTTTGTCTGTCACGACCAGCGGGCGCGAAATCCCGTGCGCGGCGCAAAGTTCGCCGAGAGCTTTCGCGGCGCCGAAGTCGAAATGAATATCGGTGATGTACTTGATCAGCGGCATGGTCTTCTCCCCGGCGATTTTTCTACCAGGGTCGCGCGCGCTAGGGTAGCGTTCAAGTCATGGGTGAATTTTTGTCTGAATTTAACGCGGTGTCGATGTGTGGATATAGCGGGGCATCGGCATGAATCGTAAGCGGCCGGCAAGCGCCGATCATTCGGCACTCCAGGCCCTGGATCGCGGTTCGCCGATCCCGCTCTATCTTCAGGTCCGCAACCGGTTGCTCGCGCTGCTCGGCGACTGGCGCGATCCGGAAAAGCGCTTCTATTCCGACGACGAGCTGACGGCGATGTTTGACGTGAGCCGCGCCACGGTGCGCGAGGCGCTGAGCGAACTGGTCGAGGCGGGCGTGCTGCGCCGCCGGCGCGGGCGCGGCACCACCGTCAGCCTGCGCAAGGTCGGCGAGAAGCTCGGACTCGGCTCGCATATCGGAAGTCAGTGGGACTCGGGCGAGATGCCCGTCGACACGGTCTTGCTGGCGTTCGAGCGGATCGCCGTCCCGGCGGAAACCGCGCGGGCCTTGGACGTGCCGGCCGGAAGCGAAGTGCTGTTCGTCAAGCGTCTGCGCACGACGCCGGTCGCGCCCGTGTCGATCGATTGGCGCTATTTGCCGCACTGGGCGGCGGAAGGAATCGGACGCGATCAAGGGACCGAACCGCTGATCAATCTGATATGGCGGCGGATCGATCTCGCCCATAGCGACATCGCGATCGAGGCCGCTTTGTCGGGCCCGGAGGAGATGGAATTGCTCCATCTGCCGGCGGGTTCGCCGATTCTAATCCGCCATCTCGTCTACTTCGATCGGCAGGGTCGCGCGGCGATGGCGGGCAAGTCGATCCATCGCGCCGATCTGATGCGCTATACGTTGCGGATCGACCAGACGCGCGACGGCGTCGGTGTCGCGCAAGGCCGGGCGACGTATCGCGGCCGCTAGTTTCCGCGCACCGAGCGCCAGAGCGACAGGCCGACGAGCCAGGCACTCGCCGCCATCCAGGCGGTCAAAACGATCGCGTCGACGGCGGGCGCGAACCACAGCAGCCACGCGGCGCCGAAGACCCACACGCCGCTCGCCGCCAGCGTCAAGACGCGATGATCGCGCACGCGCAAGGGATGGATCGACTTGACCTTGGTGAAGCTGAACGCGCCCAGCACCGCGACCGCGATGAGGTTGAACCAGACCGGCGTGCCGAGCACGTAGATATAGAGCGCGACGATGTTCCAGATCGCCGGGAAACCGACGAAGTAGTTGTCGTTCGTCTTCAGATCGAGGTTGGCGAAGATGTATAGCGAGGAGAACAGTATCCAGCCCGCCGCGGCCGAGGCGAGCCAGCCGTCGCCCAGATATTCGAACTGCCAGAGCAGTACGGCAGGCACGACGACATAGGTGAGATAGTCGACGACGAGATCGAGAAGCGCGCCGTCGAAACGCGGCAGACGCTCCGCGACGTCGAGCTTGCGCGCGAAAGGCCCGTCGATTCCATCGACGATCAACGCGAGCCCCAGCCACAGCAATGCCTCGCGCGGATCGCCCTCGATCACCGCGATCAAAGCCAATAGTCCGATGACGGCGCCCGACGCCGTCAGCGCGTGCACCATCCAAGCGGCGCTTTTGCGCCGGACCTCGACGATCTTTCCCGTCATGTCGTCGCGTTGCATCCGGATCACTGCGCGGTCCAGCCGCCGTCGATCGAGAAATTGCTGCCGCGGATCTGGTCGGCGGCGGGCGAACACAGGAACGCGGCGAGGCCGCCGATCTGTTCGGGTGTGGCGAATTCCTTCGACGGCTGTTTCTCCGACAGCAGCTCCGCCTTCGCATCAGCGCCCGAAATGCCCTTGCGCTCGGCCAAAGCGTCGATTTGCTTCTGCACCAAGGGGGTCAGGACCCAGCCCGGGCAAATCGTATTTGCGGTGATCGGCGTCGCCGCCGTTTCGAGCGCCACGACTTTGGTGAGGCCGACCAGCCCGTGCTTGGCGGCGACGTAAGCCGCTTTGCCGGCCGACGCGACGAGCCCGTGCGCCGACGCGACGTTGATGATGCGGCCCCAGCCGCGCTTCTTCATATGCGGGAGCGCCGCGCGAATCGCCTGGAAGCAGCTCGTCAGATTGATCTGGATGACGCGGTCCCAGGCGTCGAGCGGGAAATCGTCCACGTTCGCGACGTGCTGGATGCCGGCGTTGTTGACCAGAATGTCGACCGCGCCGAACTCCTTCGCCGTCGCGGCGATCAGCGCTTCGACGTCGGCGGGCTTGGACATGTCGGCGGCGGAATAGCCGGTCTTGACCCCGAGCGTTTCGACCTCGCCGCGCACACGGGCGATCGTCTCGCCGTCGCCGAAGCCGTTGAGCATGATGTTTGCGCCTTGCGCGGCCAGCGCCTTGGCGATGCCAAGCCCGATGCCGCTGGTCGAGCCGGTGACGAGGGCGGTTCTGCCTTTCAACGACATGTCGTGCACTCCGGGTTTCAGTTCCTGCCCGGTTTTACCGCCGGAACGGCCGCGCCGCCGCTATTTTTTGCTGAAAAAAGCGTCTGCCGCAGCCCGGTGGGAGCCCTTTTTGCCGATCTCGGCCTTGGCGCGGGCGATCTCGCCCTCCAGACGCGCTATATAGGCTTCGAGTTCCGCGACGCCCCAGTTGGACAGGTCCTTTGGCTTCACCAATTTGTGGCGCGGCTCGAGTTCGTCGAATTCCATCTTCGTCTCCCGTGCGAGGTCGCCAGTCTATGAGTCTCCCCAGCGTCATGGAAGTCGTCACGATGGCCGCCCCTGGCAAACCGGAAGTTCTCGTTCCCGGCACGAAGCCGGTGCCCGCCCCGCAAGCGGGGGAAGTGCTGATCGAGGTCGCCGCCGCGGGCGTCAATCGCCCCGATGTCCTGCAGCGCTACGGCAAGTATCCGCCGCCGCCCGGCGCGCCCGACACGTTGGGGCTCGAAGTCGCGGGAACCGTCGTCGCGACGGCGCCGGATGTGACCTGGCCCACGATCGGCGACAAGGTTTGCGCGCTGGTCGCGGGCGGGGGTTACGCCAAATACTGCGTCGCCCCCGCCGTGCAATGCCTGCCGATTCCCAAAGGCTTCACGATGGTCGAAGCGGCGGCGGTACCGGAAACTTTCTTCACCGTCTGGACCAACGTGTTCGAGCGCGGGCGCTTGCGATCGGGCGAGACGTTTCTATGCCATGGCGGCGCTTCCGGCATCGGCACGACCGCCGTTCAGCTCGCGAAGGCGTTCGGCGCGAAGGTGCTGGCGACCTGTGGCACGGCCGAGAAGTGCGCCGCCGTCGCGAAACTCGGCGCCGACCGTCCGATCAACTACCGCGAGGAGGATTACGTCGCCGTCGCGAAGGAATTCACCGGCGGCAACGGCGTCGATCTGATCCTCGATATGGTCGGCGGCGATTACATCGCGCGCAATATCGAAGCGGCCGCGATCGAGGGGCGCATCGTGCAGATCGCCTTCCTCAAATCGCCCAAGGCCGAATTGTCGTTCGATGCGATCATGCGCAAGCGCCTGACCTATACGGGCTCCACCTTGCGTCCGCGCAGCGTGGCGCAGAAGGGTGAAATCGCTACCGCCTTGCGCGCGCGGGTTTGGCCGCTGCTCGATGCGGGCCGTGTGCGCCCGCAGATCCACGCGACTTTCCCGCTGGCGCAGGCGGCGCAGGCCCACGCGACAATGGAAGCCGACACGCATATCGGCAAGCTGGTGCTGACGCTTCAATGACCGACGCCGAACGACCGTATTCCGAACGCCCTTTGGCGCCGGACGAATGGCCGCCCGAAGCACTGATCGACGCCGGGCGCCAATTGCGCGCGATGGGGCGCGCGGCCGAAGCGCTGGCGGCGTTCGATATCGCGTGCCGCAAGGCGCCGAACGAAGTCGCCGCATGGTCGGGGGCGGCGCTCGCGAACTACGATCTCGCGCGCTACCATTTGTCGGCCGCGGCCTTCGAACGCGCGGTGGAGATCGCGCCGGACGACGCCAATCTGTGGCGCAATCTTGGCCATGTACGATTGCTCGCGGCTTGGCCCGCGCCTTCGGCGCAAGCCCTAGAACGCGCGGTGGCGCTCGATCCCGCCAATCTCGGCGCCTGGGACGATCTCGGCACGGCGCTGACCGGCATTTGGGGCCGCGCCAAAGACGCGATCGCCGCCTATGACCGCGCGCTGGCGCTCGATCCCGCGCGCATCGACCTCGCATCGCGCCGTCTGGTGGCGCTGGCGTTCGATGAGGATCTGCCCGCCGCGCGTCTTTACGCGGCGCATCGCGACTTCGGCGCCAGGGTCGAGAAACTCGCCGGGCCCGTGGACGCGAGCTTTACGAACGACCGCGCTCCGGATCGCAAACTGCGCGTGGGCTATCTCTCGTCCAACCTCTATTCGCACATCGCCTCCGCCGAAATGCGCACGGCCTTGCGCCGCCACGATCGGGCGGCGTTCGACGTCCACGTCTACGCGACCGTGCCGGAGAACGATGCGATCACCGACGAGCTTCGCGGTTACGCGGATGCGTGGACAGATGCCGGCGCGCTCGACGACCGCGCCTTGGCCGCGAAGATCCGCGCGGACGGGATCGATGTCCTGGTCCATACGATGGGCCATTGGCAGCAGAACCGCCTGGGCGTGTTCGCCCGCCGCGCCGCGCCCATTCAGATCGAGTATCTCTGCCAGTCGCCTGCCGTCGGCATTTCGGCGTGCGACGCCTATCTCGCCGATCCCTGGGTTTCCGACGACGGCGCGCTGGGCGGTTTGTCGGGCGAACGCGTGATCGATCTGCCCGGCGGCTATTATTCGACATCTTTCCTGCCGGAGATCGCGATCAAACCCCCGCCGCGCGCGAGGGGCGGCGCCCCGGTCGTATTCGGCAGTTTCAACCGCGTCGCCAAAATCTCGCGCGGCACGGTGCGGCGCTGGGCGCGCGTGCTGGCCGAATTGCCGCAGGCGCGCCTCCTGGTCAAAATCCCCGAGCGTTTCGAGCGTACGGAAGAAGCGCGTATGCGCGGCGAGTGGACTGCGCTGGGGCTCGACGTGTCGCGCGTCGAATTGCGCGGCCATGCCGAGGGCGGCGCCTATTGGGATGGTTTCGCGGACGTGGACGCGCTGCTCGACTGCGTGCCGTTCAACGGCGGGCGGACGACGGGTTCGGCCGCCTGGATGGGCGTGCCGACGATCTCCGAGCGCGGGCAGCCGGTCTATGGACGCCTGGCATGGTGCATCATGTCGCGCTTGGGGCTCGGCGACCTGGTCGGCGCCGGCGAAGACGGTTACGTCGCGGCGGCCGTGGCGCTCGCGCGCGATCCTGCGCGGCTCGACGAAATCCGCCGGACGCTGCGCGATAGATTCCGCGCCTCGACCCTCTTCGAAAGCGCCGCCCATATTCGCGAGGTCGAGGCGGCGTATCGCCGCCTCTGGCGCGAATACGGCGGCGCTTAGACTTTCTCCAGCGCCAGCGCAATGCCCTGGCCCACGCCGATGCACATCGTGGCGAGGGCGCGCTTGGCATTGCGCTCGTGCAGTTCATAGGTCGCGGTTAGCGCCAGACGCGCACCCGAAGCGCCCAGCGGATGGCCCAGCGCGATCGCGCCGCCGTTGGGATTCACATTCGCGGCATCGTCCGGCAGGCCAAGTTGGCGCAACACCGGCAGCGCTTGCGCGGCGAAGGCTTCGTTGAGCTCGATCACGTCCACGTCGCCGATCTTCCAGCCCAGGCGCGCGAGCAGCTTTTGCGTGGCCGGGACCGGACCGATCCCCATGATACGCGGCGGCACGCCGGCGGCGGCGGCGCCAATCACGCGGGCCTTGGGCGTAAGCCCGAATCGCTTCAAAGCGGCTTCGGAGGCAAGCAACAAAGCGGCCGAGCCGTCGTTGACGCCCGACGCGTTGCCCGCCGTCACCGTGCCCGAGCCGTCCGGCTTCACGAAGGCTTTGAGCTTCGCCAGCGTTTCGAGCGTCGTGTCGCGCGGATGTTCGTCGCGCGATACCGTGACCGTTTCCTTGCCCTTGCGGGTTTCGACGGCGACGATTTCCTTGGCGAGGCGCCCCGAAGCTTGCGCGGCCAACGCGCGCTGCTGGCTGCGCAGGGCGAACGCGTCTTGATCGGCGCGCGAGACGTTGAAATCGGCGGCGACGTTCTCGGCCGTCTCCGGCATCGAATCCACGCCATGGGCTTTCTTCATCAGCGAATTCACGAAGCGCCAGCCGATGGTCGTGTCGTAGATCGCCGCATCGCGCGAGAAGGCGGCTTCCGCCTTGCCCATGACGAAGGGCGCGCGGCTCATGCTTTCCACGCCGCCCGCGACGACGAGGTCGGCTTCGCCCGCTTTGATCGCGCGCGCGGCCGTGCCCACGGCGTCGAGGCCCGAACCGCACAAGCGGTTGATCGTCGTGCCCGAAACGCCGACCGGCAAGCCGGCGAGCAACGCCGCCATACGCGCGACGTTGCGATTGTCCTCGCCGGCCTGATTGGCGCAGCCGTAGATCACGTCGTCGATCGCCGACCAATCGACGCCCGGATTGCGCTTCACGAGTTCGCGCAAGGGGATCGCGGCGAGGTCGTCGGCGCGCACGCCGGAGAGCGCGCCGGCATAGCGGCCGATGGGCGTGCGGATGGCGTCGACGATATAGGCTTCGGTCATATTGTCGTGTCCTCGAACGATGAACTTAGGATTCGCGGGCGACGAGGCGGCGCAGGCGCGACGCGGCGCGATAGCGGTCCTCGCCATAATGGCGGGCGAGGTTGTCGAGTGTGGCCTGGACATGCGGCAGGCCGACTGCGCGGCCCCAGGCGAAGGGGCCCTTCGGGTAATTGACGCCCTTGGTCATGGCGACGTCGACGCCTTCGGCCGAGACCACGCCGTGCTGCACGGCCTCCAGCGCTTCGTTGACGAGCATGGCGACGGTGCGCATGACGATCAATCCCGGGGCGTCGTCGATCAGCGACACCTTCATGCCGCAACCTTGGAAAAAGGCGGTGGCGAGCGCCGCCGCTTCGCCGCGCGACTGGTCGGCGACGGCGATCGCCATGCGCGTCGCGGCGGCGTAGTCGAGCGCCAAATCGTACAGCACGAGTTCGCGTTCGCCCGTTTGGGCCGCGCGCAACGTGGCCGTACGCCCATCGGAAAGGCGCAAGGCCACGCCATCGAGCAGGATCAACTCGCCGCGTTCGCCCGCCGGGCGGCGATGCACGGGCAGGCCGCCATCCTTGGCGCGCTTTTCCAGTAAATCGAAATGCTCGAGTTCGCCCTCGAATACGATCTGTTTTGGCGGGGCGGCGGCGGGTTCGGTCGCGGGCTCGGGAATGGCGGCGCCTTTGGCGTAGTCGTAGAAGCCGCGCCCCGATTTGCGCCCCAGCCTGCCGGCGGCGACCATTTCGGCCTGCAACGCCGACGGCGCGTAGCGCTGGTCCTTGAAATAGGCGTCGTAGACCGAGTTGGTGACGGCGAAGTTCACGTCGTGCCCGATCATGTCCATCAACTCGCACGGCCCCATGCGGAAGCCGCCGCATTCGCGCGTCACGGCGTCGATCGTCGCGGGATCGGCGGCGCGCTCGGTCAGCAAACGCCAGGCTTCGGCGTAGAAGGGGCGCGCGCAACGGTTGACGACGAAGCCCGGCGTCGACGTCGCATGAACCGGCGCCTTGCCCCAAGCGGCGGCTGTATCGAACGCGGTTTGTGCTACGGCCGGATCGGTCGCGAGGCCCGATACGATCTCGACCAGCGCCATGATCGGCGCGGGGTTGAAGAAATGGAACCCGACCAGACGGCCGGGGCGGCGCATGTCCTTCGCCATCGCCGAAATCGAAATCGACGAGGTGTTCGTGCCGAGAATGCAAGCGTCGCCGACAACGGCTTCGAGTTCGGCGAGAAGTCTGCGCTTGACGGTGAGATCCTCGACGATCGCCTCGATCACCAGATCGCAAACTTCGAAATCGATATACGCCTCGGCCGGTTCGATGCGCGACAGGATCGCGTCGCGCTTGTCCTGACCGATCTTGCCCTTGGCGACCAAGCCGTCGAGCGCCTTGCCCATATTGCGCAGCGCGTCTTCGACCGCGCCTTGGCGGACGTCGAGCAGTTTCACGCGGTGGCCGGCGGCGGCGGCAACTTGGGCGATACCCGCCCCCATCGTACCGGCGCCGACGACTCCGATGGCGCGGTCGCGGGCAAGGGCGGTCATCGGGCGAATCCGTCGTTGATGTGGGGCGTCATTACGGGCGGAGAGTGCCAACGTCCCCGAGGCGAGGCAATCATGGTGACATCGCTCTGATTTTGGGCAGTGCTTTATGGATGTCGGCCAAAGCGCTAATGTTTGCTCAAAAATTCGCCTTTTTACTACTTAATTACCGTGTTTTGGCAAGCCGAACCCGGCATGGTCCATGCAATTCATGCTGCACCTGCGAAGACAGAAGGTCTTTTTTGAGGAAACGCTCTCGAAACGCCGGCGGCGGCGCGGTCCCAACGACCGGGCTGGTTTTGGGCCGCTTATGGAGGGCGACATGCGCAAAACGATCGGCGGAATTCTGGCGGGTCTGATGCTGCTCTTGGCGGGCGCGCCGATGGCGTTGGCGCAAACGCCGGCGCTGCCGACATTCGATTGGTTGATCTGGGAGCGTTTGAGCGAGCGTCGCACCCAGGAACCGGTCCCCCAGCGTTTCACGCTGAAGGGCCACATCTTCACGATCTACGCCGCCACGCCAGAGCATCCGGCGATCTTCGTCGCCGAACGGCGCGGCCGGATCGTCTATCTGTCCACCGCCGACCGTTACAGCGTGATCGCCTATCGCGAGCGCGACTGGGGCGAAGGCCCCGATCTGCTGGTCGACGCGCAGAACGCGGCGAACGGGCAGGGGGCTCTACTGCATGCCTTCGTGCTCGCGCCAAGTTTTTCCCTCCAGACGATCGGACTGGGCGACACCTATGCGGGCTCCGACGAAAACGGCGAGACGGCGGCGTTGCGCGTGCAGTTTTCCGACTACGCCTTCATGGGCTGGAACGCGCCCTATCATTTGTCGCCCGTGCCGACGCTGCATCTCGGCTGGACGGGCACGCGCTACGAGGTCGAGCCCGGCTCGCTCCGTCGTTACGCGCGCGATCCCGGCATGATCGAACGCTGGACGGACGACGCGCGCGCCGCTTTGACCAAGTGGCACGAAAAGGGCGGCAGCTACACGTCGATCGCCGCGCGCGCACCCGGCGAAACGACGGAGAAGCCGCCTTCGGTCGTGTGGCGCTATGCGCTCGAACTCGTCTATTCGGGCGATGCGGCGTCGGCGAAGCGGCTATTCGAGGCGGCCTGGGATGACGGTATCCCGGGAAAACGCGAATTCTGGCGCGATTTCCTGACGCGACTGCGCAACGGTCAGGCGTGGCGCGATCTCGATCTCGAGACCGCGCTCGACGCCCACGACCTGTTCAAGGATTTCACCGCGCAGTTGAACTGAGGTTTCAGCGGCCGACGGCGTAGGCCTGCTGCAAGCGCGGCGTGGCCGCCGCCTTCAGCAGCTTGCCTTCCTTCTTCGCCGCCGCGTTGCGGCCCAGCGACCATTCGCCGCCGACTTCCACGTCGTGGCCCTTGGCCTTGAGCGCGTCGATCGTCGCCGCGGGGAAGCGGCTTTCGACCTGGACTTTGCCGGGGCGTGCCGCGCGGGGATAGAACGAGTTCGGCCAATGGTCGGTCTGCAGCATCGGCGCATCCATCGCGGCCTGCATGTTGTAGCCGTGATCGACATGGCGGATGAAGAACTGCGCGATCCACTGATCCTGGTTGTCGCCGCCGGGCGAGCCGAAGGCGAGCCACGGCTTGCCGTCCTTCATCGCCATCGAGGGGGTCAGCGTCGTGCGCGGGCGCGCGCCCGGTTTCAGCGATGCGGGCAGACCTTCTTCCAGCCAGAACATCTGTGCGCGCGACCCTAGGCAGAAGCCCAGTTCCGGAATCGTCGGCGAGGATTGCAGCCAGCCGCCGGACGGCGTGCAGGCGACGACATTTCCCCATCGGTCGATTACGTCGAGATGGCAGGTATCGCCTTCGGCGGGGCCGCGCGCGGCACGGCCTTGGCGCGCCATCGCGGACGCACCGCCATCGCGATAGGTCTCCTTCGCCAGCGCATCCGATTCGACGCGCGCCGGCTCGCCGAAACCGCCCATGCCGGCGATCACGGGCCGCGCCTCGGCCGATTGGAAGGCGGGGAGTTTGTAGTCGCGCCCGCCGGGTTTGCCGGGGCGCAATTCCTTCGACGCCGTATCGCCGATCAGCTTACGCCTTTCGGCATTGTAGGAATCCGACAGCAACGCTTCGAGCGGTACGTCGGTGAAATTCGGATCGCCGTAATAGGCTTCGCGATCGGCATAGGCGAGCTTCTTCGCCTCGATCAGCAGGTGAATGAACTCGGGGCCGGTCGTATCCATCGCCGGCACGTCGTAGCCCTTGAGCAGCGCCAGCAATTGGAGCAGAACCGGGCCCTGGCTCCACGGGCCCGCCTTGCACACGGTCACGCCGCGATAATCGTAGGTCGCGGGATCTTCGACGGACGCTTGCCAGCTCGCCATGTCGGCGGCCGTCAGCACGCCCTTATGGCGCTTGCCCGACACGTCCATGATCGCGTTATTCGCGCAGAATTTGCCGATCGCCTCGGCGACGAAGCCTTGGTAGTAGGCCTTGCGCGCCTTTTCGATCTGCGCTTCGCGGTTCGGGCCGGCGGAGGCGCCTTCCGACAGCAAGCGCTTGAACGTCGCGGCGAGGGTCTTGTTCTCGAACAAGGCGCCGGCCTTGGGCAATTTGCCATTCTTCATCCACAGCGCGGCGGAACTCGTCCATTCGGTCTTGAAGATCTCGGCGACCGACGACACCGCACCGGCGGCACCGGGTAGCAGCGGGAAGCCGTTTTCGGCATAGCCGATGGCGGGCGACATCACTTCGGCCAGCGTCATCGTGCCGTAGTCGCGCAGCATCACCATCCACGCGTCGAAGGCACCTGGGATGACGGCGGCGAGCAAGCCCGTGCCGGGGACGAGGTCGAGGCCTTCCGATTTGTAATGCGCGATCGTGGCACCGGCGGGGGCGGGACCTTGGCCGCAAATGACCTTGGGCTTGCCGTTATGCTCGCACGCGATCAGCACCGCATCGCCGCCCAAGCCGTTCATATGCGGTTCGACGACCTGCAGCGTCAAACCCGCCGCGACTGCCGCGTCGAACGCGTTGCCGCCCTTTTCCAGCACCGACATGCCGACTTGGCTGGCGATCCAATGCGTCGAGGAAACGACGCCGAACGTGCCGGTGATTTCGGGGCGGGTGGTGAAGGTCGGCGGAACGGAAGGCGGCATGGTGCGATTGGCTCCTCAATTTAAGCTGCGACTATGCCACGCGAAGAACGCCTGCGAAATAGGCCGATAATTCGGTCATCGCCGTCACCGGCAGCACATGGCCGACATATTGATCGGGCCGCACGACGACCAAGGCGCCGCGCAATCGGTCGATGCCGCGTAGATCGAAAATGTCGCGAGCGTTTTTGAGGTCAGGGCAGAACGCCTTCTCGTAATCGCGCAGCCCGAATCTGCCTTTGGTCGGGAACAGCAAAGGCGGCATCGAGGTGATTTCCAGCGTGCGGTGGCCCGCTTGCAGAATCGCGCGGACATCGATCACGGAATCGATATCGGCCCCTTGGGGCGTGAATCGTTTCACGACGTCCGTCAGATCGGCGCAAACGGCGCCAAGCTTCGTCTCGGTCCCGGCGAAGAGCATCACCCGGAAACGCCCGTCGGCGCGTACGACATGGCCGAGTTCGACGGGCTTGGCGTCGCCCAACCGCACGACCGGGGCCGAATGGAAGCGCGTACCGATTTCGAACCCGGTGGCGAGGTGTTGATGCGCCGGCGTCCCCGTCAACGCCGACGGCGCGTAGCGCGTGGCCGTGCCCGCCGTGTAGCGCCCGTGCTGGACGAAATAGCGCTGCACCTCCGCGGGATCGATCGTGCTGCCGGGCTTGGACGCGTCGTGCAGCAATGTTGCCCATTCGCGGTCGAAATCGATCAGCGTCTTGGCGATGGCGTGGCGCTCGCTCGAATAGCTGCGCAGCAGAACCGCGTCGCTGCGCCCTTGCAGCACGGCGGCGAGTTTCCAACCGAGATTGAACGCGTCCTGCATCGACACGTTCATGCCCTGGCCCGCTTTGGGGCTGTGGGTGTGGCAGGCGTCGCCGGCGATGAAAACATGCGGATCTTGCGCGTCGTCGTCGAAGCGCTCGCACAGGCGCTGGCCGATCTCGTAGACCGACCACCAAGCGACGTCCTTCACGTCCAGCGTATAGGGCGCGAAGACCTTCTGCGCGGCGGCGATCACGTCCTCGACGGTCAGCTTGCGGTCGGCGACGCGTTCGCGCGAATCGAGCTTGTCCATCTCGACATAGACGCGAACCATATAGCCGCCTTCGCGCGGGATCAGCACCACGCTGCCGCCGGCGGGCGACTGGATCACGCATTTGAAGCGGATATCGGGGAAGTCCGTGATCGCCAGAATATCCATCACGCCCCAGGCTTGGTTCGCGGAATCGCCCTCCAGCGTGCGGCCGATGGCTTTGCGCACCGCACTGCGCGCCCCGTCGCAGCCGACGACGTAGCGCGCGCGGATGGTTTCGATTTCGCCTTCATGGCCGGGATCGGTGCGCGCCAGCGTCACCGTCACGGGATGCTCGGCCGCGCGATCGACCGTCAGACTCGCGAGCTTGCGCGAATAATGCGGCTCGATCCGGGCCGGCGAATTGCGCATCACGTCGAGATAGAAATCGTGGATGCGCGCTTGGTTCAGGATGACGTGGGGGAATTCCGACAGGCCGTCTTCAGTATCCTGAATGCGCCCGCTGCGCGCGATACCGCCGGGGGCGGGTTTCCAAAACGTCGTCTCGTTGACCCAATAGGCTTCGCGCACCACGCGCTCGGCGAAGCCGAAAGCCTGGAACATCTCCACCGTGCGGCAGGCGACACCGTCGGCTTGGCCGCGCAGCAGCCGGTCGGGCTTCTGCTCGACGATGCAGGTCTTGATATCGGCAAACGCCGAAAGCTGGGCGGCGAGGGTCAATCCCGCCGGGCCACAGCCGACGATCAGCACGTCGGCCGTTTGCGGCAGCGTGCCGGGCGAACCGGGCTTGCCGATGCGGGCCACGGGATCGGCGATATCGGGATCGCCGGGCTGAAAACCGTCGAGATGAAACTGCATTGCGCTTGCTCCCGGAAGAGATTTTAGTCACAATACTGATGATCAGTATACTTGTCAATTTAACGACCGGGAGTCGGCGATGATCGCGGAAGTTCTGAATAGGCCGGGGCATTTGGCGCGGCGCTTCCAGCAGATCGCTGTGTCGGTGTTCGTGGCCGAAGCGGAGGCGGCGGGCTACGATCTGACCCCCGTGCAATACGCTGCCTTGGCGGCGGTCAAGGCGCATAAAGGCATCGATCAGGCGACGTTGGCGGGATTGATCGCTTATGATCGCACGACGATCGGCGGCGTGGTCGACCGCCTCGAACAGAAAGGCCTCGTCTCGCGCCGCGTGAGCAAGGAAGACCGCCGTGCGCGCGTGTTGGAGATTACGCCCTTGGGCAAACGCACGCTGACCGGCATCGAACCCGCCGTCGCCGCCGCGCAAAAATCGATGCTACGCGGGCTCGACGCTTCGGAGTCCGCGCAGTTGTTGCGGCTTTTGCGCAAGGCGATCGACGCGAGCAACGACCTCAGCCGCGCGCCGATGCGCGACGGTTAAACCTGCGACGGCGGTTTACGGCCCGCGTAGGGCATGCGCGCCGTTAGGATCGTGCCTGTCTCGCTTTCCGTCATATACAGCGTGCGCTGGTCGGGACCGCCGAACGCCATGTTGGTGACGAAGGCGCCGGGCGCGCCGATGAAATGCGTGGGCAGGCCCAGCTTATCGAATCGCCACACGCCCATGCCGAGATGTGCAACGACCAGGCCGCCCTCCTCGTCCAGCGCGATCCCATCCGGTCCGCCGCCGCCGGAAAGCTGAATGAAGTTCCCGACCTTGGCCGAGATGCCGCGCTCGAACAGCGGCACGCGCCAAATCGCGTTGGCGCGCGTCGCCGCGACGAGCAATACGCGTTCGGTCAAATCGAGCGCTAGCCCGTTTGGCGACGGGATCGTGTCGCACAGCACGTCGATCTCGCCCGACGCCTTCAGTCGGAACACGCGCCCCGTCGGGTCTTGCATGCCCGTCTGGCCCTGATCGGTGAAATAGAGATCGCCGTTCGACCCGAAATGTAGGTCGTTGACGCCCTTGAAATGTTCGGAACGATAGCCGCGCAGGAACGGCTTCGCCGCGCCGGTCGCGGGATCGATCGTCATGATCCCGTGCCGGTAGTCGGTCACGAAAACGCGGCCGTCGCGCGCGATCTTCAATCCGTTGGGCCAGCCGTCGTATTCGGCGATCTTCATCCAATCGCCCGCTGGCGAAATGCGGAAGACGCGGCCGAACGGGATGTCGGTGCACCAGAGATTCCCCGCCGCGTCGAAGCACGGGCCTTCGAGGAAGGAATGGACCGCTTCGCCGCGCTTGTTGGCGTCGGCCCATTCGCAGCGCCGCGCGTCGCGGAAAGTCTCGGGCAACGCGGAGAAACGCGAAACGGGAATACGTTCGAGCGGCGCGAAGGGGTTCATGGTCATCTCGGCGGACCGAAGCGGACGATTTCGATGCGCGCGATCGCTTCGACGTCGCGCAAGGGCGTGGGATCGGGGAATTCGAGCGGGCCCAGCGGGCGCACGCGGCAGGCATCGGCGTTCGTCGCGTTGCCGGCGCGCACGAATACGGTACTGGGCGTCACCAGCAGCACGCAGCGCGTGCGCGACTTGGTCGTGAAGCCGCTGACGACGCCGCCGTAATCCTTGATTTCGAGTTCGGCGAGGAAGCCGCCGCCTGTGCCCAGCGTATAAAGCGCGCGGGCATAGAGATACGACGCCCCGGGCCACGCGACGATCGCCAGCACCGCCAGCGCCAGACCGACACGGATGGCGAGGTCGCGCGAGAACCGATCGCTGACCACGAGATAATGGAACGCTGCCGAGCCGAGTACGGCGAGCATGCCGAGCCAGGCGAACGCGCGCGGGCTCGAGTCGAACAGCAGCACGCCCGCCGGAATGGCGAAAACCGCGATCGAGATCGCGACATGGAAGGCGAGCGGCACGCCCAGTTTCAGTGTCCCCGCGATACGCCGTAACGTTTCCGCCGGCGCTTCTGGGCCTTTCAGACGAAAACTCGCCGCGACGGCGGCCGCGATCAGCGCCGAGATCAAGAACCACAGTAACAGCCCGTCGCCCTGATTGCCGGCAAGCCCGCCGAGTATCGCCAAGGCCAGCAATGCCGCCCAATAGATCCAGCCGAAGCAGACGGCGAAGCCTTTGGCGTCGGCCCACGCGCCCCATTGACCGCGCTTGCGCGATTCCGATCCCGCCAGCGCGGCGCGCAAATCGGCTTGGTCCTGGTCGTCGAGACCGCCCAGCGCGATGAACGGAAAGAATGCGGCGAATTGGAACAACGCGACCAGCAGGACCATGCCAGCGAAGGTGACGACGACGAACGATGTCGCGGCCAACTCGCCCAGCAGCGGCACGCCCATGCGATAGCTGTAGAGGACGTGGAAGATCGTTGCTGTCAGCGCCGAGATCGCCGTGACCGCCGGGGCGAGATCGCGCACCGTGTCGATCGCCCGGCGCACCGGAGGGCGCGGCGTGCGCGGCGGCGTCGAGGATTCCGTGCTGCGGGACTTCATTTGCCTAATCCGCGTTCGGCTTGTTAAATAGAACGTCTAATGGGTAATCCATTCGGGCCGGAGGGGCGGCTCGCCACCTATGCTGTCTGCATCACCGTCGAAAATCCAGCGCCGCAAGTATTCGCATGCGGAATTGGCGAATGTCGTCGCTTTGCACGAGCGCTTCCGCACGGGCAAGCCTGGCGGCGTGCGCGCGATGCTGGCCTTCGCCGATTTGTCGGGCATGGCGCTGGCGGGTGCGAACTTGACCGAGGCGGATTGCACGGGCGCCTCGTTCCGCGGCGCGATGATGTCCGATTGCGTGCTCGACCGCGCGCAGCTTTTCGCCTGCGATTTTCGCGAGGCGGATCTCGAGGGCGCGTCGCTGATGCGCGCCGATCTGCGCGGCGCGTCGATGCGCGGGGCCAATCTCACACGCGCCAATCTGATTCAGGCCGATCTGCGCGAAGGCTCGCTGACCCAGAAGGACAAGGGCGGCAATCTTCACGCGCTCAAGCTCGGCCATGTCGGCGCGACGGAGCTGAACGACGCGAAGCTCGAAGCGGCCAATCTTTCCGAAGCGAATATGGACGGCATGTCCGCGGCGCACGCCGATTTCACCGACGCCGTCTTGCGCGACTGCAAATTCGCGCGCGCGACGCTGCAAAAAGCGAAGTTCCAGGGCGCCAATCTGGCGGGCGCCGATTTCACGGGGGCGAACTGCACGGGCGCCAGTCTCGCGGGCTCGGTTTTGTCCGGCGCCAAATTCGGCTCGGCCGTGCTCGACGGCGTGGACATGACCGACGCCGTCACCGACGCGCCGGCGGGCAAGCCGCTGTCCGACGTCGGCATGGCGCCGGAGGAGCTTCTGCGCCTGCATGCGCTGTGGGCCGGTACCGGCGGCGCGCAAGGTCAGGTCGCGGATCTGACCGGCGTGGATTGCCGCGGCCTGCCATCCTTGCGCGGCAAGGTGCTGGTCGGTTTGCGCGCCGAGCGCGCGGTGCTGGTCGGGCTCGACCTTTCCGGCTGCCAATTGCAGGGCGCCAAGCTCGCGGGCGCCGATCTGCGCGACTGCAAGTTCGCGGGCGCCGATCTGCGCGGCGTCAATCTCGCCGGCGCCAAGCTCACGCGCGCCGATCTGCGCGATTGCGACTTCGCGCCGCTGACGCCCGTTCCCGGCCGATCCTTCCCGTCCAACCTGTCGGGCACGGTGTTCCGCGCGGCCGATCTGCGGGGCGCCAAGTTCGGCAACACGCCGATGCCGCAGGCCGATCTGCGCGACGTGCTGATCGACGACACGCAGATCATGTCGATCGATTTCGCCGGCGTGACGCTCGACGCGCGGCTCAAGAAGAAGATCACGCCGGCGTCTTAGGTATCTCGTAAGCCAGCGGCGCAGCTTCGAACCCCGCCAATTGGTCGGGGCGCAGGCCGACCACGATCGGGTCCGCGTCGTTGCGCCGCACGGCCAAGCGCGCATTGAACAGATCGTGGTTGTAGCCGTGCTTGTCGACGATGCGGTGGATCAGCACCGGGTATTGCGCTTCGCCGATCTTGCCGCCGGTCAGTTGCGAATTGGCGGACGCGATTCCGTAGCCGCCGACCGTGACGCCGGACAGCTTCTCCAGCATCTTTTCGACGCGGGCCAAGAACATCAGCGTGTCGAGCTCGCGCACCACCGGCGGCTCGGTCGGGCGCATGAAACGCCCGATGCAGATTTGCCCCGGCTGCGCCTTGCCCACGAGGCGCGCAAGCTGGATCGTGACTTCGCCGACCAGATACTCGAAGCCGCGCGGCCGCGTGCCTTCGATCTGGTGATAGGCGTAATGACTGCCGATCGAATAACAGGTGCGCAACACCGGCACGAGGCGCGGTTCGCCGCGCGTGCGCGCGACCGCGTTGTCGGCCAAGATCAGCACCAACGCGGCGTAAAGGCGCATATCCGCTTCGAAGCCGCGCGCGCGGTTCCACACATAGAACCCGTCGCCGGTGGTCGAGCGCGCGATTTCGACGTCGAGCCCGGCCTCGCCCAATTTCTTGGCCGCCGAATTGATCGAGTATTCGAGACTGGCGAGCTGGGCCACCTGCTCCAGCGGATCGACCTTCGAAAAGCCGACGATATCGAACAGGATGACGGCGCGATGTTCGGTGCGCGAGATCGCGTAGCGGCGCGCGACCTGATCGACGACGACGGGCTTAACCTCGCCCTTGCCGTCGCCGATGGCGAAGGGCAAATCGACCTTGATCGGCCGCGTCTTCAGGATTTTGCAGACTTCGGCGAAGGTCTGCGCCCCCATCATCCGGCCGCCGCCCAGTATGCGGTCGGCGTTGGGCGCTTCGGCCAGCACGCGCCAATTGGGGGCGGCGCAAAGCGACACCGTCTGACCTTCATGCGTCCAGCCGACCACGATGTTTTGGCCCAGTTTCCAGGCGCCGTGGCAGGCGAAGTCGAGTTCGCGCAAGCCTTCCCGGATTTCGTCGTCGCTGGCCATGTCGCGACGATCCTAGCAGAGTTGCGCGAAAGGGGGAGCGTTCGCACGGCGTCTGCCTGTATATAGCCGCCCCATGGATTTGCCTTCGCCCATGGATTTGCCCTCGGAAATCTTCGTCGTCGGCTGGCTGTTCGTCGCGGCGATCGCGTCGGGCCTGTCGGGCTTCGCCTATGCGATGATCGGGGCCGTCGTCCTCTTGCATTTCCGCGATCCGGTGGACGCGACACCGTTGATCCAGGCGACCAGCGTGATCGCGCAATCGATGTCGATCTTCGCCTTCCGCGACCATATGCGCTGGGATCGGCTGCTGCCTTTCCTGATCTGCGGTTTGCTGGGCGTGCCGATCGGCGTGTTTCTGCTGACGATCGTGCCGGCCGATCCGCTGCGCAAAGCGATCGGGGCGTTCATGATCGTCTACGGCACGTGGTCGCTCGCCCGCAAACCAGGGCCCCCGGTCACGTTCGGCGGGCGCGCGGCCGACGGTATCGTGGGCTTCTCGGGCGGCGTGCTGGGCGGCATCGGCGGGCTGGCGGGGGCGACCATCACGATCTGGACCGCGATGCGCGGCTGGCCGCGCGACGAACAGCGCGCCGTCTATCAGCCCTATATCTACATGATGCAGGCAAGCTCGGTGACCGTGCTGCTGGCGACCGGCGGTATCAGTCCGCGCGTCGTGACGGATTTCATGTGGGCGGCGATCCCGGTGGCGGCGGGGGCGTGGCTGGGTCTCAAGCTCTACGGCGCCATCGACGACGCGACCTTCCGGCGGACTTTGCTGATCTTGTTGATCGTCTCGGGGATCGGCCTGCTATTCTGACGCCTCGGCGTTCAGGAGTTCGCAGATGTACGATATCGTCGTGACGGAGTTCGTCGACCAATGGGCGGTCGACGATCTCGCCCGGGACTACAAAGTCCATTACGACCGCACTTTGGTCGATAAGCCCGAGGAATTGGCGAAGCTGGCGGCCGAAAGCCCCGCGATCGTCATCCGAAACCGCACCCAGATCCGCGGGCCCGTTCTCGCCGCGATGAAGAATTTGAAGGCGATCGGCCGCCTGGGTGTGGGCCTCGACAATATCGACATGGAGGAATGCGCGCGAAGGAACATCGCCGTGTTTCCGGCGACGGGGGCGAACACCGTGTCGGTCGCCGAATACGTGATCGGCGCCACGCTGGTCGGCTTGCGCGACGTGTGGAAAGCCAATGCCGACGTTCTCGCCGGCAAGTGGCCGCGCAACGATCTGATGCTCGGCGAAGCCTGCGGCAAGCGCTTGGCGCTGATCGGCTTCGGCGGTATCGCGCGCGCTGTGGCGCAGCGCGCCAAGGCGCTGGAAATGGAGGTCGCCGCTTTCGATCCGCATGTGAAGGCGGACGATCCGGTCTGGGCGCAATACGGCGTGGAACGCGAAACCGATCTCGACGCTCTGCTGGCGAAGGCCGACGTGATTTCGCTGCACGTGCCCTTTACGCCGCAAACGCGCAATCTGATCGACGTGGCGCGGCTGTCGAAAATGAAACCGGCCGCGCTGCTGATCAACACCGCGCGCGGCGGCATCGTCGACGAAGCGGCCCTCGCCGCTTCGTTGAAGGCGGGCAAGCTGGGCGGCGCGGTTCTCGACGTCTACGACCAGGAACCGCTGAAGGCGGGCTCGGTGCTGGACGGCGCGCCGCGCCTGTGGCTCACGCCGCATATCGCGGGCGTGACGGCGGAGGCGAATTTCCGCGTCTCCACCGTCACCGTCGCGAATGTCCGCCGCGAACTCCGGCGTTTGGGGATCAAAGGATCGACGTGACCGAGACCTATCCCGAAATCCGCGAATCCGTTCGCGCCCTTTGCGCCGAGTTTCCCGGCGAGTATTGGCGCGCCTTGGATCGCGCACGCGAATACCCGTTGGAATTCGTGAAGGCGCTGTCGGATGCCGGGATGCTCGCCGTGCTGATTCCTGAGGAATATGGCGGTGCCGGTCTGCCGATTTCGGGGGCCGCCGCGATCCTCGAGGAAATCCACGCGTCGGGCGCCAATGGCGGGGCGTGCCACGCGCAGATGTACACCATGGGGACTATCCTGCGGCATGGCGCAGCCGAACAGAAGAAGCGCTTTCTGCCGAAGATCGCGTCGGGCGAATTGCGGCTGCAGGCTTTCGGCGTGACCGAGCCGACGGCGGGCACCGACACGACCGCGATCCGCACCACGGCGGTAAAAAAGGGCGATCGCTACATCGTCGACGGCCAGAAGGTGTGGACCAGCCGCGCCGAGCATTCCGATCTGATGCTGCTGCTCGCGCGCACGACCCCGCGCGATCAAGTCGCGAAGAAAAGCGACGGTCTGTCGGTCTTCGTCGTCGACATGAAATCGAAGGGAATGACGATCAAGCCGCTGCGCGCGATGATCAACCACGCGACGACCGAAGTGTTCTTCGATGGATTGGAAGTGCCCGCCGAGAACCTGATCGGCGAAGAAGGGAAGGGCTTCCGCTATATCCTCGACGGGATGAACGCGGAGCGCATTCTGATCGGCGCCGAATGTATCGGCGATGCCAAGTGGTTTACCGCCAAGGCGAGCGACTACGCGAAAACGCGTGTCGTGTTCGGCCGGCCGATCGGCCAGAACCAGGGTATCCAGTTTCCCATCGCGCAAGCCTATGCGCGGATGCGCGCGGCCGAGCTGATGGTGCGCGAAGCGATCCGGCTTTACGAGGCGCATGCGCCCTGCGGACCGGAAGCGAATATGGCCAAGATGCTCGCCGCCGAAGCGTCGTGGGATGCGGCCAATGCCTGCCTGCAAACCCATGGCGGGTTCGGCTTCGCCGAGGAATACGATATCGAGCGCAAATTCCGCGAAACGCGGCTCTATCAGGTCGCCCCGATTTCGACCAATCTGATCTTGGCCCACCTCGCCGAGCATGTGCTCGGCCTGCCCCGGAGCTATTGATGGCCGCGCTCGACGGATTGCTGTGTCTCTCGCTCGAACAGGCGGTCGCCGCACCCTATCTCACCTCGCGCCTCGCCGATAAAGGCTGCCGCGTGGTGAAGCTCGAACGGCCGGAAGGCGATTTCGCGCGCGGCTACGACAAGGCGGCGAAGGGCCAGTCGAGCTATTTCGTCTGGCTCAATCGCGGCAAGCAGAGCCTTGTCGCCGACATCAAAAATCCGGACGACAACGCGCTGCTCAAGCGCATCGCGGCGAAGGCCGATATCTTCGTCCAGAATTTGATGCCCGGCGCCGCCGCGCGCGCGGGCCTCGGCGTGGCGGAATTGCGCAAGGCCAACCCGCGCCTCATCTGCGTCGATATTTCGGGCTACGGCTCGCAAGGCCCGTATGCGCGGATGAAGAGCTACGACATGCTGCTGCAAGCCGAAACGGGCCTTGCCGACGTGACCGGGCGGCCCGAAGGGCCCGGTCGCGTGGGCGTGTCGGTTTGCGACATCGCGGCGGGCATGTATGCGCATCAAGCCGTGCTCGAAGCGCTGATCGAGCGCGCGCGGACGGGGCGGGGGGCGCATATCGAAGTCTCGCTGTTCGACGGCATGGCCGAATGGATGGCGGTGCCGCTGTTGCATTTCGATTATCTCGGCAAGGCGCCGCAACGCGTGGGTTTGGCGCATCCGTCGATCGCGCCCTATTCGGATTTCGTGACGAAAGACGGCGTGCGCATCGTCATCTCGATCCAGAACGAGCGCGAATGGACGGATTTCTGCGCGGCGGTGTTGGGCGAGCCGGATTTCGCCGCGCATCCCGATTACGCGACCAATTTGCAGCGCGTGACGAACCGCGCGGCCTTGGACGCCAAGGTCGCGGCGTTTTTCGAAGCGCGGACGAAAGCCGAGATTGTGACGCTGCTCGACGCCGCACGCACCGCCTACGGTGTCGCCAACACGGTCGCCGAATTCTCCAAGCACCCGCAGCTCCGGCGCGTGAGCGTGGCGACCGAAACGGGCGACGTGAATTTGCCCGCCCCGCCGGCGATCGTCGATGGCGTGCGCGAACCCGCTTTGGGCCCCGTGCCCAAGATCGGCGAACATTCCGCCGCGATCCGCGCGGAATTCGCATGAGCGATTACACAGCCTGGCTCGGCCGGACCGAAACGCGCGCGGAGCGCGTCGAGCCCATGCAGGCCGCGAAAATGGCGGCGACGTTGGATCGCGCGATCCCGCGCGACGGCGATCCGTTGCCGCCCGGCTGGCATTGGATGTTGTTCAACCCGGCCGAGCCCGCCGCCGCCTTGGGCCGCGACGGGCACCCGAAGCGCGGCGGTTTCCTGCCGCCGGTCGAGTTGCCGCGCCGTATGTGGGCGGGCGGTCGTTTGACGTTTCACGGACCTTTGCGCGTCGGCGCGCAGGCAGTACGCCGCTCGGAGATACTCAAGGTCGAGAGCAAGTCCGGCAAAAGCGGCGATCTCGTCTTCGTGACCGTTCGGCACCGGATCGACGGCGATGGCGCCTTGGCGCTCGAAGAGGAGCACGACATCGTCTATCGCGGCATGGGCGGCGGAACGCCCGCTCCTGTCGCGCCGCCGACAGGGGCCGAGATCGCCAAGACGATTACGCCCGATCCGACCTTGCTGTTCCGCTATTCGGCGCTGACCTTCAACGGCCACCGCATCCATTACGATCAGCCGTATGCGACGAAGGTGGAAGGCTACCCCGGCCTCGTCTTTCACGGACCGCTGACCGCGACTTTGCTGATGGCGCTGGCGGAGGAACTCGGCGGCGCCCCCCTCGCGCGGTTTTCTTTCCGGGGCGTGGCGCCGTTGTTCGATACGGCCCCCTTCGCGATCAAAGCCAAGCGCGACGGCGACAAAATCGCCGCCTGGGCCGAAACGCCCGACGGTGCCTTGGCGATGAGCGCGGAAGCGACGATCAACCGCCCTTGATCGCGAAGCCCATGTAATTGACGTCCATGTCGCGGGCGAGGCGCCAAGTGTCGAGCAGCGGGTTGTAGGTGACGCCGGTCAGATCGGTCGTTTCGAGCCCCGCCGCGCGCAGGCCTTCGCACATCTCGGCGGGCTTCACGAATTTCGCCCATTCATGCGTGCCCTTGGGCAGCCAGCGCAGCACGTATTCGGCGCCGACGATCGCGAGCAAAAACGCCTTGGGCGTGCGGTTGAGCGTGGCGACGACCATCGCGCCGCCCGGGCGCACCAACGCGCCGCAACTCGCGAGGAATGCCGCCGGGTCGGCGACATGCTCGACGACTTCGAGCGACAGCACCGCATCGAAGCTTTCGCCCGCGGCGACGAGGTCCTCCGCCGTGGTATGGCGGTAGTCGATGGCGAGGCCCATGCGCGTCGCGTGGTTCGAGGCGATACCGATATTCTTTGCCGAGGCGTCGATCGCGGTCATCGCCGCCCCCATCCGCGCCAAGGGCTCGGCCACCAGCCCGCCGCCGCAGCCGATATCCAGAATGCGTAAGCCGTCGAGCGGCTTGGCGCCGAGCGGATCGCGCCCGAAATGCCGCGCCAAGCGATCGCGAATATAGGTGAGCCGCACCGGATTGAACTTATGCAGCGGGCGGAACTTGCCGGCCGGGTCCCACCATTCGTCCGCCATCGCCGCGAAGCGCGCGATTTCGGCGGGGTCCACGCTGGAACCGGGGGCGGCGTCGGGAAGCGTCACGATGGCGAAATCTCCGTTTCCGGTGCGGCCAGCCGGCATGGAAGCCATGCTTGCTCCGCCGGGAAGATCACAGTAGATATGCCGCGCGCGCGCACCCGGCAAGAGTCGGGTTACACGTATTCGCGCCAAAGCGTTGGTTCAATTCGGCTTTTACCGGAGTCCGGTCGCGGTTATGGCACGTCTGGTTCTCAAATTCGGCGGCACGTCGGTCGCGAATATCGAGCGCATCCGAAACGTCGCCCAGCGCGTGAAGCGCGTGGTCGAGGAAGGCAACCAGGTTGCCGTCGTCGTTTCGGCCATGTCCGGGGTGACGAATCAGCTCGTCGCCTGGGTGGGCGAAGTCTCGAAATTCTACGACGAGAAGGAATACGACTCGGTCGTGGCGACGGGCGAACAGGTCACGAGCGGCCTGACCGCACTCGCCTTGCAGGAACTCGGCGTCAAAGCGCGCTCTTGGCAGGGCTGGCAGATTCCGCTGCGCACCGACGCGACCTATTCCAAGGCGCGCATCGAAGGCATCGACACGGCGGAGATGGTCGCCGCGATGGAAAAGGGCGTCGTCGCGGTGGTCGCCGGGTTCCAGGGCATCAGCGCGGAGAACCGCATCACGACGTTGGGCCGCGGCGGCTCCGACACGTCGGCGGTGGCGCTGGCGGCGGCGTTGAAGGCCGATCGCTGCGACATCTTCACGGATGTGGACGGCGTCTACACCTGCGATCCGCGCATCGTGACCAAAGCGCGAAAGCTCGATCAGATCGCCTACGAAGAAATGCTCGAAATGGCCTCGCTCGGCGCCAAGGTGCTGCAGACGCGGTCGGTCGAGCTCGCCATGAATCACCGCGTGAAGGTGCAGGTTCTCACCAGCTTCGAGGACAAGCCCGGCACGATGGTCGTCGACGAGGAAGAAATCGTGGAAAAGCAAATCGTCAGCGGGATCGCCTATAGCCGGGACGAGGCCAAGGTGACCCTTACCAAGGTGTCGGACCGTCCGGGCGTGGCCGCCGCGATCTTCGGCCCTCTGGCCGAGAGCGCGATCAACGTGGACATGATCGTCCAGAACATTTCCGACGACGGCAAGACGACGGATATGACCTTCACGGTCGGCCGCACCGATCTCGACCGCGCGGTGAAGCTTCTGAACGAGAAGAAGGCGGCGCTGGGCTTTGCGGAAATCAAGCCCGATTCCGGCGTCGTGAAGGTCTCGGTCATCGGCGTGGGCATGCGCAGCCATGCGGGCGTGGCGCTGACGATGTTCCGCACGCTGTCCGAAAAGGGCATCAACATCGAAGTCATCTCGACGTCGGAGATCAAAATTTCGGTGCTGATCGACGAACAGTATCTGGAACTGGCGTTGCGCGCGTTGCACACCGCCTACGGATTGGACGCGCACTAAGCCATGGATCGCATCGCCGCACGTCAGCGTCTCGACCGCCTTTGGGCGCGGGGAACCGCGTTCTTGGGCTGCGAGGTCGCGATCCTGGGCGGTGCGATGACCTGGGTGTCGGAGCGCAATCTCGTCGCGGCAATCTCCAACGCCGGCGGGTTCGGCGTGCTCGCTTGCGGCTCGATGAAACCCGACATGCTCGCCGCCGAGATCGCGGCGACGCACAAGCTCACGTCGAAGCCGTTCGGCGTTAACTTGATCGTGATGCATCCGCAGCTTTCCGAGTTGGCGCAGACTTGCATCGACGGCAAAGTCGGCCATGTCGTGCTCGCGGGTGGATTGCCGCCCGCGGACGTCGTCAAGAAGCTCAAATCCGGCGGCATCAAAGTAATCGGCTTCGCGCCGGCCCCGGTCATCGGCAAGAAGCTGGTGCGCGGCGGCATCGACGCGCTGGTGATCGAAGGCATGGAGGCGGGCGGGCACACGGGGGCCGTCACCACCGCCGTGCTGGCGCAGGAAATCCTGCCCGCGATCCGCGAGGTGCCGGTCTTCGTCGCGGGCGGCATCGGGCGCGGCGAAGCGATCTTGTCGTTCCTGGAGATGGGCGCGGCGGGCGCGCAACTCGGCACGCGCTTCGTATGCGCCAACGAATGCGTGGCGCATCCCGCGTTCAAACAGGCGTTCATCCGCGCGGCGGCGCGCGACGCCGTGCTGTCGGTCCAGCTCGATCCGCGCTTCCCGGTCATCCCGGTGCGCGCGCTGGCGAACAAGGGCACGGCCGAATTCATGGAATGCCAGCGCCGCGTGATCGCCAAGGTCGATGCGGGCGAGATCGACGCCAAGGCCGCGCAGCTGGAGATCGAGCATTTCTGGGCGGGCGCGTTGCGCCGCGCGGTCGTCGACGGCGACGTCGAGACCGGGTCGGTCATGGCCGGCCAGTCGGTCGGCATGGTGACGCGCGAGCAGAGCGTCAAAGACATCATCGACGAACTCGTCGCGCAGGCGGTTGACGCGATCGCCGCGCGCGAGGCTGCGGGAGCCGCCTGATGGCCGCGACGCTGGGGCCCGGGGCGACGCGCCGGCTGCTCAAGCGTCTGCGCGATACGATGGCGGCGGGCGGCAGCGCCCAGCAGCGCCTCGACAAGATCGTCAAAGTCATCGCGGGCGAGCTGATCGCCGAAGTGTGCTCGGTCTACGTCGTGCGCGCGGGCCAAGTGCTCGAACTCTTCGCCACCGAAGGCTTGAAGCCGGAAGCCGTCCACAAAACGCGCTTGCGCGTGGGCGAAGGCATCGTCGGCGAGATCGCCGAGAACGCGCGGCCTTTGGCGCTGGCCGACGCGCAGTCGCATCCGAACTTCGCCTTCCGCCCGGAAACGGGCGAGGAAATCTTCCACTCGATGCTCGGCGTGCCGATTTTGCGCAGCGGGCGCGCGATCGGCGTGGTGGCGATTCAAAACCGCACCTTCCGCGAGTATGCGGACGAGGAAGTCGAGGCGCTGCAGACCGTCGCGATGGTGCTGGCCGAGCTGGTCGCGTCGGGCGAACTGGTATCGGCCGACGAAATGCTGCGCACGGAGGATGCGGGCCTCGTCGCGTCCGAGCGTATCGAAGGCCAGAAGCTCAACGAAGGCATCGCAATCGGCATCGTCGTGCTGCATCAGCCGCGCGTTTCCGTGCGCCAGATGGTGGCCGACGATCCGGCGGCCGAAAAGAAGAGACTGCGCGAAGCCGCCGCCGGCATGCGCACCGATATCGACCGCATCTTCGCCGATGCCGGGCTCGAGGAAGGCGACGAGCGCTGGGAGATCCTCGAGACCTATCGCATGTTCGCCGAGGATCGCGGCTGGTTCAGCCGCATCGCCGACGCGATCGACACGGGACTTACCGCCGAAGCCGCCGTGCAGCGCGTGCAGGAAGACAATCGCGCGCGTCTCGCGCTGGTGTCCGATCCCTACATCCGCGAGCGCATCACCGATTTCGACGATCTCGCCAACCGCCTCGTCCGCCATCTGACCGGCGACCGCACGGCGGCGGCGGACGCCGATCTGCCCGACGATATCGTGCTGGTCGCGCGCAATCTCGGCCCCGCCGAATTGCTCGAATACGACCGGCGCAAACTGAAGGGCGTGGCGCTGGAGGAGGGCTCCAGCACCTCGCATGTCGCGATCATCGCGCACGCGCTCGATCTGCCGATGGTCGGGCACGCCGCGGGATTGCTGTCGCGCGCCGAACCCGGCGACCCCGTCATCGTCGACGCGTTGGGCGGCCAGATCATCCTGCGCCCGCGCGAGGATGTGCGCGATACCTTTGCCGTCGCGTTGCGCGCGCGCCAGGAACGGCGCGCGGGCTATGCGGCGCTGAAGGATCTGCCCGCGGTCACGCGCGACGGGACGCCCATCTCGCTCAACATGAACGCCGGTCTCGTTCTCGATCTCGAGCATCTGGGCGACAGCGGGGCTGACGGCATCGGGCTCTACCGCACCGAGATCCCGTTCATGATCCGCTCGACGATGCCCGATGTCGTGGAGCAGACCGATCTTTATCGCCGTATCCTCGACCGCGCGGAGAACCGGCCCGTCGTCTTCCGTACGCTCGATATCGGCGGCGACAAGGTGCTTCCCTATCTCGACGTGAGCACGCAGGAGAATCCCGCGATGGGCGTGCGCGCGATCCGCCTGACGCTCGACCGGCCGGCGATCTTGCGCGAACAGGTGCGCGGTCTGCTGCGCGCGGCCGGCGGCAGGCGCCTCGACATCATGTTCCCGATGGTCGCCGAAGTCGCGGAGTTCGACGCCGCCAAGGAATTGCTGGAGATCGAAATCGCGCGCGAGGCCAAACGCGGGCGCGCCCTGCCCGATCCCATCCGGATTGGCGTGATGCTGGAAGTGCCCTCGCTCTATTGGCAGTTGCAGCAGCTTTTGAAGCGCGTCGACTTCGTTTCCGTCGGGTCGAACGATCTGATGCAGTTCTTCTTCGCGTCGGACCGCGGCAATCCCGATATGGCGGATCGCTACGATCCCCTGTCGCCGGGCATGCTCAGCTTCCTGCGCGCGATCGCGCGCGACTGCGATGCCGCGCAAACGCAGCTCACTTTGTGCGGCGACATGGCCTCGCGGCCGCTGGAAGCGATGGCGCTGCTGGGGATCGGCTATCGACGCCTGTCGATGCCCTTCCCCGCGATCGGTCCGGTCAAGGCTATGGTGCGCGCCCTCGATTTGCCGCCGCTCGCGAAGTATCTCGACGAGATTTGCCGGCTCGCCGATCACTCGGTGCGCAAGAAGCTCGGCGACTTCGCACGCGATCACAACATACCGGTGTAGTTTTTATCGCTTTAACCGGAAAATTTGAGGCCGGCTTGCTGTTGGCGGTCCTTGCCGAAGGTGATAAGACTCCCTGCGAGATAACCCGCAAAGCCCGACGGGAAGCGCCGGATTGACCGATCCGAAAAAATTTCCATAGGCTTAACGGAGAGTTCGGTGGCCAAGAGCCGACGCGACGAAGCGCGGACGAAGGATATGGCGGCGTTCGAAACGCCGCTGCGCGGGCGCGTGGGCGAGATATTGCGCGCGGAGCGCGAGCGCCGCGGCTGGACGGTCGTCGACGTCGCGAAACATCTCAAAATCCGCCGCGTGCAGCTCGAAGCGATCGAGACCAGCGATTACGACGAGCTTCCGCGCGGCGCCTACGCCGCCGGGTTCGTGCGCTCCTACGCGGAATTGCTCGATCTGGACGCCGCGGAACTCAGCCGGCGTTTCAAGGAAGAGGCCTCCGGCATCGACGTGCCGGCGGAGCTGTCTTTCCCCACGCCGATCAACGAAAGCCGGTTGCCGGGCCGCGTGCTGGTCGCGCTGTCTCTGCTGCTCGCCGTCGGCGCCTACGGCACTTGGTACTATATGACGGCCGCCGATCGCGCGCCCGTTCCGCGCGTCACGGCCGTGCCGGAAACGCTGGCCGCGCGCGTGCCGGCGCCGTCCCCGTCGGCGTCGGAAGCCCAAGCGCG
>VYME01000136.1_pt1 | contig 43712 bp, 37 predicted proteins | sample 5115281 | NCBI WGS metagenome assembly VYME01 (sample SAMN12291780, study PRJNA351875) | freshwater metagenome | isolation source: freshwater lake | place: USA: Michigan, Wintergreen Lake | collected 2013-08-08
AGCCCGGCGGGCGCTCCGATACGCTCGATCGGCGGCCATCCGGACCGCTCGCACCCCTGGAGGAGTCATGGTATACGAAACGAAACGCGCAACGACGCCGTCCCGGCGCTCGTTCCTGACCGGCACGGCAGCGCTGGCTGCGGGCCTCGCCGGCACGACCGCATCGGCCAATCATCACGGTCACTCTGGTCACGCGATGGGCACACCCGCCGTCACTCGCGACGGCATCACGCTGAACTACATCGAAAAGGGGCGCGGCCGTCCGCTCGTGCTGGTACCCGGCTGGTCGCAGACGGCGGCGATGTACAAGCATCAGATCGACGCACTGTCGACCAGGTACCGCGTGATCGCGGTCGACATGCGCGGCCACGGCGAGTCGGGCAAGCCTGCGCACGGCTACCGCATCGCGCGTCTCGCCGCCGACCTCCACGACTTCCTGCACGGCATGGATCTGCGCGACGTCGTGCTGGGTGGCCATTCGATGGGTTGCTCCGTGATCTGGAGCTACTGGGATCTCTTCGGGGGCGACCGCGTGTCGCGCCTGCTCATCATCGACCAGGCACCTACCGTGACAGTGTGGCCGGGCTGGACCGACGCCCAGAAGGCCGAGGCCGGGGCGCTCTTCGACCCGAAGTCGCTGTACGACACGTGCGCGGCACTGGCCGGCCCCGACGGCGAGAAGACGACGGCCGGTCTCGTGAACGGACTCTTCTTCACGAAGGGCTTCCCGCAGGATCAGCTCGCCTGGGTGCTGGCGGAGAACCTGAAGTTCCCGCGCGAGTACGCCGCGAAGCTGCTCGCCGATCACTGCATGCAGGACTGGCGCGACACCATCCCGCGCATCGGCGTGCCGACGCTCGTCGTGGGCGGCGAGGCCAGTTTCTTCACGCCGGCGAGCCAGCGCTGGATCGCCCGCCAGATCCCCGGGGCGCAGGCGCAGATCTTCGGGGCGAACGAGGGCGGCGGCCACTTCATGTTCATGGAGAACCCCGCGAAGTTCAACGCACTGGTCGAGCAGTTCATCGGTTGATCGCTACTCCGCCTACTCCGCCTACTGCGCCGCACGGGCGCGACCCGCGATGATCCGCGCCGCGCGGTCATGGTGGCTCGCGCCCGTCGCCTTCCTGCTCGCGGGGGCGGGCGAGGTCCCCACGCCATCCGAGGCCCAGGTCGAACGCGGCCGTGCGGTGTTCGAACAGCTCTGGTCGGTGGCGCCGTCGGCCTTCGGGCGATGGGGCCGCGGCCCGCTCTCGAACGGCGCCGCCTGCACCGAATGTCACGACGACCTTGATCGCGGGGAGATGCCGGCGGCCGGCGGGCCGGTGCATACGGCCGTGCTGCAGTTGTCGGTGCCGGGGACCGATGACGACGGTCGACCGCGCCCACACCCGGTCTACGGCCGGCAGCTACAGCACGAGGGCATCCTCGGGCGCGTGCCGGCGGAGGGCGAGGTGCGCGTGGCGTGGGAGACGCGCGCGTATCGATATCCCGATGGCACCGTGATCGAACTGCGGTCGCCCCGAGTGATGCTCGGCGATCTGGCGCACGGCCCGATCGCGGACGGCGTCATGCGCTCGCTGCGCACCGCCCCGGCATTGCGTGGCGCGGGTCTCCTGGAAGCGATCCCCGAGGCGTTGATCCTCGCGCGGGCGAACGAAGGCCGCGGCCGCGCGAACCTTGTGCCCGACGAGTCTGGCGGACGGGCGCTCGGACGCTTCGGCCACAAGGCCGGCCAAGCCGATCTCCGCGGGCAGGTGCTCGCCGCGATGCGCGAGGACCTCGGCGTCACATCGACCCGCTTCCCGGAACCCGCCTGCACCGCCGCGCAGACCGCATGCCGCGCCGAGCCGGCGTCCCGCGGGCCGGAGGTCACCGACGCAATGATCGACGACCTCGTGGCGTACCTGCGGCAGGTGCCGCCGCCCGGACGCCGTGGCGGGGAAGATCATGGCGCCCGCCTGTTCGAGACGACGGGCTGCGCGTCGTGCCACGTCCCGTCGTGGCCGATGACCGATGCGGATGGCATCGCGCGCACGATCGAGCCTTACACCGATCTGCTGCTCCACGACATGGGCGCCGGCCTCGCGGACGGCCGGCCGGAGATGGACGCCGGCCCTGCCGAATGGCGCACGGCGCCGCTCTGGGGGGTGGGCCGCGCCACGAATCTGCTGCACGACGGCAGGGCACGATCCCCCGAGGAGGCGATCCTCTGGCACGATGGGGATGCAGCGGATGCACGCATGCGGTTCGAGTCCCTCGACCGAGCAGATCGCGCTGCCCTGCTCCGGTTCCTTGCGTCGCTCCGATGACCTCGGTCCTGTCTCACGCGCTCCTCCGCACCGCCTGCCTGGCGGTGCTCAGCTGCCTCACCGGTCTGCCGTCGGCCTTCGCACAGGTACAGGCACGGAACTTCACCGCGTCCGAAACCGTGGACTGGTACTACGCCACGACTTTCGGCACCGGCGTCTACAAGATCGGCGACCGCACGGTGACCATGCTGCGGCTGCCCTTCGAGCGCAACCTTCGGGAGCCCGAGGACGACACCTGGGGCATCCGTCTCAAGCTGCCGGTGACCCTCGGTTTCCAGTCGCTCTCGAACGCCTTCGAGGACGTCCTGAACCGCAACGTCGCGACGCTCTCCGTGATGCCCGGCATCGAGTTCGAGAAGGAGCTGCGCCCCAACTGGTGGGTCAAGCCGACCGCGTCGTTCGGTCTGGCGCAGGATCTCATCGGCGGGCAACGCTCCACCCTCTACGAGGTCGGCGCGCGCAGTCTCTGGAGCCGGTCGTTCTACCGCCTGGACTTCTCGCTCGGCAATGCGCTCCTGTACGCGGGCAACGTCGCGCAGGACGGCATCACGCAGCACCTCGGCGTCTTCTCGACCGGATTCAACTTCCTCCTGCCCGCCGGCGGCGTGCTCCTCGACCGGGCCGCGAACGTCGGGGTGCACTTCGTCCACTACGCGTTCTTCAACCGCCTGGACTTCATCGTCGACGACACCGCGCGCCGCTCGGTCACGCAGCAGTACGAGTTCGCGCTGACCATGGGTACCTATCGCCCGATCGAGTTGATGGGATTCGAACTGCAGCGGATCGGCCTCGGCGTGCGTCTGGGTGAAGGGCTGGTCGCCATCCGGCTGGTCACCGGATTCCTGTACTGACGCCCGCGGCGCGGTCGGCGCCGATGCTGCGATACTCGCGGCCTACAACAACGACAGACCCTCGCGAGGAGCACGGCCATGAAGATCACTGCGATCGAGACGATCGTCCTGCGGATTCCGTACACCACGGGCGGCTCCACCCAGGCCGAAGCATGGGGCGGTCGCGCCTGGGCCACGGCCGATGTCCTGCTCGTGAAGGTCTCCACCGATGCCGGCATCACGGGTTGGGGCGAGGCGTTCGGCTACAACGTGATCCCCGCCACGAAGGCGCTGCTCGACGAGGCGATCACCCCGGTGGTCATCGGGCGTGACGCGCTCTCGCCCGAGGCGCTGCAGAACGAGCTGCAGCAGAAGCTCCACATCTTCGGCCGCGGCGGCCCCGTGATCTACGCGCTGTCGGGTCTCGACATCGCGCTGTGGGACATCGTGGGCAAGGCGGCGGGCCAGCCGCTGCACCGCCTGCTGGGCGGCACGACGCGCGAGCGGATGACCTGCTACGCGAGCCTCATCCGCTACGGCGAGCCCGACTTCGTCGCCGCGAACGTGCGGCGTGCCGTGTCGGACGGCTTCTGCGCGATCAAGCTGCACGAGATCACGCTGCCCGCCATCCGCGCCGCCCGCGACGCCGCGCCGGACGTCCGGCTGATGCTCGACGTGAACTGCCCGTGGTCGCTGCAGGAGGCGCTGGCGATCGCACCGGCTCTGCGCGAAGTGAATCCGTTCTGGCTCGAGGAGCCTGTGTGGCCGCCCGAGGACTTCACGGCGCTCGCCACCGTACGTGCACGCGGCGGCATGCCCGTCGCGGCGGGCGAGAACGCCGCCACCCTCGCGCAGTACCACCAGATGTACGCGGCCGGCGCCGTGGACATCTCGCAACCGAGCCCCGCGAAGATGGGTGGCGTGTCGGAATTGCGGAAGGTGTTCACGCTGGCCGCCGCCCACAACGTGACGGTGGTGCCGCACACCTTCTATGACGGCCCGGCCTTCCTGGCGGCCGTGCACGTCGCCGCGGTGTACCAGCGGGATCCGTTCATCGAATGGCGGTATTTCGACCTGGAGGCGCCGCTGTACGGCAAGGCCGGGCGCCCGGTGAACGGCAGCGTCGAGATCCCGCGGGGGCCGGGGTTGGGCATGGATCCCGATCCGGCGGTGATCGCGAAGTATCGGGCGGGGTAGACACGCGGACGAACGAAGGGGCCGTGCCCTTGTAGGAGGGGCCCATGGCCCCGAAAGCGGTCGTTCCGGTGGAAGCGTTTCCTTGCATCGAACGCTTTCGGGGCCATGGGCCCCTCCTACAGAAACCGACTCTTCGATCACGGCAGGTGGATGCGCCAGGAATTGTAGGAGCGGGCCATGCCCGCGAAAGCGACGATTGCGGTCCAAGCGATTCCACGGCATCGAGCGCTTTCGGGGCCTTGGCAGATTCATTCAAACCGCAGAGGTGCCTCACCCCTCCCCAGCCAACCGCTCCCGCAACGCCGTTTTCAACACCTTCCCGTAATTGTTCTTCGGCAACGCTTCCACGAACCGGTACCGCTTCGGCCGCTTGAACCGCGCGATGTGTTCGAGGCACAGGCGATCGAGATCCTCGTGGCTGACGGACGCGCCGGACCACCTCCTCGCCCCAATCGGCATGCGGCGCGCCGACCACCGAGACCTCCGCGACCGCCGCATGGCGCAGCAGCACTTCCTCCACCTCGCGCGGGTAGATGTTCGAGCCGCCGCTGATGATCATGTCCTTGCTGCGGTCCTTCAGCGTGAGGAAACCGTCCGCGTCGAACGCGCCCATGTCGCCGGTGTGCAGCCAGCCGCCGCGCAGCGTCGCCGCCGTGGCCTCGGCGTTGCCCCAGTAGCCGCGCATCACGGTGTCGCCGCGGACGAGGACCTCGCCGGTCTCGCCGGGCGGCAGCGTGCGGTCGTCGGCATCGGCGACGCGCACTTCGACATTCGCGTACGGCAATCCGACGGAGGCCAGCCGCTCGAGATAGCGGGGATGCGCGGTGTCCGTGTGCCGTGCGCGTGCCAGCGCGGTGATGGTCATCGGGCTCTCGCCCTGCCCGTAGATCTGCACGAGGCGCGGGCCCAGGACCTCGAGCGCCCTCAGGCTGTCGGCGACGTACATCGGCCCCCCGCCGTAGACGATGGTCTTGAGCCCCGTCACATCCGCACCCCCGGCAGACGGATGCTCGACGAGGCGTTTCACCATCGTCGGCGCCGCGAAGCACGTCATGCCGCGGTGGGTGCGCATCAGGTCGAACATCTCGGGCGGATCGAAGCCGCCGCTCGCGGGGATCACCTGCTGCGCCATTGCCGCGACGTGCGGAATGATGTACATCCCGGAGCCGTGCGACATCGGCGCCGCGTGCAGCACGCAGTCGTCGGGCGCGATCGCGTCCACATCGGAGAAGTACGCGAGCGTCGCGGCCATCAGATTGCGGTGGGTGAGCATCGCGCCTTTCGGACGACCCGTGGTGCCGCTCGTGTAGAAGAGCCACGCGACATCGTCGGGCGCCACCTCGCCCACATCGACGGCGTCGCCCTGCGCGAGGGTCTCGTACTCGGCCGATGTGACATCGACGATCGCGACACCCGGCAACGCGACCGACGCGATGCTCTCCGCGAGGTCGGGCGTCACGAACACGACCCGCACATCCGCGTCGCCCAGGATGAACTCGAACTCGCGCGGGTGCAGCTTGGCGTTCATCGGCACCGCGGTGAGCCCTGCATGCCAAGCGGCGAACATCAGCTCGACGTACGCCGGCCCGTTGCGCATGGCGAAGGCGACGCGGTCACCGTGCGCGAGGCTGAACCGTGCGCGGATGCGGCCGGCGAGCGTGGCCGTGCGGCGCGCGAGCGTGCGGTAGTCGAGCCGCGTCTCGGTGCCCACGGCGACTGCGGGCCGGTCGGGGGCGGCGAGCCCTGCGCGTCGCAGGAGATGGGCGAGGTTCATGCAGCGGGATCCTTCGGGTCACAGGTCGGGCGAGTATAGGAGACCCGCCTCCGGGTGCCGCATCGGGTTTGCCGTGGGCGGGGGTGCGCGCTAAGGTACGCCACGCATCGTCGTTCGACGGCGCGACAGGTCATTCCACGGGGAATCACATGAAATTCGTCGGACAGCTCCTGGGCGCCCATCTCGCCCGTCATCCGGCCATGGGTCTGGCCGACGTCTACAAGCTACTGCACCAGGCCGCGCTCGGATCGGCCCACGCCGTCGACGGCGACACCGCCCGCGCGCGTCTCGACGCCGAGATCGCCGCGATGGGTACGGGCCCCGACGAACCGCTCGTCGACGTCATCTCGCCCGACGGCCGCCTCGCGCGCATCCATCTGCGTACCTACGTCGCGCGCGGGCTCGACGTGCCCGCCCTCGCCGCGGCCTTCGCGGGCACGGCGTCGGCCTATGCGGGTTCACCGGAGAAGCTCGCGAAGTTCTGCGGCTGCCTCGGCGACTTCGCGGACACCGGTGGTATCCCGTTCGCGCGCGCCGAGGTCGAGACGTACATGCAGGCACGGCAGGCGTCGGGCTGGGCGGCCGTCCATCACTCCGACGCGTACAAGGCGGCATACGCGCCCGCGTATCGCGTCATCGATCTGCAGCTGATGCCCGGCCTGGCGGCCTGACCACCCACACACCACGACCCCGCCATCGATGCGGGGCATGGAGGAGATGTCCGCGATGCCACATTCGTCCCGCCTCGTCATCACCGACGTGCAGGTGTTCCCGACGTCGTTCCCCGTCGCCCCCGCAGACAGCGTGACGCTCGGCGTCGGCCGCACCGTCAAGCGCGACGCCGTCATCGTGAAGGTGTCCACCGACGCCGGCATCACCGGCTGGGGCGAGACGCATCACGGCCGCGCGCCAGGCGCCGTGGCGAAGATCGTCGATTCGATCCTGAAGCCGATCGCCATCGGCGGCGACGCGCACGACGTCGTCGGCCTGTGGAAGAAGATGTACGACCGCCAGCTGATCAGCCACGGACTCGGCGCCGCGACGTGCATCGGATGGTCGGGCCTCGACATGGCGCTGTGGGACATCCGCGCGAAGGCTGCGGGCGTGCCGCTCTACCGGCTGATGGGCGGTGCCAGCCGCGCCATTCCCGCCTACGCCGGCGGCATCTCGCTCGGATACCAGGATCCGTCCTCGCTGGTCGACGAAGCACGCATGCACCTCGCGGCAGGCTACCGGGCCGTGAAGCTGCGCGCGGGTGATACCGTGAAGAACGACGTCGCGCGGATCACCGCCGTGCGCCGAGCGTTCGGGGACGACCTCGTGATCCTCACCGACGCGAACACCGGCTACGACGTCGCGAAGGCGCGCGCGGCATTGCCGCACTTCGATGCGCTGAACGTCGGCTGGCTGGAGGAACCGTTCGCGCCGCACGATCACCACAGCTACAAGCTCGCCGCGGGACTGGGGCGCACGCCTCTCGCCGCGGGCGAGAACCACTACACGCGGTTCGAGTTCCAGCACGTGCTGGAGACCGGCGCCGTGACGATCCTCCAGCCCGATCTCTCGAAGACGGGCGGCATCACCGAAGCGCTGCGCATCGCGCACCTCGCCTCGACATGGAAGCTGCCGATCCATCCGCACACGTCGATGACCGGCCTCAACATGGCCGCGACGATCCACTTCCTGTGCGCAATCGACAACGGTGGCTACTTCGAGGCGGACGTGTCGAAGAACAACCGCTTCCGCGACCAGATGGCGAGTTCGCCCTACGAGGTGGACGCCGACGGCTGCGTGCGTCCGCGCGAGGCGCCGGGCATCGGCGTCGAGATGGACGAGTCGTTCCTCGCGGCGCACCCGCTCATCGACGGGCCGTCGTATGTCTGAGACACGGCGCCGCCTGCTCGGGGCGCTCGCGCTCGCACCGGTGGTGTCGACGGCACGCGCCGACCAGGCGGTCTTTCCCACGCGCACCATGCGCATCGTCGTGCCCTATCCGCCCGGCGGCTTCAACGACCAGCTCGCGCGCGTGCTCGCGCAGAAGTTCGGCGAGACGTGGAAGCAGACGGTGGTGGTGGAGAACCGCCCCGGCGCCGGCACGCAGATCGGCACCGACCACGTGGCGAAGGCGCCGCCCGACGGCCACACGCTGCTGATCGCCGGCTTCGCGTTCGCGGTGAACCCGAGCCTGCAGGCCAGGCCGGCCTACGACGCGGTGCGCGACTTCGCGCCGATCGTGCTCTGCGGCGCCACGCCGAACCTCCTCATCACCGGCAGCGACCAGCCGTTCCGGAGCGTCGCCGACCTCCTCGCGCTGGCACGCGCGAAGCCGGGCGAAGTCACGTTCGCTTCCACCGGCCCGGGCTCCTCTACGCATCTGTCGATGGAACTGCTGAAGCTGCGCGGCCGCGTCGACGTAGTGCACGTGCCCTACAAGGGCAGCGCCCCGGCGCTGGTGGACGTGATCGGCGGCCGCGTGCACGCCGCCTTCGACAACGTACCCAACGTGCTGCAGCAGGTGAACGCCGGCCGCGTGCGTGCCCTGGCTGTCACCTCGCCGCGCCGTTTCGCACTGCTGCCGCATCTGCCGGCGCTGATCGAGGCGGGCGTGCCGGACTTCGAAGTGAGCTCGTGGTTCGGACTCGCCGCGCCAGGAAAGACACCCCGCGAGATCGTCGAGCGCCTCAATCGCGAGGTGAACCGCATCCTGCTGCTGCCGGACGTGGCGGCGCTGTTCCGCGCCCAGGGCGTCGAGGCCATCGGCGGCAGCAGCGAACAGATGGGCATGCTGATCCGGAATCAGATCGCGAAGTGGGCGCCGGTGGTGAAGGCGGCAGGGTTGGGGGGGTGAGGGTTCAGGTAGGCCCGGGCATGGCCTCCCCCACATCACCGCATCGCGGATCCGCTCGTCAGACCGCCGGTGCCCGCCGCGGCTTCGCCAGCCCTTCGTAAGCGTAGGCGAACCGCAGCAAGGCCCCTTCGCTGAACGGCTTGCCGACCACTTCCACGCCGACCGGCAGACCATCGTCCGTGAAGCCGGCCGGCATGCTGAGCGCCGGCAGGTGCGACTGCGACGCGATGACCGTGTTCGTCGGGAAGGTGAGGCATGTCCACTTGTCGGATTCGAGATTCGCGTACGTCGGCGGCAGCACCTTCACGTCGGGGTACATCATGAAATCGATGGCGTTCCGCGCGAAGAGGTCGATGATCAGCCGCTGGAACTCGAACTGCGCGAGGCGCTGCTTGTAGTAGCCCTCGGCCACGTGCGGATCCGACGGGCCCTCGTGCAGGTTGTGGAAGAGATCGTTCAGCGGGTGGAACCAGCGCTTCTCGTAGATCTCCTCGAAGGTGCGCTTCGGGCCCACCGTGCGGCTCGCCATGAAGCGGTTCAGGTCGTACTTCGACTGCTGGATGTAGATCGAGGTGAGGCCGATCCAGTCCTGCACGTCGGGGATGCTCACCTCGACGAGTTCCGCGCCCTGCGCCTTGAACCACTCCAGGCGCGACCGCACGACCGTGTTCACGGGCCGCGAGTCGTCGTCGTCGGGGCCGAAACCCTCCTTCAGCACGCCGATGCGCACGCCCGCGATGCCGCCCTGCTCGAGCCGGCTCTCGTACTGCCCGGCGTCGGGCGTGAGCGTCGCGGCGCTGGTGAAAGGGTCCTTCGGGTCGTAGCCCACGAGTACATCCATCAGCTTCGCGACGTCGCGGACCGTCCGCGCCATCGGCCCCGGGGTGTCCTGGAAGTGCAGCAGCGGCGAGAACCCCGCTCGGCTGATGAGGCCCGTCGTGACGCGCAGGCCGAAGAGGTTGTTGAACGACGATGGAATGCGGATGGATCCGCCGGTGTCCTCGCCGATGCCGATCAGGCCCAGGTTCGCGGCGATGCCGGCACCGGTGCCGGCGCTGGACCCGCCGGCATCGCGATCGAGACCATAGGGGTTGCGCGTGCGGTCGGTCACCGAGGAGAACGAGAACCAGCCCGCCGCGAAATCGCACATGCTGGTCTTCGCGAGGATGATGGCGCCGGCATCCATCAGCTTCGTGACGAGCGTCGCGTTCGTGGTCGGCTGGTAGCCCTCGAACCCCTTGCTGCCGAAGGTCGTGGGGACGAAGCTGGTCTCGCCCTGATCCTTCACGAGCACCGGCACGCCGTGCAGCGGCCCCTTGAACTTGCCCGTCGCGGCGAAGTGCCGGTCGAGCGCCTCGGCCTGCTGCAGCGCCTCCGGATTGACGTTCACGATGGCCTGGAGCTTCGGACCTTTCCGGTCGATGGCCTCGATGCGGGCCAGGTACCACTGCACCAGTGCGGCGCTCGTCACCGCCCCGCGATGGATCGCGTCCTGGATCCCGGTGACCGTCGCTTCCATGTATCCCTGCTGGGTATCAGCCATCGGAGGTCTCGCCTGTCGTATTGGTCGGAGCGGGCACGCGCCCGCGGCCGATGCATGGCGCAACTGACATGCCAGACGGTCCGTCGACGGCAGACAGAGGAAGGAAGCACCGCGCGCAGCACGACGGCGCACCGCGGAAGCGCACGACGCCTCGTTCGGCGCACCGCCCGGGGGCGGATCGAGCGGTGGCGCCGCCCCGGTCAGGTGCCAGTGCGGAATCCCGAGACGGCAACCTGCAGCTGCGACGCGTCTCCGTGAAGCTGCGCTGCAAGGGCGTAGAGCTGATCGCTCCGGTCGCTGCTCCGGTGGGAGACCTCGGCCAGGGATTCCGTGTTGGACGAGATGCCGACGACGGCCTGGGCCTGGCCACGCATGCGCTCGTCGATCTCGTCCATGAGTGCGCGCATGGATCTGGCCACGGTGCTGGTGTCGGAGGCCTTGCGGGCGTAGTCCCCCAGGCGGTTCGCGTTCTCGCGCGCCTCGCCGTCGACGCTGCGCAGGAGCGCGAGTGTCTGGTCCACCTTGCCGTTGACCTCGGTGGCGATGCGCTCGATCTCGGTCGTGGAGCTCTGGGAGCGCTCGGCGAGCTTGCGGACCTCGTCGGCGACCACCGCGAAGCCGCGACCCTGCTCGCCGGCGCGCGCCGCCTCGATCGCGGCATTGAGGGCCAGCAGGTTGGTCTGGTCCGAGATCTCGCCGATGTTCGCGCTGATCCGCGAGATCTCCTGCACGGACTCCGCAAGCTCGTCGGTGAATCGCATGGTCTCCTGCGGTCGCGTCGATGGCATCCGCGGTCCGGTCCGTCTGGGATTTCGCCTGCCCGACGGAATCCACGCAGCTCGCCGTCGCGTCGAAGATGTGCTGGCTGTGCTGTCGGGCATCCTCGACGACGCGGGCCATGGCCTCGCCGATCGCCTTGATCTGCGCCGCCATCTCGTCGATCTCGCCGGATCGCCCCTCGACGAGTGCCGAGGACGCGCCGATCCGATGCACCGTCCCGTTGAGGGCATCGAACGTCTTGCGCAGATCGCCGAGCGCCGTGCTGATCTCGTCGGACCCGGCGCCCACCTCGACACGGGCGGACAGGTCGCCGGCCTCGAGCGAACGGATTGCGGAACGCAGGGCGAGCACGCGGTTCACGTATCGACGCGCAAGCAGGTAGGAGATCGAACCCGAGAAGAGAAGCGCGGCGCCCGCAACGATCGCCATGACGAGGATCATGCGCGACGTCGTGGCGCGGGCGTCATCCGCGAGCTGCTGGAGGACCGCAAACTGCGACGCGAGGATGCCGCGGGAGAGTTCGTCCACCTGTTCGAGGGCATCGTCGACCACCTTCGCCTTGGCCATCGCGTCGGCATCGAGGTTGTCCTTGGCGGCCCGGATGATCTCCATCCGGATGCTCTTGAGGCCATCGTTCAACTGGAGCAGCTTCTCCGTCCGCTTGTCCTCCGGCAGCGCCTTGGCGAGGGACTGCAGGCTTTCCTCCAGGGATGAGGCGTGGCGGATCGAGGCGATGGCGTCCTGGCGGATCTCCGCCGGATCGGCGGCAGCGATGACGCGGTAGAGTTGGGCGTTCATCCCCAAGGTCGCCTCGCGCGCATCGCTGGCGGTGCTGAGTGTGCGCGTGACGTGATCCACCTGCGTCGTCGTGTTCTCGCTGAAGCGATGCAGCGTCATGCCGGCGATGGCACCGACGGCGACGATGCCGATGCCGGACAGCACGACGAGGCCCATCAGCTGGGCCTTCACACCGAGTCTGTGTCTCATGGGACTCTCAATGGGAATGACATCCGTCGTCAGTGCCTCTGTGTGGCGGGAAAGACCGGCGGGCGACCATCGATCGAGGCTTCGGCCGGCGCTCATCCCCGGGCGTGGACACCCCTGTTGCGGATCAGGGATGAGGGTTTGATGCATCTCTGACGGCTCCCCATGGCCAAACCTTGAGCGGGGGCTTTGCCGTATCGACGCCGCAAGGCGGAAAAATTTCCCGAACGGCGCCCATTCGTCGTCGATATTCGGAAGCACTTTCCGGAGAGGACTGCCTATAGTTTCCGCCCATCCGAGGGCTGCGGAAAAACTCTCCCCCCTCCCCCGACAGCACCCGACCCACCGGCCCGGTGCCTGGCAAATCGGCCCCCACAAGGGGCTTGCAGGGAGTCACCATGAATTCACGCAGCGCACACCTGCCGGACGGGCGTCGTACGGCTCGGCAGGGCAGTGGACCGCCTGCCGCCACCACAGGCCGCGCGACCCGTCCCTCGCCTGATCGCCGCGACGGCCTCGCGTCGCTTTCCGCGCGCCCCGCGATGCCCGCGCGGGCGCCGGGTGTCTGACCCGGGACATCCCCCGGCCACCTCCTCACTTCACGCCACAGGAAACACCATGACCCCGGATCGTGTCCTCGCGACCTATCTGATCGAGACCCCGCACTCCCTGGAACGTGCAGCGGGCGTGCTTGCCGGCGAGCAGTCCAGCGGCACCTTCGTGTCCGTGCCCGGCGAGACCAACGAACTGAGGGAGCGCTTCGGCGCGCAGGTGCTGCGCATCGAGCCGCTCGAGTCCGTCGCCACACCCAGCCTGCCCGGCAGCAAGGGGCCGCGCACGGACGGTGCTCCCGTCTACCGGCGCGGACGCGTCGAGATCTCGTGGCCGCTGCACAACTTCGGGCCGTCGGTCGCGACGCTCATGTCCACGCTGGCGGGCAACCTGTACGAGCTGCAGGAACTCTCCGGCGTGAAACTCGTGGACCTCGAACTGCCACCGGCCTTCGCCGAGCGCTATCCGGGGCCTGGGTTCGGGATCGAGGGGACGCGGCGTCTCGCCGGCGTGGAGGGTCGCCCGCTCATCGGCACGATCGTGAAGCCGAGCATCGGCCTGTCGATGGACGCGATCGGCGTGCTGGTACGGGATCTGGCCACCGCAGGCCTCGATTTCATCAAGGACGACGAACTGCAGGCGGACCCGCCCTACGCGCCGTTCGCGCAGCGCGTCGAGGCCGTGATGTCGCAGATCGACCGCGTGGCCGACGCCACCGGCAAGAAGACCATGTACGCCTTCAACATCACGGGCGACATCGACCACATGCTGCGGGCGCACGATCTGGTCAAGCGACGCGGCGGCACCTGCGTGATGATCAACATCAACAGCGTCGGCCTTGCGGCTGTCGCACACGTGCGCAAGCACTGCGAACTGCCGATCCACGGGCACCGGGCCCAGTACGGCTCGTTCGCTCGTCACCCCCTCCTGGGCGTGGGCTACACCGCGTGGCAGAAGGTGTGCCGCGTGGCCGGCGTGGATCACCTGCACGTGGGCGGCTTCAACGGTAAGTTCTACGAGAACAACGACGAGGTCGCGCAATCGACCCTCGACTGTCTCACGCCGATGTTCGGCGACTACCGAGTGCTGCCGGCCATCTCGTCCGCGCAGTGGGCGGGCTCGGCCGTGCCCATCTACGCCGCCACGAAGACCGTCGATGTGCTGCACCTGGCAGGGGGCGGCATCATCGCGCACCCCGGCGGCACGGCAGCCGGCGTGCTGAGCATGCAGCAGGGTTGGGAGGCCGCGCTCGCCGGTGTCCGGCTGGACGACTACGCCAGCACGCGGCCGGAACTCCGGGCCGCCATCGACAAGTTCGGACACTGAGACCATGCGCCAGGACAACGCCGTTCTGCTTGCCTTCTACGGCGACGACTTCACCGGCTCCACCGACGCCATGGAAGCCCTGGCCGTCAGCGGCCTGCGCACCGTGCTGTTCCTCACGCCGCCGTCGCCGGAGTTCCTGCGCGACAAGTTCCCCGACGTGCGCTGCGTGGGCGTCGCCGGCACCAGCCGCGCCATGTCGCCCGCCGAGATGGACGAGCAACTCGCGCCGGTGCTGCAACAGCTCTGGGCGCTTGGCGCGCCCATCACCCACTACAAGGTGTGCTCCACGTTCGACTCGGCACCGGAAGTCGGCAGCATCGGCCACGTGGCCGACCTCGTGCGCGGCAGCCTCGCGCAAGGCCAGACCCTCACGGTTCTGGCGGGCGCGCCGCCGCTGCGCCGCTACACGGTGTTCGGCAACCACTTCGCCGCGGCCGGCGACGAGATCTACCGGCTCGACCGGCACCCCACGATGTCGCGGCATCCGGTGACGCCGATGCACGAGTCCGATCTGCGCGTGCACCTGTCGCATCAGACGCAGGCATCGATCGGACTGATGCCGCTTCCGGATCTCGTCGGCGACGCCGTGACGGTGGACACGAAGCACGCCGCACGGCTCGCGTCGAAGCCCGATCTGCTGCTGTACGACGTGGCCGACGAGTCGAGCATGCGCACCGTCGGGCGCCTGCTCTGGAAGCAGTGCGTGGCCGCGCCGCATTTCGCCATCGGTTCGTCCGGCGTCGAATACGCGTTGGGCGCGCACTGGCGGTCCGAGGGGCTGGCACCCGCGGAGCGCGCGCGCTTCCCGGCCGTGACGCCGGTGAAGCAGTTGCTCGTCGTGTCGGGCAGTGCGTCGCCGATGACCGCCACGCAGATCCACTGGGCTTCCGAGAATGGATTCGATTGCCTGCGCGCACCGGCGGCCGATCTGTGCGGCGACGCCACCGCGGACGGTGCCTATCGCGCGCTGTTCGATGGGGCGCTGAATGCGCTGTCTGCCGGCCGGAGCGTGGTGGTGTATTCGGCGGCGGGTCCCGACGACCCGAGCATCGCGGCGACGCGGGCCGTCCTGACCAACGAAGCCCGCGACCACGGCGGCGCGACGGCCCGCCTGCTGGGTACCGCGCTCGGCCGGCTCGCGCGCGAACTGCTGTTGCGGACCGGACTGCGTCGACTCGTCGTGGCGGGCGGGGACACTTCCAGCTACGCGACGCAGGAACTCGGCCTCTACGGCCTCGAGATGCTGTCCGAACTCACGCCCGGCGCGCCCTTGTGCCGTGGCTATTCGGACGACGTGCGCTTCGACGGGATGGAAATCGCACTGAAGGGCGGCCAGATGGGCCGCGCGGATTACTTCGGCATGGCACGGGGCGCCTGAGCCCGACCCCGTGAGCAGTTGCCGGAGCTGTCGGCCGGCGCGAAGGCAGGGCTTTCACAGCAAGGAGCAAGCAGCATGACGACAGTCGCAGTATTGGGCGCGGGCGGCAAAATGGGCTACCGCGTCTCCGCCAACCTCCGGGGCGCGCCTTACCAGGTGAGCCACATCGAGGTGAGCGAAGCGGGCCGTACCCGGCTCGTGGAACTGGGCATCACCTGCGTGGACGCCGACCAGGCGCTGCCGCAGGCCGACGTGGTGATCCTCGCGATCCCCGACAACGCGATCGAGAAGGTCACCGCCAGGCTGGCGCCGTTGTTCAAGCAGGGCGCCGTTCTCATCGCGCTGGATGCTGCTGCACCCTTCGCCGGCCATCTGCCCGACCGTGCCGACCTCACGATCTTCGTGGCGCACCCGTGCCATCCGTCGGTCTTCAACGACGAGACCGACCTCGAAGCGAAGCGTGACTACTTCGGCGGCTTGAAGGCGAAGCAGGCGATCGTCTGTGCGCTGCTGCGCGGCGACGAAGCCAACTACGACCTCGCCGAGGACGTCGCCAAGCGCATGTACGCGCCGGTGCTGCGTTCCCACCGCGCGACGGTGGACCAGATGGCCATCCTGGAGCCGGTGCTGTCGGAAACGGTGTGCGCCACGTGTCTTACCATCATCCGCGAAGCCACCGACGAGGCCGTTCGCCGCGGCGTGGCGGAAGAGGCCGCCCGCGATTTCATCCTGGGGCACCTCAACGTGGAACTGGCTATCCTCTTCGACCAGATGCCCGGCGTGCGCATGTCCGACGCGGCCAACAAGGCGGTCGATCGCGCCAAGTCCGAGCTCTTCCAGCCGGACTGGAAGAAGGTGTTCGAGCGCGACGCCATCGCCGAGAACATCCGCATGATCACCACGGCCTGAGGAGCAAGCTGCAATGCTGAAGACGGAAATCGTGAAGGGGAAGTCGGGCCGCGTCGTGCTGATGGACTCCATCACCAAGGTGTCCGCCGAGGACGAAGGCTCGGTGGTGGTGTGCGCCTCCCACGGCGGCACCAGCTCGGGTGAGTTCGCGCTCGAAGTGCCGCTGAAGGTCGTGGTGTTCAACGACGCCGGCGTGGGCCGGGACAATGCCGGCATCGCCGCGCTCGACATGCTGCAGGACCGCGGCGTCGCCGCCGCCGCCGTCGCCCACACCAGCGGACGCATCGGCGACTCGCTCGACATGTGGGAGAACGGCGTGCTGTCGCACGTCAACGCGGCCGGACGTGCGGCCGGGCTGGTGCCCGGCGCAGCCGTCCGCTCGGCGCTCACGACGCTCGTCGCGGGCTGAGCAAACGCCGCCGGCGCGCAACCCTGCAACGGGGTTGCGCGCCGGCCGGTATGGCAATACGGGCGCCCTCCCCGGGCGCCCGCGCAGGCGAGCAGTTCCATCCCACGCATCCCGCCAGCAATGCGACACTCCGCCCACGGGGCGCCGCGCCGATCGACGGATTGTCGGGCAGCCACCGGCAGACATTCACACGTCACGGGATCCAGGAGCCCGTCGGAGTTGGGTGGTCGATAGCGAAACGGTGGGAGAGCGAGGACAGATTTTGATGATTTCGACGAACGTATCGGGAATACGTGAGGAGAAAGCGGCGAGATATGGACCGCTCTCCCACCGTTGCAGCCGACTCATCCCAGGTCCGACAGGCTCCTGACATGGGACGACACACGCGCCGCCGCTTGTTGGCCACCGGCCTTGCCGCACCCTGGGTGCTGGGCCGCGCCGCCGCCCAGTCCGTATTCCCCTCGCGCCCCGTGCGGATCGTGGTGCCGTTCACTCCGGGCGCCTCCACCGACCAGATCGCGCGGCTCCTCGCGCAGCGGCTCGGCGAGACCTGGAAGCGGACCGTGCTCGTGGAGAACCGACCCGGCGCCGCCACGCAGATCGGCACCGACCTCGTCGCCAAGGCGCCGCCCGACGGTCACACGATGCTGATGGCCGGCTTCGCCTTCGGCGTGAACCCGAGCCTCCTGCCGAGGCCTCCTTACGACGCGCTGCGGGACTTCGCCACGGTGGTGCTGTGCGTGGCGACGCCGAACCTGCTCGTCGTGGGTGCGGACCAGCCGATCAACACCGTGGCGGACCTCCTCGCCGCCTCGCGATCGTCACCGGACGGTCTCGCGTTCGCGTCCGCGGGGTCGGCGACATCGAACCATCTCTGCATCGAACTGCTGAAGACAAAGACCGGCGCGAACCTGCTGCACGTCCCCTACAAGGGCAGCGTGCCGGCCGTCCTCGACGTGATCGCCGGGCGGGTCCCCGCGATCTTCGACAACGTGCCGAACGTGCTCCCGCACGTGAAGGCGGGAAAGCTCCGGGCCCTGGCCGTCACGACCCCGCGCCGATTCGCTCTGCTGCCGCAGCTTCCGACGATGATCGAGGCCGGGGTGCCGGATTTCGAGGTGACGTCCTGGTTCGGGCTCGCCGCCCCGGCGCGAGTGCCGCGGCCGGTGGTGGACGCGGTGAACGTGGAGGTGAACCGCATCCTCCTCCTGCCGGACGTCCGCGAGCTGCTTCGCGCCCAGGGAATGGAGCCGGTGGGCGGCTCGCCGGAACAGTTCGGGAATCACCTGCGCGCGCAGATCGCGAAGTGGGCGCCGGTGGTGAAGGCGGCGGGGCTGGGAGGGTAGATGCACTCGACCCCTCCACGCGCCGCGCTCCTCCTCTGCATCGTGCTCGCAGCAACCGCCGACGCCCAGACCGTCTACAAGTCCGTCGGCCCCGACGGCAAGGTCGTCTACAGCGACAGTCCGCCGGTCGATGGGAAGAAGACCAGCACGCTGAAGTTCGACAATCTCCCGTCGAGTCCGATGCCCGCTCCGCAACGATCGGCCACCGAACCGCGCCGTCCATCGACGACGACAGCGGTGCCGGTGACGACGGCGGTGGTGCTGTACTCGGCGTCGTGGTGCGGCTACTGCAAGGCAGCCAAGTCGTACCTGGGGGCAGGTGGCATCGCGTATCGCGAGATCGACGTCGACACCGAGTCCGGGCAGGCCGCCTATGCGCAGGCCGGCGGCGGGAACGGCATCCCGCTGCTGGTGGCGGGGGGGCAACGGGTGCAAGGCTTCTCTCAGGCCGCCTACGACGCGCTGTTCCCGCAGCGCCGGTGATCGCGGCCCGATCGATGCGCACCGCGCATAGGCGATGGGTTCCACGTCGCTTGCGACGTACGGACATTGGCCGTACATTGCGAGCAAGGAGACGACCATGGCCAATCGAGACACCCCCAACACCACCCGTGACGCCCGGCTCGAAGCCCGCGTGTCCGTGGCTCAGAAGCACCTGCTCCAGCAGGCGGCGGCACTCTCCGGCCGCACGCTGAGCGAGTTCGTCGTCGCCAGCGCGCAGGATGCAGCGCGCCGGGTGCTCGCCGAACACGAGTCGATCCGCCTGTCGCGCGAAGAGCAACTGGCCTTCGTGCAAGCTCTGCTCAACCCGCCGGAGCCGAACGCGCGCCTCGAGCGCGCAGCGAAGGCTTATCGCCGACGCACCGGCGCATAACCGTTGGCATTGACCAACATCGCGGTCGAGCCCCTGGGCCGACAGCACGACCGAACGGTCTTTCATTGCGGCGCCGAAGCGCTCGACCGCTATCTCAAGCAACAGGCTCGGCAAGACGCCGACAAGCGCGTGGCCGCGCCCTTCGTCGCAGTGAGTCCGCCGAACGCACGTGTCCTCGGCTACTACACGCTGTCGGCGTCGGTGCTGACCCTCGCCGACCTGCCGGACAACCTCGCCCGCAAGCTGCCGCGCTATCCGCAGCTTCCCGTCAGCCTTCTTGGCCGGCTGGCCGTCGATCAATCCACCAAGGGTCAGGGCCTCGGCGAGCATCTCCTTCTGGATGCCCTGCACCGCAGCTTGACCCATGCAAACCAGATCGCCGCGATGGCGGTGGTCGTCGATGCCAAGGACGAAGCCGCCGCAGCCTTCTATCGGCACTTCGGCTTTCTCACCCTGCAGGCGCAGCCCAGCCGGTTGTTCGTACCCATGGGCACGGTCGCTCGATTGCTCGGCAGGTGATGCGCACATGGCGGGCGCACCCCATGACAGAGAACGACATGCCTGATCCGAATCGACGGGCCTCGCAACCCGCGACACCCGTGGCCTTCGATGTGCCTGCGGGTGCCTGCGACTGCCACACGCACATCCACGGGGACCCGCGCGAGTTCCCGTATGCCCCGGAGCGGGTCTACACGCCCGAGATGGCACTGCCTGACGAGATGGCGGCGCTGCACCGGGCGCTCCACGTGCAACGGGTCGTGATCGTCAACCCGAGCGTGTACGGCACCGACAATGCGGCCACACTCCACGGCATGCGCGAGCGCGGGGCGGATGCTCGGGGCGTCGCCGTCATCGACGACCGGACCACCGAGGCCGACCTCGATGCAATGGGCGACGCCGGCATCCGCGGGATCCGCCTGAACCTCGCGACCGCGGGCCTCGACGACCCGGCGCTGGGACGCGCACGATTCCAGGCGGCCGTCGAACGCGTGCGTCGGCGCGGCTGGCACGTCCAGATCTACACCGTCCCGTCGATGGTCGCGGCGATCCGCGATCTGGTCGAAGCCTCACCGGTCCCCGTCGTGTTCGATCACTTCGGTGGCGTCGTCGCCGCCCGCGGCGTTGAGCAGCCGGGCTTCGCGGATCTGGTCGATCTGGTGGCCGCGGGTCATGCGTACGTGAAGATCTCCGGCGCGTACCGGTCGTCGGATCTCGAGCCGGACTACCCGGACGTCGCGCCGTTCGCCAGGGCCCTGATCGCGGCCAACCCGGACCGGATCCTCTGGGGCACGGACTGGCCGCACCCCAGCGGCCACACGCCGCCCGGACGCAAGCCGACCGACGTCACGCCGCTCCTGCAGATCGACGACGGTCGCCTGCTCAACCAGCTCGCGGTGTGGGCGCCCGATGCGGACGTGCGCCGGAAGATCCTCGTCGACAATCCAGCGCGGTTGTACGGGTTCTAGACAGCTCCGGACGCTCTCCGGATCCGTCCGCGCAGCAACACGGCCCCGATCGCGAGCCCGCCCAGCATCGTGGCCCATGTCCCGGGCTCGGGGACAGCTGCCGCCGCGGCCGTGCCGACGGCTTCGAGGGCCACGACATCCTCCGAGCACTTCGCGGCATCCTTCCCGCAGAAGGTCTTGGCGACCTCGAACGACGTGCTCCACGTGATGCCGCCGTGCGTCAGGTACTTCGCGGCGTTCACGTTCCGGTCACTCATGTCCCATTCCCAGATCTCGCCACCGTCGAGGACCACGTTCTGGCCGTCCGTGATGGGGGCCACGCTGAACAGCAGGCGCGGGCGGAGGGCAGGCAGTTCGGCGGCCAGCGCGGGGTCGGGCGGAATCGCATCGAGTTCCTGGGGCGGACCGCCCTCGAGGTCCTCGAAGTCCGCGGGCTCGGAGTCGTCGAGTCCCAGCTTGTCCTTGCCTTTGATCGCCTCCTTGTCGCTCGCGGACGGCATGGGTGTCTTGACGCCGACGGGCTGCCAGAACATGAAGGCATCCACGTCGAGCATCGGCAGGTACTTGTCCGCCAGGCCGATCGCCTTGCCGATCTGCCGCGTCGTCACCTGCAGGGAATTGGACTTGCCTGCTTCCGACGGCGGCGCCCAGATGGCGACGCCTGCGGGATCGCCGACCAGCGAGAATCGGTCGGCGTCACCGTTGCCGCCGTGGAGGTCGAGGTCGTCCACCCGGGTGACGCCGCCGGCATTGATCTGCTTCTCCGTGGCCCAGATGCCGCTACCCTTGCCGTTGCGGGTGTCCATGCGGTAGCGATAGAACTTGTCGCCGGCGAGCGCGAAGATGAGCGTGGCACGATCCTGCACCACTTGCATGTAGAGGAAGTCCTCGTGGTAGGCGAGGCCGTCGACGTCGAGCGCCGCGATGTTGGTACCGCGCGGGAACTTGTCGAACCGGGGCCCGTCGACAACGGCGCCGCGGCCATTCCAGTCCAGTTCGCGCAGCGGCTCCGCCTTGGATTTGGCGTTGATGTCGACGCGATCGGTGTATTCCTTCCCGAACACGTTCGCGGGCGTGGTCGGGACGACGACGGCGCCGGACGGGGTGACGGCAAGCGCGAGCGCCGTGCAGGCGATGGCGCGAAGTGCGGTCTGGTGCATGACGGTCTCCAGGGAGTGAGGGGGGCGATCCTCCGCGCCGTCGGTCTCCGGATCCGGTTCGAAACCGGTCTGCCGACTTCCTGTCGAGGCTTTGATGAACGTAGTCCGGATGCTTTCCGTGGGCAATGGGCCGAACGACCCTCCGTCGGCCACCGGATCGTCACGCGTTGCCCGGAGAGTGGACAGTATGTCCCGGCGAGACCGCCGGTTGGTCACTCCCCGGCCGCAGACGGAGCACCCCGCTCGTAGACCTCCCGGCTGGCCCGCATCAGGTCGATGAACATCCGTCGGGCGGACTCCGCATCCCCGACGCGATCCGCGAACAACTGGTTGTCGAGCATCAGGTTCGCGAATCCATGCACCGTCGACCAAGCAAGCGCGGTGACCCTCGGCAGCGCCGATTTCGATGTACCCGATGCCTCGAGCACGGCTGCCATGGCGGCATGCAGTTCGACGATGACCGGCGAGGCGGCTTCCTGGAATGCGCGGTCGGTGACATCCAGCCGGTCGCTGCGGAACATGAGCTGGAATCTCGCCCGATGCGCGAGGGCGTAGTCCAGATAGGCGACGCCCCCTGCCACGAGGCGCTCGTACGCGCCCGGCTGCGCTGCCGCCACGTAGCGCGCTGTGAGCGCCGCCATCTGCTCGAAGCTCTGCGCCGTGAAGGCCGTCAGCAGGCCGCGGACATCCCCGAAATGATGGGCGGGCGCCCCGTGCGAAACCCCGGCACGGCGCGCACATTCCCGGAGGGTGAAGCCCTCCAGGCCGGATTCCTCCAGCAGGGATTCCGCGGCATCCAGCAACGCCTGCCGCAATGCGCCGTGGTGATACGGAACCTCCCGCTTCCCGACCGGCGCCGTGCCGGTCGCCTCGCTGCTGCGCTTCGCCATCCCACCCTCGACCGTGATGATGACGGCAGCGATCCGCTGCCGCATGTTTTTCTTGACAGTGTCTAGTTTAGACCATTACGCTTCGCCCACAACTTGACACTGTCTACATAGGAGCTGCCATGACCACCCTCGCCTTCAGCGCACCCGCATCCCCCGTTCGAGCGTTCGCCGCGGAACTCGCCCGGCGGCAACCGAAGCTCGCCCGGCTCGGCCTCGCCTGCATGGTCGCCGTGCTGCCGCTCCTGATCGCCGCCGGCCTCGATCCGCGGCTCGTGAACGGCATCAGCATCTGGGTGAAGCCGATCAAGTTCCTCGTCTCGCTCAGCCTGTACTTCTGGACCTTCGCCTGGGTGTTCGGCTATCTGTCTCCGTCAGCCCAGCGCACCTGGTCCGGCCGGTACATCCTCGGCGTGACGCCGGTCCTCGCCGCGTTCGAGATGTCGTGGCTGATCGGCATGGCGCTGCTGGGTCAGCCCGCCCACTTCAATCGCACCTCGCCCTGGGCCAGCGCGTTGTACACGACGGCCGGGATCGGCGCGGTGGGCCTCACGATCGGGATCCTCCTGCAGGGCATCCTCGTGGCGAGGGACCGGGGCGTCGCACTTGCGCCGGCATTCCGAGTCGCGCTGGTGCTCGGCGCCGTGCTGGCGTTCGCGGGCACCCTGTTCTTCGGCGCTTCGCTCGGGGGAAGGTCCGGGCACTGGGTCGGCGGAGTGATGTCCGACGCCGGCGGCCTGCCGCTGGTCTACTGGTCGACCACGGGCGGCGATCTGCGCGTGCCGCACTTCTGGGCGACGCACGCGAGCCAGCTGGTGCCGCTGGCCGGGCTGTGGATCGCCCGGCGCGGAGGCCGTTTCGGGATCCCCGGCGTGCTGCTGGTGGGCATCGCCTACGCGGGCTTCGTCGTGGCGACCTACCTCCAGGCTCGGGCGGGACACCCCTTCATCGCGTGGTAGTTCCCCGGCGACCCGCTCCGCAGGTGCCCGCGGAGCGGGGACGGGGCCTTCCCGACACCGTAGAATCGCGGACTGCCACGGCCCCGCGACGGGGCCGCACTCGCGAAGGAACCACCCGTTGAACAAGCCTGTCCCCGCCACCCTGGCGCCCGCTTCCAATTTCATCCGCCACGTGATCGACGCCGATCTGGCACGAGACGCGTATGCCACGCGCACGTGGAGCGGCAAGCCCGGGGCTGCCGCCGCGCAGGCCGGCGCCGCGAAGGATCCCGCTCGCATCCGCACCCGCTTTCCGCCGGAACCGAACGGCTACCTGCACATCGGTCACGCGAAATCGATCTGCCTCAACTTCGGACTCGCTCGCGACTACGCCGGCGCCTGCCACATGCGGTTCGACGACACGAACCCGACGAAGGAGGAGCAGGAATACGTCGACTCCATCATGGCGTCGGTGCAGTGGCTGGGCTTCGGCTGGGGCGACCATCTCTTCTATGCGTCGGACTACTTCGAAACCCTGTACGCATTCGCCGTCGCCTTCATCGAGCACGGACTCGCGTACGTCGACTCGATCACGCCGGAGGAGATGCGCGCGCTGCGCGGCACGCTGACGGAACCCGGCAAGCCGAGCCCCTACCGGGACCGCAGCGTCGCGGAGAACCTCGATCTCTTCCATCGCATGCGCGCGGGCGAGTTCGCCGATGGCGCGCACGTGCTGCGCCTCAAGATCGACATGGCGTCGCCCAACATCAACATGCGCGACCCCGTGATCTACCGGATCCGGCACGCCCATCACCACCGCACGGGTGACGCCTGGTGCGTGTACCCGATGTACGACTACACGCACTGCATCTCGGACGCCCTGGAGAACATCACCCACTCCATCTGCACGCTGGAGTTCGAGGACCACCGGCCGCTCTACGACTGGGTGCTCGGGAAGCTCGCCGACTTCGGCCTGCTCGCGCGCCCGCTGCCGCACCAGTACGAGTTCGCGCGCCTCAACCTCACGTACACCGTGCTCTCGAAGCGCAAGCTGATCCAGCTCGTCGACGAGAAGCATGTGGCGGGCTGGGACGATCCGCGCCTGCCGACCATCGCCGGATTCCAGCGCCGCGGCTACACGCCCGAGGCCATCCGCCTGTTCGCCGAGCGCATCGGCGTGTCGAAGGAGAACTCGCTGATCGAGATGACGATCCTCGAGGACTGCCTGCGCAAGGATCTCGACGAGCGCGCCCCGCGCGCCATCGCCGTGCTCGATCCCGTGAAGCTCGTCATCGACAACTGGCCGGAGGGTCAGGTCGACACTGCGGAAGCGCCCGTGCACCCGCACAAGCCCGAACTCGGCAAGCGCACCTTCCCGATCGGCCGCGAACTCTGGATCGAGCGCGAGGATTTCGAAGAGACGCCGCCCAAGGGCTTCTTCCGCCTGACCCCCGGCGCCATGGTCCGGTTGCGCTACGGCTACGTGATCAAGTGCCTGGGGTGCGACAAGGACGCCGACGGCCGGATCACCACCGTGCATTGCGAGGTGATGCCGGACTCGAAGTCCGGCACGCCGGGCGCGGACAACTACAAGGTCAAGGGCAACATCCACTGGGTGTGTGCGGACAACGCGCTCGACGCCGAGGTGCGGCTCTACGACCGCCTGTTCTCCGTCCCGACGCCGGGCAGCGGCGACACCGACTACCTCACGCAGATCAATCCGGACTCCGTGCGCACGATCCGCGCGAAGCTCGAGCCTGGTCTTCGCGATGCGAAGCCGGGGGACCGCTTCCAGTTCGAGCGTCACGGCTACTTCGTGGCCGACGGGGTCGATTCGAAGCCGGACGCCCCGGTCTTCAACCGCGCGGTGACATTGCGGGATACGTTCGGGAAGGGCGGGTAGCAAGCATCCGCAGGGGTCCCCACCCTCTTGTGGCCACCCTCGCCCGGGGCGCATCATCGGTCCTAAGCCCCCGGGCCGGATAACGACACAAGAAAACTATGGAGACCTCCATGCACCAACTTCTGGCCCGTAGCCTGCGTGCCCGCACGCCCTGGCGATCGGCGCTCGCCGTCGCCGCGGTCGCCCTGCCCGCCTTCGCCACCCAGGCCGCCGTCACCGCGCCCTACGGTTTCGACCAGCCCTTCGACAATGCCCAGCCGTCGCTGGCCCTGCAGATCCAGTTGCCGGCCATCGGCCCTGTCTATCCCCAGCGGGAGGGCGGCGCCGCCGATTCGAAAGCGCTCGGCATGGTCCGCACCTACGCCAGCTTCGCAGCCCCCTTCGGCGGGGACACTGCCGACGGCAGGCTGCTTCCTATCGTTGGCCATACGGCGCTGTTCTCCCTGATCGGGACCCAGTTCGGCGGCGACGGCCAGAGGACGTTCGCGCTCCCGGACCTGCGAGGGCGCGTCATGGTCGATTCGACAGGGGGCTTCATCGGAGACGTCACCGGCGACCGCCTGACGACTGTCACGACCGCCCAGCTGCCGGCGCACCGGCATGACCTCGCCAATGGCGGATTCACGGGTCTGACGGGCGGTGCCCAGCCGGTAGACAACCGTCAGCCCTCGCTCGGCCTGCGCTACGTGATCGCGGTCGAAGGTGACTATCCGACCTCCGGGACCAGGAACGGCGCGGCCCCGACCTTCATCGGACAGGTGGCGGCGTCCGCCACCAACTTCGCCTCCGGTGGCTTCATGTATGCCGAGGGTCAGCTGTTGTCCATCGACCAGTACACCAACCTCTACTCCGTGATCGGCACGACGTACGGCGGCGACGGACAGCAGACCTTCGCGCTGCCCGATCTGCGCGGCCGCACGATCATCGGTGCCGGGCAGGGGAACGGGCTTACCAGGCGAACGCTGGGAGAGGTCGTGGGTTCGGACACGTTCACGCTCACGGAGTCCCAGATGCCGATACACACCCACGCCCTGGGCAACGGCACCGGATCCTTCCCGACTGGTGGCCGCGACAGCGTAGACAACATGCAGCCGTCGCTGGCACTGAACTACCTCATCGCGACTGCCGGCGTCTTTCCGTCGCTAGACTGCTGCTCGGGCATTGAGGAATCGGTGATCGGCGAAGTCACGGCATTCGCGGGCAGCTTCGCGCCGGATGGCTGGTTGCCGGCCGATGGCCGGTTGCTGGACATCCGCCAGAACTCGGCCCTGTTCTCCCTGCTGGGCACCACCTATGGCGGCGATGGCGTGCGGACCTTCGCCCTGCCCGACCTGCGCGGCCGCGCGATCGTCGGCGCCGGCGGCGAGATGTCCATAGGCGAGCGAGCCGGCACCGAGCGCTTCACGCTCGCCGGCGCCCAGTTGCCGTCCCACGTGCACGCCGTGCCGGAACCGCACGCGTGGGCGATGCTGCTGGCAGGGCTCGCCGGCGTGGCCGGCATCGCGCGACGCAGGAGGAAGTAGCCCGCGGCGCGCGCTGGCCCTGCCGGACGGACCCGGTCAGAGGCGCCGCCGCCGGCCCGCCGCCAGGACCAACCCGAGCCCGCCCGCCATCAGCGCCCACGTGCCCGGCTCGGGGATGGGCGCCGTCGTGGAAATCACCACGTCGTCGAACGACGCACTGAACCGCCCCGAGCTGGCATTCGTCGTGTGGATGCCCAGCGTCAGCGTGTGCTCGCCCGCCGCCAGACCGGTCAGGGCGAAGCTGCGGGATTCGAACGCATCCGGCATGGACTTGCGACCGAGCAGCGTGCCATTGACGAGCACGTCGTACGAGATGGTGCAGCCGCTGCACGGGGAGCTGAGGGCGGACAGGTCGAGGACATAGTCGCCGGCAACCGGCGCGCTGAAGGTACGGGATCCGCGCACGACGAGCTGGACACCCCCAGGCGGCGCCTGGAGGTACGTGAAGAGCGCAAAGCCGGGCGACACGAAGGAATCGCTGCGCACGCCGAGGAACGTGGTGCCACCGTAGTTGGACGTGAGCGTCCAGTCCGAGACATCACCGTCGTCGAAGCTGTCGGAGAACACGGTGGTGGCAGCCGAGGCTGCGGAAGTTGCCAGCGCCAGCACTGCTGCAGCGAGCAGGCGGCGGACCATGACGGGGCGCATCGGCGCGGACTTGTTGTGGGTCATCGGGGTCTCCGGAAGCTGTTGTAGTCGCACCACAGAAGCTACCGCCGCGGGCGTCGCGTTGCCAACAGGTTTCGATGACCGTCCCGGCCACCGCAACGCTCACCCCTTCGCCGCGATCGCCTCCACCTCGAGCAGGAACTCGGGCCGCACGAGCTCCGGCACGACGAGCAGCATCGATGCGGGCCGCGCATCGCCGAGGAAACGCGAACGCACGGCCACGTACGCCGGGATGTCCTCGGCGCGCAGCAGGTAGTGCGTCACCTTCACGATGTCGTGCACCGTCATGTCGGCCGCGGCGAGCATCCGCACGATGTGCCCCCAGGCGAGTTCGGCCTGGGCGGTGACATCCGGGGGCGTCCGGCCATCGAGGCCGATGCCCGGGGTGCCGGAGGTGAAAAGCCATCGCGCGTTCGGACCGGCCTCGACGGCATCGCCGTATTTGCCGATGAGTGCAGCGACGCCGACGTCGTGTGTCCGGTTCATGTTTCATCTCCGTGAATGCGACGGCGACTGCCGCCGTGCGGCGATGGTACGCGCCCGTCCGCGGGCCGCGATAACCGCACGCACTCCCAGGAAAACGCGTCCAGCCTCGCTCTCCGCCCGATGTGTGAAATCCGCCGACAGCGGGTGTCGCCGGGTCCGTTGACTGCTTCGATCCGTCGTCGACGCAGACACCACCGATACCCCAGGGTATCGACGGTCTGCTCCGGAGTCGTCCCATCGTCACAGGACCGCGGGATGGTGCCCGGGGAGAATCTCCCCGGAGCAGCCCATGCAGAACATCGCCCCCTCGGTCGCAGCGCCGCATCCGCACCACCGATCGGCTCGTTCACGGGAGTTCTCATGGCGCCCAGCCTTCCCTGCCGGTCAACCGCCTCGTCGCGGATCCTGTCCGTCGTGTTCCACGCCGCTTGCGTCCTCGCGTCTGCGAACGCCGATGCCGGCTGCAGTCTCACCCGCACCGCCAGCAACGAGGTCACGTTGCGCTTCGGCTCGGACTGCACGTCCGACGCCTCGCTGCAGAACCGCGTGAAGAGCGATCTCCTCGGTGCCGTCTCCGCGCAGCCACCGGCCGGCACACCCACAGGCGGCGATGGCGGAAGCTCCCGCGGTCCGTCGGGGCGCGCGAACCGGAACAGTCCGACGTCGTTCTCGTCGTTCACGCCCTCACAGAAGCGGCTCTACGCACTCGATCAGGTGCGATTCGACCGGGAAATGTGGTGGCGTCGCACGTTCACACCGTTCGCGTACTACGGTCAGTCGTCGCGATGACGGTCGGTCCGTGATGTAGAGGTCGGGAGGCCGACCCCGAGGCAGCGCTTCGGAGTGAACGCGCGCTCTGTCCGGCCCTGCATGGGATGCGCTGCGCCCCGTGAACGCCGGGGCCTCACGTCGTGGCCGGGCGCGCCGTTATGGTGTGAATGCAGCAATCCATCGCTTCCGCCGACCGACCCGAACCGCCCGCCCGACGCTGGCAACCCTGGATCGTTGCCGCGCTGGTTTTCGTGCTCGGCATGGGCGCCACGGTCATCGCCACGCGCTTCGTACGCGAGCAGGCGGCGCGGGCGGGCGAGGCCAGCTTCGAAGGCATCGCCCACGAAGTGTCGGTCCGACTGGGCCAGCGGATGGACGCCTACGCCCAGATCCTCCGAGGGGGTGCCGGACTCGTTCTCACCCGGTCCACCATCGATCGCGCGACGTGGGCCACCTACTACCGGGGTCTCGAGATCGAGAAGCGCTTCCCCGGTGTGCAGACCTTCCTCTGGGTGCCGATTGTTCCCCCTGCCGGCGCCGCCGCGATCGAGGCACAGCTGCGCGAGCTCGGGCACCCGGACTTCCACATCTGGACGCGCGACATGGAGCCGCCCGCCACGACGATCGCTTTCGTCGAGCCATTCATCGAAGGCAACCGCCGCGCACTGGGCTTCGACATGGCCTCGGAGCCCGTCCGGCGCGAGGCCATGGACCGTGCCCGCGACACCGGCGAGGCGACCATCACGCACACGGTCGTGCTGGTGATCGACGACCGCCCGCTGCCGGGCTTCATCATGTACGTGCCGGTGTACTCGGGGGTCGGCGTGCCGGCCGACCCGCTGGCACGCAGGGCGAGTCTCCTGGGCTACGTGGCGAGCGCATTCCGTCTGGAGGATCTGCTCACCGCCACGCTGGGTGGCCACTCCCCCGACTTCCGCGTACGCGTGTTCGACGGGGCCGAAGACGTCGCCGGGGCCCTGATGTACGACAGCGGTGAAGGGACTGCCATGCGCAGCGGTGCTTCCGGTCCGAGGTTCGTCCGGACCCTGCCTTTCCAGATCGGCGGGCGACAGTGGTCAGTGCAGGTCACATCGACACCTGCCTTCGAGGCTCGCACGGTCAAGGATCACGGCGACAAGGTCGCGGTGACCGGCGTGCTGCTGTCACTTCTCGCCGCAGGGATCGCGGCGCTGTCCTTGTTCCTGCGCTTCCGCACGGTGGCGCTGTCTCAGCTCACGGAGGCGCTGCAGGCGCATCAGCACGAACTGGAGCGTGCGAACGCCGCGATCACCGACGCCCGCGACCGCGCGGTCGACGCCGCCCGCGCGAAGAGCGAGTTCCTCGCGAACATGAGCCACGAAATCCGCACGCCGATCCACGGGTTCCTCGGCCACACCGAACTCGCGCTAGGCAACACGCTGGACGACGAGACGCGGCACTACCTCGAAACGGCGCAGTCGTGCGGGAAGGCGCTGCAGGCCGTGGTCGACGACATTCTCGATTTCTCGAAGCTGGAGGCCGGGCGCTTCCCGCTGGACGATGTGGACTTCGACCTGCGGGCACTGATGCTGGAGTGCGTGCGCACGGTGGCCCTCGCGGCGCAGGCCAAGGGACTGGCGCTCATCTGGAGCGCGGACCCTGCTCTGCCCGTACGGTTCCGCGGCGATCCGAAGCGGTTGCGCCAGGTGCTCCTCAACCTGCTCTCGAACGCCGTCAAGTTCACGGCGACGGGCGAAGTCGAACTGTCGGCCGACCCCGAGCCCGAGGGCCCCGCGGACACGGCGACGGTGCGCTTCGCGGTGCGCGACAGCGGCATCGGCATGTCGCCCGAGACGCGGGACGGACTCTTCCAGGCGTTCTACCAGGGCGACACGTCGATCACGCGCCGCTTCGGCGGGACGGGCCTGGGCCTCGCCATCTCCGCACGCATCGTCGCGTTGATGGGCGGGCGGATGCAGGTCGACAGCGAGGCAGGCGTCGGGAGCAAGTTCTCTTTCGACGCGCGTCTCGCGGTGGACGCCGGCTCCACGGCCGCCCGCCCGATCGTGAAATCCGCACTGCTCTGCGATCCGAATCCGCGCCGGCGCGAAGCCCTGCGCCGGGCGCTCGCCACGGCCGGCATCGCCGTCCACTGGGACGGCGGACCCGAGCGAATCGCCGCGATCGCGCGCGGGGACGACGCCCTGCTGGTCGACGCTGCCGCGCTGACGGACCCGAGCGTCCGCGCCCTGCAACCCGCTGGCCCGGTGGTGATCCTCACGCCGGAACAACTGGCCTCGGCGACTCCGCCCCTGCCCGTGCCGTCGGGCTGGCAGGGCATCGCGTGCCCGCATCCCGTCGATCCGGAACGCATCGCCGCCCTGCTCATGTCGACCTCCACCGGACGTTTCGCGGCGTTCCGCACCGCGCCATCCCGCCCGCGCAGCACGCGTTCGTTGCGTCTGCTGGTGGCCGAGGACAACCCCGTGAACCGCCGCCTGATCGACCGCATGCTCGTGCGCGTCGGGCACGAGGCGACGCTGGTGGAGGACGGTCTCCAGGCCGTCACGGCCGTACGCAATGCGGGGCACCGCTGGGACGCCGTGTTGATGGATGTGCATATGCCGGTGATGGATGGCCTCGAGGCGGCACGACAGATCCGCGCCCACGAAGCCGCGACGGGCGCCGCACGCCTGCCGATCGTCGCGCTCACGGCCGACGCCCTGCCCGGCGACCGCGAACGCTGCCTGGAGGCCGGCATGGACGGGCACCTCGCGAAGCCCATCTCCATGCAGACGCTCCAAGACTCCCTGGCAGCCATCGCCGCCGACCTGCCGCCGGCATCGGCATCCGTGCCCGAGCGGTCGACCGACAGCGTCGCGACGGGCACCGCCGGCCCGATCTGACGCGCTCAGCCGCGCAGCGGGATCTTCAGATACGCAGTGCCGTTGCCTTCCGGGGCCGGCGACCGCCCGCCATGGATGTTGAACTGCACGCTCTGGTACAGGAGCCGTGGCGCCCCAAGCGTCCGGTCCCGAGCGCGGCGGAACTCGATGAACTCGGCCTTCGGCGTCGTCGCCCGCAGCTGGACGTTTTGCCGCTTCTCGTCGCCCACCGAACTCTCCCAGAGCACCTCGCGACCGCCGGGCTGGTAGTCGTGCCCGACGAACACGCGGGTGTCGTCGGGCAGCGCATAGAGCCGGCCCATGATGGAGTCGTACAGGATCTCGGGACTGCCCGACGGGAAGTCGCAGCGGCCCACGCCGTAGTCGGGCATGAAGAGCGTGTCGCCGGTGAACACGGCGTCACCGACGAGGAAGCAGACGCAGGCCGGCGTGTGGCCCGGCGTCGCGATCACACGGACCTCGAGCGCCCCGGCGTCCAGCACCGCGCCGTCCGGCAGGAGGGCATCGAACTGTCGGCCGTCCGTCGGGAAATCGGGGCCGAGGTTGAACACCGCGCCGAACATCCGCTGGACGTCGACGATGCGCTCGCCGATGCCGACCCGGGCGCCCGGGAAGCGGTCGGCGAGGGTTCGCGACCCGCTGAAGTGGTCCGCGTGCGCATGGGTGTCGAGCACCCAGTGGAGCTTCAGGCCGTTCTCGTTGAGGTAGGCGGCGACGGCATCGACCGGTTTCGCCTGCAGGCGCGAGGCGGCCGGATCGTAGTCGAGCACGGCGTCGATCACGACCGCATCGAGCGTGCCGCGGTGATGCACGACGTAGGTCAGGGTCCACGTGGGGGCATGGAAGAAAGCGCGAACAACGGGTTTCATTGCATCGTCTCCGGGGTGCGGGGCGGCGATCGAGACCTCCCCACCCTCAGTGAATCACGCCCGCGGAAGCCCGACTTGATCCAGATCTAATGAGACGCCGATCGACTCGCGCGGATCGTGCGACTCAATCGGCGTCTCCCGGATCCGATGCGGGGGAGACCACCCGGTCGGCAGCCGCCACCAGAGCGCCGAAGCGCGATGCGTCGATGTTGCCGCCGCTCAGGATGACCCCGACCCGCCGGTCGCGCAGATCCTCCCTTCCCGCCATCGCCACCGCTGCGCCGAGGCAGCCGGTGGGCTCCACCACCAGCTTCATGCGCTCGAAAAAAAAGCGCATGGTCGCGACGAGCTGCGCGTCGTCGACGGTGGCAACCTCGTCCACACGCGCCTGGATCACGGGGAAGGTCAGCGCACCAGCGTGCTGCGTCTGGGCGCCGTCGGCGATGGTGTCGGGCACGTCGATGTGCACGATGCGCCCCGCGGCGAGCGAGCGCTGGACGTCGTTGCCGGCCGCAGGCTCGACACCGATGACGCGGCAGCCTGGCAGCAGGTACTTCGCCGCCGTGGCGCAGCCGGAGATGAGGCCGCCGCCCCCGACGCACACCAGCAGCACGTCGAGCGGACCGGCGTCCTCGATCAGTTCCAGCGCCGCCGTACCCTGACCCGCCATCACGTGCGCGTGATCGTAGGGAGGCACGAGTGTCATGCCCCGCGCCGCGGCGATCCCGCGGCCGATGACTTCACGGTCCTCGGTGTAGCGGTCGTACTGCACGACCTCGGCCCCGTAGCCACGCGTCGCGGCGAGCTTCATGGGCGGCGCGTCGTAGGGCATCACGATGACCGCAGGCATCCCGAGCAGCCGGGCGGCCAGCGCCACCGCCTGCGCGTGATTGCCGGACGAGAAGGTGATCACGCCGGCGCGTCGCTGATCCGGGGAGAAGCGCGCCAGGGCGTGATAGGCGCCGCGGAACTTGAAGGCGCCGGCACGCTGCAGGTTCTCGCACTTGAAGAAGATCCGGGCGCCGGCGCGGCGATCGGCGTCGCGGGAGGTCGCGACCGGCGTGCGGTGGGCAACGCCGGCCAGGTCGGCGGCGGCAGCCTTCACATGCTCGAACTCGATGGGGAGAGCCATGGGGACGGGGGGGTGCCGACACTGGAATCTCGATGCGGAAGTATCGCAGCATCGGAACACCTCGCGCGACCCGGGAACCGCTGCATCGCATTCACGCAGCCGGCGACCGCACCGCCCCTCGCGCGCTATGCTCGGGGTCGTCCACCCGCAGAGAAACCGCATGTCGCAGCCGTACCTTCCCGTCGTCCCGCGAACCGGGCACCCCTCGCCATCGCCGTCGTCGGACCATCGTCCGGGAGGGTCTGCCTGATGGCCTCCAGCTCGCCCGCGCCCACCATCGTCTGTGTGGGGCACGCGGCGCTCGACCGCGTCTTCATGGTCGACCACTGGCCGGCCGACAGCGCGAAGATCGTCGCCCAGCGCTACTTCGAGAGCGGCGGCGGTATGGCCGCGAATGCGGCGGTCGCCATCGCGCGTCTCGGAGGACAGGCCCTCTTCTGGGGGCCCGTCGGCGCCGACAGTGCCGCGGACATCATCGAGGAACAGCTGCGCGTCGAAGGCGTGAACGTCGCCGGTCTGCGGCGCTTCCGCGATGCCACGTCATCGACCTCCGCCGTCCTGATCGACGCGCGTGGCGAACGACTCGTGGTCGGCCATCGCGGCACGGCACTGCAGGCGCCGCCGGCGTGGCTGCGGCTCGAATCAATCCCGCTCGTCGAGGCGGTGCTGGCCGACGTCCGGTGGCCGCAGGGCGCCCTGGCGGCGCTGCGCGCGGCGCGGGTGGCCCGGGTCCCGGCGATCCTCGATGGCGATGTCGCGGAACGGGAGATCCTCGTGGAACTCGCCGCGACCGCGGACCACGTCCTCTATTCCGAGCGGGGCGCCGAGGTGATCGGCGGGAAGGACTTCGACCGGACGCTGCAGACCACCGTCGAGGCCGGTGCGCGCGTGGCGGTCGTCACGCTGGGGGCCCGCGGACTCGCGTGGGTGGATGCGGCCGAGCCGGGCACCGTGCGCAAGCTCCCGGCCTTCCCGGTCCGCGCGGTCGACACGCTCGCCGCCGGCGACGTCTTCCACGGCGCGTACGCGATGTGCGTGGGGCGGGGCTATGGCACCGAACAGGCGCTGTGCGTGGCGTCGGCCGCCGCGGCACTGAAGTGCACCCGACCGGGTGGACGCGAAGGTGCCCCCGACTGGCAGGAGGTCATGAACTTCCTCGCAATGGTGAGCGGGGAGGATCCCGCAGCGGAAGGGCAGGCGCCGAGCCCGTAGGGCGCCTGAGCGCCGTCTGCGGACGGTACGGGCTACTTCTTCGCCTTCGTGGCCTTGGTAGCCTTGGCGCCCTTGGGGTCGGCCATGAGCGACGCGACCGCCTTCTCGAACGCCGGCAGGTCGCGCGCGAAGTAGTGCTTCGAGAGGGCGTGGTACTCGATCATGAACACGCCCTCCGTCTCGGCGGCGGCATATATGAGATGGTCGAACGAAGCCCCGCGCTCGTCGCGATACGCGAGGCCGAGCCGCACGCCGTCGAGGCCGCCGAAGGTCGCGGGTTCGTTGCTCTTCACGACGAGCCCGGACATCCCGGGCATGGCCTTCCGGGCGGCGATCAGCAGCTCGGCGAGTTCGTTGGGCAGCAGATCCGCATTGCTCTTCTTCCTGATCGCGAGGAACGCCTCGTCGTGGGACATCTCCGCCGCGCGGATGTACTGGATCGGCGTTCCGTCGCGGGTGACGACGACGCCGCTGGTCGCATTGTTCCAGCGGACCCAGCCCGCCGGCGGGACGAACGCCCGGGTCGACTTCGCCACGGCGATCGCTTCCGGGTTGTCGAGGCGCGTCCAGGCGGCGGTCTGGCAGCCGGCGAGGGCCAGCGTCGCCACCACCAGGGCGACGCGGACGGCGGGCAGCGGGTTGCGAGGCATCATCGGCATTTCTCCAGCATGCGGCCCACGTGGGCGCGCAGCGGCCCGTCCGGAGCGAGATCGAGATAACTTCGAAGGTACGGTGAGGCCTTCGCACAGTCCTTCGCCTTGAAGTGCACGACACCCAGCGCCGCGTGGGCCGGCGCGAACGTCGGCGCCCGCTGCACGGCGGATTCGTAGGCCGCGATCATCGCGGTGCGATCGTTCGCCTCGCCGCGCAGTCGATAGCCCTCGCCCAGGTAGAACGGCGCCTCGGGCGGATAGAACGCGGCGGCGTCCGGTCGGGTGAGCTGGTGCACGAGGCGCCCGCCCTGGCCCATCGATGCCTCGAGGGCCATCCACTCGCGCTGCAGCCGGGGCTGGAAGGCCCGCAGGGCAGCGTCGGACTCCGGCACCGCCGTCGGCCCCGCGGCGGCGGACAGTTCGCGGAACACCTTGATGCGTTCGTCGAGCTGCGGGTGCGATGCGAAGAAGACCGTGTCGGACAACCCCATCGCCTTCGACTCCGCGGTGAGCATCTGGAACACGGCGACGCTTTCGCGCGGATCGAAGCCGCCGGCAAGCAGGCGGCCGTAGCCCACGCGATCGGCCTCGCGCTCGTGCGTGCGCGAGAACCCGCGGATCGACGACATGCCGACGAGGCTGCCGAGCAGGGCACCGACCAGCCCCCCGGCAAGGCCGGCGCCCTGCGTGAAGCCGGCCGTGGTGATGAGCGAACTGCGCTGCTGGAAGCCGTGCCGGTGCGTGAAGTGAACGCCCTCGTGCGCGAGGATGGTCGCGAGCTGCGACGTGTTGCGGACCCGCGCCAGCATGCCCAGGTTCATGTAGATGCTGCCGTTCGGCAGGCAGAAGGCGTTCATCTCCGGGTCGCGCACGATGCGCACGCGCAGCGCGGGGCCGAAATCTGGGAAGAGGCGAAGCATCAGGCCGGCGATCCAGGCCTCGACCTCCTCGTCGCGCAGGAGCTGGCCGCTGCGCAGGAGAGCCAGGTCGACATCCTCGGCTTCACTCCAGACCCGCTGCTCGGGCTCCTCGAGTTCCGCGACGCGCACCGGCCGCTCGAACGGCGCGGTGGCGGCCTGCGCGCCCTGCACGAACAGGGCGGCCGTCAGGCACGCGATGCCCGCGGCGCGGATGGCCTCGCGGGGACGGATCACGGCGTCGACGCCGCGCCGTAGGTCTCGAAGGCCCGCTCCAGGAAGTTCAGGGTCACGTTCTCGTTCTCGAACACGTTGGGCAGCACGGCGCGGCTGTGCAGCCAGAGGAGATCGCCGCTCGAGAGGTCGACGACGCCGATGGCGATCTCCCCGTGGTCGTCGTTGCGCACGCGTGCACCGTAGCCACCGCTCAGGAGCGCCGTGGCGAAGCCGCCGAGGAAGTTGAGTGTCGCGCGGCCCGTGCTCTCGACCATGGCGGAACCGGAGGTCACCAGCACGGCGTCGGCGCCGTAGCGCTGCGCGAGCGCGGGCAGGCCTTCCCCGAGCGTGTAGTCGAAGCGATCGAGACGCGGCTGCCACGCCGCACCACCGAACATCGCCTGACGGGCACCCGAGGCGACAGCGGCGTAGCGGGCGAGGAAGTCGGCGATGGCGTCCTTCCCCTCGGGGGGAGGATCGATCGGCACGACCTCGAACCGCCCCTTGCTCGCGGCCGCGATGGCGAGAAGCGAGGTGCGAAAGCGGTTGGCGGCATCCGCCGTCCGTTGCGGCACCTTCTCGACCACGCCGCCGGCGGTGATCTCCTGCACGACGAGATCCGGCGGGAGCATCAGCAGTCGCTTCGGCAGCGGGCGAGTGCCCTCCCGGACGGCAACGTGGACGACGGTGTCACCGGCAAGAGCCGGGAGGGACACGCATAGCAGTACCGTGACGCCGAGGATCGTGCGTCCGAGTCCGGAAACCATGCTGTGGCCCTCCCCCGAGGATTCTTTTGCCGGAGAGTAACCGAGGTCCGATACCGGAGCCACCTCGACTGCAGACTCAATCCTCCGAAGGCGCCGTCACCGGCAACCCGAGTCGCGGCACCACCGACACGATGAGACGCACGGCCTCCAGCCGCGGAAACCCGGCGCGGAACGCAGCCACGATGCGACGCATCGGCCGGGGCGCAGCGAAGTCGATGACGCGGATGAGCGGGCTCGCGTGGCGCGGCGTCAGCGCGCTCGCGGGGAGCACCGAGATCCCCATCCCCGAGGCCACCATGCTGCGCAACGTCTCGAGGGAGTTGCCCTGCTTGCCCGCGGACGGCGGACGCGAGAACTCGTGGCACGCGTCGAGCACCTGATCGCGGAAGCAGTGGCCGATCGACAGCAGCAGCAACTCGCGGCCGTGCAGTTCGTCCGCCGCGATCGACTTCCGCCGCGCCCATTCATCGCCGGTCGGGACGATGACCCGGAACGGCTCGTCGTACAGCGGCAGCAACTCGATGCCCGGCGCCTGGAACGGCTGCGCGAGGATCGCCACGTCGATGAGACCTGCGCGGAGCATCTGGTCGAGATGCGCGGTCTGGTTCTCCTCGATGTCGAGCGGCATGTTCGGCGCCGCCGAGCGCAGGGCCAGCACGAGCTCCGGCAGCAGATAGGGCGCCACGGTGTGGATCACGCCGAGACGGAGCGGACCGTCGAGCGGATCGCGCCGCGCCTTGGCGACGGCCTTCACCCGCGCGGCCTCGTCGAGCACCCGACGGGCCTGCGCGATCACGGGCTCGCCTGCTTCGGTGAGCAGCACCTCGCCCGGACCGCGCTCGAAGATCTGGATCCCGAGTTCGTCCTCCAGCTTGCGGACCGCGGCGCTCAGGCTGGGCTGGCTCACGAAGCAGCGCTCGGCCGCGCGACTGAAATGGCGGAGATCGGCCACCGCCACGATGTACTCGAGTTGAGTCAGGGTCATCGGTGATTTCGTTCCATGCGGGACTCCGTTTCGGGCACCCGCCGACGACGGCGAGGGCCCATAGGGATTGCCTATCGGGGGGATCGTAACAAGGTATTGGTCGGGCCGAAGCGGCGTCGGCAGACTGCGTTCCGTGATCCCGCACCGCCCACCGCACGGACACCGATGCAGGGCGCAGGCAGGGTGAGATTCCGCAACCCAACCGTCAGGAGAGATTCCATGTTCCCCAGCTTCGAAGGCAAGCGCGTCCCCGATGTCACGTTCCGCATCCGCGAGAACAACGAGTGGAAGAGTGTCACGACCGCCGATCTGTTCGCCGGCAAGACCGTGGTGGTGTTCTCGCTGCCCGGCGCGTTCACGCCCACCTGCTCGTCGACCCACCTCCCCCGCTACAACGAACTCGCGCCGGCCTTCAAGGCGAACGGCGTCGACGCGATCCTCTGCGTCTCGGTCAACGACACGTTCGTGATGAACGAATGGGCGAAGGACCAGGAGGCGTCGAGCATCACGCTGGTGCCGGACGGCAACGGCGAGTTCACCGACGGCGTGGGCCTGCTCGTCGACAAGTCCGACCTCGGCTTCGGCAAGCGCTCGTGGCGCTACTCGATGCTCGTGCGGAACGGCGTCATCGAGAAGCAGTTCATCGAACCGCAGAAGCCCGGTGATCCATTCGAGGTGTCCGACGCCGACACGATGCTCGCCTACATCAATCCGAGCGCGAAGAAGCCGGACCAGGTCGCCATCTTCACCCGCGAGGGCTGCGGCTTCTGCGCGAAGGCGAAGGCGCTGCTCACGGAACTCGGCTACGACTACGCCGAGATCCCGCTGCCCCACGCCTCCCGCAGCCGCGTCATCGGCGCGGTGACGGGTCAGCAGACCGTGCCGCAGATCTTCATCAACGGCGACTACATCGGCGGTGCCGAGCAGCTGGAGCAGTGGGCCCGTCAGCGCAAGGCCGCGTAATCGGCAGTGGCAGGAATCCGCCGGGAGGAAGCCCTCCCGGCGGTGCAGTCCCCGGATCGACGAACACTCAGGAAGCGCACCATGCACACCATCGACACCGACGTGGCCGTGATCGGCGCCGGCACTGCCGGGCTCGCGGCCTACCGCGCCGCCATCGCCGCCGGCAAGCGCGCCGTGATCATCGAGGCGGGGCCCTACGGCACCACCTGCGCCCGCGTGGGTTGCATGCCGAGCAAGCTGCTGATCGCCGCCGCCGACGCCGCCCACGGACCGGACAACTGGGCCGAGTTCGGCCTGCGGCTCGAAGGCCGGATGGAGGTCGATGGTCGCGCCGTGATGGCCCGCGTGAAGCGCGAACGCGATCGCTTCGTGGGGTTCGTGCTGGAAGGCGTCGAGAGCATCCCCGAAGCCCACCGCATCCGCGGCCGGGCGCGCTTCACCGACCCGCATACGCTCGTCGTCGACGATCACACGGAGGTGGAGTTCAGCCGCGCCGTCATCGCCACGGGTTCCTCCCCGTCAGTCCCTCCCGTGCTGCGCGGCGCGGGCGACCGGCTCGTGGTAAATGACGATCTCTTCGACTGGGACGATCTGCCGGCGTCCGTGGCCGTGTTCGGCCCCGGCGTGATCGGTCTCGAACTGGGCCAGGCGCTGCACCGGCTCGGCGTGAAGGTCCACATGTTCGGGGTGGGCGGCGCGGTGGGACCGTTCTCCGATCCGGTGGTGCGGGACTACGCGGCCGCGCAGTTCGGTCGCGAGTTCTTCCTCGACGCGGATGCGAAGGTGTCGTCCGTGGAACGCGTGACCGATGGCGTGGCCGTGCAGTTCACCGATCGCGACGGTCGCGAGCGTCGCATCGTCGTGGACCACGTCGTCGCGGCCACGGGACGGACGCCGAACGTCCGCGGCATCGGCCTGGAGTTCGCCGGCGTCGAACTCGACGGTCGCGGCGTTCCCCGCTTCGACCGCCGCACGCTGCAATGCGGCCGCTCGCCCATCTTCATCGCGGGCGACGCCAACAACGACGTGCCGCTGCTGCACGAAGCGGCGGACGAAGGGCGCATCGCCGGCGACAACGCCGCGCGCTTCCCCGACGTGCGACCGGGCCTGCGCCGCACGCCGCTCGCAGCTGTCTTCACCGACCCACAACTGGCGACCGTCGGCGAGCGGCGGTCGGCGCTCGATCCGGAGAGCATCGTGACCGGCGTGGTGTCGTTCGAGAACCAGGGCCGCGCGCGGGTGATGTTGCGCAACCGTGGCCTCCTGCACGTCTACGCGGACATTGCCACGGGCCGCGTGGCGGGCGCCGAGATGATCGGCCCGGATGCGGAGCACCTCGCGCATCTGCTCGCTTGGGGCGTGCAGTCGGAGATGACGGTCGCCCGCATGCTCGAGATGCCCTTCTACCACCCCGTGGTGGAGGAAGGTCTGCGGACGGCGCTGCGCGATGCCGACGCGAAGCTCCGGGCGCGCTGGCAGCAGGGCGAACGCCGGGCGGCATGACGTCAGGCACCGCTGCCGAGGGAACCCGGAGGTAACATCCGGCGACCAACACGCTGAACGTCGGGGCTGCGCGCGAGCGCGGCCCCGTCCGCATTCCACCGCCCTCGACGGAAGCCACCCATGCGCGACGCCACCCCCCAGGTCATCCAGCTCTCCGACTACGCCCCGCCCGCCTTCCTGATCGACACCGTGCATCTGCACGTGGACGTCCGCGACGAGCACGCTCGCATTCGCGCCACGCTCGCGATGCGCCGCAACCCCGCCGGTCGCACGCCGGACGCGCCGCTCGTGCTGGACGGCGACGAACTCACCCACGAGTCCGCATCGATCGACGGACGGACCCTCACGTCCGACGAGTTCGCGGTGGCGGAGGACACCCTCACGATTCATCGCACCCCCGACGCGTTCACGCTCGAGACGGTCGTGCGCATCGACCCGTTCGGCAACACGAAGCTGATGGGCTTCTTCAAGTCGAAGGACGGCCTCTTCACGCAGTGTGAGGCGGAAGGCTTCCGACGCATCACGTGGTTCCTCGACCGGCCCGATGTCATGGCGCGGTACACCGTGAGCCTCCACGCGGATCGCGGCCGGTATCCGGTGCTGCTGTCCAACGGCAATCTCGTGGCCCGGGGTGACGAGCCCGGTGGCCGCCACTACGCGCGCTGGGAGGATCCCTTCCCGAAGCCCTGCTATCTCTTCGCGATGGTCGCGGCGAAGCTGGAGGTCCTGGAGGACCGCTTCGTGACGGCCTCGGGCCGGGAAGCGCTGCTGCAGGTCTACGTCGAGCCCGGCAAGCTCGACCAGGCGGGCTTCTCCATGGACAGCCTGAAGCGGTCGATGCGCTGGGACGAGCTGGTCTTCGGCCTCGAGCTCGATCTCGAGCGCTTCATGATCGTCGCGGTGGGCGACTTCAACATGGGCGCGATGGAGAACAAGGGCCTCAACATCTTCAACACGAAGTACGTGCTGGCCCGCGCCGACACTGCGACCGACACCGACTTCCTGAACGTCGACCGCGTCGTGGCCCACGAGTACTTCCACAACTGGACCGGCAACCGCGTGACCTGCCGCGACTGGTTCCAGCTCTCGCTGAAGGAGGGCCTCACGGTCTTCCGCGACCAGGAGTACGGCGCCGACACCTACTCGCGCCCGGTGCAGCGCATCCAGGAGGTGCGCGGCCTGCGAGCGATGCAGTTCCCCGAGGACGCCGGCCCGATGGCGCATCCGATCCGTCCGCAGGCGTACATGGAGATCTCCAACTTCTACACCGCGACCGTGTACGAGAAGGGCGCGGAGGTCGTGCGGATGATCCACACGCTGATCGGCGCGGAAGCCTTCCGCCGCGGGATGGATCTCTACTTCGAGCGGCACGACGGGCAGGCCGTCACGTGCGATGAATTCGTCCAGGCGATGGAGGACGCGAGCGGCACGGATCTGCGCCTTTTCCGCCGGTGGTACGACCAGGCAGGTACGCCGCGCGTCGATGCGACCGGCCGACACGATGCCGCGGCGCGCACCTACTCGCTGACGCTGCGTCAATCGTGCGCGCCGACACCCGGACAACCGGAGAAGCACCCGCTGCACATCCCGTTCGCGGTGGGCCTCGTGGCTGCCGATGGCAGCGACGTGCCGTTGCGCCTCGCGGGCGAGGGGACGGCATCGGGCGGCACGCGCGTGCTGTCGCTGACGGAGCAGGAGCAGACGTTCACGTTCGTTGATGTGGTCACCGCCCCGGTACCGTCGCTCGCACGCGGGTTCTCGGCGCCCATCGTCCTCCACTTCGACTACACGGAGGCGCAGCTCACGCACCTCGTCGCGCACGACAGCGATTCGTTCAATCGATGGGAAGCCGGGCAGCGGCTCGCGGTGGGACTCATCCTGCGCGGCGTCGCAGCACGGCAGGCAGGCCAGGCGTTCACGGCGCCTGCGGAGTTCGTCGCCGCGTTCGCGCGTGTGCTGGCCGACGCGCCGCGCGATCCCGCGTTCGGCGCCGAGGCCTTGGCGCTGCCTTCGGAGAGCTACCTCGGCGAACAGATGGCGGTCGTGGATCCCGACGCGATCCACGCCGTGCGCGTTGCGCTGCGACGGCAGCTGGCCGGCGCGCTGCGTGGCGAACTGCTGGCGACGTATCGCGCGATGGCGAATCCGGGACGCTTCAGCCCCGACGCGACCGCGGCCGGACGCCGGGCGCTGCGCAATCTCTGCCTCGGCTACATGATGGAGCTGGAGGACGACGGCGAGATCGTCGCGCTGTGCGCGGCGCAGTTCTCCGGCGCCGACAACATGACCGACGCGATGGCGGCGCTCACCGCATTGGCGAATGCGGACGTGCCGCAGCGTGAGGACGCCCTCGCGAGCTTCCACGCGCGGTGGCGCAACGAAGCATTGGTGCTCGACAAGTGGTTCGCAGTGCAGGCGATGTCACGCCTGCCGGGCGCGCTCGGTCGGGTAAAGGTGCTGATGGCCCACGCGGACTTCGACATCCGCAACCCGAACCGCGCACGATCGGTGACCGGCAGCTTCTGCCACTTCAACCCGGTGCATTTCCATGCGGCCGACGGGAGCGGCTACGGATTCCTCGCCGATTGCGTGATCGAGCTGGACGCGCTCAATCCGCAGGTGGCCTCGCGGTTGGCGCGATCGATGGATCGTTGGAAGAAGTTCGACGGCGTGCGGCAGGGACACGCACGCGCGGCGCTGGAACGCATCCGCGACAGCGCAGGGCTCTCGAAGGATGTGACGGAGGTG
>VYME01000114.1_pt1 | contig 43506 bp, 38 predicted proteins | sample 5115281 | NCBI WGS metagenome assembly VYME01 (sample SAMN12291780, study PRJNA351875) | freshwater metagenome | isolation source: freshwater lake | place: USA: Michigan, Wintergreen Lake | collected 2013-08-08
CAGTGGTGCCGGAGATCTCGGGATACAGGTCGATGTTGAAGTCGGCATCGGGCAGGCGCGCGATGTCTTCCGGTGTCGCATTGAGCGGCACCACGGCGTTGACGTCGATGCCGAGTTCGCCCAGCAGCCGTGTGATCTCGATGACGTCGTCCCGGCAGCGGAAGCCGAGCACCGTCGGGCCGAGCAGATTGGCGCTGGGTCGACGCTGCGGATCACGGGCGGGACGCGGCGTGCCAGGTGCCGGAACGCAGTGCACGAGCAGCCGCCTCACCAGCTGATACAGCGTCTCTGCGGCACCCCAGTTCTCTTTCTTCGAGTACGACGGCAGTTCGAGCGGCACGACCGGGATCGGGAGGTCCATGCCCTGCACGAGGGTGCCGGCCTGGTCCTGCAGGAGTTCGGCGGTGCACGACTCGCCGACGAGCAGCGCCCGCGGCTGGAAGCGGGCGACGGCCTCGGCGGCGGCGCGCGTGACCAGTTCGGCGGTGCTGCCGCCGAGGTCGCGTGCCTGGAAGGTGGTGTACGTGACCGGCGGGCGACGATCGCGGCGTTCGATCATCGTGAAGAGCAGATCCGCGTACGTGTCGCCCTGGGGCGCGTGCAGCACGTAGTGCACGCCCTCCATCGACGTGGCGATGCGCATGGCGCCGACGTGGGGCGGGCCTTCGTAGGTCCAGAGGGTCAGTTGCATGGCAGCCTCATGTGCATCGTTCGCGCGATCATCATTGGCTCAGACGCGCAGCCGTTCGCGGCGGTCGAGGGGGCGCGCGAAGAGTTCCGCGAGGTCGCCTGCCTGTTCGTAGCCGTGCACGGGGGAAAAGACGAGTTCGATGGACCACTTCGTCGCGAACCCTTCGGCTTCGAGCGGGTTGGCAAGCCCGAGACCGCACAGCACGAGGTCGGGGGCGGCGGCGCGCAGGCGGTCGAGCTGTCGTTCGACGTCCTGGCCTTCGGACAGGGTGATGTCGTCCGGGAGCAGCGGCAGTTCGGCGGCGACGAGGCGACGATCGAGATGCGGCGTGCCCACTTCGATGAGGCGCATGCCCAGTTCGCGATTCAGGAAGCGCGCGATCGGGATCTCGAGCTGGGAGTCGGGCATCAGGAAGAGCGACTTGCCGGAGAGCCGCGGGACATGGCGCGAGACGGCCTTCCGGGCGCGGTCTTCGAGCGGCTTCGTCACGGTCTGGAACAGCGCGTTGTCCACGCCCCAGGCGCCTGCAGCGGCGGCGAACCACTCCGTGGTTCCCTCGGCGCCGAACGGGTACGGCGCCTCCAGGATGCGGGCACCGAGCGACTCGAGGGCGCGGACCGTGTTGCCGACGAAGGGCTGGGCAAGCAGCAGGTCGGTGTTCGGTCCGACCGAAGGCAGGTCGCCGGCACGCCGCGCCGGGAAGAAGGCCACCGGGCCGATCCCCAACTGATCGAAGACGCGGCGGAACTGGTCCTCCACGACGTCCGCGACGCACCCGACGACGAGCAGCTGGCGCGCTTCGGACCGCGGCATCAAGGGGACGAGGGCGCCGAGGGCGCTGTCCTCACCCTGCGTGAACGTGGTCTCGATCCCGGAGCCGGAGTAGCTCACCACCCGCACCCGGGGCAACAGCTGCGCGCTCAGGCGCTCGGCCGCCTTCGCGAGATCGAGCTTGATGACTTCCGACGGGCACGAGCCCACCAGGAACAGGGTGCCGATATCGGGGCGCCGCTCCAGCAGTTGCACGCAGAGGCGGTCGAGTTCGTCGTTGGCATCGGCAATGCCGGCGAGATCGCGGTCGCCGAGGATGGCCGTGCCGAAGCGTGGCTCGGAGAAGATCATCACGCCGGCGGCCGACTGGATCAGGTGGGCGCAGGTCCGGGAGCCCACGACCAGGAAGAAAGCATCCTGCATCTTTCGGTGAAGCCAGACGATTCCGGTGAGGCCGCAGAAGACTTCCCGTTGACCGCGCTCCCGCAGGACGGGGATCGTGGTGCCACGGAGGCCGTCACCGGGTGGCAGTGCGCTCAAGTCGGTCATTTGCCCATCGCCAGAGAGTCGGACCCGCCATCGACGGGACCGCGGACGTCACGGCGTGCCGCCCGGAGCTTCAGAACGAACTGCGCCGCGTTCACGACGTACGAGGCGTAGGCGGCAAGCGCGAGCAGCATGAGGCCCCGGGCATCAAGGGCATCGGTGGCTAGCGCGTACAGGTAGGCGGTGTGGAGGGCGAGGACGAGCATGCTGACGACGTCCTCCCAGAAGAAGGCTTCGGCGAAGAGATACTTCCCGAAGACGTCCTTCTCCCAGAGACTGCCCGTGACCATGATGGTGTAGAGCGTCAGGGTCTTGACGACGACGGAGACCGTCGCTGCGGCGAATCCTTCCCCCGAGTGGAGGTAGCGAAGGACGAGAACGAGGCTGACGAGGAAGACGACGAACTGCAGTGGCGCGAGGAGGCCCTGCACGAGGGTCCAGCGGGACTGATCCCTGCGCACGCGCTCCTGCGGCGTGTACAACGGACGATCCCTGCGCACCTCCCCTCGGTCTCCACCCACCGTGCGCCTCCTCGTTGTTTTCTTCGGTGACTGACTGCGTGGAGGCCAATCTAGACCGCTCAAAAACGGATGTCAACTTACGTTTACGTCACGGCTTCTTGACATCTTTTGGGCGTTGTACGAAATTCTCGGCACAGAGGAAGTCGCGGGTGTACTCTCGCCCGACACGACGCCATCCGCTCTTCTGGATGGGTCCCACCTGAAATGCTGTAGAGATCCGTAGCGGAAGCTCGGACGGAACAAGAAAGCACGGATCGGCGTACAGGAACATGCTGTTCGCTCACTTTCGCGCATACGTCGATGTTGCCGCTGGGGGGGGGAAACCCATGGATGGCCTGAGACACCGGATGTTGGAAAGCGCGGGCGAACAGAAGAGCGAAACCGATCGTTCCGAACGTTCCCGAAAGGCTGGGGAGACCCAGCAGGGAGCCCAGAACGCGCGCTCCGACATCCACAACCAACATAATGGAATCGCGAGCACGATCGAATTCGAGATCGTGCCGCGGCTCGTGCTCGCCCACCGGACCGGCTTCACGTCCGGCACCACTGGCGTCCCGCTTTCGCACGGTCTCGATTGGCGTCCCGGCACCGAGCAGGTGGCCGAGTTCTCCCAGATCGTGCTGTCCCGCGATGTCGCCGACGCCGTCGCGTACATCGATGGCCTGCGCAACAGCGGGACATCGCTCGAAGCCATCTATCTCGATCTGCTCGCACCGTCCGCACGCTACCTGGGAGATCTCTGGGAAGAGGATCTCGCCGATTTCACGGCAGTCACGGTAGGGTTGTGGCGGCTGCAGCAGATCGTCCGCGACCTCGGGTCGTCGTTCGTGCAGGAATCCGATCACCGTGAACAGGGACGCCGCCTGTTGCTGGCGCCCGGCATGGGAGAACAGCACAGCTTCGGCTTGTTCATGGTCGGCGAATTCTTCCGCCGCGCCGGCTGGGATGTCTGGGCCCAGGGCGCCTCGACCGCCGATGAACTGGTCGAGATCGTTCGCCGCGAATGGTTCGCCGTCAACGTAACCGCAGTGTGGGTATCATGGTGGGCGGTCGCGCATTCTCCGAGCATCCCGAATTCGTCGCCCTGGTCGGCGCGGACGCGTCCGCTGTCGACGGGAGGCAGGCATGTCTTCAGGCCGAAAGCCTGCTCGCCATGCTCGCGCGCCGCTGCTGACCACCATTCCTCCGAACACTGGCGGAGCCCCCTGGAGTGGCTCACGCCTGCATGGGTTTTTGCCATCGTGAAACGCTTCAAATCCCCGAAAAGAACGCTGGGGGACCTCGACGCCGAAGCCGCGGGGGCGCTGATCACTGCCGCCGCGGATGTGACGCTCATCATCGATGCAAAGGGCGTGATCCGCGACATGGCGTTCGGCAGCGATGAACTCGCCAGGGAGCTGAACGGCGCCGGTCAGTGGATCGGTCAGCCGTGGGTCGATACCGTGGCGACGGACTCCCGCTCCAAGGTCGAGTCCCTGATCGATGAAGCGCGGAGCAATGCCGACACCCGCTGGCGCCAGGTGAATCACTCGGCAGCCCGCGGCGGCGACATCCCGGTGCTGTACTCGACGATGCAACTGGGCCGCACGCAGCGCATGGTCGCGGTCGGCCGGGATCTCCGCGCGATCGCGACGCTCCAGCAGCGCCTCGTCGATGCGCAGCAGTCGATGGAACGCGACTACTGGCGCCTGCGCCATGCCGAGACGCGATATCGCCTGCTGTTCCAGATGGCGTCCGAGGCGGTGATGATCGTCGACTCCGCGAGCCAGAAGATCGTCGAGGCGAATCCGGCAGCGGATCACCTCTTCGGCGAAGGCGGGCGTCCCATCGTCGGTCGTACGTTCCCGCAGGGCCTGGACGCCGAGAGCACCGAAGGCATTCAACTCGTGCTGGCGCGGGTTCGCAGTTCCGGACGCGCCGACGATGTCCGCGTGCGTCTCGCCGATGGCCGGAACGAGATCCTGATGTCGGCATTCCTCTTCCGGCAGGAGGATTCCTCGTTCTTCCTGGTGCGATTGGCCTCCCCCGAGCGGACCCAGGCAGCCTCGAACGTCGGCGAACAGTCGAAGCTCCTCGAGCTCGTCCGCAGCACACCCGACGGATTCGTCGTCACCGGTCCGGACGGGCGCATCCTGTCGGCGAACCGCGCGTTCCTCGACCTTGCGCAGATCGCCAACGAGGAACAGGTCCAGGGCGAGTCGCTGGACCGATGGCTCGGGCGCCCCGGCGTCGACCTCAACGTGATGATCGCGAACCTCCGGCAGCATGGTTCCCTGCGCCTCTTCGCGACGACACTGCGTGGCGAGTACGGCTTCGTCGCGGAGGTCGAGATCTCCGCGGTCTCGGTGATGGACGGCGACCAGCAGTGCTGCGGTTTCATGATCCGCAATGTCGGCCCGCGCGTCTCGGCCGATGGACGCCCGGGACGCGAACTGCCGCGGTCGGTCGAACAGCTCACCGAACTCGTCGGAAGAGTCTCGCTGAAGGACATGGTGCGGGAGGCCACGGACGTCATCGAGCGCCTGTGCATCGAGGCGGCACTCGAACTCACCGGCGACAACCGCGCCTCCGCCGCGGAGATGCTGGGGCTCTCCCGCCAGAGCCTCTATGTGAAGCTGCGTCGATACGGCCTCGGCGACCTCACCCAGGATGGCGCGAAAGCCTGAGTCACTCTCAGGGACCTCTGCGACCACGCCCTTCCCGATCGGCGCCTTTTCGATCGCATGACCTGCGGGCCTGAACAGGCCCGGGACAAACACCACAGCATCCGACTTCACGCCCACGGCGCCGCCGTCGGAGGCCTCGCTTCGCGAGTCATTTACGCCACCTCGCGGCAGAGCCGGCGGGCTGATCCGCACCTGCAGGACGCCGTACGCCGGCATAGTGTCATTTTTTGTTGACACCCAATAGTGTCAGGCCTAACGTTCATGCATGGAACGCTCGGTCACCAACACGCCCCCCGCCCTGCCGGCACCGTCGGCCGTCCTCGAACTGCTGAAGCCGATCACATGGTTCCCGCCGATGTGGGCCTTCGGCTGTGGCGTCGTCTCCGCCGGAACGCCCGCGGAGGGTCGCTGGGGTGTCATCGCCGCGGGCATCGCGCTCGCCGGTCCGCTGGTGTGCGCCACGAGTCAGGCCGTGAACGATTGGTTCGATCGGCATGTGGATGCCATCAACGAGCCGAACCGGCCGATCCCCTCCGGCCGCATCCCGGGCCGCTGGGGACTGTGGATCGCGATCGCGTGGACGCTGCTCTCGGCATTGGTGGCGATGTCCCTCGGACCCGTCGTCACCGTCGCCGCCGCGTGCGGCATCGCGCTCGCCTGGGCCTACAGCGCCCCGCCCTTCCGGCTCAAGCGCAACGGCTGGTGGGGCAACAGTGCCGTGGCGGCATGCTACGAAGGGCTGCCGTGGATCACCGGCGCCTCCGTGATGCTGGGCGGCGCGCTGCCCTCCACGGAGATCCTCATCATGGCAGCGCTCTACAGCATCGGCGCCCACGGGATCATGACGCTGAACGACTTCAAGTCCGTCGAAGGCGATCTGCGCATGGGCATCGGTTCACTGCCGGCGAAGCTCGGCGTCGAGGGGGCCTGCCGCGCCGCCTGCCTGTTCATGGCGCTGCCCCAATTGGTCGTCGCAGGGCTCCTGCTGGGATGGCAGCATCCGTGGCACGCCGCGATCGTCGCCGCCTCGCTCGCCACCCAGCTCGCCCTGATGGCACGCCTGCTCCGCTCTCCCCGGGAACTGGCGCCCTGGTACAACGGCACCGGCGTCACGCTGTACGTGCTCGGGATGCTCGTCACCGCCTTCGCACTGCGCTCCCCCGGGGTGTCCGCATGAGAACCTCACCCGCTAGAACTTCACACGCGAATTCGGGCGCAGTCGCGGCCCTCCCGATGCTGACGTGGCTCGGCATCGTCCAGCTGGGGCTGGTGCAGACGGCGCTCGGCGCGATCGTCGTGCTGACCACATCCACGCTGAACCGTGTGATGGTGGTCGAACTCGCTCTTCCCGCGATGCTCCCCGGCGCGCTGGTCGCGCTGCACTACGCCGTGCAGATCCTCCGCCCGCGGCTGGGCTACGGCTCGGACCAGGGCGGTCGGCGCACCCCATGGATCCTCGGCGGGATGGCCACGCTCGCGGCAGGCGGCATCGCAGCCGCCACCGCCGTCGCGTGGATGACGACGAACCAGGTGGCCGGCGTGTGTCTCGCCGTCGTCGCGTTCCTGTTGATCGGCGCCGGTGTCGGCGCCTCGGGCACCTCGCTCCTCGTGCTGCTCGCCAAGCGTGTCGACCCGGGTCGGCGCGGGGCTGCCGCCACCATCGTGTGGGTCATGATGATCGCGGGCTTCGCCGTCACCGCCGGCGTCGCGGGCCAGCTGCTCGATCCGTTCTCGCCATCGCGACTCGTCGCCGTTACGGCGGCCGTCTCCTGCGCCGCACTGCTGCTCGCCTACTTCGCGGTGCGCGGTGTCGAAGGGGATGTCGCTCCCGTTGCGAAGGCGAACGCCGCGACGCCGAAGATTCCGTTCGGCGAAGCGCTCGCGGCCGTGTGGGGCGAATCGCAGGCCCGGTGGTTCACGATCTTCGTGTTCGTGTCGATGCTCGCCTACAGCCTGCAGGACCTCATCCTCGAACCGTTCGCCGGCGCCGTCTTCGGCTTCACGCCGGGCGAATCCACGAAACTCGCAGGCGTGCAACACGGTGGCGTCCTGTCGGCGGCTGCATCGCGTCGGCACTCGCGCTCTTCGCCCTCACCACCGGCGCCTTCGCCGGGCCCGACTGGCCGCTGCGACCCTGCGTGTTCCTGCTGGGCATGGCCAACGGCACGTTCGCCGTGGCGGCCATCGGCTCGATGATGGGCCTCGCCGGTGCCGGCGGCCCGTCCCGCGAAGGCATCCGCATGGGCCTCTGGGGTGGCGCGCAGGCGATCGCGTTCGGGATGGGCGGATTCGCCGGCACGGCCGCCAGCGACCTCGCGCGCCATCTTCTTGGTTCGCCCACTGCAGCCTACGCCGTCGTGTTCGCCGGTGAAGGCGCTCTCTTCCTCGTGGCGGTGGCACTGGCGATGCGGGTCGGCCATGTCCGCAACGCCAACGATCAGCCGGTGCAGTTCCGCAACCGCAAACCCGAATTCGCCGAGATCCGGCAGGGAGGTGCCACATGACGCAGACCAGAACTTACGATGTCGTTGTTGTCGGCGGCGGCCCCTCCGGTGCCACGGCGGCGAGGGCGCTCGCCCGCGCGGGCCGGTCGGTGCTGCTTCTCGATCGCCAGGGCCGCATCAAGCCGTGCGGCGGCGCGATTCCGCCGCGCCTCATCGCCGACTTCGACATCCCCGACCACCTCCTCGTGGCGCGCGTCTCTTCCGCCCGCATGGTGTCGCCGGCCGGTCGCAAGGTGAACATGCCCATCGACGGCGGCTTCGTCGGCATGGTCGATCGATGCGAGTTCGACGAATGGCTGCGTGAGCGCGCCGCACTCTCCGGGGCCGAACGCCGCGCCGGAAGCTTCGAGCGTATCGAGCGGGACCCGGACGGTTGCGCCGTCGTCTGCTACCGGGGTCCCGGGCGACAGGACTCCGGCCCCGAGGAGCGCGTGCGCGCCCGTGCCGTGATCGGTGCGGATGGTGCCGCCTCGGGCGTCGCGCGCCAGTGCGTGCCCGGCGCCGAGAAGATGAAGTTCGTCTACGCCTACCACGAGATCGTCCGCTCTCCGGAGAAGGGGCATCCCGACTTCGAAGCGGCGCGCTGCGACGTGTACTACCAGGGTCGGCTCTCGCCGGACTTCTACGGCTGGGTGTTCCCGCACGGAGCCACGACGAGCGTGGGCACCGGTACGGCCCTGCGCGGTTACTCGATCCGCTCGGCAGTGGGTCGCCTGCGCGAGGCGAGCGGACTCGACGGCGCGGAGACGCTCCGCCGCGAAGGCGCGCCGATCCCGATGAAGCCGCTGAAGCGCTGGGACAACGGGCGCGACGTGCTGCTCGCCGGTGACGCCGCGGGCGTCGTGGCGCCGGCCTCCGGCGAAGGGATCTACTACGCGATGGTCGGCGGGCAACTGGCAGGCGAGGCTGTCGAACAGTTTCTCGCCACCGGCGACGTGCATGCACTGGCCACGGCCCGCCGCCGCTTCATGAAGGATCACGGCAATGTCTTCTGGATCCTGCGGATCATGCAGCACTTCTGGTACTCGAGCGACAAGCGGCGCGAGCGCTTCGTCGCCATCTGCAACGACCCCGACGTGCAGCGTCTCACCTGGGAGTCCTACATGCACAAGCGCCTCGTCCGTTCCCGGCCGATGGCGCACGTGCGGATCTTCTTCAAGGACCTCGCGCACCTGTTCGGACTGGTGTCGCCGTGAGGATGTCGCGGCCCGCTGCGAGCGACCCGGCGTGAGCACCGCCCGCCTCCCGCGAACGACGCCGGTCCTCGCTGCGGCATCGGCTGCCTTTCTCATCGCGACGGTGGGCGCGCTCGTCACCGACCTGGGACCCTGGTACTACAGCCTGAGGCAACCCGACTGGAAGCCGCCGGACTGGCTGTTCGGGCCGGCGTGGACACTCATCTTCGGCCTTGCCGCCCTCGCGGGGGTCTTCGCGTGGACGAATGCGCCCGATGCATCGGCGCGACGGCAGGTGGTGGCGTGGTTCTCGATCAACGCGTTCTTCAACGTGCTGTGGAGCGCCCTCTTCTTCCGCTTCGCGCGCCCCGACTGGGCGATGCTCGAAGTGGTGTTCCTGTGGCTCTCGATCGCGATGATCATCATGATCCCCGGGCGCTACTCGAAGGTCACGAGCTGGCTGATGGTCCCCTACCTGGCGTGGGTCACCGTGGCCGCCCTGCTCAACCTCGCGGTGGTACGGCTCAACGCCCCCTTCGCGTGACGCGACGTTCGTGACCGTCGGCGTGCTCGGTGATCTCTTCGCGGATGGCCACGCGGTCGATGTGATCCTGGTGTTTGTCGGTATCGAAGCGGTTGTCCTGACGCTCGTCCACCGACGCACGGGCCGCGGGATCGCACCGGCCGATCTTCTGCCGAACCTCGTCTCCGGCACCGGACTGCTGCTCGCCCTGCGCGGCGCGATGGTGGACGCCCCGTGGCCCTGGATCGCCACGAGCCTTCTGCTCGGGCTCGTCGGACACATCGCAGACCTCGCACGACGCCGCCGTTGATGGATGGGGCCACCTTTTGCCTGCGATCGATCGTCGTTCCTCACGAGCATGTCGGACCCGCACGCCGGGTTCGGCACCGACGCAGTGCCGAATGGCACATGCGGGTCATCAGAGCACTGAAACTTCGGACTTTCTTCCGAATTTCTTGCGAAATTCGGACCTTTATCCGACAGGGTTGGCAGTACAATCGGCGAAAGCGATAGAAGGCCCCGGACACGGGGCGCGTGGCCCGCAGCTTCGCTGCTCGCACGCCCGAATCGTCGGGACGCCATGAATGTTGTAGGAATTGCCCAGCCGGATGTGACGCTCACCCTCGACCTCGATGGTGTGATCCGGGACGTCACCGTCTCGAACACGCTGTCGCGACAGGATGTCTCTGCCTGGATCGGGCGTCCCTGGACCGAGACGGTGGCCGACACCGGCGATCGCAAGGTCCGCCGGATGGTGGAAGACGCCGTGCGGCGTCAGGTGTCCGCGTTCCGCCAGGTCACCCAGCGTTTCCCCAGCGGCCTCGAGCTGCTCATGGAGTACACCACCATCCGCCTCGGCGACGATGGTGGCCTCATCGCCGTGGGCAAGAGCCTCCAGGCCGTCACCGAACTCCAGTCCCGATTGCTTTCTGCCCAGCAGGAGATGGAGCGCGAATTCTGGAAGCTCCGTGAGCTCGAGACGCGCTACCGCCTCCTGTTCGACAACTCCAGCGAGGCCGTCGTCCTCCTGCGCGCCGCGAATCTGCGCATCCTCGAAGCGAATCCTGCCGCCGTCCGCGCGCTGGGCCTCGCACCGGAACGTCAGCAAGGCATCACCGGCCGCGATTTCCTCCAGGAGGTCGCCGCCCGCGAGCGCGATCTCTTCCAGTCGATGCTGCGCAACGTGCGCGATCACGGCAAGGCGCCGGGCATGATGGTCCACCTCGGTCGCGACGCGGAACCCTGGCTCGTCCGCGCTTCGCTGATGACCGCCGAGACGGGGCTCATGTTCCTGGTCCAGCTGGCACCCGTGGCAGTGATGCAGACGACCGCTGCACCCGAAGCTTCCGCGGTCTCGGTCGAGGCGATTCTCGACCGGGGGCCTGAAGGGCTCGCCGTTCTGGATGCCTCGGGAATCGTGATCCAGGCGAACGCCGCGTTCCGTCGGCAGATGGGCCTGCGAGAGGGTGAGCTTCCGGAAGGACGCCCGATCACGGCATGGCTCCAGTGGACGGGCAGCGCGCCGGATCCGGCGTCGCAACGGCGGTCCGCGATGGCCACCGTCCTGAATCCTGCAGGCACCGCCGCCGTCGAGGTGATCCACGTGGGCCCGGGAGACGCCGAAGGCGGCCTGTCCGTCGTCCTGGTGAGGGCCGCGCCGCGCCCCGACCTCACTTCCGCCGATCCGCTTTGCCAGGGGCTGAACGACATCGTCGACCAGGTGGGCCATCGCCCGCTGACCGAACTCGTCGACGAAGGTGCCCGCCGCCTGGAAGTGCACTGCCTGCGTACCGCCCTCGAGTCCGCTTCCGGGGACCCGGCCAGTGCGGCCGGCCGACTCGGCCTCTCCATCGAGGATTTCCGGGCGCGTCTCGCCCGGCTGAACTCCGGCGGCGGCACAGGCTCGGGCAGCAACACCTGACCCTCCGGCCGTGCCCTCGAACACCTCCGCCAACCAGCTGCCGGCCTTCGGGCAGGCCGACCTGACCAACTGCGAGCGCGAGCAGATCCACCTCGCGGGATCCATCCAGCCCCACGGCGCACTCTTCGTCGTGAGCGAACCGCAGCACCTGATCGTCCAGTCCAGCGCCCGTGCCGCCGCCTTCATCGGCTTTCCCGGCGAGCTCCTCGGACTCCCGGTGACCGACGTACTCGGCGATCTCTGGCGTTCGATCGAACCACACCTCTCCGAGCCTCTCACGGCCGTGCCGCTCGCGTCGCGCTGCCGCGTCGGACGACCGGCACGCGATTTCGACAGCCTCATCCATCGCCTGCCCGGCGGCGGGCTCGTCGTGGAACTGGAACTCGCAGCCGAACGCGCCGACCTGTCGCAGGCCATGGAAAGCGCGCTCGAGACGATCCTCGCGGCGGCATCCCTCCAGGCACTCGCGGACCAGACGGCGCGCATCTTCCGGCAGATCACCGGCTACGACCGCGTGATGGTCTATCGCTTCGACGACGAAGGGCACGGCGAGGTCTTCGCGGAGCAACGCGAGCAGCACCTCGAGCCCTACCTCGGGAACCGCTATCCGGCGTCCGACATCCCGCAGATCGCACGGCGCCTCTACCTGCGCAACCGCGTCCGACTCCTCGTCGATGCGAGGTACGAGCCCGAGCCGCTGAATCCGGTGCTTTGCCCGCTGACGGGCCGCGATCTCGACATGTCGATGTGCTACCTCCGGAGCATGTCGCCGATCCACGTGCAGTACCTGCAGAACATGGGGGTCGCAGCGACGCTCGTCGTGTCGCTCGTGGTCGGCGGAAAGCTCTGGGGGCTCGTCGCCTGCCACCACTACTCCGCCCGGGTGGTGCACTACGAAGTGCGGGCCGTGTGCGAGCTGCTCGCCGAATCGATCGGCACGCGGATCGCGGCGCTCGAGAGCTTCCTGCAGGCGCGTGCCGAGTTGTCGGTGCGGCGGCTCGAGCAGCGGATGGTGGAAGCCATCTCGCGCGACGGCGATTGGAAAAGCGCACTCTTCGACGGCTCCCGTTCACTGCTGAAACCGGTGTCCGCCACGGGGGCGGCGCTGCTGTTCGAAGGCGAGGTCTACACGACCGGCGAGGTCCCCGGCACGCCGCAGCTTCTCGAGATCGGCCGGTGGCTCGACATGCGTCGGCGCAACGGCGTGATTTCCACGACGTCGCTCGGCCTCGACGAACCCGACTTCGCCCCGATCATTCCCGTCGCGAGCGGCCTGCTCGCCGCCCCGATCTCGCAGTCGCCGGGCGAGTACCTCATCTGGTTCCGCACCGAGCGCATGCGGACCGTCACGTGGGCCGGAGACCCCTACAAGGCGGTCGTGATCGGCAACGATCCGTCCCAGCTCTCGCCCCGGCGCTCGTTCGCACAGTGGCACCAGCTCGTCGAAGGGACGTCCGACCCGTGGACGCCGGCCGACCTCTCGTCGGCGCGACTCATCGGGGATTCCGTGGCGGATGTCGTGCTGCAGTTCCGCTCGGTCCGCATGCTGATCGCGCAGGACCAGCTCGCGCAGGTGAGCCGGCGCGTGCAGGTGTCGAACCAGCCGGTGCTGATCGCCGACTCGACCGGCCGCATCGTGCTCGCGAACGACGCCTTCGAGCAGCTGCTGCCCGAGGCCGTGCACCTGCGTTGGATCAAGGAACTCGCCCCGTTCAGTTCGGAGCCGGCGGCGACGCGACGGGATCTCGAGGAGCTCCTCCGCAACCACACCGCATGGCGCGGCGAGATCCGAATCCGCAAGGACGGTGGCGAAGGCACGGCCTTCATGGTGCGTGCCGATCCCGTGTTCGCCGCGGCCGACCGCGTGCTGGGATTCGTGCTCCTGCTGAACGACCTGACCGAGCGGAAGGAAGCGGAAGCAGCCCGCAAGCGCTTCCAGGAGAACGTGATCGGCCGGCAGCACGTCGCCAGCCTGCGGCTGCATCCCAAGGCGGGGCGGCAGTATCAGAACCTGCTGTCGTCCGTCGTCGGGAACGCGCAACTGGCGGCGCTCGAGATCACCGACGGCGTGGATCCGACGCACATGCCGGCCATGCTGGAGAGCGTGCAGAACTCCGTGCTGCGGACCGAGCAGCTCCTCCAGTTCCTGCTCTGGCACGCGGGCGACGACTGACGCCGGTTCGACGTTCGCGGCCTGCGCCGACGCAGCGTCAGGCGCCCGGGCTCACCGCCTGGAAGACCGCCTCCGAGACCATGATGTTGCAGCGGAAGGCCTCGGCCGCCTCCTCGACGATCACGTCCATGCGCGGTGCCAGATCGCGGCCTGCCGCATCGATCGCCGCCAGGTAGGTCACCACCCGCGATTCCGCAGCACGGTCGCTCCCGAAATCGTAGAAGGACAGCGCCTCGGGCCCGAGGCCCAGCGTCTCGGAGACCAGACGTCGCAACACCTGGCCCCCCGACAGATCGCCGAGGTAGCGCACGTAGGCGTGGGCGATCAGCGTTCCGGGCATGCGCTGCGCGGCGTTGGCGATCCGGGTGGCGTAGACCGCCGCCGCGGGAAGCACGGGCAGGCGGGTCTCCCAGTCACCACCGACGATCGCGCCGAGATCGGACGCCAGCGCGTCCCTGCGCTGGAGGTCATGCACCGTGATGTGCCGCACGCCGCGCGCACGGAAATGGATCAGCAGGCCCGCTTCCATGGCGAGGTACACCGGATAGAGGTTGCGCAGGAGCAGCGCGTATCCGGCGAGATCGGCGCGCCGCTGGAGCAATTCCCGGAGGATGCCGGACCGTTCCGCCTCCCGATGGAGATCCCGGGTCCGCGTGCGCATGCGTGACACGAGGCCCGCCGCCGAGGCGTCGTACGGGTCTGGTGCGGCGGCGGGCACCGTGGGGTCCATCGTGGCGTTGGCCTTTCTCGGGGACGGGGATCGATGCCGCGCATCGACGCATGACTGCGCGGGCCAGCCCGGATTCTCGCCGATCGCAGCGGTGCCCTCTACCACTGTCGTGGCCGCTGATCCCCGGGGACTGGCCTCGAGCCATCCGCGGGTGCACGATCACGCCATGATCGAGAGCCCCGTCGACCCATCGCCCCCTCCAGCCACGCCGGCCGGTGTGCGCCGCGCGCTCGCCGATCTTCCGGGCCCTCGCGGGCATCCGTTCTTCGGGAACTTCCTCGAGATCGATGTCGACCGGCTGCACCGGATCCTGTTCGGATGGGCCGATCGCTACGGCCCGCTGTATCGCCTCCGGCTGATGAATCACCCGATGCTGGTCGTGGCGGACCCCGCGCTCATGCACGACGTGCTGCGGCGGCGTCCCGAAGCCTTCATGCGTCGACGGTCGCTGCGCTCGGCGATGCTCGAAGTCGGCGTCGACGGGGTGTTCAATGCGGAGGGTCGGGACTGGCGACGCCAGCGGGCCCTCGCGATGCACGCCCTCAACACGCAGCACCTGCGTGGCTTCTTCCCCCGGCTGGAGGCGGTGACGGAACGCCTGCAGCGCCGATGGCGCCGCGCGGTGCAGGACGGCGCCGTCCTCGACATCCAGCGCGAGCTGATGCGATACACGGTCGACGTCACGACCGGCCTCGCGTTCGGTCACGACCTCAACACGATCGAGCAGGAAGGCGACCTCATCCAGACGCACATGGAGAAGCTGTTCCCCGCGCTGCTCCGCCGGACCATGGCGCCGTTTCCCTACTGGCGCTGGATCCGCCTGCCCGCGGACCGCGCGCTCGATCGTGCGATGGGCGAGGTGCGGCGGCTGGTCACCTCGATGATCGAGGACTGCCGTCGGCGCCTCGCCGCCGACCCCGGGCGACGCGCCCATCCGACGAACTTCGTCGAGGCGATGCTCGCCGCGCAGGACGACGACGCGCGCGGCTTCAGCGACGAGGAGATCTTCGGGAACGCCATCACGATGCTCGTTGCCGGCGAGGACACCACCGCCAATGCGATCGCCTGGATGCTGCATCTCATGATCGAACGACCGGACGTGCAGGTGCGCCTCCAGGCCGAGGTCGACGCAGTGCTCGGCAGTTCGGACCGTCCGATGGATCACGCGACGGCCGACGGACTCGGCTACATCGAGGCGATGGCCCACGAGGCTCTCCGCATGAAGCCCGTGGCGGCGTTCCTTGCGCTGGAATCGCGCGTCGACGTGGAGATCGGCGACGTGCACCTCGGGGCCGGCACGGGCATCCTGGCGTTGAACGGCTATCCCGGGACGGCCGCGACGCACTTCGCGGACCCGGACACCTTCCGCCCGGAACGCTGGATCGACGCCGAGCGGCCCGCCGCCGATGCCCACGATCCGCGGGCATTCCTGCCCTTCGGCGCCGGGCCGCGCTACTGCCCCGGCAGGCACCTCGCGATGCTCGAGATCAAGATGGTGATGGCGATGATCGCGAGAAACTTCGAGGTCCGCCGCGCGCCGGGCACCGCCCCCGCGGAGGAGTTGTTCGCGTTCACGATGATGCCGAAAGGGCTGTTCGTGCAGCTCGTCCCGCGCGCACCGGACGCGGTCAGGGCAGCGGGCGGCTGATCGAGACGACCGGGCCGAACCCGCATCGCCGTTCCGCACCGTAGCAGGCGCTGTCGGGGCGGTCGGTACCCAGGATGCCCACCTCGAACTGGAAGCCGCGCCACAACGTCTGGAGTCCGAAGCGGACATCGACGTGGTGCTCGACGGTGGCGCCGGCGTAGGCGCGATCCCGCGCGAGCCGCAGCACGCCGGCCTGGGCGAAGTACTGGAGGTCGTCGGTGATGGCACCGGCGTACATCGCCTGCCCGTACCACGAGCCCTCGCCGTACTCGTAGTGGCGGTTCGATCGGAACAAGCGCGCCGTCAGGCCGCCGCGGGAGGCCCCGACGAAGGCCTCGGCATAGCCGTAATTCTGCACGCGCGTCGGCCCCGAGTAGTCGTACCTCAGCAGGCCGACTTCCCACGTGAAGGGGCCGACGTCCCGCGCGAAACCACCGTAGTACAGGAACTCGACATTCGTGCCGACGGCGGCGGGCCCGAGTCGCACGGTCGTCGCCTGGCCACCCACGAACAGGCCGGACGGGTGGTCCCAGGCCATGGACGCCTGGGCGGCCGGACGCCGGTCGCTGAACGACACGCCTCGATGCCGATAGTCCGACACGACGCCCACCGCGCCGGTCCACTGGGCGACCGCGCGCCCGGGGATCAACAGGAGGGCGGCCAGCAAGGGGACGAGCACCGTGACCAGCGCCTCCCGCCATCCGTCACGGGGGTGCAGGACGGCGGGCGACGGCAGTGGCATCGGTTCGGGAGAGACAGCGTGATCGGGGATCGACCCGCGCCAGCGCGGCGCAGGGATCGATGGCAGCGGACGGGGTCGGACTGTCCGCCTTCAGGGCGGCCGAGAGCCGGGTGGCATCGAGGGACGGTGCCCGTTCGAGCAGCAGCGCCGCCACGCCGCTTACGTGCGCAGCCGCGAAGGAATCTCCGGAGACGTAAGCCCATCGCCCGCTCGGGAGCGTGGTGAGCACCTCCTCACCGGGCGCTTTCAGGAGGTCCTGGCGGGCGCCCGGGTAGTGGCTGCCCGCCACTGCCAGCACCCGCGGATGCGAGGCGGGAAATCCGCCGTCGGCCGCCGTCCGGTCGGCCGCTGCCACGACCACACCGCCGCGCGCGGAAAACCGGTCGATCAACGCGCCGAGCAGGCGGTCCTGCGGGCCGGTGAGGCTCAGGTTCACGATGCGCGCCTCGGCCGTGAACGCACGCTGGAAGGCCTTCGCCACGGCGAACGTATCGCACGCGGCTTCCTGCGCGTCAGGGCGGCGCTGGCGGCACGCGCGCAATGGCAGCACCTTCGCATCGGGTGCGACGCCCACCGTGCCGACCCCGTTGTCGGCACGCGCGCCGACGATTCCCGCCACCGCGGTGCCGTGCATCTCGGCACGCATGCCGCCACCGATGAAATCCTGCGCCGGCAGCAGTTGCCCCGCGAGGTCGGGATGGGCCTCGTCGACGCCGCTGTCGATCACCGCCACGCGCACGCCGCGCCCGGTCGTCAGGCCGTGCATGTCGCCGAGCTCCAGTGCCCGCGCGGGCGTCTGCAGCGGGTAGTACGGGTCGTTCCGTCCGAGGGTGCGGTACTCGGCGACCTGCTGGGCCCATTCCACCCGGGCATCGTGGCCGACGATGTCCGCGAAGCGCTCGGCGGTCATGCCGGACGGGACCGCCACGAGCACGCAGTGGAGCCCCAGCGACGGCATGGGCCAGGCCTCGAGGATCGCGCCGCCATGGGCCTTGACCAGCGCCTGGGCCACACCCAGGACGCGCGCGCGCCGGGCGGTGTCGAGATAGCCGCCGCCGGCGCCGGGGCGGAAATGCGCCGGCGCGGCGTCGGGCAGCATCACGAGCACGCGCTCCCCGCGCACCTCCGCCGGTGGCTCGGCACGTTCACCACCGCCGCTAGGCGGGCTGGGGGCGGCCGCGCAGCCTGCCAGGGCGAGCAGCGCGCACAGCACGAGCAGGAATTGTCGAGGCGGCAACGTCATGGCGCCGGAGTGGCGGCGTCCACGCGGACCACCGCATCGCTGTGCCTCAACTGCTCGGCCACCGCCGGGACCCGGGTGGCTGCCACTTCGATGACGTACAAGCCGTCGACCGTCGGGCCGTCGACCACCCTGGCGTCGGCGGCCACGAGGATGCGTCGGATCGCGACCTCGGGCTGGGCACTGTCGAACGCGACGATGAGCCGGCCCCGATCGGACGAGGCCGCAGGCGCGGCAAGCGTGCGGTACTCGACGTCCGGCACGGTGCGGAACCCGATGGCACCGAGCGCCGTCAGCGCCCCGATCTGCAAGACCACGAGCACCTGCAAGGCGCGGGCGTTGCCCCAGAGATCGGACCAGGTCCGGCGCGGCGCCGGCACGACGGGATGCGCGTCGGCGGATTCGGCGGCGTCGATCCGGGCCGACAGCCGGTCGAGCGCGAGATCGCGATCGGGGTCGACATCGAGATCGCGCACCTCGGCGGCGATGGTCCGGAGTCGCGTGAGGTCCGTCCGGCAGCGGTCGCAATGCGCCACGTGGTGGTCGACGAACGCGCGCTCGGCGGGGTCGAGGGTGCCGTTCACGTACCAGGGCAGGAGCCCCTCGGTGCGCGCATGGGCGCCATTGGCAAGCGAGAGGATGTCGGCCATCTAGAGTCCGGGCCCGACTGCGGGCAGGAATGTGATCACGCAGGTGGTCACGGTCGGGAAACGCACCAGGGCGGATGCTTCCATCGGGACCGTGTTGTCAGAGCGGCGCACCGCGTCAGCCCTGCTGTTCCAGCATGAGACGCAGCTTGCGTCGGGCGTGGAACATCCGCGTCTTCACCGTATCGGTGGGGCAATCCATGATCACCGCGATCTCCGGGTATCCGCAGCCATGGAAATACGTCAGCTCGACCACCATGCGCTGTTCGAAGGGAAGACGGTCGATGGCCGTGCGGAGCTGCGCGGACGATTGACGCTGCATCATCCGCGTCTCCGGGCTGTCGAGATCCACCGGGGCATCCTCCTCGGCGCGGGACGCCACGGGGCGATCGCCCCGCTGCACGCGCTTCAGGGCCTGGCGATACGCGATCGCGAAGATCCACGTGGAGACCCGCGATGCATGGTTGAAGGTGGCCGCACGCGTCCAGACGGCAAGCATGGTGTCGTTCAGGACCTCCTCGATGAGGTCGGGCCGCCGCGTGAGCCGATCGAGGAAACGCCCGAGTCGCCGGTAGTACAGCCGGTAGAGTGCCTCGAAGGCGAGACGGTCCCGGGCCACGATGAGGCGCATGAGGTCGATCTCGCGGCGCTCGGCCTCCGGCATGGCGGGCGATGCGGCGAGCGCTGGATCGGGATCGGGCACCAGGGACATCCGGGGTGACTCCACGTCGGGCCGCACGGGGCCTGAAGGCACAGCCGCACACGAACCGCTCGAAAAGAGGCAGACAAGGCACTGCAATGATCGGTACGGCAGAGACCGAAGGTGCCGCGTGGCAGGCAGGGCGGACCGAAGCTTCGCCACGTCGCCGCCCGCTCCTTCCACGACCTTTATACCTGAGCCACCCGCGCGGGTTCAATGGCCATCGGGCAGGACGCCATCGGGACCTCGCCTATACTCCGTCCCCCCGGGGAGGTGACTGTCCGGCGGGTGAACCTCCGGGATGCAAACCCGGTCGATGCGGCACCGGGCACACCCGGGCTGATCCCCGTGCAACCCACCCCACAAACGACAAGCGAACTCGGAGAGGAAACAATGCGATCGCGAACCCTGGCCTGCGTCCTCGCGGCCACCCTGGCTGCCTGGTCGGCCTCCGGCCCGGCCACGGCGGCGAAGTCCGACTCGTGCGCCCACTGTCACGGCACCGACGGCAACTCCAGTTCCGGCAACTATCCGAGCCTCGCGGGCCAGACGAAGGAATACCTCGTCACGCAGATCAAGGCATTCAAGTCGGGCGTGCGCAAGAACACGATGATGTCGCCGTCCGTGGGTGTGCTCGCGGACCAGGACGTCGCCGACGTTTCGGAGTATTTCGCCTCGCAGACGATGACCCGCGGCTCCTTCAAGCCCGACCCCGCGCTGGCCGCGAAGGGCAAGCAGATCGTCGAGGAGATCAAGTGCGCGGCCTGCCACCAGCCGGGCCTGAAGGGTCTGGGCGACTTCCCCCGGATCGCGCGCCAGAAGTACCCGTACATCGTGAAGCAGCTGAAGGAGATGCGCGAAGGCGTGCGGGTGAGCGAGATCATGGGCCCGGTCGCCAAGACGCTCACCGACGAGCAGATCGAGGCGCTGGCGCATTACATCGCCGGCCTCTGACCGACCCGCCGCGGCGCGCCGACCCGACGGTCGGTCGCCATGCCCCGCCACGACAAAACGACCGCCACCTTGACCACCTCTCCCGAATCCGCGCCGGTCCGCATCGAGCGCCTCGCCACTGCCGACGGCCACGTCATCGGCCATGTCACCCTCGATCATCCCGCCACGCTGAATGCACTGACGCCGGCCATCGTCGCCGCCATCGCCGGCGCGCTGGACGCCTGGATCGCCGACCCCGCCGTCGTGGCGGTACTGATGGACAGTTCCAGCGACAAGGCCTTCTCCGCCGGCGCGAACCTGCAGGCGATGTACCGCGCCATCCGCACGGATGACGCCGCCGCGCGCGACGCCGCGACCCTCGCGTTCTTCGCGCCCGAGTACCGGCTCGACCACGTCATCCACCACTACCCGAAGCCGGTCATCGCGTGGATGCACGGCATCGTGATGGGCGGAGGCGTCGGCCTTGCCTGCGGCGCGAGTCATCGCGTCGCGACGGCGACCACGAAGTTCGCGATGCCCGAGATCGCCATCGGTCTGTTCCCGGACGTGGGAGGCTCGTGGTTCCTGCAGCGCATGCCCGCGCGCATCGGACGCTATCTGGCGCTCACCGGGGCGCGCCTCGGCCCGGCCGACACCATCGCCCTCGGGATGGCCGACCTGCCCATCGCCCACGAGCGGAAGGCAGACGTCGTCGCGGCACTCGTTGCGGCCTCGTGGGGCAACGACGCCGCCGGAAATCGCACCCGTGTCGATGCCGTCCTGCAGGGCGCGGCGGACTGGTCCCTGCTCCCCGCGGCGGACTTCATGGCGCATCTGGCGGGTATCGCGGCCATCGCCAACACCGCATCGCCCGAAGCCTTCCTCGGCGCACTCACCGCTGCCGCCGCGAGCAACCCGTGGTTCGAGCCACACCGCCAGGCGCTGGTCCACGGCTCACCCGCCTCGGCGGTGCTCTCGTGGGCGCTGCTGGAACGCCTGCATGGCGCGTCGCTCGCCGAGGTGCTACGACTGGAACTCGCCGCCGCGATGGGTTGCGCCGCCGACGGCGACTTCGCCGAAGGCATCCGCGCGCTGATCGTCGACAAGGACAAGTCGCCGAAGTGGCGCTGGCCCTCCTTGGCGGAAGCCGCGGCGAATGTCGAGACGCTGCTGCAGCCTCGGTGGACGGGAGAGCATCCGCTGGCCGATCTGTAGTCCCCCGGTCGCGTCTCCACAGTGACAACGCCCGGGCTGACCGTCAACGCAGTCGGGCACATAATCGCGCCATCGAACCACCCCAACTCGCAAGGTCAATCATGCTGAGAATCACCCCCGAAGAACAGAAATGGGTCCACGCCAAGCAGCCCGGCGTGAAGCGCGCCGTGATGCGCGAGGTCGAAGGCGGCGGGCGCACCTCGCTCATCCGCGTCGCCAAGGGCGCCACCATCGAGATGCACGGACACATCGGCATCGAGGAGGTCTACGTGGTGTCCGGATCCCTGCGCGTCGGAGAGTTCAAGCTGTCCGCGGGGGACTACCACTTCACGGGCCCCGGCGAGACGCACGACCTCGAAGCGTTCGAGGATTCCGTGTTCTTCGCGGTGACGGAGAAGGTGATTCCGGGGCGGTGAGCTCGGGGTAGCTTCGACCGGAACGCGCGCGAATGTGCAACCTGTAGGAGGGGGCCATGCCCCCGAAAGCGGTCGATGCAAGGAAACGCAACGACCGCAACCATCGCTTTCGCGGGCATGGCCCGCTCCTACAAGAGCCCGGCCCGTTTCCACCTCGGGGGTACATCCGCCCGGGAATGTGCAAGGCGCAAGCACCTTGCGAGCACTCCCAGCGAACGCCTCTACGCCTTCGCCCCGCCCACCCTCGCCCGTTCCAGCACCGTCATCGCGCTCGCGACCAGGGCTGCGGGGTCGGCGAGGTTCGACGGGATGATCAGCGTGTTGCCGACCTTCGCGAGTTCCTTGAACGCGGCCACGTAGTTCTCCGCCACCTTCAGGCTCGCGGCGTTCATGCCGCCGTCGGACGCGAGTGCGCTCGCCACGGCGCGCACGGCTTCGGCCTGCGCATCGGCCAGCATGCGGATCGCCGTGGCCTCGCCCTGCGCCTTGTTGATCGCGGCGGCCTTCTCGCCCTCGGACTGCAGGATCTTCGACTGCCGCTCGCCTTCCGCGATGTTGATGTCCTGCTGCCGCTGGCCCTCGGACTTCGCGATCAGCGCGCGCTTCTCGCGCTCGGCCGTGATCTGCGCCTGCATCGCGCGGAGGATCGACTCCGGCGGCGTCAGGTTCTTGATCTCGTAGCGCAGCACCTTCACGCCCCACGTGCGGCCGGCCTCGTCGAGCGCGGACACGATCTGGCGGTTGATGTCGTCGCGGCTCTCGAACGTCGTGTCGAGCTCCATCTTGCCGATCTCGCTGCGCATCATCGTCTGGGCGAGCTGCGTGATCGCGAGCACGAAATCCGACGTCCCGTAACTCGCGAGCTTCGGATCCGTCACCTGGTAATAGAGGATCCCGTCGACGGCGAGCTGCGTGTTGTCCTTCGTGATGCAGACCTGCTCGGGGACGTCGAGCGGGACCTCCTTCAGGGAGTGCCGGTAGGGGATGCGATCGACGAACGGGACGATGATGTTGAGGCCGGGTTCGAGCACGCGATGGAAGCGACCGAGGCGCTCGACGATCCAGGCGGACTGCTGGGGGACGACACGCACGCCCTCGACGACGAACACGATGGCCGTGCCGAGCAGCAGGATCGGGATTGCGAACGCACTGGCGGGCGGATACATGAATGCCATCGCGGACAGCACCAAGACGAAGATCAGTTTGCCGAACATGCTTCCCTCCTTGCGGATGTCTTTTCCCACCGTGTTGATCGAGGCCTTCATCACGTCCCGGACGGGATCCATGCTCACGGCGCACGCGCGCCGACAACGAGTCGGTTCCCGCGCACGTCGCTGATCGTCAGCATGGCGCCGGCCGCGGGTGACACCCCGGCCGTCACCTCCGCCTCCCAGGGCGCCCCGCGGTAGCGCACCTGGGCGATCCGCGCGGTCTCGTCCTTCCAGGCATCGAACACCACCGACTGACCGACGTCCATCGGCGTGTTGTCACCGGTGCCCTGCAGCGACAGCCGGCGATGACGGACGACGAAGCTGCCGACGATGGCAACGACAGCCGCCACGACAGCCTGGACCGGGAACGAGGCTCCCGCCCACGCGGCCCCTGCAGCCAGCAGCGCCGCGACGCCGAAGATCAGCAGGTAGAACGTGCCGGTCATCAATTCCACGATGACCAGCACGAACCCCGCGATGAGCCAGAGCACTTCCGGCCGCATGTCCATGGGCATGCCCGATCAGGACGCCGCCGCCGCGCACTCGCGACGGCAGGCTGCACAGGCTTCCGCGCAATCACGGCACTGCGCGTGATGATCCTCGTGCTTGCGGCATTCCTCCTCGCACCGCTGGCAGACCTCGTCCGTGACGCGCGCCAGGGCGCGCAAGGAAGGCGCATCCTGCGCGGCGATCGTCCGCAGGGCGCCGCACAGCGCGATCATCTCGTTCACGCGCTTGGCGCACTCCGCGAGCATCGTGTCGCCGGTCGCGAGCAGGTCGATGCAGTGGGCGAGACACACCTCACCGCGGCCGATGCACTCCGCCGTCGCGCGCACGAGGGCATCGTGCGCAGCGCCCTTCTTCGCCGCGCCGTGGTGGTGCTCGTGCTCGTGGTGGGCGGCCTGCCCCTCACGCGCGAGCAGCAGGGTGCCGGCCGCAGCGCCCGTCGCGGTGATGAAGTTCCGTCTGTCCATGGCAGCGATCCTCCTTGCATCCGTTGGCAATCGTCCGGATGGTAGCGCTTTGCCACTGCCCGGGGTGTGATGCAGTTCACGGCAGCAGCGAGGATCCGTACCATCGGGCTCCCCGCACTCTCCGTCGGCCCTCCATGCCACCCGTCACGCCGCTCTGGACCCCGTCCTTCGAACGCACCGAACGCGCCACCATCACCCGCTATCGCCGCTGGCTCGGCGCGCAGCGCGGCTTGGAGTTCGACGGCTACGAAGCCCTCTGGCAGTGGTCGGTCGACGAGATCGAGACCTTCTGGAAGACCATCCCGCAGTTCTTCGGGGTCCGTTTCCACGAGCGTGCGACGCAGGTGCTCGCAGAGCGGAAGATGCCCGGCGCCCGCTGGTTCGAGGGGTCGACGATCAACTATGCGGAACACGCCCTCGCCACGGCGCAGGACCCGGAGGCCGCAGCACGGCCGGCCGTCATCTTCTCGTCGGAGACGCAGCCGCGGCGCGAACTGTCGTGGACGGACCTCTCGGACCGCGTCGGCGCGCTCGGCGCGACGCTCGACCGCCTCGGCCTGCGCGCCGGCGATCGCGTCGTGTCGTACATGCCGAACATTCCGGAAAGCGTCATCGCGCTGCTCGCGGCGACGAGCCGGGGCGGGATCTGGTCGAGTTGCTCGCCCGACATGGGGCCGGTCAGCGTGCTCGACCGCTTCCGGCAGATCGCCCCGCGCGTGCTCTTCTCGGTGGACGGCTACCGCTACAACGGGAAGCCGATCGACCGCCGCGACGTCGTGCGGGAGCTCGTCGCGCAACTGCCGTCGCTGGAGGCGGTGATCTTCGTTCCCTACCTCGACCCCGATGCGACACTCGATCTCGGCGATGCCGTCGCAGGCCGCGCCTTGCAGGTCCTGACGATCGCCGATGCCATGGCCACACCGGCTGCGCCGGTCTTCACGCCGCTGCCGTTCGATCACCCGCTGTGGATCGTCTACTCGTCCGGCACCACCGGCATGCCGAAGCCGATCGTGCATGGCCACGGCGGCACGGTGCTCGAGACGTTCAAGGGCTGCGGCCTGCACCTCGACATCGGGCCGGACGACCGCTTCTTCTGGTTCTCGTCGACGAGCTGGATCATGTGGAACCTCCTCGTCTCGACGCTCGTGATGGGCTGCACCATCGTGCAGTTCGACGGAAACCCCGGGCACCCCGATCTCGACACGCTCTGGCGGCTCGCCGAGCAGGAGCGCATCACCTTCTTCGGGACGAGTCCGGCGTTCCTGGGGCTCTGTGCCAAGGCCGGGATGGAGCCCGGAAAGCGGTTCGACCTCTCGGCCCTGCGCACCGTGGGCTGCACCGGGTCGCCGCTCACCGAGGAAGGCTATCGATGGGTGTACGAGCACGTGCACGGCGACATCCTGCTCGCGTCGATCTCCGGCGGCACCGATCCCGGCGCGGCGTTCCTCGCCTCGTGTCCGATCCTGCCGGTTTACGCGGGCGAGATGCAGTGCCGCGGGCTGGGCGTCGCCACATACGCGTACGACGACGACGGCAAGCCCGTGATCGGCAGCGTCGGCGAACTGGTGTGTGCGGCGCCGATGCCGTCGATGCCGCTCTACTTCTGGGGCGACACCGATGGGCGCCGTTACTTCGAGAGCTACTTCGACACGTGGCCCGGCGTGTGGCGCCATGGCGACTGGCTGGAGCTGCGCGAGCGGCCGGAATCCGTCACGGCCGTGATCTACGGTCGCTCGGACGCGACCATCAACCGCCACGGCATCCGGATGGGGACGAGCGAGCTGTATCGCGTGGTCGAGGGGTTCGCCGAGATCGCGGACTCCATCGTGGTCGATCTCGAATTCCTGGGGCGCCCGTCGTTCATGGCGCTCTTCGTGGTCCCGCGCGACGGCGCGGCCGAGGTGTCGCCCGAGCTGAAGCGCGCGCTGCAGGACGCCATCCGCAAGGGCCTGTCCGCGCGCCACGTGCCCGACGACGTCTACGTGATACCCGAGGTGCCGCGCACGATCTCCGGCAAGAAGCTGGAGGTGCCCGTGAAGAAGATTCTGCTGGGCCATCCGCCGGAGAAGGCGGTGAACCGCGACTCGATGGCGAACCCGAAATCCATCGACTGGTTCATCGCATTCGCCGCGAAGCGCGCGGCCGGGTGACGCCGGTCAGGCGGCGCCGGACGCGCGCTCGGGCCGCCAGCGCAGCAGTCGGCGCTCCGCGACGGTGACGAGCCGGTCCAGCGCGAGTGCACACACGGTGAGCACCAGCACGCCGGCGAAGACGCTGTCGATGTCGAACGTCCCCTCGGCCTGCAGGATCAGATAGCCCACGCCGCTCGCGGACCCGAGGTACTCGCCCACCACGGCGCCCACGAACGCCATGCCGACGGCGGAGTGGAGACTCGCGAAGACCCACGCCGTCGCGCTCGGCAGATAGACGTGCCGCAGGAGCTGCCGCGGGCTCGCGCCCAGCATCCGCGCGTTGTCGAGCACCTGCCGGTTCACCTCGCGCACGCCGTGATACACGCTGAAGAAAACGATGAAGAACACGAGCGTCACGCCCAGCAGCACCTTCGACGTGATGCCGAGCCCGAACCAGACCGAGAAGATCGGCGCGAGGATCACGCGCGGCATCGCGTTCAGTGCCTTCACGTACGGGTCGAGCAGCGCCGCGGCGTTGTCGGAGAGTCCGAGCCAGAGGCCGACCGCGAGGCCGGCTGCCGTCCCGAACACGAACGCGAGCAGCGTCTCGAGCAGCGTCACGCCGAGGTGCGGCCAGATGCTGCCGGTGACGAACCAGTCGCGCACCCGTTCCAGGACGACCAGCGGCTGACCGAAGAAGAAGGCCGGCAGGACCTCGGTCCGGACGAGCACGTACCAGAGCCCGAAGAGGGTGAGCGGCAGGGCCACTCGGGCGATCGTCAGCCAGGCGGGCGTCTTGGTCATCGGGGCTTCTGCCCGTCGGGGGCAGCGGGGTGCAGGGGGATCGGGAGGTGCCGGATCATAGCCGCATCGGGTCGTCCGACGCCCGTCCGGCCCGGCGCCCCGTGCGCGGCACCGCCGCTCGCGATATCCTCGCCGCCCGGACCGGGCCCGGAGACACGCTCCGGAGCAACCCCGCACAAGCCGGTCGGCAGGAAGGAGGAGAGATTCCATGAAGGGTTTCAACACGGCGCTCGTCGGTCTGACAGGCGTACTCACCGTCGGGCTGTCCGGCGCATTCGTCACCCTGCCCGCACGCGCCGAAGTGGTGCTCACGGCGTCGAACTGGCTGCCCCCCACCCACGCGATGGCGGCGACGCAGGCGAAATGGTGCGACGACGTCGCGAAGGCCACCGCGAAGCGCGTCCGCTGCAACATCCTCCCGAAGCCCGTGGCAGCCCCGCCGGCCACGTTCGACGCGATCCGCGACGGCCTGGCCGACGTGTCGTTCGGTGTCCACGGCTACACCCCCGGCCGGTTCACGCTGACCCAGATGACCGAGCTGCCGTTCAACGGCGGGTCGGCCGAAGCGACCTCCGTCGCGTACCAGCGCATCTTCGAGCGCCATCTCGCGAAGGCCGGCGAGCACAAGGGCGTGAAGGTGCTGGCGGTGTTCAACCACGGCCCCGGCGCCATGTTCAACACCAAGCGCCCCATCGTCTCGCTGGCCGACATGCAGGGGCTGAAGTTCCGCGTCGGCGGCGGCGTCGTGAACGAGATCGGCAAGGCGCTCGGGATCAACGTCACGCTGAAGCCCGCGCCGGAATCGTACGAACTGCTCTCCACGGGAGTGATGGACGGCGTGCTCTTCCCCGCCGAATCCATCGAGTCGTTCCGGCTCGACAAGATCATCCGGCACCGCACCGACTTCCCCGGCGGGCTCTACAACACCAGCTTCTTCTTCGTCATGAACGAGGACACCTGGGCGAACCTCCCCAAGGCCGACCAGGAGGCCATCGCGAAGCTTGCCGGCGAACCGCTCGCGCGCGCCTTCGGCCGCGCCTGGGACCAGACCGACAAGTCCGCGGACACCGCGATGCAGGCAGCCGGGGTGAAGGTGGTGGCGGCACCGAAGGCGCTCATCGACGACATCCGCGCGAAGACCGCCGGCCTCGAACAGAAGTGGATCGTCGATGCGAAGGCGAAGGGCCTCGCGAACCCCGAGCAGGTGCTGAAGGAATTCCGCGCCGAGGTGTCGAAGGCCCCGTGACGTCCCGCGGTGCGCCGGTCCACGGCCGGCAGCCCCCGGACCTTCCATGAGAAACCCCCTCGCGACAGCGCTCGAACGCACGCTCGGCCTTCTCGCCGGCGCGGCGCTGTTCGGCATGATGCTGATCACCTTCGCCGACGTGATCGGCCGCAAGCTATTCGACGCCTCCATCCCGGGCAGCGTCGAGATCACCGAGCTGCTCATGCTCGCCGTGATCTTCGCCGCGCTGCCGCTCACGTCGCTGCGCGGCGAGCACGTGATCTTCGATCTGCTCGACCGCATCATCCCGCAGCGCTTCCACCCCTCGCAGCGTCGCGTCGCCAACATCGCCTGCACCGCGCTGCTCGCCGGTTCAGCGTGGCTCGTGGAGACGCGCGCGCTGCGCACCGGCAACCAGGGTGACATCACGGCGCAGCTGGAGATCGCCATCGCGCCCTTCCAGCACGCCGCGGCAGTGCTCCTGCTGATCACGGCCGCGATGCATCTGGTGCTCGCCTTCCAGGCGCACGCAGACCCCGAGGACGAGGCAGACACGCCCTCTGCAGGAGGCGCCACGTGACCGCTGCGCTGCTGGGCTTCCTGGGCATGTTCGTGCTGATGTCGATGCGCGTGCCGATCGCGTTCTCGATGGCGGTCGCCGGGTTCGTCGGCATCGGTCTCATGCGGTCGTGGCCCGCGGCGCTGTCGTCGACGGCCACCGAGATCCTCGACATCGCGAAGTACACGCTGTCGGTCGTGCCGCTCTTCATCCTGATGGGCAACTTCGTGACCCGTGCCGGGATGTCCAGCGAGCTGTACCGCGCGGCGTACAGCTTCGTGGGGCACCGTCGGGGCGGCCTTGCGATGTCGACCATCCTCGCGTGTGCCGGCTTCGGCGCGATCTGCGGGTCCTCGATCGCGACGACCGCCACGATGGCGCGCGTCGCGATGCCCGAGATGCGGCGCTTCCGCTATCGCGATTCGTTCGCTGCGGGTGCCATCGCCGCGGGCGGGACGCTGGGCATCCTGATCCCGCCGTCGGTGATCATGGTGATCTACGGGATCATGACCGAGCAGAGCATCGGGGCGCTCTTCGCTGCCGGCATCGGTCCCGGCGTGCTCGCCGTCGTGCTCTACATGGTCGCGGCCTACGTGACCGTGCGACGCGATCCGGCCGCCGGGCCGCCCGGCGAGCGCACGTCCTGGCCCGAGCGATTGCGCGCCCTGCGGGACATCTGGACGGTCGTGCTGCTCTTCACGCTGGTGCTGGGCGGGCTGTACGGAGGCTGGTTCACACCGACGGAGGCCGCCGGCATCGGCGCGGCCGGTGGGTTCATCATTGCCCTCGCGCGCGGGCGGATGGACTTCGAATCGCTCCGTCGCACGCTGTCGGATTCCGCCCGCACCACGGCGATGCTGTTCGCCATCGTGATCGGCGCGTCGATCTTCGCGAACTTCGTCAACTTCACCACGCTGCCCTCGGACCTGAAGGACTTCGTGATGCAGTTCGAGCTGCACCCGATCCTGGTGGTCGTCGCGATCTGCGTGATCTACGTGGTGCTCGGCACGGCCATGGAGGAACTCTCCATGATCCTGCTCACCGTGCCCGTGTTCTTCCCGCTGATCCAGGCCCTCGGCTTCGACCCGGTGTGGTTCGGCATCCTCGTCGTGTGCGTCGTCGAGATCGGGATGATCAGTCCGCCCGTCGGGATGAACGTATTCGTGCTACGCAGTGTGCTGCCCGACGTGGAAACCGGCATCATCTGGAAGGGTGTGACGCCGTTCCTGATCGCGGACGTCGTGCGGCTCGCCCTGCTGGTCGCGTTCCCGATCGTGTCGCTCTGGCTGCCGCGGACCCTGGGGCTCCTGTGACCCACGGCCACCCGTCATTGCCCGTTGTTTTCCTGCGTTTCATCCTGCGTGGAAGCCTGCTTCCGCGTTTCGAACACAGAGAGGAAAGGAGGTGTCTTCCATGAGGTCCCCGTCGTTGTCCGTCCGTTCCATCACGGCCCTGCTCGGGCTCGCCGGACTTGTCACGGTGTCGTCCGCCATCGCGGTCGAGCCGATCAGCATCCTCAATCAGTCCGTCAAGAAGACGCCGAAGGGCCCCTGGCCCAAGGGCGACGAGATGGGCATGGGCAACACCCAGGGCCCGGCCACCTGGATGCGCTGCGCGTATCACCTGGGCCAGGGCACCTCCAAGGTCTACGAACTCTCGTACCTGCGCTCCAACACGATGCCGAAGTCGCCGTTCTCCGGCCCGTACAACCAGACCTACAAGCCCACCGGCGGCATCCCGTTCACGTCCCACGCCTTCAACGGTGAATCGCTCGAGGCCGGCGCGGAACCCGCAGCGCAGGCGACGCAGATGGACGCCCTCGGTCACTTCGCGGCGCTGCCCGAACCGTGGAAGATGGAACCGCCCTTCCCGGCCGACCAGGCCGTGTACTACGGCGGTCGCAAGCAGGCCACCGTGAAGCCAACACCCGACTCGCCGCTGCTGGAACTCGGCATCGAGAAGGCCGCCCCCATCGTCACCACCGCCGTCCTGCTCGACGCGAAGACGTTCGTGAACGGCGGCAAGGCCATGGAAGCCGGGCAGGTCGTCACGAGGGCACATATCGAGGCCATGCTCGAAGCGCAGGGCCTCGCGAGCCGCGGCATCATGGCCGGCGACGTCGTGTACATCCGCACCGGCTGGGGCGACCATTGGAAGGATCCGGACACCGAAGGCGTCTACTACTCCAAGGCCCCCGGCCTCGGTTACGACGCCGCCCAGTACCTGGGCGAACGCCGTATCGTCGCGATCGGCCTCGACACGCCGTTCATCGATCCGGTGCCCGAAGGGATGCTCCAGGGCAAGGCCCCGCCCGCCGAAGGCACGCCGCCCGGACTGCCCTTCGCGGTCCACCACCACATGCTCACGAAGATGGGCATCCACCATCTCGAGCACGTGAACCTGCAGGCGGTCGCGAACGACAAGGTGTGGACGTCGTGCACGATGGTCCTGCCGCTGCGCGAGAAGGGTGGCGCGGGTTCCGCCGTCCGTCCGATCGCGATCGGCGCGCCGGGACAGTAACGCTGCAGTCCACCGGTCGGGGCGTCCGTCCCGACCGGTTCAGTCGTCCACCCAGGCATCACCGCCAGCCTCCCGGCACCCCCTGGTCATGCCTCCAGCATGCGCCGGACTTGCTTCCGCGCGCGCTTGCCCTATGATCGGGGCATCGAGGCATAGCTTTTTCGAATGGGCCTCGTAGTTGTAGGGCAATAGACTCCGAGGACTCCTTGGCGACGCGCCTCACCCTCAGAGGTGCGCAGTTTCCGTGACGCCATGCCATTGCGACGATGGTGATGCGGGAAGGGGATCCGTCGGTACCTGACAACAAAGTTTGACCCGTTCCCTGCGGGTGCAAGGATTCTGATCCATGGCAAGATCGATCCGCCGCGGTAAGGCGCCTGGGGCCAGTGTGACCAGCGTCGTCGTCGAAGAACCTTCGGTCGCCGAGCTGTCGGCGTCCCCTCCCTCCGAAGCATCTGCTGCCCCCCCCAAGCCTGACCTCCGCCTCGTCGTCGGCATCGGCGCCTCCGCCGGCGGACTCGAGGCATTGCGGGCCCTTGTCGCCAACCTTCCGACCGGCTCGCGCATGTCGTACGTCATTGCGCAGCACCTCTCCCCCACGCACGAAAGCCTGCTGGTCCAGTTGCTCGCACGGGAGACGAACCTTCCCGTCGTGGAGATCCGCGACGGGATGCGTATCGACGCGAACGTGATCTACATCACGCCCGCGAACCGGCATGTGGTGATGAGCAACCAGCAACTCCACCTGTCCGCGCCGACCGGCCGTTCGAAGCCGAAGCCGTCCGTCGACATGCTGCTCACCTCGATCGCCGAGGACCAGGGCGACGCCGCCGTCGGCATCGTCCTGTCCGGGACGGGGTCGGATGGCGCCAACGGCATCCGCGCGATCCACGCCGCGGGAGGCATGACGTTCGCGCAGGACGAAGCCACGGCGAAGTACCACGGGATGCCCCAGGCGGCGGTGCAGACCGACTGCGTCGACTTCGTGATGGCGCCGGATCAGATCGCCCGGAAGCTCGCCTCGATCGCCGATCGTTCGGAACAGTTCGATTCCGCGGTGGAGGCCGCGGCACCGCCGGCTACCACGTACGAGCGCCTGTTCGACCTCGTGCTGAAGCGCACAGGTCACAATTTCCTGAACTACAAGGAAACGACGGTGCGCCGGCGCCTCACGCGGCGCATGGCGGCGACCCACGTCGACTCCCTCGCGGCCTACGAGGATTTCCTGCGGACGAGCCCGGCCGAGATCGACCGTCTCACGCAGGACATCCTGATCTCGGTGACGTCGTTCTTCCGGGACCCGCTCAGCTGGAGGTCGCTGGATGCGCGCATCGGCGAGATGCTGAAGAGGAAGCCGCGCGAATCGGAGATCCGCATCTGGGTGGCCGCCTGCGCCACGGGAGAGGAGGCCTACTCGGTCGCCATCCTCGTCCTCGAGGCGATGCTCCGGTTGAAGCACGAGGCCAGGGTGCAGATCTTCGCGACCGACGTCGACGCCCGGGCCCTTGCGCGAGCGCGTCGCGGCCTGTTTCCGAAGTCGATCGAGACCAATCTCGACCCGTCCATCCTCCGCCGCTACTTCGTGCGCGTTGGCGACTCGTACCAGATCGCCAAGTCCGTCCGGGATCTGCTGGTCTTTTCCAGTCACGACGTGACCCGCGACCCGCCGTTCCTTCGGCTGGACCTCGTCACCTGCCGCAACCTGCTCATCTACTTCAAGCCCGAGACGCAGGCGCGGCTGCTCGGCCTCTTCCACTTTTCGCTCCTGCCCGAGGGGCTCCTGCTGCTCGGCAAGTCGGAGAACATCAGCCTCGCCGAGAGACTCTTCCACCCGGTGGACGAACGCAGCCGCCTCTACGGTCGCACCGACGTCGCCCACTCCGTCGCCGTCACGGTGGCCAGCGCGCGCCGCGACACGTCGTTCCGTCTTTCCGTCCCGTCCACGCGACAGGCCCCGCCGCTCCCCGAACGGGTGCTGGGTGCGGTGCAGAAGCACCTGCTGCCGGCGGGCATCCTGATCACGGGCGACATGGAACTGCGGCACGTTTACGGCGACGTGTCCCCGGTGGTCCGATTGTCGTCGGGTGCACCGGACCTCACACTGAACAGCATGATGTCGCAGGACCTCCGGCTCGAGATCCGGTCGCTCACGATGAAGGCGAAACGCTCGGGCGGCGCGGTGACGACATCCCCCCTCCTCATCGACGACAGCGGCGGCCGCGCGCGGCTCACCGTGCTGCCGGTCGCGGGTTCGACGCCCGAAGAGCCGCTGTATCTCGTGCTCTTCGCCCTCGACAACGCGGTGACGGCGCCGGGAAAGCGCGCGCTTCGCGGTGCCAGCACCGCCGATCGCGACAACATCATCCACGACCTCGAGGAGCAGCTCGCCTCCAACCGCGAGAACCTGCAGACGGTGGTGGAGGAACTCGAGACCTCCAACGAGGAACTGCAGTCGCTCAACGAAGAGCTGCAGTCGGCCAACGAGGAGCTGCAATCCACGAACGAGGAGCTCGAGACCGCCAACGAGGAGCTGCAGTCCACGAACGAGGAGCTCACGACGGTCAACGAGGAACTCGAGACCAAGACGCAGGAGATCCTCTCGATCAACACGGATCTCCAGAACGTGAAGGACAGCATCGCGATGCCGCTCGTCGTCGTCGACAGCCAGATGCGCCTCATGCTCTGCAATCCTCCGGCGGCCCGCGTGTTCGGTGCGACGGACGAGTTCCTCGGCCACATCCTGTTCACGCTGCCTTGCTCGGTCGACGTCTCGCCGCTGAAGAACCTGATCCCTCAGGTCATGGCCACGGGCGAGAACATGACGATGCAGATCTCGGGTTTCCGCGAGTACCTGATGCAGGTGCAGCCCTATCGGGATGGCCGCAGCGTCGTCCGCGGTGCGGTGATCACCATGTTCGACAACACCGATCTGATCGCGGCCCAGCGCGTCCTCCAGGAGCAGGCCGAGGTCCTGCGCGAGTCGGAACGATTCTCGCGATCCACGCTCGATGCGCTGCCCCACCAGATGTGCGTGCTCGACGAGCACGGCACGATCATCGCGGTCAACGCCACCTGGCAGACCTTCTCCGAACAGAACGGCGCCGCCCCGGGCACCACGTCGGTCGGCACGAACTATCTCGACGTGTGCCGCCGCGCCAACGGCGCAGGTCCCAACGAGGCGGCTGTCGTCGAGGCCGGCATCCTCGAGGTGCTGAATGGCGAGCGGCCCAGCTTCTCGCTCGAATACCCCTGCCATTCCGAGCACGCGGACCACTGGTACCGGCTGGTCGTCAGCCCGTTCGCAGGCAGCGGGGCACCGCGGGTGGTGGTCGTTCACGAAGACATCACGGCGAGCAAGCACTCGACCCGCCAACTGCGGCTGCAATCGCGCGCGCTCGACGGCAGCGTGAGCGGCATCCTGATCTGCGACGCCCGCCAGACGGACCTGCCGATCGTCTACGCGAACCGCGGTTTCGAGCTGCTGACGGGCTACAGCCAGGACGAAGTGCTGGCGCGCAACCCCCGATTCCTCGCCGAGGAACCGATCCCCGGTCACGAGGTGGGCGTCCATCTCGACGACATCATCGCCCAGGGGATTGTCCGCAGCACGATGCGCGCCGTGCGCCGGGACGGCACCACGTTCTGGAACGATCTCGCGGTCTACCCGGTGCCGGACGAGCGCGGGGAGGTCGAGTTCATCGTGGCCGTGTTCACCGACGTGACCCATGCCGTGGCCGCCCGCGAGCAGATCCAGGTGAGCCTCGAACGCGAACGCGCCACCCTCGCATTCGCCGAGGTGGGGACCTTCGACTGGGATCTCCGCTCCGGGCGGGTGGAACACTCCCAGATCAGCGAACGGCTCTGGGGCGTGGAAGGTGACTGGCACAGTCACACCTACGCAGGCATGAGGAGCCGCATCCACGAGATCGATCTTCCCGCATTCGATGATGCCGTGCGTCTGTGCCTCGCCGGGCACAGCACGCTGGACATCGAGTTCCGGCTGGCGCTGCCCGAGGACCGGCCCCGCTGGCTGCATGCCAAGGGCGACGCCATCGTCAACGGCGACGGCGTCCCGACGAAGCTGCTGTGCCTCTGCCAGGACATCACGCAGCGCCGCGAGACCGAGGAGCAGATCCGCTACATCGCCCACCACGACGCGCTCACCGATCTTCCCAACCGCACGCTCTTCCGGGACCGCCTGAACCAGGCCCTCGTCGCCGCGCGACGCAGCCGCAGCCGCGTGGCCGTGCTGTTCCTCGACCTGGATCACTTCAAGAACATCAACGATTCCCTCGGCCACCAGGCGGGCGATCGCCTCCTGCAGGCCGTGGCGCATCGCCTGCGCGCATGCGTCCGCGCGAGCGACACCGTCTGCCGCAACAGCGGCGACGAGTACACCGTGCTGTTGCCCAACATGCGCGATACCGGCGAGGCGGGCCACGTGGCCGCGAAGATCGTCGAAGCGCTCTCGGAGCCGCACCATCTGGATGGCCACGAGGTGATCGCCACGCCCAGCATCGGCATCAGCATCTTCCCGGACGACGGCGAGACCATCGACGTGCTGCTGAAGAACGCGGATGCCGCGATGTATCACGCGAAGGGTTCCGGCCGCGGCAACTACCAGTTCTTCACCGCCGAACTGAACGCCCGGGTGAACGAGCACCTGTCGGTCAGCAGCGACCTGCGCAAGGGCCTGCGGGAACATCAGTTCCACATGTACTACCAGCCCCAGTACAGCCTGCCGGACCGCCGGCTGTCAGGTGCCGAAGCGCTCATCCGATGGGAGCATCCACGGCGGGGGCTGGTGCTGCCGAATGCGTTCATTCCCGTCGCCGAGGAGAGCGAACTCATCCTCGATCTCGGAGACTGGGTCCTGCGCGAAGTGTGCCGCCAGGTGCGCGAATGGGGAGACCAGGGACTGGTCGGCGTGCCCATCGCCGTGAACTTTTCCGCGCAGCAGTTCCGCCAGCGCAGGCTGCTGCAGTCCGTCACCGAGGCGCTGCGCATCAGCGGTGTCGATCCCTCGCTGCTGGAGCTGGAGCTGACCGAACGGATCATCATGGGCGACCCCGACGAGGCCATCGAGATCGTGCGCGGCCTGAACAGCCTGGGCATCCGGTTGAGCCTCGACGACTTCGGCGTCGGCTATTCAAACCTCGGGCACCTCAAGCGCTTCCCCTTCGATCGCATCAAGATCGACATGTCGCTCGTACGGGAACTGCCGGAGAAGCAGTCGGATCGGGCCATCGTGAAAGCCATCATCGACATGGGTCACAGCCTGAACCTGCAGGTGCTGGCCGAGGGGGTGGAGCGCGCCGACGAACTCGCCGTGCTGCAGAAGGCGGGCTGCGATGGCTTCCAGGGCTACTACGGAAGCGCGGTACTCTCGGCCAGCGAGTTCGGGGGGCTGTTGGAACGACGGGTCAACTAGGGAGCCTCTGCATAGCCTGCACGGTCGCGACGGAGGTCTTCAGGGCGGATGAGGCGAAGGACCAGGCCGCCGTGTGCTCGTTGCACACAAGGACTGTGCCGACAATGTCAGCCGCCCGGAAGGCCCCGTCCCGAAGGGTTGCGCCGCTTGGGGTACGTGGAAGTGCGATCGCTGGCCGCGTTGCTCGGCTTGTCGATATCCCGGTATCGACTGCACCTCGCGCCTTGCCACCGATCGCAGTTGCGTAACCGTTCCGACAGCAACGCGATCCGCGCAGGCTATGCAGAGGCTCCCTAGGAACCCCCTCGGGGCCGCGAGGTGCGCGTTTCCGCCTGACACATGCGGCGGAAAACCCTCCAGCGCACACCGTTGCACGCAACCGTGTCGCAGTAGACACTTCCGACCTCACAAACGGTCCGGAATTTAGTGAACATCAGGTCGTCCTCTCCGCGCGCGCTGCCGCTCCTGTTCGCGCTCCTCCTGCTCCTGCTGCAGTCGGCTGCGCCGCTGCTGCACGCGCATGCGGCAGACGATCCGCGCGCGGTCGCGGTGTCCGGACTGCATCTGCCCGGCCTGGAACCGGTGGCGATCATCACCGGGGCCCGCGATGTCGTCTCGGAGCGGACTTACCCGCTCATCGAGGAGACGGAATGCTGCCGACAGCGGATTCCATCTGATGCCGCAGCCCCGTCCGAGGTCCGGCCGCCGCGCTTCCGCGCAGGCACCGCTGCCGTCTGCACGCCGCCCGGCTCCGCGGTGCCACGCGCCGCACCGGACTGCCCACCGCCCCCTCCGCGCGCACCACCGCCCGCCTTCTCCGCCTGACGCTTCATCGCTGCGCACGGACACGCCCCGCCCGGGGCGATCGCGCCGCGCACCCCAGATCCATCGCGTTCGCCCGTGGGCGACACGTCCGCGCATCCGGCCACCACGCCGGGTGCGCCCGGGAGTTCCGATGCCTTGCCTGCCCCGTCTCCAGCCGCTCCGCTGGAACATCGATTCGCTCGCCGCGGCCGCTGCACGCGGCCTTCCCAACGTTCCCGCTGCCGTATTGAAGGTCCGCTACCCGTTCCGCCTGCTGCGCTACTGGTTCATGCAGCAGATGATGCTGCAGCACTCGCGATCCAGTTCCCTGCCGCTCAGCGTCGCCGAGGTAGGGGTCGACGAGGGACAGCAGCTCGCCTTCGCCAAGACCGCAGCCGAAGCCGCCCGGACGCCTGTCTGGTGGGATCGATGGGATGCCTTCGACTGCGCGCCCGCGACGGACTCGCTGACTCAGCAGGGGTACACGGACATCGTGACGACGGATCTCGAACGGCCGGATTGCGTGACCCGATTCGCCGGTCGCAGCTACGACGTGGTGATCGCGCTGCACGTGCTCGAGCACCTGCATGATCCCGAGGCCGGTGCCAGACATCTCGCATCGCTGGTCAAGCCGGGCGGCCTGCTGATCGGCGGCGGCCCGGTCACGCCGCACGTGGCCCGGGCCTGGTGGGAGACGCGTATTCGACGGCGGGCACAGCCCCGGGGACACGTGAGCGTGCTCTCCCCTCGCCGTCTGCGGGAGATGGCACATCACGCCGGGCTCGTGCCGGAGTGGCAGGGCGGCGCGTTCCTGATGCGAAAGCGCGGCTTCGCCCTCGAGAACCACCCGTGGTGGCTCTTCGTCAACCTCGCGTTCGGAGCCCTGGCGCCGGGGTGGCCGGGAGAGATCTACTTCGCCTGGCGCCGGTCGCCCGGGGCACTCTCGACCGCGACGCCGCCCGTGTTGCGGTAAACAGGCCCCGGCGCAGACCTACTTCGGCGCCGGCTTGAACACCGACTGCCGCGCGGCAAGCTGCCAGCGGCCGTCGCGCTTCACCCACACGTTGAGATAGCGCAGATCGGGCTGGATTCGCTTGCCGTTCAACTCGATGTCGAGGCGCGTCTCGCCCATGGCAGTGGCGACGTCGCCGTAGACGACGATCTTCACGTCGTAGCGCTCGGCCTTGTAGATCTTCGTGGGGCCGCCGATCACCTGCCCGAGGTACATCGCCTTCGTCGCGATCATTCCGTTCGGCTGGTGGTAGATGAACTCGTCGGCGAGTGACGCCTCGAGCGCCGCGCGGTCCTGGTTGATCATCGCCTGGTAGCGCACGTCCTCGGCGGCGTCGACCTCCTCCTTCGGCCCGGCGAATGCTGCGTTGCCGGCAAGCACCACCAGCGCACCGAGCAGACAGGCTGCCCTGCGAATCCTGTTCATGGCTTTCCTCCCGAGAATGTCGACGCGGCGCATCGACTGGCACTGCAATGTAGCGGATGCCGACGGCGGGGTCAGTTGTTCAGCGCCGTGAGCGGTGCAGGGATGCGCCCGCCGCGCGCCACGAAGGCCGCGCTGGACAGCGGGCTCACCGCCATCACCGGCGCCCGGCCGAGCAGGCCGCCGAACTCCACGCTGTCGCCCACCTTCTTGCCCGGCGCGGGGATCAATCGCACGGCGGTGGTCTTGCGGTTGATCATGCCGATCGCCGCCTCGTCCGCGATGATCGCCGCGATGGTCGTGGCCGGCGTCTCGCCGGGAATGGCGATCATGTCGAGCCCCACGGAGCACACGGCGGTCATCGCCTCCAGCTTGTCGATCGAGAGCACGCCGGCCTCAGCGGCTTCGATCATCCCGATATCCTCCGAGACGGGAATGAACGCGCCCGACAGCCCGCCCACGTGGCTCGACGCCATCGCGCCGCCCTTCTTCACCGCATCGTTCAGGAGCGCGAGTGCCGCCGTCGATCCGTGACCGCCGACACGCTCGATGCCCATCGCCTCGAGGATCCGCGCGACGCTGTCGCCCACGGCGGGCGTCGGCGCGAGCGAGAGATCGACGATGCCGAACGGCACGCCGAGCTTGTCGGACGCCGCCCGCCCCACCAGTTCGCCCATCCGCGTGACCTTGAAGGCCGTGCGCTTGATGATCGACGCGAGTGCGCCGAAGTCGGCATCGGGCGCGCCTTCCACTGCGCGCAGCACGACGCCCGGGCCGCTCACGCCCACATTGATCACGCAGTCGGGTTCGCCCACGCCGTGGAAGGCGCCGGCCATGAACGGGTTGTCCTCGACGGCATTGCAGAAGACGACGAGCTTCGCCGCGCCGAGGCCGTCGCGGTCGGCCGTGCGCTGGGCTGCATCGCGGATGACTTCACCCATGCGCGCCACGGCATCCATGTTGATGCCGGCGCGCGTGGTCCCGATGTTCACGGAGGCGCAGACGCGCTCGGTGGTGGCGAGCACCTCGGCGATGGAATCGATGAGTGCGGTGTCGCCCGGCGTGGCGCCCTTCTCCACGAGGCACGAATAGCCCCCGAGGAAGTTGACGCCCACCTCGCGCGCTGCGCGGTCGAGGGCGAGACCGATCCGGGCATAGCCCTCGACGCCGGCAGCTTCCGCGACGAGCGCGACCGGCGTCACCGAGATGCGCTTGTTGATGATCGGCATGCCGTACTCGCGCTCGATCTCGTCACCGACGGCCGAGAGTCGTTCGGCGCGCCGGCAGATCTTGTCGTACACGCGGCGCTCCAGCACGGCGAGGCTGTCGGAGGCGCAGTCGCGCAGGCTGACGCCCATCGTGATCGTGCGGATGTCGAGCTTCTCCATCTGCACCATGCGGATGGTCTCGACGATCTCCTGCGGAGAGAAGCGCTGCATCGATCAGATCCGGTGCATGTACTTGAAGACGTCCTCGTGCTGCGCGTCGATGCGCAACCCCATCGACGTGCCCTTCTCCGCCAGCCGGCGCTTGACCTCCTCGAAGGGCACGCTCACACCCGCGAGGTCGACCATCATGATCATCACGAAGAACTCGTCCATGATGCTCTGCGAGATGTCGAGGATGTTGGCGCGGGTGTCTGCCAGGATCGTCGACACGGCGGCGATGATGCCCACCTGGTCCTTCCCGATCACGGTGACGATGACGCGATTGCTGCGCGGCGACGTGGCGGTCATGGCGAAGGGTCCCCGTGGGCTCACGCCCAGGCGGCTTCGAGCAGCCCCAGGTACTCCTCGACGGTGGGCTTGCGCGGGTTCGTGCCGTGGCAGTGATCCTTCGGCGCCAGTCCGGCGATCACCGGCAGCGCCTCGCGCGGGACGCCCATGGCCTGCAGGCCCTTCGGCAGACCGAGGCGGGCGTTCAGATCGGCGATGGCCTGCGCGACGTCGGCACCGGGTGCGAGCCCCATCACCTGCGCGATCCGGGCGAGCTTGTCGCCGACGGCCGGCGCGTTGAATCGGATCACGGCGGGCAGCAACACGGCGTTCAGCGTCCCGTGGTGCAGCTTGAGTTCGGGCAGCGCGCCCAGCGGATGCGACAGCGCGTGCACGGCGCCCAGGCCCTTCTGGAAGGCCATGGCACCTTCCATGGCGGCCATCATCATGTTCCAGCGCGCGTCGCGGTCCTGACCGTCCTTCGTCGCCCGCTCGATGTACGCGGCGGACTTCGCGAGGCCGTCCAGCGCGATGGCCTCGGCCGGCGGATTCACGAGCGGCGACAGGAACGTCTCGATGCAGTGGGCCATGGCGTCCATGCCGGTCGCGGCCGTGAGCATCGGCGGCAGGCCGAGTGTCAGTTCCGGATCGCAGATCGCGACCTTCGGCAGCAGGTGCGGCGAGAGGAAGCCCAGCTTGCGGCCGTCCTGGAGGACGATCACCGAACCTCGGCCCACTTCGCTGCCCGTGCCGGCCGTGGTGGGGATCGCGATGAGCGGCGCCACCGCCGAGGTGATGCGGGCACCGCCACCCTCGACCGCCGCGTACTGCACGAGCGGTCCGGGATGCGTCGCGAGGAGCGCCACGGCCTTGCCGAGATCGAGCGACGAACCGCCGCCGATCGCGATCACGCCGTCGGCGCCGGCCTCGCGGTACGCGGCGAGGGCCTCGAGGGTCGCCGCTTCCGTCGGGTTGGGCGGCGTGCCGTCGTAGACCGCGAAACCGAGCGACGCGTCCATCACGCCCTTCAGGCGATCGAGCAGGCCGGAGGCGCGGATGCCGCGATCGGTGACCACCAGCGGCTTCCGGATGCCGAGACGCGTGCACTCGGCGGACACGAGCTGGATCGCACCGAAATCGAACTGGATGGTGGTGAGGTAGGTGATGACGGCCATGGTCGTGGGGCGGAGACGGGAACGAGGGGACCGGATTATGGCACCGGGGCGACGCCGCGCTTCGACAGTCGCTCCGCACCTGATCCAGCGGCTATCATTCGGGCCGCCGGCACCGATCGGCATGACCCACAAAGGGGGGAGACCCAAGATGAGACGCACACTCGCAGCGCTGACGATGGCCATCCTGGGCCTCAACGCAAACGCTGCCGACCAGATCCGGATCGGTTTCATGAGCACGCTGTCCGGTCCGTCCGCTGCGCTGGGCCTCGACATCCGCGATGCCTTCAATCTCGTCGTGAAGAACAACGGCGGCAAGCTGGGCGGCCTGCCTGCCGAGGTGGTGGTCGTCGACGACCAGATGAACCCCGACACGGGGAAACAGCTCACCGCGCGCCTGCTGAAGAAGGACCGCGTCGACGTCGTGACCGGCATCGTCTTCTCGAACGTGATGCTGGCCATCGCGCCCTCCGTCCTGGAGAACCAGACCTTCCTCGTGAGCGCGAACGCAGGCCCCGGCGCGTTCTCCGGCGAGGGCTGCAACCCGTACTTCTACGTGGCGTCATGGCAGAACGACGGCTATCACGAGGCCGCCGGCCAGTTCGCGAACACGAAGAACCTGAAGAGCGTCGTGCTGCTCGCACCGAACTACCCCGCGGGCAAGGACGCCCTCACCGGCTTCAAGCGCCTCTACAAGGGCCAGGTGATCGAAGAGATCTACACGAAGCTGGGCCAGCTAGACTTTGCCGCGGAACTGGCCCAGGTCCGCGCCGCGAAGCCACAGGCGGTCTACATCTTCCAGCCCGGCGGGATGGGCATCAACTTCATCAAGCAGTGGGTGGCCGCCGGCCTCGACAAGCAGATGACGCTGATCGGCCCCGGCTTCTCGGCCGACGAGGACGTCATCAAGGCCGTGGGCGAGCCGATGATCGGCATGTTCAACACCTCGCACTGGGCCCACGACCTCGGGAACGCGGAGAACCGCAAGTTCGTCGCCGACTTCCAGAAGACCTACGGCCGCACACCCACCGTCTACGCGGCGCAGGGCTACGACACCGCGCTCCTCATCGACGCCGCCGTGCGCGACGCCAAGGGGAAGATCGAAGACAAGGCCACGTTCGGCAAGGCCCTCGCCGCGGCCAACTTCAAGTCCGTGCGTGGCGAGTTCAAGATGAACGTGAATCACGCCCCCATCCAGAACTACTACCTCCGCCAGATCTGGAAGGACCCGAACGGCCGCATCACGAACAAGCTCGTGGGCACGGTGCTGACGAACCACGCGGATGCGTATGCGACGGCGTGCAGGATGAAGGCTTGGTGAATCGCCAGGGGCTAGGGATTAGGGACTAGGGGCTAGGGAAAGTCGTTTGGGTTGTGACCCGGGCGACCCCTGGCTACGAAGCCCGCCCGAACCGCCGCCGCCCGCACACCACTGTTTTTCCCTAGCCCATAGTCCCCAGCCCCTCACCCGCCCCTAGTCCCTGACCTTGGACCCCATCCTCATCCTCGAGCAGAGCCTGAACGGTCTCCAGTTCGGGCTCATGCTGTTCCTGCTCGCGGCCGGGCTCACGCTCGTGTTCGGGATCATGGACATGATCAACCTCGCGCACGGGTCGCTCTACATGATCGGGGCGTACCTCGCCGCGGCGGTGGCGATGGGCGGGACCGCGGTGATCGGCGTGGTGCTTGAAGTCACTCTGCTGCGACGGCTGTACCAGCGTGACCACCTGCATCAGGTGCTTGCCACGTTCGCGCTCATCCT
>VYME01000281.1_pt1 | contig 42853 bp, 40 predicted proteins | sample 5115281 | NCBI WGS metagenome assembly VYME01 (sample SAMN12291780, study PRJNA351875) | freshwater metagenome | isolation source: freshwater lake | place: USA: Michigan, Wintergreen Lake | collected 2013-08-08
TGTTGCGGTTCCACTTAGGGTATAGTTGACGGTTAAAGTCGATGCCGTATTGCCTGTCCGTGTTAGGGTGAAACTCCCCGGATTGGCTGTTTGTCCTGTAAGGGTTTCTCCGGCTGATGTATCCGTGGCTGCTACTGTAATCGTTGGTAGGGTTTGCGATGCAGTAGCTACCAAGCTCAAACTATAGTTGGTATTCTCCCATCCACTGAAATCAGCTAGGACTTCTGGCTGAACCTGAATATAGTAGGTACCTGCGGTTAATGCCCGTTGAATGGTTTCATTGACAATACCATCGTTGTAAGACCCTGTAATCCACGCACCCGTACTATCAAGTAATTCGACATACGCATCGGCAGTTAACCCCGTTAGTTTCAGGTCTAGTAGGCTGTTGCTGGCAAGGGTGAATTTGTAGTAGTCGTCTTGATCCCAATTCCCGACAAAATCATTAAAGGTAGATGCTGTTGTTCCTAATGTCACTACACGGGCTGTAGCTAAGGTATTTCCCGCATTGTCTGCGGGTAGAGAAGTCACTACCAAGCTCAAACTGTAGTTGGTATTCTCCCATCCACTGAAATCAGCTAGGACTTCTGGCTGAACCTGAATATAGTAGGTACCTGCAGTTAATGCCCGTTGAATGGTTTCATTAACAATGCCATCGTTGTAAGACCCTGTAATCCACGCACCCGTACTATCAAGTAATTCGACATACGCATCGGCAGTTAACCCCGTTAGTTTCAGGTCTAGTAGGCTATCGCTGGCAAGGGTGAATTTGTAGTAGTCATCTCTATCCAAGCCACCGACGAAATCAGTAAAGGTTGTGGCAGTTGCGCCTACTGTGACTACTCTTGCTGTTGCTAAAGTATTGCCAGCCAAATCAGGGAGAGACTGTTCAATAGGGATTATTTGACCATTGACACTAAAAAAACTGTGGTCATTTTCTTGGGCAATCCGCTCTTGCTCTTGAGGACTTAGAGACAGCCCCATTAAGTTAGCTGCAAATAACTCCCCTTCATCTCCAAGGGTATCAGATACTGGATTAACAAGGCTATCTACAAAATGTCCAATTTCTTCTAATAGCGTCCCAGTAAGCCCCTTTAAAGGATCACGATCAGCCGATACGTGGGAAACATAATCTGAAGATAGATAGATCGTGCGATTTTTGTCAGAAAACCCCCCATTCGCACCATTCATTGATGAGCTTGGCAAGATTTTGATACTTGGTAGCTGACTGAAATCCCCTTGCGCCCAGTCTTCAACCAAAGATCGAAATTGACTAGAATCTGCATTTATCCCGAAAACTGGGACAAGTGTCGCCAGAAAACCATTGCTTGAGGCAGTAAAAAGAACGTTACATACATTTTGGAAGACAACATCAAGATTGTTTATTCCTTCATGATTAAATCCAGAATCGACATTGTTGAACACAACGAACCTCACTCAACTATAACTGATCACTGTTTACTGAAATTAACTCAGCCTACTTTTTGGGGTTAATTTTTTGGGGCTTTATTTGACCTGAAAAGAGGGGGGTCGCAGGCAGGCACGGATTCCCATTATATAAGAAATTATCTGTCAAGTCGTGGGGTTTTGTCAAGCTTTTTTGGGAAAAAAAATTAACCGACACTCAAGGGGAGAGAATTGTGGGCAGAGATATTATTTAATGTCCCCTTTGAGTCGGTATTTTTTAGCCCGGGATTAACGCTTTAGTTGCCGAGGCACCAAGGCGATTTAATTGCCGATTAATTTGCCATCCGACGAGGGTTAAACCCAACCACTGACTGAAAATTGCCAAAGCGAAAGAGGGAAATGTAGCGTATTTAGTAGCGGCAATGGGAAGAAAAGTAAAAAACCATAAAAGCGGAGATTGACTGGGATTAACTCTCAAGACAGCAAAACAGAGGAAGGGGAAAATAATCAAAATGCCGATGCTAGTGGCTGCCAGCAAAGCGCGTTTATTTGTGCTGGCTAACATCAATAATTGGGCGATAGCGGCATAGACTAAAATCATGTTCATTGCCAAGAGAAACCCGGCTGCAGTGGCTAGTTTATATTGATGGAGAGGGGCGATAAAAATAGCGGGAAGGATGAATAAAATGGCAATGGCGACGTTAACAGCCATGGCTAGGGTAGAAGGGCTTTTTTCGCCAAAGATTACAGCTTTCCCCAGACTAATGCCCGTTTTTCCTTGCAGATGACGATAGCGCGCCCAATCTTGGATAGTTTGACGAGGGGGAGTGAGGGCAAAAAGGATTAACAAGCCAAAAATCGCCACAAAAACGCTAAGAATCACAAAATTATCGAAAATATAGCTCGGTTGCAGAGTTTGGAAGACAAAACCTAGGCTAATAGTGCTAAAACAACCCATCATCCAGTAACTTTGGGGTTTACTAACAAGAGTAGCGAGGGGATTATGGAAGCGACGCTGGATAATTCTGGTTAAACCGTAGGTGCAGAGGGCAAAATTGAGCAAAATTAAGCTAATACCCATTATAACCGATTGCCAGAGAGATTGACCGTACCAACGCAGATCAAAGATTTGTGAAATTCCTAGATAGCGTACCGCATCAGGGGGGAGAAAGGTAGATTTAACTAGATAGGGAAGGACAAAACTAGGATTAAAGAGAATTAACCAATCAAAGGGGGTACGGGAACCACCATAGCCCGATAAAGTAAAAATAGTGCTATAAAACACAAAGAATAAGACTGTAGCGCTGCCTAACCAGGGTTGAAATCCCCCTAACCATGGCGTGGCTAAAGCGAAACTAAGGGCAGCATGATAGAAAAAGGCACAACTAGCGATTAGAACCCCGTAGAAGGCTAAAATTAGGGATAAGGGAATACCTGCTAATAAACCCGCTCCCAAGTGAAAGGGTAAAGCGAGAAGACAGACGAGATAGAGCAGAATGGGAACCCCGAAAATTTTGCCGATAAAAATCGTTTTGGCGGGTTGGGGACTCAGACGGATAAAATTAAGTGTACCCCGGCGTTCTTCCCCGGAAAGATCGGCGATTAATTGATAGGTTCCCACCACTAAAAGAGCGAAAATGCTGGTAATACTGAGAAAAGTGAAGATATCTAACCACCATAACCGGGAGATAATCATCCATTCACCATTTAAGTCTTGGATACAGTATTTAAGAAGCCCCCTATAGGGATAATAGTCGTTGTTATTGGGGGGATTAGCGGTACAGTAACGACTAAATCCCCTCCCTACCGGTAAGAGATTTTGATAGTACAAGTAAACTAATAATTGACCAACGAGGGAGATAACCGAGGCGATCGAGATATTTTTCGGGGTTAATCTTCCTTGCCATTCTCGCATAATTTGCGGGTTGGTTTCCGTAAGGCGATCGATTATTGTCACTATCATGTTTTTGTCCTCTCTACAGCCGTTATCAGGAGCTAATCCTAGATTAACCCGGCAACTTGTCGATCGGTTCAGGGATGAAGAAATCCATCGAGATGCAGGGAATCAAAAGGGGAAAAGTGCCAGACCCGGGAGCTTCTGTTTTACACTAGAATTTGGCCGCCTGAATCTAGATCTATGCCCACTCTGACCCTCAATTTTCCCCTAACTGCCGTTGTCGGCCAAGAAGCGATTAAATTAGCCCTACTCTTAGCTGCCGTGGATCCCGCTCTAGGGGGTGTGGTAATTGCCGGTCGTCGGGGAACCGCCAAATCAGTCATGGCGCGAGCGATACATTGCCTACTGCCACCGATCGAAATTATTGCAGGTAATGTCTTTAATTGTGATCCCAACAATCCTGACGAATGGGACGATCGCACTAAAGAAGAATATAGCAGTGGAGAGGTACCCGGGGAAGTGATCCGGGCCCCTTTCGTGCAGATTCCCCTAGGAGTGACCGAGGATCGTTTATTGGGTTCCGTCGATGTGGAAGAATCGGTAAAACGGGGGGAACCAGTCTTTCAACCCGGTTTATTAGCCAGCGCCCATCGGGGAATTCTCTACGTCGATGAAATTAATCTACTTGATGACCAAATTGCTAACCAATTACTAACAGTTTTAAGCGAAGGGCGCAACCAAATTGAACGGGAAGGCATCAGTTTTCAACATCCCTGTAAACCAATCCTGATCGCTACTTATAACCCAGAAGAGGGGGATTTACGAACCCATTTATTAGATAGAATTGCCATTGCTCTTTCCGCCGATGGTGTCCTCAGTTTAGACCAACGAGTAACCGCCGTCAATCAGGCGATCGAGTATGCTGTTTCTCCCACCGCTTTTATCGCCCAATATGCCCAAGAAATCGATGATCTAAAAACCGAAATTATCCTGGCGAGGGAATGGTTAAAAGAGGTAAAAATTAAACCCGAACAAATTAGTTATCTAGTGGAGGAAGCGGTACGCGGTAGGGTAGAAGGTCATCGCGCCGAGATTTTTGCCGTGAGGGTAGCCAAGGCCGCCGCTGCTTTAGAAGGTCGGGATTTAGTCAGTGCCGATGACTTAAAAAGAGCCGTCGAATTAGTTATTGTACCTCGATCGCTGATTACGCCACCACCCCCAGAACAGGAACAACAACAACCACCGCCACCACCGCCACCACCGGAACCGCCCCAAGACGAAAACCAGCAGGAACAGGAAGAAAAAGAGGAGGAGAAAGAGGAAGAAAAAGAACCGGAACAGCCCGATAATCTGCCGGAAGAATTTGTTTTCGACCCGGAAGGGGTTTTACTGGATCCCAGTGTGCTGTATTTCGCCCAGATGGCCCAGCGTCAGGGGAAATCGGGGGCGCGTAACCTGATTTTCTCGGAAGATAGAGGACGTTATATTAAGCCGATGTTACCCCGGGGCAAGGTGAAAAGAGTCGCCGTCGATGCCACTCTCCGGGCGGCCGCCCCCTATCAAAAAGCCCGTCGCTTAAGGAATCCCGAACGTCGTGTGATTATAGAAGAAGGGGATCTGCGCTCAAAACGGTTGGCCCGCAAGGCCGGTTCTTTAATTGTCTTTGTCGTCGATGCCTCCGGTTCCATGGCGCTCAATCGGATGCAGTCGGCCAAAGGTGCGGTTATGCGTCTGTTAACGGAAGCTTACGAAAATCGCGACCAGATTGCGCTGATTCCTTTCCGGGGTGAGCGAGCAGATGTACTATTGCCACCGACCAAATCGATTACCCTAGCGAAAAAACGTCTAGAAACCCTGCCCTGTGGCGGCGGTTCCCCCTTAGCCCACGGTTTAACCCAAGCGGTTCATGTGGGGATGAATGCCCGTTTATCGGGGGATATCGGTCAAGTGGTGGTTGTGGCGATTACCGACGGGAGAAGTAATATTCCTTTGGCGAAATCTTTAGGCGAACCGATTCCGGAGGGGGAAAAACCGGATATTAAGGCAGAACTGCTCGATATTGCCGCTAAAATTCGCTCTTTAGGCATTAAACTGCTGGTCATCGATACGGAGAAAAAATTCGTCTCCACTGGTTTTGCCAAAGAATTAGCCCTAAAAGCCGGGGGTAAATATTATCATCTACCCCGGGCCACGGAACAAGCGATCGCATCTATGGCGCGAGGGGCAATTGCGGGACTGTAGCTGGGGTTTGCGGCAAAAAGTTTTTCGGTGGTGGCAGGGTGTGGGGTGTTAGGGTATGGGGGAGAGGCGGCTTTTTTGAGTTCTTCTGTCTGGGAGTCTCCTCACCTAATGGGACTTAGACAAAAAACAAATCGAGAAAAGCCTCAACTCCAATCCCCGCTTGGGATTTACTTCGACCAAGCCCAAAATCGCTGAAACCCAGATATATCAAGGAAAATTGAGATGTACTCCTAAAAATTAGCTATTGACTGGAATTTTGCTAATTTTCTGTTCTTTTCCCGGTCTGGTGTGAGAGAATCTAGAAAAACTTAACAATAATCAGCAATAAGCGAGAGATATACTACAAACAAACATTAGTAAGTTTTAATTAAGAGAACTATGAGCTTTCGATTTGGCAAAATCTTGATAGCAGGGGTATTAGCGGTACTTTTGCTAGTAACTTCCTGTGCTAAAGCTCCCTCGCAATTTGACCAAGCGCAACAAGAAAGTACCGCTCGCGGGGCGGCGGCAGTGGTGAAAGAATCCACCTCTGGCGGCAGTTTTAATCGGTTTTTCCCGCCTTCTGGGGGAGGATACGAGCGCGTCTATACCCAGGAGAAAAAAGGCTTTGCTGAGGCAAAACTGAAGCAAGATGGCAAAGTTCTGGCTATGTTAGCCATATCTGACATCAGCAATAATCCCGCCGCGGCCAATAAATTCCAAGACAGTCAAACCACAATTAAAGGTTTTCCCTCTGTCGAACAGGGTGCAACCGCCACCGCCGTTTTAGTCAATAATCGCTATCAAGTCAAGGTTTTATCGCGGGAGCCAGATTTTTCTTCCAGCGATCGCCAAGCTTGGTTAGCTAAGTTCGATTTAGATGGTCTAGCAAAATTAAAGTAAGGAGACATCCGTGAGTAAGCCAATTTTTGAACTGGTGGACGAATTACCGACTAATAATCTCACCGTCAAAGTTCTCAAAACCCTTGATTATGTCGTGCCGGGACAGTGGGATAACCTAGTCGGGTTTAAAAATACGATTATCACAGTCACCGGCGAAACCGACGAAAGCATGATCCAACAGATTGGCGATCGAGCCGTTTGGTTGTTTAATGATAAATCCCAGGGCTATCAACGGGCGCTTTGGCTCTACCAAACCATCGACAGCGCCGATAATGCCCTAGCCGCCGCCTCTCTTGCTAATGCCGTCGGTGGTAAAATTCCCCTCATGGGCGGTTTAATCGAAAAATTAACCCCTGCCCCCGAAAAAGCGCAAACCATCGATCTAACCTTGAAATTAGTGACCGAATTAGTCGCTTTTTGTCAAATTAATGGCATTCCGGGGGATAGTATCGATGATTTCGTCGCTTCTCTGGGAGATTATAGCGGCGAATCCCTGATGCGGATGGCGGCGTTAGTTTGTTTGGATGGTTTAATTCCCCTGGGGGGCAGTTTTATCCGGAAAGTGGAATCGGGCCTCAGCATTCTCACCCCGGAAGAATTAGAATCTAACTCCACTTTCGGCAGTATTAAAGAATTGATTCCGGGGGGAAATACTGCCAGAAAATTAGACTTTATCGGTCAAAGTTTCGACTCCACTAAAGGTTGGATGAGTGGTTTTGTCAGCGAGCGCAGTTTGAGCCAGCAGGGATTATTGAGCAAAATTCAGGGATTTATCGACTTTTCTGCCGATAAATTGGTATATGTTGGGGCATTCCTCGATATGACGACTAATTACTATGAACATACCGGTATTCAAACCCTGGCTCGTCGTTTAATCGAAAGAGCCGTGGCGGAAATTTAAGTGGCACCGGGGGCAGGGATGGACAGACCGATACCAAATCGGTTTTTAATAGCATGATTAAGTCCCAATTCAACTTTAAAAACCCAGTTATGGATTGTTTCCCCCTGCTCCGGCACTCACCCACTTTCCTATACCTTTTCCACGGGATTTAGTATAATATCCCCTCCTTAGCCCCTCAAGGTCATGAATCAGGCACAACTTATCCATGCCGCTAAACAGCAAGATGCAGCCGCTATTATTGCTCTACTTAACCAAAGTCTCTTAACCAGAAAAATAGAGGTTGTTGAAGCCACCCCGCAAGAAAATGTCCTGACTCTAAAAGTTCAATCCAAAAATATACCCAATCAACACAAGTTATTACCTTTTTTGTCGGCAGAAATCAAAAGCTTGGGCATCGATGGATTAGAACAAGTGATCGTTTACGGTATGACCGAGGAATCCGATATCCCCGCTTGGCAAGAATCGATAACCCTGAGTCAAGATGATTTAATCGTCAATCATGTCACTAAATTAAACTCTTTGCCGACAATAACCGAAGAAATCGCCGAAAATGACCGAGAAGATGCCCCAGAAGCTTTGGAAAACTCTGAAACAACCGAAGAAAAAGCCCTAGAGACACCGGAGGAGTTCACTGAAGCTGCTGAGAATATTGTGGAGACTGGTGAGCGATTTTCCCTATCTCATCGGAGACACTCCTCTTTTCCCCTCAGTATAATTTTGTCTTACCTAGCGATCGGTTTTGGTGCTGGAATTATTATAGGTGCTTACTTTGGCTATCAAAAAGCAGTGAGTGATACTAAATCCGTTGAGCATAGGCTACTTATGAGGACAGGCACTCATTCAATGGGCAATGGGCAATAGGCAATAGGCAATAGGGGGAATAAATAATCATTCTTTAATAACCGGATTTAGTGTGAAATGCCCGCACAACCCGGAGCGCTCGAACAACCCCGATAAATTTTCCTGTCCCCAACCTGATATGATCGAAATTGGCGATCTTACGATTAAGACCAATGCAAAATTTTCCTATCTCTAAACCCCAATGATTTAGGGCTTTTTTTCTTGGGAATTTGTCGGTAAGGACAGCAGCAACAGCTTATTTTTTATCTTTAGCCACACATATCTAACCGCTCATGTCTATTGAAGAAGCCTTGAAACTCCTAAAAGAATATGGATGTATTCAACTAAAAATTACCCAATCCCCTGAAGAAGAAGAAGCTCTAAGACAGGCAATTTTATTAGTTAACCAAGGTTCGGAATCAATTAATTTAGGTATCTGTGCCGATAACAATGAAGAGGGATTTAAAGCCCTGAAAAGTTATCTACAAGCCCTGGGATACCCCTTACCTAATAGTCTCCCAGAAGACCCCCCAGAACAGGGAGCGGTGTATATTAAATACAATACCCAAAGACAAGCTTACTATCTCGATTCCTATACGGGAACCTATCGCGGTGTCCTGGTTTCTTGTCAGTCAGAAAATGATCAATTAGTCGGTACTTATGGTCACTTTCCCCTCGATTTATTCTCTTAAGAGGCATAGTTTTTGGGTTATTTAAGCGATTAACCATCAGCCGGACAGTGATTACTGTTTACAAATAAGAGGCAAAAAGCTCCCCACTCCTGTCCACTGAATTCTCTTTCCTGACTCTTGTTAACTTTTTACCTGAAAAAAATATGTATTTGTTAATTCCAGCAGCGGGAATGGGTAAACGGATGGGTAGCGATCGCAATAAGTTACTGCTCACCCTGCACGGAAAACCGCTCCTCGCTTGGACTTTGCTGGCTGCCATGCAATCCAGGGCAATTATCTGGATTGGGATTATGGCACAACCGGAAGACTTTGAGGATATCCGAGAAATTATCACCGCCATAAATGCCCTTAAACCCGTGCAAATCATCCAAGGAGGCGAAACCAGACAAAAATCGGTTTATAATGGCTTACAATCCCTACCAGAGGGGGCCCAGACGGTTTTAATTCACGATGGGGCGCGCTGTTTAGCCACTCCCGAATTATTCGATCGCTGTGCCGCCGCTTTAGCCACTTGTCAGGGTTTCATTGCGGCGATTCCAGTGAAAGATACGATTAAAATTGTCGATAGCAAGGGCTGGATTGAGGATACACCGGATCGCTCGCGGTTGTGGGCGGCCCAAACGCCCCAGGGTTTTCAGGTAAAATTATTAAAAGAATGTCATGAACAGGGCCGAAAATTAGATTGGGAAGTCACCGACGATGCCGCCTTATTAGAAAAATGTGGTTTTCCCGTCAAAATTGTCGTCGGTGAAGAAACTAACTTAAAAATTACGACTCCGGGGGATCTGGCCATTGCCGAATATATTTTAAGTCAACGTTTGCCATAAAAGTTTACAGTGATTGTATTAGACTAGGTAGCGGTCAACTCTAGGCGGTCTCTGATGACTTTTCCCTTTATATCAGTAATCATTCCCATCTACAATGGTGAAGATGATCTTCCCGATTTGCTCAAATGTTTGCAAAGTCAAACCTATCCCCGAGAGCAAGTCGAGTATCTCCTCGTAAATAACAATAGCAGCGATCAAACAGGGTCTATTTTAGAACAGGCGGTGATCGAGAGTAAAGGGTCAGGATTTCCGTTAATTGTTCTTACAGAAAATCAGATTCAAAGTTCCTACGCAGCTCGTAATTTAGGCATAAAAACTGCCCGTTATGATCTGTTAGTTTTTACCGATGCCGATTGTCGTCCTTCCTATCAATGGTTAGAAGAAATAGTTAAACCCTTTGGTGATACTGATATTGGTATCGTTGCGGGGGAAATATTCGCATTAACTGGTAACTCGATCCTAGAAAAATATGCTGAACGTCGAGAGATTCTCTCGCCAAAATTTCTCTTAGAACATCCTTTTTCTCCCTACGGTCAAACAGCTAATCTAGCAATTAGAAAAGCCGCTTTCGAGAAAGTTGGTCTATTTCGTCCTTATTTAACCACGGGTGGCGATGCCGATATCTGCTGGCGAATTTTACGAGAAACTCAATGGCAATTAGCCTATGCACCCACCGCCGTTATTTCCCATCGTCATCGTTCGACTATCAAGAGTTTTCGCAGTCAATTTCAACGCTACGGCCGTTCAAATCGCTATTTGCATGAACTACATGGTTGTGATTTACAAAGGAATTTTACCAGTTCCGAATTAATTTATCGTCTCGGTCGTTGGTTATTAAAAGAGCTACCAAAAAATACTCTCAAGTTACTGTTTGGTAAAGCAGATTTAGTAGATTTATTGGCTACTCCCCTCGATTTAATTGGGTTTCAAGCTCGCAGCCAAGGGCAATCCACGGCTAAATTACCCGAAAAAGCTAAAGAAATCGAATGGCTTTAATTCAGTTATCAGTTATCAGTTATCAGATGTGATTTTTCAGTGATCAGTTATCAGTTATCGGTTATCAGATGTAAGTTTTCAGTTCACTGATTACTGATTACTGATTACTGTTTACTGATTAAGGTTTCCTCTATGGTTTCTCCCTGAGTGAAACATCCCGGAATATCCTTAATTTCTGATACATATCCCCCGTCATCATCAGGATAAATTGTTATTGGATATTTTAGCCTCAAATAAAACTCTAATGATTCCGGCTTAGTTTTATTACTTGTCTTCATATTTTTTACCTCTTTAAAGTTAACAAATAGGATCAATATATTTTGAGTAAATACCCAGAAAACATCAAGAAGGGAATCAGCTTTAAACCTTTTCGGTCAACTATCCATTCCCCTATTCTGGCGCTCCAGGCTTCAAAGTGGGGGACAAAATAGGGTAAGGTAAAAAAGCTGTGCCGATAACCGAGACTATGACCGTTGAATGGCAATCCGTCAAAACCTACGAGGATATTCTTTACCATAAATGGGGGGGAATCGCCAAAATCACTATAAATCGCCCCCATAAGCGTAATGCCTTCCGTCCAAAAACAGTTTTTGAGCTTTACGACGCTTTCTGTGATGCTCGCGAGGATGCGCGCATTGGGGTAGTATTGCTCACGGGTGCAGGTCCCCACAGCGACGGCAAATATGCTTTTTGTTCCGGCGGCGATCAGACGGTGCGCGGTCAGGCGGGTTATATTGGCGATGATGGCGTACCCCGGCTCAATGTGCTGGATTTACAGAAATTAATTCGCTCCATCCCCAAGGTAGTTATCGCGCTGGTGGCAGGTTATGCGGTCGGGGGCGGTCATGTTTTGCACTTGGTTTGTGATTTAACCTTAGCGGCGGATAACGCCATTTTCGGCCAGACCGGTCCAAAAGTGGGCAGTTTTGACGGCGGTTTTGGCTCTAGTTATCTGGCCCGGGTGGTCGGTCAGAAAAAAGCTCGCGAGATTTGGTTTCTCTGTCGGCAGTATAACGCCCAACAAGCGTTAGAAATGGGTTTGGTTAACCATGTGGTCCCGGTGGAGGAATTAGAGCAGGAAGGGGTTAAATGGTCCTTAGAAATTCTCGAAAAAAGTCCCTTGGCGATTCGCTGCCTAAAATCGGCTTTTAATGCTGATTGTGATGGTCAAGCGGGTTTACAGGAGTTGGCGGGTAATGCCACTTTACTCTACTATATGACCGCCGAAGGAGCCGAAGGTAAACAGGCTTTCCTCGAAAAACGTCCCCCCGATTTTAGTCAATATCCTTGGCTACCCTAATCAGTGATCAGTGAACAGTAAACAGTAATCAGTGAAAAGAAAGCAGAAAACCGCCGTGTAATACTGCTCACTTAATACTCCATACTCCTACTGATCACTGATCACTGATCAGCTATGCTAGTTTAGAGAGAGTAGTTAGGTTCGGTAGCAGCATTGGTTTCAAACAGAAGTGGTTTTTCCCTGATGGCCTTGACTGGGTTGTGTCCGATCTCCTTCTCGAAATGGCTGTGATATTGGGAGACAATCCATGACGATTTACGTTGGTAATCTGGTTTATGAAGTCACGAAAGAGGACTTGCACGGTGTATTCGCTGAATACGGCACGGTTAGTCGCGTTTACTTGCCCGTAGATCGGGAAACGGGTAAAATGCGCGGTTTTGGTTTTGTGGAAATGTCCTCCGATGAGGAAGAAGCAAAAGCGATCGAAACTCTTGACGGGGCCGAATGGATGGGACGACAGATGAAAGTCAACAAAGCTCGTCCCAAAGAAGACAATTTCGGTGGTGGGGGCGGCGGTGAGCGCAAAAACTCTGGGCGCCGCGAACGTTAAACAGATTCTTTTAAAATTCCAGAAGCGGTTATTTCTGTTAACCGCTTTCCTATCGATAATTAATAAATCTGCGTTTGTTTTCTAACATCTTAATGCCCATTTTTAAAGGACGGGGTTTCAGACCGAAAATTTTCGATGAATTTATTCAAGATAAAAATGATCCCAGATACTCGATATGCACATTTCATCGTTTTGACAAAAAAAGGCTAACAGACGCAAAAATCTCGGTTCGTCCATAGATTTTGAGAATGTTATCAGGTAGAATCAAGATTTGATTCGCACCTACTCCTGCTCACCTTATTTGTTATGATTTCCCCATCATCATCCAAGCGCTGCCATAAACTTTGACAAAAAATGAAGATAGCAATCATCACAGCAACTCCCCAAAATGTCAAGCTCGGAAGTGGTACTTTCATCACCAATATCCATCTGACTAACGAGTTACGCTCGCAGGGTCATGTGGTTGATGTCTTCTCGCCAGCCAAAGCATCGGGGCCGTTAGGCTATATGGCTCATCGCTTTCTTTGGAATTGGCGACTCGATCCCCGTCGCTTTGACGACTATGATGTGGTGGTGGGTTACGATATGGATGGTTACGCCATCAGCGATCGCCTGAAAGTCCCTTTTATTGTTTATATTCTTGGTATTATTGCCGATGAGGCCACCTTTGAGCGGGGTTGGGTACGAACTTCTCTAGAATTGATGGCAAAAGCCGAGAAAGTGAGCGTCCATCGTGCCGATATGGTCATCTCTATCAGTGAGTATTCGCGTACTAGACTCAAGCAACTTTATCAGTATGATGGCAATATCGAAATTGTTCATTCTCTAATTGATCTCAAAGGGTGGGATGCAGCGGTAGCCTCGGTCAAGTATGAGGAAAAAAACCGCGAGCAGAGGAGGCCGACTGTGTTTTGTGTCGGTGTCCAGTATCCCCGCAAAAATGTTGCCACTTTGATCCGCGCCGCCGCAATTCTCCGCCGTCAAATACCCGATGTAGAGGTAAGAATTGCCAGCAAAGGTCCTGAATGGAATAATTTACGCCGTCTAGCACAAGAACTCAATTTAGAGCAAAATGTTACTTTTCTCGGCTATCTTTCCTATCAAGAACTGATCCAAGAATATCTTGATTGTCAAGTTTTTTGTTTACCTAGTCTGCAAGAAGGATTTGGCATAGTTTTTGCTGAAGCTATGGCCAGTTATAAACCGATTGTCGCCAGTCGTTCTTCCTCGACACCGGAGTTGATTGAAGATGGTGTACAAGGTCTATTAGCCAATCCCTTAGATGCCGAAGATTTAGCCAGTAAATTGGCAGAAGTGCTTCTCAATCCAGAAAAAGCTCGTTCCTTAGGGAAGGCAGGTAGAGCGAAAGTTTCAGAATTTGATGCGCCGATTATTGCCCAACGTTTCAGTCAGTTATTAACCAATTTTCTGGAAAAATAGATTAACTTTGACAATAAAAATTTAACCCCTAACGCACAGCATATAAATGGAAAATATCCACGAATGTCGAAGGTAGCAAGTCTCTTTTTTCTAGTTGAATTTTGAAGCCATTATCTGCCAGCATTTGGCTTATTTGTTTTAAGCGTCCCTTTTTATCGTGAATTTCAGCCACTATTTGCTTGATTTTTGGCCAGTCTTTAGCTTCGATGCCTTGAAATACTTCGTATTCTTCTCCTTCCACGTCAATTTTCAATAAATCGATGGAGTCAATACCAAGTTCATTAATTACGGAGGATAGAGTTCTTACTTCACAGGCTACTTGTTCTTTTTCTTGGAAAAACTCTTCAAACAAATTTTCTATTTTTAGGTAATTCTGATCCACTTGAATATCTTCTAATTCAGCCAGGGTATCCTCTGGCTTTGTGGTTGAATTAGCAGACATATTCGGATAAAAAGTAAAGATTTTTGCTGGGTTATTTTCTGAACTTAATCCACAGTTAAATAAAACAACATCCTCTAAAGAATGCAAATGAATATTTTTTTTCAAAACCTCAAAAGTTGGCTTGATTGGCTCAAAGGCGAAAACTTTTGCTGTTGGTTCAACTCCCTTGACAAAAATAGAGAATAGACCGATATTGGCTCCAACATCAAAGACCACATCGCCTTCTTTGATGACGATATCATGCCCTTCATATTGCCTTTCAGTAAATATTTCCGAAAAAATGTATTCTGTTTCCTCTTTGCTACTACTGTAGTAACATTCCAATCCATTAGAAAAAGTAATTTTTTTGGCAATCACCGTTGATGTATAGTTGTAATCTGGGACAAAATTATATTAACACCATGAATCGCTCCCCGTCAAGAATTAGCTAACAAGCCCCCCTTTTCTGGGGGATAGCTAAAAGCTTTGATGTGCCTAGTTTCTAACCTTCTTTTTAGGCAGGAGAATTGTCAGATTCTGTCTTTTGCCTCTTGCCTTCAAAAGCTGATAACTGATAACTGATAACTGATAACTGATAACTGAAATGACGGACTTAAGCCACCTTTTTCCGTGACTCAAGGATGGGGTGAATAATTGTCCAGGCCAGGACGATAATTAAAGCCAAGATACCAAAACGAGCCATAGAACTAACTAACTGGTGCAAGGGGAACAAACGGCCTAAAAAGAAAGATAATGTCACCATAATAGTCGCCCACACCGTCGCCCCACCCAGATTACAGAGGAAAAAGCGACCGTAGGGCATTCGGGCAATTCCCGCCATGGGACCGGCAAAGATTCTTAACAAAGCCACGAAACGACCGAAAAAGACCGCCCGGGGTGCATTTTTACTAAATTGATCCTTGGCTAATTCTAGTTTTTGAGGCGGAATCCGAAAGAATTTACCAACTTTTAACAAAAACGGCCAACCTCCAGCGCGACCGAGCCAATAGCCAAAATTATCGCCCAAAACTGCTCCTGTAATTGCGCTGACTAAAACTAACCAATAGTTTAAATCACCGCTACCGGCAAGGAAGCCGCCGACAATGGTGATGGTTTCTCCCGGGATGGGAATCCCCATATTTTCGAGGGTGATGCCGATAAATACTGCCCAGTATCCGTATTGGTGGGCGATTTCTTCAATATTTTCTAGGGATAATAGCTCTAGGGACATGGAGCGCTTTCTTAACAAAGGTTTACGAATATTCTAAGATATTTTTACAGTATTTAACCGTGGCTGAACATGACTTTTCCCAGTATTGATTTATTAGCAATTCGTCAGGGTGAGATAAAAGATTTAGCGGGCATGAATTTGGCAGGGGCTGATTTAGCGGGTGCCGACCTAGCAGGGGCGAATTTACGCGCAAATTTACGCGGTGCTGACCTGACAGGGGCAAATTTAAGGGGAGCAGATTTTCGTAATGCCGATTTACGCGGGGCAATTCTCCTCGATGCGATCGTGACTGGGGCAAGTTTGGCCGGCGCTTTTTTAGCCGGAGCGGTTTTTAATCATCTAGATTTGTCCGGGGCGGATTTTCGCGGTGTCGATGGCCGGGGAGTGAGTTTTGTCGGGGCGATTTTAACCCAAGCGGATTTTACTAGCGCTAATCTTTCTGGGGCAGATCTGTCGGCAACTGATTTAGAGGAAGCAATTTTTTTCGGGGCGGTTTTACGGGGAACAAATTTTACTAATGCCAATCTTCTTTGTGCTAGTTTAGCCTCGGCAGTAACCACGGGGGCAATTTTCGATCGAGCTTGTTTAGAAGGGACAGGATTAACCTAAATGGCTGATAGATAAGACCTCTTGTAAAAATCAAAAATTGTTGTTAGGGTTAGGAGTCAGTAGCCAGTAGTCAGTAGTCAGGAGAATTAAGAATGAATAATAATCAGTTAAATGGTCTATTTATAGACTTTATGCCATTTAATCCTTATTTTTGCCGTTTTTGAACTCTGAAAAATTAGGCTCTCCTCGACTTTGTGTGATAATTTTTGCTTATGGAATCCTGAAGTGCTTATTGGACAAGACTTTTAGGACTATTTTGCGGATATTCTATCAGTATAGACCTCGTTTCCATTATAAAAGAAGATGAGTTTCTAATTCGTTGCGGGAACCTGATCTAGGCTTAAAAATCTGACCCATTCCCCTGTTTATCTGCCTCCATAGCTCCAGCTATCCTGAACCATTTAACACCTTTTCGTCCCTGGCTCTTCTTCTTGGCCAAATTTATCAAGTTTTTGCCATTCTCGACCAGAAAATTTAATTTAATTTTCCGGGTAATCAGTCCAGTTATTGAAGAATTTTACCCAACCAATTAAGCAATCAACCTAGTTCCTTAAGGGAACCTAGGGAAAAAGATTATCCTCAAAAATGATAGGATTGATTGATACCTAGCTGCCGTTAATCGCCATCGATGAGACCTTTACGCCAACTTTACCGCTATTTAAGTTTATTTTGCCTCTGTCTTCTTCTGACCGTGGGCTGTCAGTCCACTAATTCCAATTTACCACAACGAGATAGCGATCGCCTGATGATCGGGACAACCCTAAAACCACGCTCGATCGATCCTGCCGATAGTTATGAGTTAGCAGGACTTTTTATTATTTATAATCTCGGTGAAACTCTCTACACCTACGCAGAAGGAACCACTAATTTAAAGCCTCTCCTGGCCACGGAATTACCCAAAATTAGCCCCGATGGTTTGACTTATACTATCCCAGTACGTCGAGGAGTTATTTTTCATGATGGCACGGTTTTTAACGCAGAGGCGATGAAGTTTTCCCTAGAAAGATTTATCAAAAATGGTGGTGAACCTTCCTTTCTTCTCCGGGATACAATTGATAAAATCACCGCTACCAAAGAAGACGAAATTACTATTAAACTAACCAGACCTTTTGCCGCCTTTCCCGCTCTTTTAGCTTATCCCGGAGCCTGTGCGGTTTCACCTAAATTTTATCAAATTGGCGAGGGTAAATTTAAACCGGAAGAATTTATCGGCACGGGACATTATCGATTAAAGGCAGTTACCAGCGATTCTTTTAGTTTAGAAGCCTTTGATCGCTATTGGGGAGAACCGGCCAAAAATAAGGGAGTTAATGTTCAAATTTATCTCTCGAATCCTGCCAATTTATTCAACGGTTTTCAGACGGGTGCGGTGGATATTGCCTATCAATCTTTACTCCCTCCTCAAGTGAGAAAATTACGCACAGAAGCGGCTCAGGGAAAATGGCAAGCGCTCGAATCTTCTGGGGCAGCAATTAACTTTATGAGCCTCAATCTCAAAAGTGAACCCACCCATAATATTTTAGTGCGACAAGCCATTGCTTCTCTAGTCGATCGAGATTTACTTAATGAGCGCATTTTACAAGGTCAAGGCATCCCTCTTTTTAGTCTCATTCCTACTACTTTTTCCGAGTCACAACCGGTGTTTAAAGAGCGCTATGGCAACCATAATATAGAGCAAGCAAAACAATTACTAAAAGCCGCTGGTTATAGTCAAGAAAACCCAGCAATTGTAGAAGTTTGGCACTCCTCGGGATCGATCACTTCCAGCAGCGTGGCGGCAGTGATGAAAGCCCTATCAAAACGGGATTTAGATAATAGGATTCAATTTGAACCCAATAGTATCCTAGGAGCGGCATTTTTCCGTAATATTGGCCGGGGACTTTATACCACTGCCCTATCTAATTGGTATCCCGATTTTTTGGATGCAGATAACTATATTTATCCCTTTTTAGATTGTGCTAAAGGTTCCCCAGACACTGGCTGCGAAGAGGGAGGAGCGCAAAGTCAAGGCTCATTTTTTTATAGTCAAGAAATGAATCAATTAATCGCACAATCCCGTCGGGAAAGTAACCCAGCCAAAAGAAAGCAAATTTTTGCCAAAATTCAAGAAATTCTCGCCGATGAAGTTCCCTATATTCCCCTTTGGCAAACCAAGGAATACGCTTTTGCTCGCAATGGCATCACGGGAGTTATCATCAATCCCAGTCAAACTTTTCCCTTTTGGACAATTGCCAAAAAATCCTGATAATTAATTATCAGTTATCAGTTATCAGTTATCAGTTATCAGATGTGAGTTATCAGTTATCAGATGTGAGTTTTCAGCTTACTGATTACTGTTTACTGATTACTGTTTACTGTTCACTGAAAAAACTCCCCACTTCCTATTCCCTTCCTCATTCTCCATTTTCCTATGAAACTAACAGCAATGTCCTTTAATATTCGCTACGATAAACCCGATCCCGATGAGGGTAATTGGCGAGTAAGAAGGGAAGCAGTAGCGGCTTTAATTGCTCACTATTCTCCCGATATAATTGGTACTCAGGAAGCTCGCGCTAATCAATTATTGGATCTACACCGTTTATTGCCAAAATACCAAAGTTTAGGCAGCGATCGCAGGGGGACAGGATTAGATGAACATTGTGCGATTTTATATCAACCAAGTCGGTTAAAATGTTTGGAAATATACGAATTTTGGCTATCAGAAACTCCCGATATTATTGGCAGTATCACTGAAGCTTGGGGTAATCCTTATCCCCGCATGGTAACGGGGGCTAAATTTGGCACTCTTGAGGGGCAAACTTTGCAGTTTTATAATACCCATCTCGATTACTATAGCGACAAAGCTAAGGACTTAGGGGCTAAGTGCATACAAGAGCATTTTTGTCAACTAGATTTAACAAAAGATTACCTATTTTTAACGGGTGATTTTAATGTTAATTCTCAGCAATTACCCCGTCAGATTTTAACTCAACCTCTCCAGTCAGAAATTAAATTAAAGGACGCTTTAGCAGATTTGGAATTAGCCGAACAAATGAGCTTTAATAATTACACTGATAACCCTTATTTAGCCATCGATACAATTTATTATGATAGCCGTTTGCAGTTAGATTGGGCAAAAGTCGATCGCTCTCGTTGGTTGAATCTTATTCCTTCCGATCATTATCCCGTAATTGCTGCTTTTACCTTGCCCTAAAAATAGATTATTTTTGTATTTAGCAAATATATAGAGGCTGAAAGCTTCAGCAGGCTCTGGTGATTCGATGGTTAAATTTGTTCAGTTTTTTAAACGGCAAAAAAATTAACAATAAGCGCAAGCCTGGCCAGATATACATCTCTCTCAATGGCGAAACCAATAATAATTATAGCGTTTCTGATTCACAAGAGGTACATTGCCGATCCTGAGCAGCTTAATAAGCAAAGGTTTAAGTGTGCCGCACATATGCGAGAACCGCTATATTCCCAAAAACTTAAGATTTATTTAAGTTTTTAAAGGGCAGTAATTACCGCATTTGTGTTATAAGAATAACAATAACAATTTCTTGACCGAGGAAAAATTTATGAGCATCGAAGACAAAATGAAGGCTGCTGCCAAAAATGTCGAGGGGAAAGTACAATCGGCTGCTGGAGAATTAACTGGCGACGAGAAAATGAAAGCAGAAGGAGAATTAAAGCAGGTACAAGCAGCGGCAATGAACGTGGCAGCTGATGTCAAAGATAAGGCAGAAAATTTGTTGGAGGACATGAAAAACGCCGCCCAGGACGCAATCGAAAACATCAAAGACAAAATTAACTGAACGGGATTAAAATCATCGAAAATTTTGGGTGGGAAACCCCGCCGTTCTAGGTTGGCTTTACGTTAGAATTAAAAAGACCGTCTCGAAAACCAAGTGGGCGGACAGCACCTTGAAAACTCGGCTTGTGGTTGAAGCAGAAACTTAAATCGTGAGGTTTAGGAATCGCCGCACTTTTAGGGCGGCGAGGATGTCAAGATTAATGTCATTTCTTGGATAATTTTGGGCTTTATTGCTGGTGCGATCGCAAAAGCTATTTATCCTGGGCGACAGGGGGGTGGTATTTTGGCCACGACTTTGCTAGGAATTATCGGGGCTTTTGTGGGGGGAACTCTGTTAAATTTGATTCAAACTGGCAGTTTTGCCCTAGCGGGTTCTACCTTAAGCATACCGGGCATTTTTGTCGCTATTATCGGTGCGATCGTGTTTATTTTCCTCTGGGGATTAGTCACGACTTCCCGTCCTGACTAATAGTCTTAACTCCTGTTTATTTGATTAATTCCACCCCATCTTTGCCGTCAATCTCTTGTAGATAAACTTTTACCTGTTCCTCGGCTGCGGTGGGTAGTTTTTTGCCTGTAAAATCCGGGTGAATTGGTAATTCCCGATGACCACGATCAACTAACACTAATAAGCGGATTTTTTGCGGTCTGCCATACTCAATAATAGCATTGAAAGCGGCGCGGATCGTGCGACCTTTATAGATAACATCATCGACTAAAATCACAGTTTTTCCCGTGACATCTAGGGGCATTTTGGTTTTAGCAGGAGTGCGGGTTTTAATGCGATCAAGATCGTCGCGATAGAAGGTAATATCGATCGCTCCCACGGGAACTTTTACCCCTTCTAAGCTTTCAATTTGACTAGCAATTAAATTAGCTAGAGGCACTCCTCGCGTGTAGATACCGATCAAAATCAAGTTATTTAAATCGCCACTTTTTTCGATAACTTCGGAAGCTAAACGGGTAAGGGTGCGACGAATTTCGTCAGCCGAGAGAATTTCAATTAACTGTGGAGTCATAATTTTCCAAGACAAGAGGGGATAGGGGATAGGGAAATTTTTACTTCAATTTTCCTTTAAAACCATCTCTATCATTAAAGAATATAATTATTTTCACTTACCTATTTTACCTCGATCGCTCATGAGTGATGAATTATTGCCAAAATCTGCCCTAGAATTAGCCCAACTGATTCGCACTAAACAAATCTCACCCCTAGAATTAACCCATTTATACCTCGACAGAATTGAGAAATTTGACTGCCAAATTGGTAGTTTTGTCCATGTCGCTGGGGAAAGCGCCCTAGCAACCGCCAGCGCCCAAACGGAACAATTAAGTCAAATCGCCGATACTGCCGAATTACCGCCTTTTTTTGGAGTTCCCACCGCCATTAAAGACTTAAATGCCGTCGCTGGAATGCCCGTTAGTTACGGAGTCGCCGCCCTCCGGGGAAATATTGCCCAGTACGATGAAGGAATCGTCACCAGAATCAAAAGGGCGGGTTTTATCCTTCTGGGCAAAACTGCCACTTCCCAACTAGGTTCCTTTCCCTACACCGAAAATCCGGGTTTTTTGCCGACTCGTAACCCCTTCAACCGCGATTATACCGCAGGAGGTTCTAGTGGCGGGGCAGCGGCAGCTGTAGCGGCGGGTTTCTGCCCGATTGCCCAGGGTTCCGACGGTGGCGGTTCCATTCGTACTCCGGCGGGTTGTTGCGGTTTGGTGGGGATAAAACCCAGTCGCGGGCGCGTTTCCTATGCCCCGGTGGGGGAATTTCAAAGCGGTATCGCCACTAACGGCACTCTTTCTAAGACGGTGGCAGATGGGGCGGCGCTGCTTACCGTGATTTCGGGCTATACGACGGGCGATCCCTACTGGCTACCCGATCCGCCCTTTTCTTTCCTAGAAGCCACTCAAAGAGCCGTAAAACCCCTAAGAATCGCTTTTTCTACTTCCATATCCCCCTTCGGTGAAGCGGCTTCCGTCTATAAAAATGCTGTCCTCGAGACGGCTAAAAATTTGGAAAGCATGGGGCATCATTTAACGGAGTATTCTCCCGATTTACAGGCTTTAATCGCTCCTTTTCGCCGTATTTGGCAAGCGGGGACGGCAGCGGCGGCAATTCCCAAGCAGTTATTAAGTCCCCTTAACCAATGGTTATTAGAGAATTCTGGCAGTGCGGGGGAGTACCTGCAAGCAGTGCAGCAGATGCACATTATTTCGCGGCAAATTGTGGCGATGTTTGATAATTTTGATGTCTTACTTTTGCCCATTTTCCTACATCAACCCCCCAGAATTGGTGAGTGGGAAAATTTACCACCAGAAGAAGCGGTTAATAATATGATTCGTTGGATTGCCCCTTCCCCCATTGCTAATGCGAGTGGCCTACCCGCGATTGCTTTACCAACGGGAGTGGATAGTCAAGGTTTACCCGTGGGAATCCAGTTAGTGGGTAAACCTGCTGATGAAATCACTTTATTGGGATTAGCAACGCAGCTGGAAACTCAGATTTTTTCGCCTCTATTTTGACAGTAAATATTCTTGCCATTGTTCAAAGATTTTCTGGCTCATGTTACCTGTTTGTGTCGCTAAAATTCCTAGCTTTTCCACAAGTGTTAGAATGATGGGCAATCCTAGTTGTAACTTTTCTATAGTTTTTCTTTGAGCAAAAACTTCTCTGGGAGTTCCTTCAATAATTAATTGTCCGTCATCAATGACAAAAATCCAATCAGCCCAGTGATAGACAAAATCTAAATCATGACTTGCTAGGATAATTGTTGTGCCGAGTTGATGAATTTGTTCGAGATATTCTCGTAATTTTTGACTATGACGTGCATCTAGATAAGCCGTGGGTTCATCTAATAAAAGCAAGGTGGGATTCATCACCATTACATCAGCAATTGAAACTTGTTTTTTTTGTCCCAAACTAAGATGATGCACTGGTTCATAAGCTAGGGGAGTTAAAGCAAATTTATCTAGGGTTGCCCACACACGGTCGATAATTTCCGAGGTAGGTAAGTCTAGATTATTTAAACCATAGGAAATATCTTCTTCCACAGTGGCTGCGACTAACTGATGCTCAGGATTTTGAAAAACTAAGCCAATTTGCTGATGTAAATTTCCCAAAAAAGAGCGGTTATATTGAAAGGGTTTTCCTTGCCAATAAATTATACCTTGCTGGGGTTGATATAAACCACTAGCTAAAAGAAATAAGGTAGTTTTTCCACAACCGTTCTGTCCGATTAAAGCATACTTTTTTCCCACGGAAATTGTAAGATCAAAATTTTTAATAGCTCGACTGGAAAGACAAGGATAACTATAGGAAACATTTTGAAATTCCAATAAATTTTGAGTCATTTTAGTTGATAACTAAGTTAAGAATAATCAATAAACTGCAACCGAATAAAGCTTCAAATATGTATCTTCTTTGAGATTGATAAGAACGGGAACTAGACATTTTTAAACTTCCTTGAAATCCTCGCGCTTCTAAACTGATAGAAATCTGACGATAATTATTAAGAGTTCGCTGGAATAACTGCCCTCCCAAAATACCAATACTTTTCATTCCTCTTGACCAACTTTGATAACCACAACGGGAATTTTGTGCTGTCCAAATTTCTTGAGCAACTTCTAGTAAGCTAAAAATAAAACGGTACATCAATAATAATAAATCTGTCAATAAAATCGGACATCGCCATTGTCTGAAAACTTGTAAGATTTCAATAAAGGGAGTGGTTAAAATTAGAAAATATAGACAATTTGTCATCGCCCAAATTCTGGGGAATAAAAACCCAACTTGCTCCATACCTGTTTGGCTAATATAGAGATACAAATAACCTAAAGAAAATCCCAGACCTTGCCAAATATCCTGCTGAATTATTGATTTTTTATCCCACGGTACACCATTAATAATAAAAGCAGGTAAACTAATTAAAGAAAACCCCAAAGGTAAAGATAACAAGCGCAGATAAGTCCTTTGGGGAATCCCCGCATAGATAGTAATTGCTATAGTCAACCAAAAACCGACGAGTAACTGCACAGGCCAAGAGGAAATTAGCGAGAGAATTAATAGAACTATCGTCAACAATAGCTTAGGATTTGGAGGCAACCAACGCAGACGATTTTTGTAAGCAAGACTATCAATTAGATGGCTCATTTCTACTAATTGCTATTCTCCTCTGTGGAGGCAGATTGTTCTTTTTCAGTCCTTCCTTTATATAGTCCGATAACAAAACCAATCACCCCCGCCCCCAAGGCGGCTTGGGATGCAAAAAGTAAACTTTCTACCTCACCACTAGGCGGTTCAAAGAAAGGTCGAAACCATGATTTATACTCAGGATTAAGTTTAGTGATTGCGGTTTCTGCTTGGTCATCAGCCCCGCTAAATTCGCCCTGCACAAAAACTAAGGGCAAAACTGCTAGAAGAATTACGGCCATAGCCAAAAGCCAATTATTTCTTAGAGAATATCGGTTCATAATTCAGCCTTACCCTTGTAATAATTTGATAGTCTCTAACTCTTTTTTTCCGTAAGACTCTAGCCAATTCCAGACCAATAATGTCAGTAATCCTTCGCTAATGGCTAGAGGAATTTGAGTCAGAGCAAAAATTCCCGCAAACTTGATAAAAGATGCCATAAACCCACCGTCAAGCGCAGGAAAGGCTAAGGCTAATTGGATAGAAGTGGTTATATAGGTGAACAAGTTTGCTAGGGCAGCGGCACAAAAAATAGCCACTCTTTGTTGTCCTGTTTTTAGAAGCAAATGATAGATACAATAGGCAACTAATGGTCCAATTATAGCCATAGAAAACATATTTGCCCCCAGAGTAGTCAACCCGCCATGAGCTAATAACAAAGCCTGAAATAATAACACTAAAGTTCCCAAAACAGTCATCGTCAAGGGACCGAACAAAATTGCTCCTAAACCTGTCCCCGTCGGATGAGAACAACTACCTGTAACCGAGGGAATTTTTAAGGCTGAGAGAACAAAAGTATAAGCACCAGCTAGGGCAAGCAATAGCTTAAGTTCGGGATGTTCTTGAGTGATACGAGTTAAAGAACGTAAGCCAAAAATGAAAAAAGGAAGCGATATTATCCACCAAAAAGCTGCCCACTGTACAGGCAAAAACCCTTCGGCAATGTGCATAGCTGCCGCTGGATTGGCTGAATTAATTAATAGATGAACAGTCAGCACCGCTATCAGAATTAAGCGGCAATATTTCTGGATATTCATTCCGTACCTCGCGGATTTGACTAGATTTGGTCGCACATTCCTCAGGCATTCTGACTAATAAGGATAATCCTTAATCACAGCTGCGGGACAGTGGCAGATTTGCACTGCGCTTTCCCTGATTACTCTAATCATTTTAGTTGGTTAGAGTTGAATGTTTCCTCAACATATCATGCTTAGGATCAAGGGAGAGAATTTATACAGGAAATCTTAACTTTTGCACTGTTAAGCATTATGAAGTTTTGTTGTTACTAATTAACTAGCGATACTTTCGGTAAATTGGGGAATGGAAGCGATAAGTTTACGGGTGTAATCACTTTGGGGAGAGTTAATAATTTGGTTAGCTGTACCCATTTCCTCAATTTTACCTTTATTCATCACCATAATGCGATCACTCATAAATCTGACAACACTTAAATCGTGGGAAATAAAGATATAAGTGAGATTAAATTCCTGCTGTAATTCTTTGAGTAAATTTAAGACTCCCGCTTGCACGGAAACATCCAAAGCAGAGACAGATTCATCACAGATAATAAACTGAGGATTTAAGGCTAAAGCGCGAGCAATACACACCCTTTGTCGTTGTCCTCCTGATAGTTGATGGGGATAGCGATCAAACCAATTAGGATCAAGTTTAACTCGTTCTAATAAATATTCTACTCGTTGCCGTCGCTTCTGGGAATTGCCGCCGGTATGATGAATAACCATCGGTTCTAAAATTGCTTTACCAATGGATAAACGGGGATTCAGGGAGTTGTAGGGATTCTGAAAAACTATCTGTAATTCCCGTCTCAGTAGTCTTAATTTTGGATCGCTGGGGTTTAATTTAGCAAGATTTTCCCCTCGGAAATATATATCTCCAGAAGTGGCAGGAATTAAGCGCAGAATTGTCCTTGCTAAAGTGGATTTTCCGCAGCCCGATTCACCGACTAAACCGAGGGTTTCCCCCTGTTTAACGGCAAAACTGACCTGATCTACGGCATTAAAAAAAGTCTTTAATTGCCCGAAAACTCCCTTAACCGGAAATCTAACCGATAAATTTTCTACCGATAAAATATTCTCGTGATCTTGTAAACCTTCAATTCTGCTTTCTTCCTCCTGGAGAGTAATAAATTTAACTGCTGGTGGAGTAATTTCCTGTAATTCAATAATCTTACCTTGGCAGTCTTTTTCGACTCGTAAAAAATCGCTGACAGTGGGCAATTTTTCTGGACGAGAGTTTAAGCGAGGACGACAGGCAAGTAAACCTTTTGTGTAGGGATGTTGGGGATAATTTAATACTTCTTCTTTAGTTCCCTGTTCGACAATTTCTCCTTGATACATCACGACAATTTGATCGGCAATTTCGTTAATAACTCCTAGATCATGGGAGATAAAAACCATTGACATTTCTCGATCGCTTTTACACAAATCTCGTAATAATCTTAATATTTCTGCTTGGACAGTCACATCTAAAGCGGTGGTTGGTTCATCGGCAATTAATAGAGTAGGATTACAAGAAATCGCCATGGCAATCATTACCCTTTGTAATTGTCCCCCCGATAATTCGTGAGGATAACGCTTGAGAATTGCTTCTTTTTGTTCCTGAATATAAGTTCTAATTTTTTCTCTGACATGACCCTTATTTTCTAAGGGAAAAGTTTCTATATACTTCTCCTCTAACTGTTCATCACTGGGTAATAAGCGCACTTCTTGCAGTAGAGAGATGGCTTGATTTTTTGCCTGTTCAGTGGTGACTTTTTGATGAAGAAGAATCGCTTCGGTAATTTGAAACTCGATGTTATAAACTGGATTAAGAGAACTCATTGGTTCTTGGAAAATCATCGCCATTTCTCCCCCGCGATAATAACGCAATTCTTCCGGGGGAATAGATAATAAATCTACTGCTTGCATTGACTGACCTTTTGCCGGACGAAAGCAAATTTCTCCCCCGGTAATTTTCCCCGGAGAGGGAACCAATCCCATGAGTGCGAGGGAGGTGACGGATTTTCCTGAACCCGACTCCCCCACACAACCGAGAACTTGACCTTTCTGCAAGCTAAAACTAATGTTATTAACGGCGACTGTTGTTCTTTTCTGATTAGAAAATTCAACGGTGAGATGGCGAACGTCGAGAACTTTGTTATCCATAGCTCTTTAACTGGTGAAACCTAGCATCATCTTAACCTAAGTTGTCAATTTTAACTATATAGCAGTTATCTTATTGGTGAGATGGGAAGTTTTCCTTACCCAATCAGGTTACACTTCATCTTGATGAGAAACGCTATATTCATCTTCACTCATCAACAAATAACACTAAATCCTGTTATTAAAGAATGATTATTTATTCACCCTATTGCCTATTGCCTTTTGCATGAGTGCCTCTCCTCATAAGTAGCCTATACTCAACGTATTTAGTATAACAGGTGAGCTTTTTTTAGCTACAAGAAGACCCAGAGAATAGGGAGGCTAAAGTGTTGAAAGTATCATCAATATTTAAAACTAAACCTTTTGCTGTCCGGTTATCCCATAAGAGTTAAGGATAAACACAAAGGCACAAAGAACACAAACAGAAAGACAGATTCGATTTACTGATAAATATAGCTTTTTCTGTTTAAAAACCGTCCAAAAAAGGAATAGAGCCTGAAACTCTATTCCTGAATCAAAAATTGCAGTTAATTTTTAACCCTATACTACCGCAGAAGTCAAAGCTTCTTTGAGGATAGCGGCTTTATCGGTTTGTTCCCAGGGTAAATCGAGATCATTGCGACCAAAATGACCATAAGCGGCCACATCTTGGTAAAAACGCTCGCCTCTTTCACTGGGTAAACCGCGCAGGTTAAAGGTTTGGATAATACCGGCCGGACGGAGTTCAAAGTATTTATTGATTAAGTCCAGAATCACATCATCAGCGACTTTGCCAGTGCCAAAGGTTTCCACGAAGAGACTCACCGGACGAGCTACCCCAATCGCATAACCCACTTGAATCTCGCACTTATCGGCCAAACCAGCAGCGACGATATTTTTGGCCACATAACGACAAGCATAGGCCGCGGAGCGATCGACTTTGGTAGGATCCTTACCGGAGAAAGCGCCGCCACCGTGACGAGAATAGCCACCGTAGGTATCGACGATAATTTTCCGTCCCGTTAATCCCGCGTCGCCTTGGGGTCCACCAATGACGAATTTTCCGGTGGGATTAACCAGATAACGGGTATTGGCATCGGGTTTAATCTCTAAATCGCTGAAGACCGGCTGTACTACCGCTTCCCAGAGATCACTTTTAATCTTTTGTTGGACGAGATCATTATCGGTGATATCGCCGATAGTAGCATCGTGTTGGGTAGAAACAAGGATAGTATCGATACCCACGGGACGACCATCTTCATAAATGACCGATACTTGCGTTTTACCGTCGGGACGCAGATAGGACAGTTCACCCGTTTTTCTGACTGCCGCTAAACGGCGAGCGATGCGGTGGGCTAAACTAATCGGTAAGGGCATAAATTCGGGGGTTTCATTGCAAGCGAAACCGAAGACAATACCCTGGTCTCCCGCACCAATTTTATCGAGTTCATCATTGCTGAGAAGTTCGCGATTTTCCTGAGCAGCCGTGACACCCTGGGAAATATCGGGAGATTGTTCGTCTAAAGCGACTAAAACGGTGCAACTATTCGAGGAAAAGCCGTTATCTGCGTTTATATAGCCGATTTCAGCGATTTTCTTGCGAACTAAATCGACGAAATGAACCTGTGCTTTCGAGGTGATTTCACCAGTAATCAAGACTAACCCTGTATTGACAACCACTTCAGCCGCTACACGACTGTGGTCATCTTGGGATAACAGAGCATCGAGAATAGTATCAGAAATCTGGTCACAAATTTTATCGGGATGTCCCTCTGTAACCGATTCGGAGGTGAACAAATAACGTTTAGACAAGTGATGTCCCTCACATGGTAGTACATTTGAACGCACAAAGATTCCAAGAAATCTTTGATCATATAGTGTAACAGGGAATTTGTAGAGATCAAGTATTTTCAATAAGAAACCGCCCGAACATTGTCCGGACGGAGTGTGGTGTGAGGAGTGAACGGAAACTTTCGTCTCCGCTAATTCCATTGTAGATGACAACTTAGAATCTTGAACGATTTGAAACAAACTAGCCCAAAAAATTTTTATCTCTTGAAGGGGTTGACTAATGCCCGATCCCCGTCTCGATGATGTAGCCTGATTAATAGAGGTCGCAGAGCTATACGGAAAGATTATGACAGTCACAGCCGATTATTTAGAACAACTCAATCCTTCCCAGCGCCTTGCTGTGGAGCATTTTTGCGGCCCCCTGTTGGTGGTTGCTGGAGCAGGATCGGGAAAAACTAGCGCTTTAACCTATCGTATCGCCCATTTGATCCGTCATCACGGGGTCGAGCCGGAAAATATTCTCGCAGTCACTTTTACCAATAAGGCGGCCCGGGAAATGAAAACTAGAATTGAAAAAACTTTTGCTCAACAGAAAGCACAGGAAAAATACGGTCAAAGATTAGAACTTTTAGAAGAATACGAACAGAAAAAACTCTTTTCTCAAGTTTATCGGAATTATACTAAAAAACTCTGGATCGGGACTTTTCACAGTCTTTGTGGTCGGATTTTGCGCTATGACATTAATAAATATCAGGATGAATATGGTCATATTTGGCAGAGAAATTTTTCGATTATGGACGAGTCTGATGCCCAGAGTTTAGTAAAAAATATCGTCACTAAACAAATGAATTTAGACGATAAAAAATTTGATGCTCGCAATCTACGTTATGCGATTAGTAATGCCAAAAACTTAGGGTTAACTCCCAGGGATTACGCCAGAGAAAACCCTAATTTTCGGGGAAAGGTCATTTCTGAGGTTTATCAGGCTTATCAGATGCAATTGGCACAAAATAATGCCCTAGATTTTGATGATTTGATACTGGTTCCAGTCCGTCTTTTTCAGCAAAATGAATCTATTCTCGGTTATTGGCATACGCAATTTAAGCATATTTTAGTCGATGAATACCAAGACACTAACCGGATTCAGTACGAGTTAATTCGGCTTTTATCGACTAATGGTGAAACGAAAAAAAGTGAGTGGAATTGGACGGATCGATCGATTTTTGTGGTGGGTGATGCCGACCAATCTATCTATAGTTTTCGGATGGCGGATTTTACTATTCTGCTCAATTTTCAAGCGGACTTTGGCGATGGTTTACCCGATGATGATACTCGCACGATGGTGAAACTACAGGAAAACTATCGTTCACGGGAAAATATTCTGCAAGCGGCAAATAAATTAATTGAAAATAATAGTCAAAGAATTGATAAAGTCCTTGTTTCCACCAGAGAAGGAGGCGAGAGTATTTATGTTTTTAAAGCCAGAGATGAACAGGAAGAAGCATCTTTTGTTCTCGATAAAATTCGAGAATTTACCCAAGAAAACCCCGAATTAAATTGGGGTAGTTTTGCCATTCTCTACCGAATTAATGCCCAATCTCGCCCCTTTGAAGATGGGTTAATTCGCAATAATATCCCCTATAATATTGTCGGGGGATTTAAATTTTATGATCGACAGGAGATTAAAGATGCGATCGCTTATTTACGAGTGATTGCCAATCCTGCCGATACCGTTAGTTTACTGAGAATTATTAACACTCCCCGGCGCGGTATCGGTAAAACCACAATCGATAATTTGCTCAAAGCTGCCCAAGAATTAGGAGTACCCTTATGGGAAATTATTAGCGATGAAACTTCCGTTAATACTCTCGCCGGTCGTGCGACTAAAAGCATCAATAAGTTAGCTAAAATTATCCAAAACCTGCAAGAAAAAATCACCGATTTATCCGCTAGTGAAATCTTAGACCAAATCATGGAAGATTCGGGATATATCGATGAATTAAAACAGCAGGGAACCGAGGAAGCTGATACCCGCATCGAGAATATTCAAGAATTGTATAGCGCCGTCGTACAATTCCAAGAAGAAAACGAAGAAACCAATCTACAGGAATTTCTCGCTAGTGCTAGTTTAGCCTCGGATTTAGATAATCTTCAGGAAGGTCAAGAAAAAGTCTCCTTAATGACCCTTCATTCCGCCAAAGGTTTAGAGTTTCCTATCGTCTTTTTAGTCGGTTTAGAACAGGGCATTTTTCCCCATAATCGTAGTTTAAACGATCCCATTGCCCTTGAGGAAGAACGCCGTTTGTGTTATGTGGGAGTGACTCGGGCCAAGGAACAATTATTTTTAACCTACGCAAAAGAAAGATATGTCTGGGGGAATAAAGAGATGAAGGTAGCTTCCCAATTTTTGCAGGAATTGCCCCCAGAATTGCTCACAAGCAACCTGAAACCGAAAAAGACCCCAAAAGTGGTTCCCATTCAAACAACCGCCTCTAATCAAAGAAAATGGGGCGTAGGCGATCGAGTGTTACACTCTACTTTTGGAGAAGGAGAAGTGACCCATATCCTCGGTGAGGGTAAAAAAATGAATCTAGCGGTCAAATTTTCGGGTTTAGGTCAGAAAATCATCGATCCTCGCACCGCACCCATGCAACTTATCCACGAATAGGTAATCATCTGTAGGGTGGGTTAGGCAAAAATAAGTTATACTCTGACTGAAAATTGAGTATTCGCCGTAACCCACCAGATCAGCACATAGGTAATCATCTGTAGGGTGGGTTAGGCGAAAATAAGTTATACTCTGACTAGAAATTGAGTATTCGCCGTAACCCACCGGCTTTTTTCTCCCTATCTCCCCACTGATAACTGATTACTGTTCACTGATAACTGACACCCCCTGATTCCTCAACTCCGATCGCTACCTGCTGTTAGAATAGAGAATTGCGGTCAGACTGACGATAAAATTGAGAAGCTAAATCCTTGATTCTTAATAGTTGTTGAGAAACTTTCCGCCTACTATCGCAATTATCCGATAATATGGGCAACAGCGAGTTAGTCTATTCAGTCTGTTAAAATTGACCCCCGTTGGTCGTATTCGCGCACTGTCTAACCTTAATGATGAGGATCAGTTAATATGGAATCAATGCAACCGACCGAGACCCAAAATCCGATTAGAACGGATTTACCCGGGTCTCTGAGCAAACCCAGCAGCAGCAGCACCGAACAGATTTGGTCTGAATATGTAGAACCAGTTTGGGATTCGGTGATGTCCTATCTGGCTAACGTCCCCGATTATATCGGTAGTTTCTTCTCTGGATACAAAAAACCTTTAATCGTTCTGGGGGCAATTTTAGCCAGTTTTGTCACCGTGAAAGTTACCCTAGCGGTTTTAGATGCGATCGATGATATTCCCCTCCTTGCTCCTATCCTACAATTAGTTGGGATCGTTTACACTGGTTGGTTTGTCTGGCGCTATCTGCTCAAAGATGAAAATCGTCGCGAGTTATTAGCCGAAATTGATGCACTAAAAGCGCAAGTTTTTGGCAGTCACAATAACCCTTTATAAGTGGGTGGGTGGAATTAAATATAAGATGAACGTAGGTTGGGTTGAAGCATGAAACCCAACGCCTAACCCATCCTACAAATAATTGTGCCTCCCTACTTAGGGTTTGCTGAAAAACTTTTTCAGCAGACCCTATATATGAACGGGAAAACAGAAATGACAGGGAAAAACGGATGGCTCTCTTATTCTTTGTGTGATAAGTTTAACTTATATAGGAGCGTTCAATCTTTGTGTCCTTTGCGTCTTTGTGGTTCGTTCCACTCGCTCGCCAGCAGGACTGTATCTTAGAATATATTTTACCCACCAAACCCAAGAGAGCCAACGGATGCCAACAGAGAATTTATCAATCGATTAAGTTGAGTATGAGGGCTTTTCTCTCTATTCTAACTCTCCTCCTCTGACAGAAGAGGAATATCTAAGAGCTAATTTCACGACCGAGGTGGGCAAGCTTCTCTAGAACAGATTGAAGCAAAGATCGCCGCTGCTCGACGACAATATCTAAGTTAGCCAACATATACTTTACGTCTTTGTAGGCATTGTCCAGCAAGGTAAGTAATAATTCGCAATCGCCTGCGATGTCTTTTTCTGATGGGGTGCGGGTCCGTTGGGGTAATAAGTCCGCTGGTGGAGAAGGAAGGGAGGGCGATCGCTCGGACTCTAGCTGTTGAATGGTTTGTTGTAAATTTTCAATCACCCCATACATTTCCATCGGGTCAAAAACCCTTAACAGACTGGTTTGTGTAACAATACCCAACCCCCGACCCCAGTTCCAAGAAACCACCAAACGCCCCACCCGCCGTTTTTGCATTTCCTGATGGGCTGTCCACAGGGAATCCTCGGGGCTGAGGAGAAATAACGGCGTACTCATCACCGTCTGGGCCCTAGTTTTGTGCAGATCGATTTGAACGGCTTGAAACTGGACAAGATCTCGCTCTGTCACAATACCAACCGGGCAGTCATTGTCTTCTGAATCTCGTTGGGTGATCACCACACAACTGACACGATGTTCAGCCATTAACTGGGCCAATTGCAAGACTGTGGCGGTGAGTGGGGCCTGTACCACTTGACTGGTCATCACATCGGATACGCGACGAAACCGCAATAGATTGGCCGGACGCAATATCTGGCGAATACTTTCATGGGAGATCACCCCGATTAACTGTCCTTGGTCATCGACAATCGGCAAATGGCGAATTCGGTAGCGACGAAACAAAAACAGGGCGGCAAAAATGTCTTGAGCAGATTGCTGGGGCAACGTGATCAGGGGATGTACCATCACATCGGCAACGGTTGTCTCGGACAGGTTAATCCCTTGAGCGGTGAGTCGCACCACATCGCGTTCTGTCAAAATTCCTAATAACTCTTGCCCCTGCACCACCAGCAGACAGCTAACACGCACCTCTCCGGCCGGAGCAGCTAGAGGGGATAGGTCATCGGTGAGTAAACACAGACGGCTATGGGCCTGACCGATTAGGGCGATCGCATCCGCCAGAGAAGTGGTTGGCGGCACCGTCAAGGGTTGGCGATTGATCGCCTTTTCCAGATCGGGGGCCCAACTCAGAGGTGTATCGAGGGACATCAGCACCATCCTGCGATCGCAAAAGCCAAGATAGGCAGAACAGCCACTGGGCAAAGAACCCAGACTCTCAGAGTTGCCAAAACCCGTTCTAAAACTATCTCAAAATGTAGCGTCATGTAACTTTTTCTAGAAAGATGTAACGTTTTATTACAATTTTTATTAAACTCGCAAAGATTTGGAACCGACTTCGGTGTATCATAGAGGGATGTAACAGGTTAAAGCCTGAAACTTTTTATTTAGGGGTTATTGAGCCTCTAATGGTTTTAGGAGCGGCATCACCAGACGCTGGGGTGAGTACTTCCGAGTTATGCTCGGTCTGAGGGGTTACTCCGGAAATTCTGGACACCTTTCCATATAGTCGATCAAGCACTCGCTTTACGGAAATACGCTGCCACGGTTGACCACGTTTGGTGGTGTAGCCCTGTTCATTAAGCCAATCGGCGATCTTCTGCAAGGATTTCCCTGATTTGTGATGACGGCGAATCAGTTCAATGACCCGGCACTCTTCCGGATCATCCACTAATTCACCATCGATCGATCGTTGTCCAAAGGCAGGGGAGCCGTAGCCCGCATAACCACCGTTGCTTGCTTTTGCTTGTCTACCTTGTTCTAGCCGCTCCCAGGCAGATAAATCGTTTGAAGGGGTCGCTGTCATAGGGGATGTCAATGCAATAACTTGCAAAACCATATTACCGTAACTTAACGTCGCAAATTTGTTTTGATTGGGAGCAGCCGATGACGACTTACAAAGTAAAACCCCCGCATGAGCAGGGACTAGATGTCACCATCGATGTCTGGGACGACCAAACTATATACGATACCCCAAGGAGGCGGACATTGACTTATGCCATTTTGCTTTACTCATAGCCCTGGACTCCCAAACCCTTTCGCTTTCTGGGAGAAAGTTAAAGGGGCTAAGGCCAAGCATTTTTAGATGAGGAGCGGGTCAAGGCTGAATTTATATTGTAAAACGCACCGAGAAGAGAATTTGTCCTAAGTTACACAGCATCAATCTGGAGATATAAACATGGGTACGGCTACATTTATTCAAGATGAAACTGAATTTGATTCCCTCTTAAAGAGTGAATCCCTGTTGGTGGTAGATTGCACGGCAACCTGGTGTGGCCCTTGCAAACTGGTGGCTCCGTTGATCGATCGATTGGCTGATGACTATCGCGATCGCGCCAAAGTCTTCAAACTTGACCTAGACAGTAACAAACCCGTGGCCAAACGCTTTGGGATTAGAAGTATTCCGGCGGTCATGGTATTTAAACAGGGGAAATTGATAGAAACATTAGTTGGGGTTAAACCCTATGAAGAATTTACGGCTGCGGTAGAACGACAATTATAGTCTTCCACCGTGAACGAACACTCTGGGCAAACGTCCGACGTTGACCCTTTCCTTCTCACATCACTATTCAATTTTGAGGTATGGCGATGAACAAGCTTATAGAAATTCGGTGTCCCAACTGTGGCAGCGTAGCTCAAAGACTCTTGAGCGATCGCCTACCCGCAGGATATAAGTGTCCGGCCCGGCAAGTTGCTCAGACGGAATGCCCAGTGTGTGATTATTTCATCGCCATGTGTTGGCAAAACGGCGCTGTGCTGGAGGCCTATGCTCCCGGCACTCAGGGGAACACAGCTGCAGCTATCCCGTCCCAGCCCCAATCAGCGATCGCCCATTGGTCTTTGTCATCTGTGTTCAAAGTGGCACTCAGCCCACAAGAGTCTAGGAAATTGCTATCGGGGCAACCCTAGTCAACTTTTGCGTTTATACCAGTTCTTTCATTTTAAAAAACCATAACCCTATGCTACAAGCTCAAGAAATTATGACCCAAAACGTTGTCACCATTCGTGGTTCGGCAACGGTTGCCGATGCCGTGAAATTGATGAAAGAAAAAAAACTGCGGGGTTTGATTGTCGAACCGCGCCATGAACAGGATCCTTATGGAATTGTCACCGAAACCGACATCGTTTACAAAGTGGCGGCCTTTGGCCACGATCCTAAAACTATGCGGGTTTACGAAATTATGGTTAAGCCCTGTGTGGTCGTCAATCCCGAACTGGGGGTGGAATATGTGGCTCGGTTATTTGCTCAAACCCGCATTCGCCGCGCCCCCGTGATTCAGGGCAAAACTTTGCTGGGCATTATTTCTGTCAGTGATATTCTCTTCAAGAGCGATTTTGTCGAAAAGCCAAAGCGGTTGTTCATTGAAGATGAAATTGAAGCGGCCCGGGAAGACGCGCGGACAATTTGTGCGGCCAAGGGTGAAACCTCTCCCGATTGCGCTGCGGCCTGGGATGTGGTTGAGGAACTCCAAGCCGAAGCCTCCCATCAACGGGCTAAAAAACAGGGGACTAACTCACTTCAGTCCTACTGCGAGGCTAATCCCGATGCCTTAGAGTGCCGCATTTATGAGGATTAAATCCTGGCGGGTTTTGGCAGAATCGATCGCCTTGAGGGTGACTTCTGCCCTTAATGCGCTTAGGTTAACTTCAAAGCCGCCTGTCAATTACTGAAAAATCAAGGGCAATGTTTTCTTCATTGCTGTGTATGCTGCCTAGTCATGGTTTCGATCTCCGCCGTGAATAGCTTTTGCTTGTCAAGGTAAGGATTTGCTTTGATCGCCCTGACATTTGGCAGCTTCCAAGCGTATCGGTGGGGCTGCCAATCTCCCACTATACGCTCTAATTTTAGAATCGAAAAGATTAAAAGAAAATGACTTAAATAATATTCGATTATTTATCGAGCCTTTCGGTTACTTGAATCGCTTAAAAGCTTGGCTCTGTGTTTTCTTTACTCCTCGATTAATTAACTATTTTTCTTTTCTATATAGGGTCTGCTGAAAAAGTTTTTCGGTGGTGGCAGGGTGTGGGGTGTGGGGTGTGGGGTGTGGGGTTTTACCGGTTTTGAGGTGGCCAATTACCTAATTTTCAGGGAAAAAGTCCCTGAATTTTCCCCCTGATCACTCCCATGCCGGGTACTTTTTGATTGACAAAAAGTCTAAAAGTCTTACCCAACAAGGTTTTTAGATTTATTCAGCCAACCCTATATACTCAACTTAATCGATTGATAAATTCTCTGTTGGCATCCGTTTTTCCCTGTCATTTCTGTTTTCCCGTTCCCTAGAGTGACGGAAAAGGGATATTCTGACTGCTGCCTTCCCAAAACGAAAACTTTGTACCTCACCACTAAGATAACTGCTATAGCTTAACACCATAGTTCGGAAACCCGTACCGATCGAGCAGTTGTCAGGGGGCCTTGTATTTCGGTAAATTAGCACTCGGAAGGTAAGAGTGCTAATCTGGAAAAGACACTTACCCAAATACAAGAGAAACGGAGGATATTCCATGGCTGCAGTCAGCATCAACGTAACTACTGTTAAACCCCTAGGCGATCGAGTTTTCGTCAAAGTTAGTCCCAGCGAAGAAAAAACCGCCGGTGGTATTTTCCTTCCCGATGCCGCTAAAGAAAAACCCCAAATCGGGGAAGTCGTGGCCGTCGGCCCCGGCAAACGCAACGATGACGGTAGCCGTACCCCCGTAGAAGTGGGTGTGGGTGACAAAGTTCTCTACTCCAAATATGCCGGAACCGATATCAAACTTGGTGGCGAAGAATTCGTTCTCCTCTCCGAAAAAGACATTCTCGCCGCCGTTTCCTAATCATCTACCCTTGAAAACCCCTATTTTGCCCGAATAACGATACATTATGGCTAAATCTATTATCTACAACGAAGATGCCCGTCGCGCCTTAGAAAAAGGCATGGATCTGCTGGCCGAAGCGGTAGCCGTCACCCTTGGCCCCAAAGGTCGTAACGTCGTCCTCGAAAAGAAATTTGGCGCACCCCAAATCGTCAATGATGGCATCACCATCGCTAAAGAAATCGAACTGGAAGACCATATCGAGAACACCGGTGTGGCTTTAATTCGCCAAGCAGCCTCAAAAACCAACGATGTAGCGGGTGATGGTACTACTACCGCCACCGTTCTCGCTCACGCTATTGTTAAAGAAGGTTTACGCAACGTCGCCGCCGGTGCTAACCCGATTTCTCTGAAAAAAGGTATCGATAAAGCTGCCGATTTCCTCGTCGGTCAAATCGCCAAACACGCGAAACCCGTAGAAGACTCCAAAGCGATCGCACAAGTGGGCGCAATCTCTGCCGGTAACGATGATGAAGTCGGTCAAATGATCGCCTCGGCCATGGATAAAGTCGGCAAAGAAGGCGTAATTTCCCTGGAAGAAGGGAAATCGATGACCACCGAACTGGAAATCACCGAAGGGATGCGTTTTGACAAAGGTTATATCTCTCCCTACTTTGTCACCGACACCGAACGCATGGAATGCGTCTTTGAGGATCCCGCTATTCTGATTACCGACAAAAAAATCGGTTTAGTACAGGATTTGGTTCCCATTCTCGAACAAGTTGCCCGTCAAGGCAAACCCCTAGTAATTATCGCCGAAGACATCGAAAAAGAAGCTTTGGCAACCCTAGTGGTTAACCGTCTGCGCGGTGTTCTTAACGTTACTGCGGTGAAAGCCCCTGGATTTGGCGATCGCAGAAAAGCGATGTTAGAAGATATCGCCGTCTTAACCGGTGGTCAAGTAATCAGCGAAGATGCGGGGTTAAAACTGGAAACCACCAAAATTGACAGCTTAGGTACGGCCCGTCGTATCACCATGACCAAAGATACCACCACCATCGTCGCCGAAGGAAACGATGTGGCAGTGAAAACCCGTTGTGAGCAAATTCGCCGTCAAATCGACGACACCGATTCTTCCTACGATAAAGAAAAACTGCAAGAACGTCTGGCTAAATTAGCCGGGGGTGTGGCAGTGATTAAAGTTGGTGCCGCTACCGAAACGGAAATGAAAGACCGCAAATTGCGCTTAGAAGACGCGATTAACGCCACTAAAGCAGCCGTAGAAGAAGGTATCGTCCCCGGTGGTGGTACTACTTTAGCTCACCTCGCTCCCCAATTGGAAACTTGGGCCAAAGAAACCCTCCAGCATGAAGAATTAACCGGCGCTTTAATCGTTTCTCGTGCGATTTCTGCCCCCTTAAAACGGATCGCTGAAAATGCCGGCCAAAACGGTGCAGTTATTGCCGAACGGGTGAAAGAGAAGCCCTTTAATGTTGGTTATAATGCCGCTACCGGTGAGTTCTCCGATATGTTTGAGGCGGGTATCGTTGACCCCGCTAAAGTGACTCGTTCTGCCCTACAAAATGCCGCTTCGATCGCCGGTATGGTTTTAACTACCGAGTGTATTGTCGTGGATAAACCGGAAAAAGAAAAATCCGCTGCCCCCGCCGGCGGTGGTGACTTCGACTATTAATAAATAGTCTATTTTTTCTCGACTCGATCGCAATTAAGCGATCGAGTTTTTTTTGTTGAAAAAACATCACTCCGGGTTAAGAGTTAATCGGCTAGGATAATATCAAGGTTTTACCCGAACTCATATCGCTATAGATTTTACCGACTCGTTTGATCGATTCTACGGTTCTCATTCACTTGAATTTGTTGGCTCTTCGTTACTTGGTATGGTTCGATAGGGGAGCATAAATCGACTAAATCCTTATCTGGCAAGAGACTTAATTGATTAGTTCGCTCTAGATCAAAAACAATTGACAAAAATCCTCTGGCAGTAATTCCAGTCCTTCGATTCCGAATTTTAACTCTAGTCCTAATTCGATACTGTTAAAAATTTCTCTCCGAATTCCTAAGTCTGTTGCTTCTTTGAGGATTTCGTAATACGACGAGGATTCTCTTAAGATTGCCATATCCCACCTTATGATCTCTGTACCGTTGCGCTGTCCAGTACATAAGATATGAAATTCTTGAATAATGTGGAATGTGGGGACTTCACTTTAGCTCCATCCCCCCCATCATCCCAAGAAGCGATCGAGATAGCCATTTAAAAAATACTAAAATTGATTTCAATGGCTGACCCGATTAAAACTAATGTTCTACAAATCACGATGAGATTTGCCACGAAAGGAGGGTATTTTTGGACAATTTTGTTGTTATAGAGATCGTAAAGATCTCCTAACCACTCCTCCCTCCTGTCTTTTGGCAAAATGAGGGCGACAGGTATGGCTAACCACCGAGTTGTCCAAGACTTCCGATACAAAACCTCCATAATGTGATTGACAACGGCTTCTGACTCAGACGGGTTTCCAATGGAGGAGATTGTGCCTGAACTCTTGAATGCTAGAGATAGTTCTTTCTCCCAATTGGGTAAGGTGATAATACCTCCTTCTCGCACCGCCTCTGTCATCGGGACGCTCATCTCCCCATCGAGATTTGATAAGTCCTTTTTCTTCCAGGCTGTGAAGAGTAGGATAGAGAGAGCCAATACGGAGCTTTCTGTGTCCCCCACTAGCATCTGCGATGGACTCAATAATTTGCAATCCGTATAACTCTTTATTTTGAAGAGACAATAGAACAAGCTCTTCATTAGGAGTAATAGAAACTGGTTTTGGGACTGCTCTTGAGACTGGTTTTGCGGAATTGATGTCATGGGGATTTCCTCCATTATTTGACTTTTGATTGCCCCCTGAGTCAGGGCAATACTGATTAAGTGTGCATTTCATGGTAAAGTTTCTCCTTGCAATCCCTTGAATTAATAAATTATGGTACTTTGACGTTATGGTTCTTCTGGTTTCTGTGTGGAAACGAGGTCTATACTGATAGTTTCTTCCGCCAAATAGCGATTAAAGTTTTGCAGGATAAGCATTTCTCACCTTACATAAGCAAAAATTATCACACAAAGTCGAGAAGAGCCACATTATTCTCGCTCCTAAAATTGAACGCAACAAGATCCCGTTAGAAAAAAGCCCAGAGTAGTGTTAGAACAAGTCGAGGATAAGTTTGACTTTGTTGTTGATCGCAAACCACGAATAAATTTCAGGGACTGGCGGATACAGGTACAGGCAATGGTGTAGGTAGTTAATAATAATTGTCGTACTTCCACTTTGCCTTCAACCTTATCTGTCCAAATTTGCCCGCTTATACTTATAGGGTTGATTTCTGCCACACTAAATACTAAGGTCAAGGTGTTTTGCAATGCCATTAAGGTTGTCAAGGTGTTTTGCAATGCCAATAAGGTTAATTGCTTATTCCGAATCAAGAATTCTCTCGCCTCCTCAATCATGTCTTGCTTTCTGTGACTGATGATGTGATCTAAGAGCCGTTTAAATTGAAATGGGTTTACGAATTTCGCCTCATTCTCAATCAAGAAGCTTACGAATGCCTCATTCTCAATCAAGAAGCTGTAGGTCAAGAAGCTGTAGGTGCTGTCTTCGCGCATCATCAAGAAGTCTTTCGCCTCATTATTCTCAATCAAGAAGCTGTAGCTGTAGGTCAAGAAGCTGTAGGTGCTGTCTTCGAGCATCATCAAGAAGTCTTTCGCCTCATTCTCAATCAAGAAGGTGTCTTGCCCCTCATTCCCAATCAAGAAGTCTTTCGCCTCATTCTCAATCAAGAAGTCTTTCGCTTCATTCTCAATCAAGAAGCTGTCTTGCCCCTCATTCCCATACATGGTAAACCCCATAGAATCAAAAACTGGCGGGGGAAACAAAACATCACCGCTTGACCGAGCATTAATTTCCAGCCTGATATCCTTGAACTGTATATCAGCAAAAGCTACGGACTCTGTAAAAGCAAAAGGGGCTGAAGCCAACATAAATGCTGCCTTCGCGCATTGTTTTAATTGTTCGTTCATTAATAGTTGTCTCCTGGATTTATATAGCCGATCTTATTCTAAGATACCTTAGAAAAATGATATTTGACAAGCGGACGCTACTAATACCATTTTTCTTTATTCTTGCCCAGCGTCCTACTCCCCTCTCCCCTTCTGGGCTATCCCTTATAGGGATATTTCTTAACAATTTTTTCAGTAAGCACTCCAACCCTTATCCTGACTTGATTTTTCTCTGTCAGTAAGGGTGTTAACAAGGAATATTACAAATTGTTAACCGAGTCTTGAAAGCGTTGTGCTGCAAAGGATTGAAATGTTAAGAAAGATGTGACTAAAGGACAGGGGGGTGAGGGAAATTAACCATCTCTGCCATTACTTCAGAAAAATGGTATAAATACCCTTCTCGCAGGGGTATTTTTCTGTAAATTTAGTTGCCGCAGCTTGGGTTGAACAGAGTGAAACCCAACCACCGAGGATCTATGTCGGGTTTCGTTGCCTCAACCCGACCTACAAATTTACTATACAAACGGGGAAGCTTTTAAGGATTCGGGATCGATCGCACCAGCAAAGTCAGAATACTGGTTAATACTGCCACTACCACGGGAATAATCAACGATTTTGCTCCCTTAAGGTCAGAGACATCCTTAATTAAAGCGTCCTGTGTTCCCTCTACTTTTTCCAATCGCCTATCAATACTTTTGAGTTCGGTTTTCACCTCGGCCATATCTACTTTTAGATCGGTGACATCTTTCTTTGACACTCCTGGGCCTAAAGGCGTGAGGATTCTTGAGCTAATCACAGCCCTTTCTGGTTTCCCTTACTTAGGTCTTACACGATTATGTCTGAACCGAACCTACTAGAAT
>VYME01000093.1_pt1 | contig 42656 bp, 45 predicted proteins | sample 5115281 | NCBI WGS metagenome assembly VYME01 (sample SAMN12291780, study PRJNA351875) | freshwater metagenome | isolation source: freshwater lake | place: USA: Michigan, Wintergreen Lake | collected 2013-08-08
GGCCCCCGCCGCCATGCCCTTCTGCACGCCGGGGCGGGCGGCCATCACCGCGGCCCAGCGCTGCAGATTCGGGAATCCGCCCGCGGCGTCGATGAGCGCGCGGCGGCCCACGAAGTTCGGGTAGAGCATCAGGTCGGCGAACGAGGGTTCGTCACCGGCGAGCCAGGCACGCCCGTCGAGGTGGCGATCCACGTCGCCGAAGAAGGTGAGCAGCCTGCCCTTGAAGTAGTCGGTGATCGCCGGGTTCTTCTCGGGCGCGGTGACGTCGAGCCGGAAAATGGTGCCGCTGGTCCCGGAGATGTCGCTCGCCGCCTGCATCGCCCACTGCATGGCATGGGCGCGGACCATGGGGTCCTTCGGCATGAAGCGGCCGGATTTCTCCGCCGCGTAGATCACGATGGCCGCGGACTGCGTGAGAGTAATCGGCTTCCCGCCCGGACCGTCGTCGTCGACGATGGTCGGCATGAGCCCCGCGGGATTCATCTTCAGGAATTCGGGGCGGCGGTTCTCGCCACCCGCGAGGTTCAGCTTGTGAAGGCGATACGCGATGCCGCATTCCTCGAACGCGACCGTCACGCGCTGGCCGTTCGAGGTGGGGGCGAAGTAAAGATCGATCATCGGGGCAATCTCCGGGTGAGGGGTGGCGGGGCGGGACTGACTGTCGGACGGCTTCCGTTCGCGCCCGAAGCGTAGCCGAACGGGAGGCGGACGTCCGGATCGCCATGGCATCGCCGATGCGTGCCCGCCTGGCGGCCGCCGGTATCATGGCGGCACGATGGCGCGAGCCGAACGCCACCGCCGCCGCACTGTCTCGACCCGTACGCCGCTTCCACCACACGCCTCCAGGACCCGCTCCGTGCCTCCCGTCACCCAAGCCCTGCTCGGCCTCAACATCATCGGATACGCCTTCCAGCAGATGATGGGGCCGTGGCTCATGGCGCACTTCGCCCTCTGGCCGTTGGCAGACCCGATGGCACCGGGCTTGCCGAGTCTGGAGCCCTGGCAGCTGGTGAGTTACGGGTTCCTGCACGGGAGCATGCTGCACTTGGGCTTCAACATGCTGGGGCTGTGGATGCTGGGCCGCGACGTCGAGTACACGTTCGGCTCGAAGCGGTACCTTCAGTACTACTTCACGTGCGTGGTGACGGCCGCCATCGCGCAACTACTGGTGGGTCAGCTGCTCGACTGGCCACCGTTCCCGACGGTCGGCGCCTCGGGCGGCGTCTTCGGCCTGCTCCTCGCCTTCGGGATGCTGTTCCCGGAACGTCGCGTGCTGCTGCTCTTCCCGCCCATCCCGATGAAGGCGCGCACCTTCGTCACGCTCTACGGCGTGATCGAACTGGTGCTGGGCATCACGGGCAGCGAATCGGGCGTGGCCCACTTCGCGCACCTGGGCGGCCTCGCGGGCGGATTCTTCCTGATCCAGTACTGGAAAGGCCGCTGGCCGTTCTCCCGGGCGCGATAGCTCGCCTCAAGCCCCGGCGAAGACTGGTCCGCCCGGACGCACGCGGATCCCCTTCGCGAGGCGCTTCCAGGGGAAATCCGACGGATCGGCCAGCATGGGCCCCGGCGCCTTGCAGACGAGAATGGTCTCGGCGATCGGTGCGAAGTCGGCGCGGAAGTGGACCGAACTCTTCACGACCAGGATGCCTTCCTGCGTCGGCTCGATGCCGATGAAGCGGAACTGCTCCTGGTCCGCGAGCTGGGGCTTCTCGCCCGCCACGACCACCCGCACGCCGCCGATCCGCAGACAGGCCGAGGGCCCGAGCTGCATGCGGGCACCGCGAAAGAACGGGCCGGTGCACGTGACGCGGCCATCCGACAGACGCTCGACCGTGAAGCGCGCCTGAAAGGGCGCATCGCCCGGGATGCCTGAGCGCCCGCCGAGCGGGATCTCGATCGAGGCCCCCTCGCCTGCCGCGTGGGCCGCGCGTGCAGCGTCCCGATCGACGATGAGCCCGATCGACGCGCGCTGCGCATTCGCACCGACGAGCGCCCGCAGCATGCCGGTCGTGTCGGAGTTGCCGCCCGCACCGGGGTTGTCCTGCGTGTCGGCGATCACCACCGGGCGACGCGCGCGACCGGCGATCGCCATCGCGCGCCGCACGCCTTCCTCGGGGGTCAGCACTTCCTGCGCGAAATCGTGCTCGCTCTCGGCCACGGCACCCGCCAGCGCCGCGACGGCGGCATCGATGCTCGCGCGCGCGCCGTACGCAAACACGACCGGGCCGCACTCGGGGAAGTCCGCCGCGGGAAAGCCCGGCGTGAACGAGATGCCGAGGACGCCCTTGCGCGCCTGTTCGGCGGCGACCTGCGCGTAGAGCGAGGCCATGGGCTCCAGCATCGTGCACTGCGCACCGAGCGGGATCAGGAACGGCAGGCGCCGCATGGCGAGCGAGGGGCGTTCCGCAGTTTCGAGCAGGCCCATGAGGATGCCGGCCGCGCGCCCCCCGGTCTCGGCCATGTCGACATGCGGATACGTGCGGTACGCGACCATGGCATCGGCCGCACCCAGCATCCGCTCCGTGACGTTCGCGTGCAGATCGAGACTCGCGACCACGGGCACGCGCATTCCCACGAGATTGCGGATCCGGCGCAGGAGTTCGCCTTCGCCATCGTCGAGGTGTTCGGCGACCATCGCGCCGTGGAGGTCGAGGTACACGCCATCCACCGGACCGGCATCGCGCAGGGACTCGAGGATCATCCCGGCGATCCGCTCGTAGGCGTCCTCGGTCACCTGCGCCGACGGGCTCGCGGCAGCCCAGGCGAGCGGCACGATCTGGTGCCCTGCCGCGCGCAATGCATCGATGGCTCCGGTGACGGGCAGGTTGATGCCAGCGGTGCCATCGATGACGTCACCACCACGCAGCAGTGGCGGCCAGCCCTCACCGCGCTCGAAGCGCTCGAAGGTGGCGGGGCTGGGGGCGAACGTGTTGGTTTCGTGCTGGAAACCGGCGACGGCAATGCGCATGGGATTCCTCGGTTCAGGGGTTCGAGTTGTTCTTGGCCGTGCTTCGGGGAAAGACGGGCAGCGTCAGCGGGTGGTGCCTTCGAGGAAGTCCACGGCGAGCGCCGCGAGCGACCGGGTGCCGACGATCAGCGCCGCCTCGTCCACCATGAAGCGCGGGGAGTGGTTCGGGGCGGCCTTCGCGACGTCCGGCCCATCGGGGGTGATGCCGACGAAGTAGAAGAAGCCCGGCACGCGTTCCTGGAAGTACGAGAAGTCCTCGGCCACCATCACCCGCTGATGCACGCTCACGCGATCCGCGCCCGCCACTCGCTTCAGCGTGCCGAGCATGCGTTCGGTGAGCTTCGGATCGTTGACCGTGACGGCGGTGCCTTCCTCGACGGTCACCTTCGCGGTCGCGCCGTTGGCCGATGCGATGCCGGTCGCGACCGTGTGGATGCGCTGGTGGATGTCGCGCCGCATGTCGGCATCGAAGGTGCGGATGGTGCCGGTCATCTGCACGCGGTCGGGGATGATGTTCTTGCGCGTGCCGCCGTGGACGGTGGCGACGGTGACGACCGCGGGCTCCTTGGAGACGTCGACCTGCCGCGCGACGATGTTCTGCAGGCCGGTCACGATCTGCGCGGAGGTCACGACGGGGTCCACGCCATTCCACGGCCATGCCCCGTGGGTCTGCCGGCCGGTGACCTCGATGTCGAGCCAGTCGTTGCTCGCCATGAACGGGCCGGAGCGATAGGTGATGCGTCCACTGGGAATGCCCGAGATGACGTGCAGACCGAAGATCGCGGCCGGCTTCGGATCGGCGAACACGCCCTCTTCGAGCATCAGAGCGGCGCCACCTTTCTCGCCGGGGGGCGGGCCCTCCTCCGCCGGCTGGAAGATGAAGACGACGGTGCCCGGCAGGCGCTCGCGCTCGGCAGTGAGTGCCTCGGCGACGCCCATGAGGATCGCGACGTGGGCGTCATGTCCGCAGGCGTGCATCACGCCGACCTGCTGCCCGATGTACTCGGCGCGCGCCGTGGACCGGAACGGGAGGTCGTTCTCCTCCGTCACGGGCAGCGCATCCATGTCGGCCCGCAACGCAACGACCGGTCCCGGACGCCCGCCTTTCAGGATGCCGACGACGCCCGTCCGCGCGACACCGGTACGGACCTCCATGCCCAGCGCCTTCAGGTGATCCGCCACGCGCGCCGCGGTGCGCGTCTCGCGGTTCGACAGCTCCGGATGCGTATGCAAGTCGCGCCGCCATTCGATGACGCGCGGCTCGAGCCCCCGCAGCTTCGCATCGACGCGGTCGGCAAGCGTGTCCGCGGCAGACGCGGGCAGCGCCCCGAAGAGAAATGAGGAGGCGATCAGGGAAAGGGCGAAGCCGGGGCGCATGGAGAACTCCTCGTGTCCGATGCGCGGAGTCTAAGGGAGAGTCCGCCTGCGCTGTGCACTCGCACCGACATCGCGCGTGCGCGGTGCCACTCAGGCCGGTTCGATGCTCCGGATCGTGATCTGGAACTCGCTGCCGCCACCCTCGCGAGGCAGGCAGAGCGCCTCCCCGCGATGGCGGTGGGCGATCTGCCGGACGAGAGCCAGTCCGAGCCCGGTGCCATCGGCGCCCTCGCTTGCCGTGCGCAGGCGGTGAAACGGCTCGAAGATGCGTTCACGCTCGGCTTCCGGCACGCCCGGCCCGCGATCGGACACGATGATGCATCCGCTGCCGTCCGGACCACCACGCACGCTGAGTTCGAACGGCTGGCCGGCACCGTAGCGGCGGGCGTTCTCGAGAAGGTTGCGCACCAGGCGCCGCAGCGCTTTCGGCTCCCCGATGATCGTGACGCTCTCGCCCGAGATCTCGAGCGCGTACTCCGACGCCACCTCCGCGGCGAGGCCGAGGAGGTCGACGGTCTCGGGCGGCTCGGCGCTGACCCCGGCATCCAGCCGACTCGCGAGCAGCAGTTCGCCAACGAGGCTGTCGAGTTCGCCGATCTCGCGGCGCATCCGGCCGACGAGTTCCGGTGGCGCGCCGTCCCCGAGCAGTTCGAGGCCCATGCGCATCCGCGTGAGGGGCGTCCGCAGTTCGTGCGACACGTTCGCGAGGAGCGTCTTCTGCGCCCCGAGCAATTGCTCGATCCGACCGGCCGCCTGGTTGAAGCTGGACGCGAGCTGGGCAATCTCGTCGCGCCCCTCGACATCGACCCGCGCGGTGAGATCGCCGGACCCGAGCGCGTCGACGCGGGCGCGCAGCCGCTCGAGTCGACCCGTCATCCTGCGCACGATGAAGTAGGCGCCGGCCGCGGTGGTGGCGAGCAGGACACCCAGAGCGACGAGCAACCCGACGAACCGCGGGGCGTGCCTTGGACGGACGGTCACGACCCGCCCGTCATCCAGCGGGATGACCACGAACGGCCCTCTCAATCGGTGCTCGATGCGGGCCTCCCCCGCGCGGGACACGGGCGGGGGCAGCGGCGGTGGCGCTGGCGCGCCGACATGGGCGAGCAGGGCACCGTCAGCCGCATGGACCGTGATGTCGACCTCGAGTCGCCCGCCGACCTCGTCGAGGACGCGTTGCAGTTCGGGGACCGGCGCACTGGCCGGCGGCAATGATCGTTCGACGACGGTGCGGATGCCTTCCATGACGCGAGGCCCGGTACGCTCGCCGGCGGTCAGCCACCAGAGCGTGGACACGAGCACGCCGAACACGACGAGGATGCCCAGGAACGCGAGCCAGATCCGCAGGTAGAGGCGGTTCACGGCTGGACCTTCGCGAAAACATAGCCGGCACCGCGGACCGTGAGGATGCGGCGCGGCGCCTTCGGATCGTCCTCGATGGCAGCGCGGATGCGCGAGACGTGGACATCGAGGCTGCGATCGAAAGCCTCGGCATCGTGCCCGCGGAGGCGTTCCATGAGGGCGTCGCGCGAGAGGACGCGGCCCGGGCTCTTCGCGAGCACCCACAGCAGGTCGAACTGGTAACCGGTGAGCGGGCGCGGCTCGCCATCTATGCGCACCTCGCGCGCGTCGCGGTCGATCTCGAGCCGTCCGAAGCGCAACAGTTCGCGGGCCGATTCGCTCGGGCGACCTCGGCGGAGGATCGCGCGCATTCGCGCGAGCAACTCCCTCGGCTCGAACGGTTTCGGCAGGTAGTCGTCAGCCCCTAGCTCGAGGCCGACGATGCGGTCCGTGGCATCGCCGCGGGCCGTCAGCATGAGGATGGGGACGGTGGAGTCGACCCGGATCTCGCGACACAGGTCGAAGCCGTCCCCGTCGGGGAGCATCACGTCGAGGACGAGCATGTCGAACACCTCGGCTGCGAGGCTCTGACGAGCCGCGGCGACCGAGGCCGCGACGGCCATCGAGAATCCGGCGCGGCCCAGGTACTCGGCCACCATCGAGGCGAGATCGGGATCGTCCTCGACGAGCAGCACCCGGGCCCCGACAGGATTCATGTCACGAACGCTTCGGTCGGTCGGGATGCCCCGGGTCTCCGGGCATCCCGGGTGCGAACGGCATGCCGGCGCGGCGGAAGTGCTGTGCCATCTCAGCAAAGGTCTTGCGCTGCGCCGGCGTCAGTACCTCGGCCGCGTCCGCCAGTGCGCGCGTGATGCGCTCGGAGGCGTTCGAGGCCAGGACCATCTCCGCGGATCGCAGGACTTCCAGGCGGTCGCGATCGATCGTCTCGGCCGACAAGGCTGCGATGGCCGCATCGCGATTGGCCTGGTGAGCGGCACGCAGCTTCTCGAGGTCGTCGATCGCGCCGGCCAGGATGCCCTTCACGCGGGATTTCTGATCGGCGGTGGCATCGACCTTGGAGAGCAGGCGGTCCGCCATGAAGTCGGCGCGTTCACGCATGGCCTCCGGGCCCATCCGCCCGTGCATTCCGTGGCACCGGGGGCCGCCGCCTTCCTGCGCGTGCGCGAACACGCCGGCCCCCGTGGCCAGAAGGGCACCGGCGAGCGTGCCCGTCAGGAGGCCGGAGAGGAACTTGCGCTTGGCGCGGGGTGAGGGGCGGGGAGTGTTGTCTTCGGTCATGGCTGTCTCCGATGGAGTGTAAGGCGCTGAGGCCTCGATGCGCCGCGAAGTGCAGCGCGTGGTGCCATGATCGAAGGGGCGCCTTGCGGGGGTCTGTCCCGAAGGTAAAGAAGCGTGAAGCTGGAGAAACGCCGCTACGCGTTGCGGATGCGCGCCACGATCGCTGAGGTGTAGCGCTTCGTATCGGCATCACCACCGAGATCGCCGGTCCGGATACGATCGATGTTCAGGGTCTCGTCGATGGCCCGCCGCAGCAAGGTGGCCATCTCGGGCAAGTCCACGTGGTCGAGCATCATGGCAGCCGCGAGCAGGAGTGCCGTCGGATTGGCAATGCCACGGCCCGCGATGTCGGGCGCGGAACCATGGACCGCCTCGAAGATCGCCGCATGCTCACCGATGTTGCCGCCGGGGGCCATGCCCAGGCCACCGACGAGGCCGGCGATCTCGTCGGACAGGATGTCGCCGAAGAGGTTGGTGGTGACGAGCGTGTCGAACTGCCACGGATTCATCACGAGTTTCATCGCGCAGGCATCGACGATGATCTCCTCCATCGCGATGCGCCCGACGTAGCGGTCGGCGTGCATCTCGCGGGCGGTCTCGAGGAAGATGCCGGTGAGGGCCTTCATGATGTTGGCCTTGTGCACGACCGTCACCTTCTTCCGCCCGTGCGCGATGGCGTACTCGAAGGCGTACTCTAGGATGCGGCGGCAGCCCTGGCGCGTGTTCACGCCGGTGGCCATCCCCACGGCGTGCGGATCGCCGTCGATGGGGATGAAGTGCTCGTACCCCATGTAGAGGCCTTCGTTGTTCTCGCGGATCAGCACGAGATCGATGTTCTCGTAGCGGCCACCGGGCACCAGTGACCGGGCGGGGCGCAGGTTGGCGTAGAGCTTGAACTCCTCGCGCAACCGGACGTTCGAGGATCGGTACCCACCCGCCACCGGCGTTTCGAGCGGCCCCTTGAGCGCCAGCCGGGTGCGCCGGATGCTGTCGAGCGTGGCCGTGGGCAGCGGATCCCCCGCCGCCTTGACGCCGGCGAGGCCGGCAACGGCGGGCTCCCAGTCGAAGGGGGCACCGAGGGCATCGAGGATCGCCAGCACGGCATCCATGATCTCGGGGCCGATGCCGTCGCCGGCAATCAGGGTCGCGGGAATTCGGGCGGGGGTCGGGGCGCTCATGGTTCGGTATCGGGTCCGGTGAGAATGCAGACAGGAACGGCGCTGCGCGGGGAAACCGTAGGACGACTTCGCATGGGGGCCGCGCCCGCAGCACAACGCCACCGCTTCACAGCTTCAGGCGCTGTCCGTAGCCCGTGAGTTCGAGGTAGCCGCGCCCCACCTCCGCGGTGCCGCGCAACGCCCGGACAGCGCCTTCCCAGTAGGTCGTCCCGGTGCTGCGCCGGGCATCGAGTTCCTGATCATCGAACAGCGGCTGCAGCGTGATGACGTCATCCCATAGAGCAATGCGCATGCTCACGGGGTATCGCGTCGCTGTCCGCGGGCTCGTCCACTGGCGCAGCGGCTCGAATCGGACGTCACCGGGTGCCGCCGTTCGGACCCGCCCGTCGGCCGCGCGATGAGTTCCACCGGCCCATGTCGACCCACCCGCACCGTCGCGGATGCGGAACGCCATCAGCGCACCACCGTCGTGCAGATTGATGCCACACCAGTCCCACCCGGTCGCGGCGTCCCCGAGGATGTCGCTGGACCACTCGTGATCGAGCCAGGCGGATCCCGTGACATCGAACGCGTCACGCCCGCGGCGCACCCGTCCCGTGACCTTCAGGTGCGGGCGACTGTAGTAGTAGCTCGCCTGATGCGGCGCAAGCCCCTTGCGGCTGAAGCCGGCGTCGCCCTGCAGCAGGATCGCGGATCGCGCCTCGAAGGCGAGATCCAGATCGAAGGCCCGGGAACGGACACGGGAGCGGTAGATGCCACCTTCCAGACTCAGGTGCCAGTCATCGAGGCGTACGTCCGTCGTCGCTTCGGAGGCTTCGGCAAGACCGAAGCCGGCGCGTGCTGCGCGCTCGTCATGGGAAAGGGTCCCCACGGCGGGATCGGCCAGCGCGGCATGGGCGAACAGAAGTTGTGCCGGCGCGAACCGGCTGTCCGTGCCCTCCTGGACATCGGGCCGATTCCGGAAGAATGTAATCTGCATCCCGAGGTCGGCGCTGCGCGGCGTCCGCAACCAGCCGGTGATGTACCACCACTCGGTCCGGAACAGCGGGTGGGCGCCATGATCCGCCGGAAACTGCAGGGGGCGACCGGGAACGACCCCAGGCCAGTTCGGATGGCCGGCACGCACTGGCAACGCGGCCAGGCCTGTAAGAAGAAAGAGACGGCGGTCCATGCACGAATCGTCTCACGCAGGCGATGCACATGCGCACTGCCTCTTGCTACGAACAGCCTGTCGGTGCATCCGTCACCCACAAAACACAACGGGCACCCGAAGGTGCCCGTTGCAGCGACCTGCCCGAGGGCAGGTCGACGATCCAGCTGGCCTACGATCAGAACGAGTGCTTGATACCGACCATGAACACGGTGTGATCCACGCCCACCAGACCGTCGGCACCCGCGCCGATGTTCTGGGAACCGGCCGAACCGTAGGTCGCACGCGCCTTGTTGTTCAGGCGGTTGATGACGATGAACGGCTGGGTCTGCTTGCTGAGGTTGTGGAAGTAGCTCACAGCCATCGACGTCGCACCCGTGTCGTTGCCGCTGAACGAACCCGACGAGGCCGTACCGGAGGCATCGCCAGCGCTCATCAGAGACGCGCCGAACACGCCGGCGTCCATCGCGTAGCTGGCGTTCAGCCAGAAGGCATTGCGCTTCAGCTCGGAGATGCCGACACCGGCGGAGAACTCCGTCTTGTACGTCAGCTGTTCGAAGAACGCACGGATCGTTGCACCGCCGAACTTCAAGCCACCACCGAAGATCATGGCCGTGTCCGTGGAGCCGTTGGCCGTGCCCGTCGAGTAGTACATGCCTTGGCTACCGATCCAGTCCTTGCGGCGGCTCAGGGCGGCGTTCACGAAGAAGGGCATCTCTTCAGGAGCGAACTCGACCGATGCGCTCAGTTCGGACGGGGTCAGACCGTTGACACCCGTCGTCTTTTGACCACCGGGGAGCGCATAGGAGGCGCGGACCTTGAAGCCACCCAGGTTCGGGCTGTCGTAGAACACGGCGTTGCTGGCAACACCGAAGAAGCTGTTCTGACCAGCCGAGTTGCCCGGGTCACCGAAACCGTAGACCAGGCCGCCACCGGAGTTGCCCAGGATCTGCAGGCTGGCACCCAAGCTCATCGCGCCGTCATGCGGGTCGTTCAGGATCAGGAGCCACGTGTAGGGCGAGAACTCACGACCGATTTTCAGGGAGCCCCAGCCGCCTTCCAGGCCGACGTGGAAGCGGAAGCCCGTCAGGGTCTGGTTGCCTTGGGTGCTGACTGCGCCGCCAGCAGTACGAACCTGGAGGAAAGCGGTGGCCTTGTTGCCGTCGCCCATGTCCTCGACAGAGGAGATCGTGAAGTTGGAATACTGGCTGGTGATGCCCTGGGTCGTGCCGCCCGTGGAACCGGCGAACGCGTTACCCAGCGGGTCCGTACCGCCAGCGGCGGAACTCGTCTTCGTCACGACCATGGCGGGGTTGAACGTGCCGCTGAGGGTGACATCAGCCATGGCCGCCGGAGCGGCAAAGGCGCTGGCCAGCGCGACAACGAGAAGCTTCTTGTTCATCTCATCTCCTGATTGGTTGGCAATCGGTGGGGGGCGCTGATGCACCTCCCCTTCGAGACGCTTGCTACTGCGCCCCCACAGACACCTCTCCTCAATGGAGGGGTGGCCGGATTCTGCCGACGCGCCCGGGCATCAACAAGCCCGAAACGTGAAATATTCACGCCTGACTGCGATTTTGTTGCGCGTTTGCAACACTTTCTCAGGACGCCCAAGCCGCATCGATGCGAAACACGAAACTTCATTCGATCCGAGAGTTAGCTGACATAGCTGGGGAAGATTCTATTGTTGCGTCGCAACATGAATGCTCATATTGCAACAGGTTCTGGCGAAAGCCCCTCAGTGGTGCCTTGGCACCGCACTGCGACAGTCCGGGCGCTGCAAGGGAGTCAGCCCGGGAAGAGCCTGGCGAGTTCCTCGCCGGGATCGGCAGCCCGCATGAATGCCTCGCCGACGAGGAAGGCATCGACGCCGTTGTCGCGCATCCGACCGACGTCGGCGGGTGTGTGGATGCCGCTCTCCGTGACGACCAGACGATCCGGCGGAATCGCGGCGAGCAGCCCCAGGGTCGTGTCGAGCGAGGTCTCGAATGTCCGCAGGTTGCGATTGTTGATCCCCACGAGCGGCGTCGCGAGGTCTAGGGCGCGATCGAGTTCCGCCGCGTCGTGGACTTCCACCAGCACCGCCATCCCGAGATCCAGCGCCAGTCGCTCGAGGGACGCCATGACCTCCTGCTCCAGCGCTGCGACGATCAGCAGGATGCAATCGGCCCCCATCGCACGGGCCTCGAGCACCTGGAAGGGATCGACGATGAAATCCTTGCGGATCACGGGCAAGGCACAGGCTGCCCGCGCAGCCACCAGGTACTCCGTGGCGCCCTGGAAGAACTCCACATCGGTCAGCACGGACAGGCAGGCAGCGCCATGCGCCTCGTACGTGCGCGCGATCGCGGGCGGATCGAACGGGTCCCGCAGGAGCCCCTTGCTCGGGCTCGCGCGCTTCACTTCCGCGATGACGGCTGCCCTGCCCGCGGAGATCTTCGAGCGCAGGGCACCGACGAAATCCCGCGGCGCGGGCTTGGCGCGGGCGGCAGCCTCGAGCGCTGCCATGGACGTACGGGCCAGTCCGGCAGCGATCTCCCGGCGCTTGACCGCGAGAATCCGGTCGAGAATGTCGGACATGACGTTCGTGTTTCCTCAGGACTGCGAAAGCGCGCGCGTGAACGCGACGAACTGGTCGAGCTTGCGGGTCGCTTCACCGCTGGCAATGACCTCCATGGCCCGGCGGACGCCGGCCTCGTGGGTGGGCGCCAGACCCGCGGTGTAGATGGCCGCCCCTGCGTTCAGGGCCACGATGTCGCACGCAGCCCCGGCCTCGCCGGCGATGGCTGCCATGACGAGGCTGCACGACGCCGCCGCGTCGTCGGCCCGGACGAACTCGATCGGGGACCGCTTCAGCCCGAACTGCTCCGGCCGCACAGCGTACTCGCGCACCTCGCCATCCTTCAGTTCGCCGACCAGCGTCTCGCCGGCAATGGAGATCTCGTCGAGGCCGTCGGTCCCGTAGACCACCATCACGTGCCGGCTCCCGAGCCGCTGAAGCACGCGCGCCTGGATCCCGACGAGGTCGGGGTGGAACACACCCATCACCTGGTTGCGTGCGCCCGCGGGATTGGTGAGCGGCCCGAGGATGTTGAAGATCGTCCGCACGCCCAGTTCCTTGCGGACCGGCCCGGCATGCTTCATCGCGCCGTGGTGGTTCGGCGCGAACATGAAGCCGACGCCGATCTCCTCGATGCAGCGGCCGACCTGGGCCGGATTCAGGTGGATGTTGGCGCCGAGGCCCTCGAGGACATCCGCACTGCCTGACTTGCTGGATACCGACCGGTTGCCGTGCTTGGCGATCTTCACGCCCGCGGCCGCCGCCACGAATGCCGCGGCAGTGGAGATGTTGAACGTATGGGCCCCGTCGCCACCGGTCCCGCACGTGTCGACGAGATTCGCCGAATCGGACACCGCCACCGGCGTCGCGAACTCCCGCATCACCTGGGCCGCGGCCGCGATCTCGCCGATGGTCTCCTTCTTCACGCGAAGGCCGACGAGGATTGCCGCGATGAGTGTCGGCGAGACCTCGCCGCTCATGATCGCGCGCATCACGGTGAGCATCTCCTCGTGGAAGATCTCCCGATGCTCGATGACGCGGACCAGCGCCTCCTGGGGGGTCATGGCCGGACCTCGGTCAGAAAATTGCGCAGGAGTTCGTGCCCCGCCTCGGTCAGGATCGACTCCGGATGGAACTGCACGCCCTCCACCGCGAGATCGCGATGCCGCACACCCATGATCTCGCCGTCGTCCGTCCAGGCCGTCACTTCCAGCACCTCGGGTCGGCTGTCACGCTCGATCACGAGCGAGTGATAGCGGGTGGCCGTCAGCGGATTGGGCAGCCCGCGGAACACGCCGGTGTCGTGGTGATGCACCAGCGAAGTCTTGCCGTGCATGACCTGCTGCGCATGAACGATCTTCCCACCGAAGGCCTCGCCGATGGCCTGGTGCCCGAGGCAGACACCCAGGATAGGAATGCGCCCCGCGAACCGCCGGATGAGCGGCACCGAGATCCCGGCCTCCTTCGGCGTGCAAGGCCCGGGCGAGACGACGATGCGCGCCGGCGCCAGTTCGGCGACCTCTTCGAGCGTGATCTCGTCGTTGCGGTAGACGCGGACGGCCTCACCCAACTCACCGAGGTACTGCACGAGGTTGTAGGTGAAGGAGTCGTAGTTGTCGATCATCAGAAGCATGTTTGCTCTAACCCAATGAATTGGCGAAGTATCTGGCCAGGAGTCTTCTCTTCGTACCCGCTTGTGTACCCGCTTTCGCTTTGCGGGGCCCGGAGTGATCGCGCGGCCACCGCCGGCCGTCGATACGCCAAGCAGCGAACATCCGAATCAGGCGCGCGGCGTACGCCAGCGCCAGGGCGAGAAGTGGACTGCTGCAGGGTTAGTGGCGAGGTGCATGTCGCGGATTATTGCGGGTAGCGTCAGTGGCGACAAGGATGGCCCCCCCCTCATGCGCCCCTGGTCACGAACCGGCGCCTTGCTGTCCTATCTCGTTCCCGGTGCGAACATCGCCTGAAGCGTCTGCAGTGTCGTCGTCAGCGTGGCAGCTCGCAGGGCGCCCATTCGCTTGACGAGCCGGAGGCGGTCTAGGTTTCGAATCTGATCGAGAACGATCAGGCCCTGCTTGCCCTTGAAGGTCACCGGGATGCGGAACCGCGCGGGGTGCGATCCGGTGGTCATCGGCGCGACGATGACCGTGCGCAGGTGATCGTTCAACTCGTTCGGCGAGATGACCACGCACGGGCGTGTCTTCTGGATCTCGCTTCCGACGGTGGGATCCAGCGCGGCCAGCCAGATCTCGCCGGCCTTCACCAGACAAGATCTCCGTCGCCCTCGTTGCCGAACTCCGGCCAGACGAGGGCATCGTCACCCGATGCCGCCACGCGCCTCGCGTCTTCCGCCCAGCCTTCGCGCGGGTCGCGGTGCAGGGGGCGGATCTCGATGACGCCGTCGCGGACCTGCAGATCAGCTTTTCCCTCGAGCCCCACCTGCGCCAGGATCGGCTTCGGAATGAGAACACCCTGCGAATTGCCCATCTTGCGGATGGAGACTTCCATGGGTGCCACCTTGACTCATCGATGAAATAAGCACAATGGTAGCACTGGAGGTCGGGCGCTCCCATGCTCCCGTGCCGGGACCGAGTCAACGAAGCCAGCGTCACCCGCCTCCAGTTCAACGCCGCCCGCCTGCTCACCTCTCGCACCGAGGCCCACGGTACCAAACACGTCACTGCAGTCCTAGCGGGCATCTCGCGCGGTGTGTGGCCTACATCAATCTGTACATGGAGCGTGCGGGTGATGGTCCCATCCGGATCAGCGCACCCATGGCGGCAATGCGGAGACCCGTACGCCTCCCGCGCGCCGCGGCATCATCGATATCGATGCGGTTTGAGATCCTTCCGGGTTCGGCGGCCTCGGCGAGCTTCAGGCCGCACAGCGCGGTTGGGTCGACGAGTCGCTGCAATCGGAAGGACGCGCGCAGATGAACGAATGGGCCGCCGCGATCGCCGTCGGCCCCACAGAGCTTGTCGAGAATGTAAAGGCTGACCGCGGTATCGGCGCTCGCCATCGGGATATCGACGTCGCAGGAACCACGCGGTGTTCTGCGTGGGCCCGAAGCCGCTTACAACCACGAAATGACCCCTGAAAAAGGGCGCTCAAGCGCTGGAAGCAGGCATTTCTAGGATGAAGCGTGATGGAGATCATGGGGTTGCGTAGGTCCGACCCGCAGAGGCGGGGCGCCGCAGAGGCGGGGCCGCGGCCCGGCGTCGTCGAGCCTTCACAACCATACCGACGGCGCCCAGTCCGAGCAGTGCGAGTGTGGACGGTTCGGGGACCGGTGCGGGGACCGGTTCGGGGGGGGTCGCCACGCTGAATTGAAACGCGCTAATTGGAGAAGAAAAATCATAACCCCAATACCCGCCTTGTTTGTAGCCTATAAGGGGATCCTCTGGAATCGACCAGCCAGTAAACCCTGTTTGGTTGGGTGAGACAGTATAGCCCCAAAGATATTCCCCAGGACCCTCTGTAATCCCCACAACTAACGAGTAGTTAGTATTAGCGGCTAATGTTCGCGGTGTAATAGCGGTAAAGGTGTAATTGTTAGTAGTGTTAGGAGTGAAACTAGGGTGAGTAAACCTCAGTCTCTGCTGACCGGGGAACTCTAACTCACCACCGAGGAACTCATCCCAGATCCCGACATATAAATTGGGACTTGCAGTCAATTCTGCTAACAGAAGAGTGACCGAGCCAATAACATAACCATCACTGGCACTGCCAGTCGTAAAACTTGATGTTAACCACTTATCAAAGGTTATTGCGTATCCCGCAACAGTATCTGTTGTTGGAGGTAGGTTGCTAACGAGGAGGTCGGCAGAAGCTTGTTGTCCTAAGCTCAAGGAAAGAAGGAGAGCAAGGCTCCCTCCCCCCATTTTCGCCAAAAGTTGCTGATTTTTGGTCATTTTTCAAACTCTCAAGGTTAAAAAAGATAAAGTTAATCTCGATTGATGGACCATCTTCTGAGGGCTGCCTCAGAAGATAATGCTTATGCTTTTGTCCGAGTTTCGGGCTGTTTTTAATCGTGCTTTAATCGTGCTTTAATCTCCTTTGTGGTTATACAAAAGAAACTGCTGAAGCCGCTATTAAGCTAGGAGATGCGGATTTAATTGGGCGTAACTCGCACATCTCCATGCCGCAGCCTTGCCATACAGCTTAGCCTGCTCAGTTTCGGCGCGGTACTCGATGAACTCATCCCATCGGCCGTTGAGGTAGACGGCGCGAAGGTGAACCATCGCCTGGGCTCCGGGGACGGTACACCGCTGCGTATTCCGGCGAACGTGACCGCCGCATCCGGGGAACGTGACCGAGGTGCCAGGACGGCACTGCGCGGGGTGGGATTGTAGAGGTCCCGGTCACGTTCAGGGTTGCGGAGGGGATGTGGAAGGGCTCAGTCGGCCTCGGTCTCGAGCTTCTTGCGCGGTGGTCGTCGCATCGACTCGCCGCCGAGGTTGATTCGTTGAACGCGTTGCATCACCCGATCGAGGATCGCATCGGCGACGAGTTGGGGTCGCATCGGCGACGAGTTGGGGTCGGACCTACGCAGCGATCGACGAGGTGGGGTCGGACCTACGCAACCACCTGATATCCCGTAACAACGTTCTCCGAGAGGAGCGTTTTCTTGGCTTAGAGCACCGTTTTCAACACCAGAATGGGCCGTCGAGCAAGGAGGGTCGACGGAATGCCCCGCGCGAATCGCCACCACCTGCCTGGACATGTCTGGCACCTGACCCATCGGTGTCACCAGCGAGAATTCCTTCTTAGGTTCGCCCGAGATCGGGATCGCTATCGGTACTGGTTGTTCCAGGCAAGGAAGCGCTTCGGGCTGTGCGTGCTCGATTTCGTCATCACGAGCAATCACGTGCACCTGCTGGTGAAGGACACGGCGCCGAACGTCATTGCGCAGAGCCTCCAGCTCGTCGCCGGGAGAACGGCCCAGGAGTACAACCAGCGCAAGCGAAGGAAGGGTGCGTACTGGGAAGACCGGTACCACGCCACGGCAGTGCAGGCAGATGACCACCTCGCGCGGTGCATGGCGTACATCGATCTGAACATGGTGCGTGCGGGTGTCGTCTCACATCCCGCGCAGTGGGCCCATGGCGGCTATGCGGAGATCCAGTCGCCTTCCGCTCGCTACGGCCTCATCGGCCTCGGGGCGCTTTGCGAACCGTTCGGATTCGGTGACGTGGCCGCGCTTCAGGGGGCGCAGCGCGAATGGGTCGACGAGTCGCTGAGATCGGACGATCGAGCGCAAGCGCCTGAATGGGCCAACGCGATCGCTGTGGGATCGCCGGACTTCGTAGCGAAGGTGAAAGCGGACCTTGGTATCGCGGCTCGCCATCGACACGTCGACGTTTCAGGAACGTCCGGTGTCCTGCGAGAGCCCGAGGCGGCTTACCGCCACGAAATGGTTGGCGAAAATGGCCGTTTAAGTGTGAAAAGTAGCTTCCTTTGGAATGAAGCGTGAAGTAGATCAGGAGGTCGCGTGGGTCCGAGGTTGCGTGGGTCCGACCCCCGAGGTGGCCTCGCGAAGGTAAAGGCTGACGTCGGCATCGCGGCTCGCCATCGGGCCGTCGACGTTTCGGGAACGACCGGCATCCTGCGTGAGCCCTCGGCGGCTTACCAACACGAAATGGCTGGCGAAAACGGCCGTCTAAGCGAAGTAAACAGCTACCTCTGGAATGAAGCGTGAGCGAGATCAGGCTGTTGCGTGGGTCCGACCCCGAGGATCCCCGCATGGGGCACGCTGTAGAAGTGGCCCTCCACCTGCACGTGGTAGTCGATGTGCACGCGGGCGCGCTTGAAGCGCGCCATCTCGTAGCGGCTTGACGGCAGCGGCTGCAGCGCCGGTCGATCGATCTCGGCGAAGGTGCTCGCCCGGCTGCCCGGCAGGCGCTGGAAGGGGCGCTCGTTGAGCGCGGGCAGCAGCTCGGCGATGGCCGTGTCGAGATCGAACACGCTCTCTACAGGCGGTCACGTTCGCCGGACGCACCGGTCACGTTCGGCCGGATTGGCCCGTCACGCTCGGTCGGAATACGCAAGAAGATCCTGACGCCCCCGGGCCTGAATCCGCAGCCGCCGCCCAAGGGTCGGGCGCGTGTTGCGGAGCAGGACGTCGCCGCCTGAGCCTCGCCGGCCCTCGCCAACACGACGTCCCAGGCTGGAACGCCAAGCGCCGCCGGAGCGGCTGCGCGCGCCACGGCGGCGCGAGGCCGCAAGAAGAAGGCAAGAAGAAGGCTCAACCCCGCGGTCGACGCAGCGACCCGCCTTTGTGAAGCATCATGGGCCGGCGGAACCCGACCCACGCGAGGGCACCGACACCCAACCCTGACACTTCATGCCGCCACATCCGGGTCCGCAGGCCTCTGCAGGCCTTGCTGAGGGCCTTTGGAATTCCTGTGCGCCGGGGTGGTGCGACATGACCCGCAGCGGCGAGTGGATTTCTTCCCGCGACCACTGTCGGATTTCCTTGCAGCCACGAAAGAGAAACCTGCGCACAGCAGGAAAACGATCATTAAATCAAGCCTCTGACGGAATGGTATGCGGATTGCCCCCCCGTTGCGAACACAACGCCCTTCCTGGTCGTCCACCGTTTGATCGATCCGGGAATCCTAGACGTGAGGTGTCCGATGCAAACCATCATCCAGGCCGCGATGGCGGCTCTCGCCGTGATCTTGGTGACACCCGCCATTGCGGCCCCGGTGCCCTACACCATCTGCTCAGGGCTGCCCGAGAGGCCTTAATCCCTGGCTACCGCTAACTCGAACGTTCCACCCGCTTTGTTGACCATTGTTGACCACCTGCTTTTGAATCAGTGGTACTAGCTTTTCTTTCCCTTTGTCCCACCGAGGAGAAACTTCGATGCTGCATCGCTTAATCCTACCCATGGTCGGTCTGTGTGCGCTATGGGCCGCCGGGCCGAGTCAGTCGGCAGAGGTGACGCTCTCGCCGACGGCGGACACGCGCATTTTGAACTTCTCTCCGAACAACGCTCAGAACGACGATCTCCTTTCCGTTTTCAGTTCTCCGGGGAACGTGCAGCGAACACTGATGAAGTTCGATTTGAGTGGGATTCCCGGCGGCGGGCAGATCATCTCGGCAACGCTGACGTTGGTCGCTCAAACCAATGTCGGCAACAACAGTGGCAATCAGAGCATGGACGTTCATGCGGTCACGACGCCTTGGACCGAACAGGCGACTTGGAATCTCGCCTCGGCAGGAAATCCCTGAACGACGGCGGGTGGTGACTTCCATCCGTTCATCTATGCCAGTTCCAACGTCAACCCGCCCAACTTCACACCTATAACCTGGGACCTGACTAGTCTCGTGCAAGGCTGGTACGACGGTTCGATCGCGAACGAAGGTCTCTTGCTCAAGTCGTTCACTGGCAACTTCCTTACGTTCACTTCGACCAACCCGCCTAATCAACCTGCTTCTTGGCCAAAGCTGGCCATCGAGTACGCGCCGGTCCCCGAGGCCAGCAGCCTAATGCTGCTGGGGGTGGGGATGGTGACGGTCCTCGGCGTCGTACGGGGCCGACGAGCCTTGTCGGCAAGCTGAATTCCGTAGGGTGGGCTTGGCCCACCATTTCATGCCTCGATCGAGCGATTGCTCGGGCCGAACCGCTTCTTGTTGAACGCTCGGTGACGCTTCGCCGCACGCTTGCTCGCGAAGGGTGCCGATGTGCTGATTGGCGGTAACCGCTAACCACGCGGCGTCCTTCACTTCTCGCCGACCCCATGCAGGGCCGAGCGCATCGGCTGGCTGGCGAAGTGTTCCTTCCAGTTTCGCGGGTCCGGGGTCGGACCCGCGAAACCTCATGATCTCTCCCTACGGCGCTAGCGCTACGGGGTCGGACCTACGCAACAATCTGATTCCTTGGAAGAGCGCTGCCCAAGAGTCCCGCTTTATCGGCTTCGAGCACTGTTTCCGATGCTCGAGTGCGCCCTCGAGCGCGGCGGCGCCACCACCGCCCTCACCTACGACGCACCCAGGCCACACTGCTCAATTGCCCAATTGCCCAATTGCCCAATGGCCCAATGGCCCAATGGCGTGACCTGCTTGCAGGCTTGGTTCAACTTGCAGGCGGCGCAGTGCATCGAGAGTTTGGCAGCGCTGATCGTCAACGGCATCGATTGCGCCACTGCTCTAAAGCAAGGAATCCTTACCATCGAGGCCAGGCGACCATGCTTGCCAAGATCACCAGCAAGAACCAGCTCACGCTCCCCAAGGCAGTGACCCAGGCCGTGGGCCCGGGCGAATACTTCGAAGTGGAGGCGCGCGACGGGCAGATCGTCCTGACGCCGGTGCGCATCCAGCGTGCGGACGCCGTGCGCGCCAAGCTCGCCGAACTCACCCTGACCGAAGCGGATGTGGCGGATGCCGTCCCCTGGGCGCGCAGTGCAGCGCCGGCGACAACCGGCATCAAGGCAAGCAAGACCACTCCGAAGCGCCGTACTGGCGCATGACTGCACCGCATCCCGGCCCCCGCCGGGTCCGGCCCTGGCGCGTCGTGCTGGACACGAACATTGTGGTCTAGGCCTTGCTGCTCACGCGCGGTACTGCCGTACGGGTGCGGGAGGCCTGGCACACCGGTCGCATGCTGCCGCTCGCCAGCCGCGCGACGGTTGCCGAGCTGTTGCGAGTGCTTGCCTATCCCAAGTTCGGGCTCTCCGCCGAAGAGCAGACCGAACTTCTGGCCGACTACCTACCTGACACCAGAGTCGTCTCCGTGCCGGAACCCCCGCCCGCGGTTCCTCGATGTCGTGACCCGCAAGACCTGCCCTTCCTGCATCTGGCAGCCACGGGCCGTGCCCACACATTGGTCACCGGCGACGCCGACCTGCTGACCCTCGCCGGCGAGGCACCGTGGCGCATCCTCTCGCTGGCCGAACTGCTGGTGCACCTGCCCGCCCCAACCGAGGGCTGATCCCCCTGCGGCAAAGCTCAGGATCGTGGGCCGGACAGCTACGACGACCGCTGCAGACCGACGCCGAGGTCCGCCCCGAATGTCTGCTGCCGTTCGGCTCGACCAGCGCCCGGGGTCGGACCGATGAAATGACCCGCGCGAGGCCTTCGGGGTCATGTCTTGCCTGTTGCTCCCGACAAGGCCGCAGCCTCAACCGGGCTGAAGATGCCCCCTCACACCTTCCGGCCGGCGAACAACCCCGCCTGGGCCATCTCGGCCGCACGAAGGATAGCGCGCGCCTTGTTCTGCGTTTCCGTCCATTCGCTGGCCGGGACGGAATCGGCGACGATGCCTGCACCGGCCTGCACGAACAGGCGACCGTCCTTGATCACGGCGGTGCGGATGGCGATCGCGAGATCCATGTCGCCATTGAAGCCGAGGTAGCCCACCGCACCCGCATAGATGCCGCGTTTGGACGGCTCCAGCTCGTCGATGATTTCCATCGCCCGCACCTTCGGCGCGCCGCTCACGGTGCCGGCCGGGAACGTCGCGCGGAGGACGGCGATGGCATCCAGCCCCGGCTTCAGCGTCCCCTCGACGTTGGAGACGATGTGCATCACGTGGGAGTACCGCTCGACGTTCATGTTCTCGGTGACGCGCACGGTGCCGGTCTTGGCGACGCGGCCGAGGTCGTTGCGGCCGAGGTCCATCAGCATGACGTGCTCGGCGCGCTCCTTCGGGTCGGCGAGCAGTTCCTGCTCCAACGCGAGGTCCTGCTCGCGCGTGGCGCCCCGAGCGCGCGTGCCTGCGATCGGACGCACCGTGACGGCCGTCCCTTCCAGCCGGACCAGGATCTCGGGGCTCGCGCCCACGACGTGGAAGCCGCCCATGTCGTAATAGAACATGTACGGCGACGGATTCAGCGCCCGCAGCGCGCGATACAGCGACAGCGGTGAGGCGGGATACGGATGGGACAGCCGCTGCGAGAGCACGACCTGCATGATGTCGCCGTCGAAGACGTATCGCTTGGCGCGTTCGACCGCCTCGATGAAGGCATCCTCGCTGAACTCCGACTGCGGCACGGCCGGCGGCGCCGGCATCTCGGCCGGCATGGCGATGGGCTGGCGCAGCGCCTGCAGCAGGACGTTCAGCTGCATGCGCGCCTCGGCATAGGCACCGTCCACGCGCGGATCGGCGTACACGACCAGGTAGAGACGCCCGGAAAGGTTGTCCACCACCGCGAGGCGATCGGACAGCATCAGCAGGATGTCGGGGCACCCGAGTACATCCGGCTTGTCGGCCTGCGACACGCGCTTCTCGATGTAGCGGACGGTGTCGTACCCGAAGTACCCGACGAGCCCGCCCGCGAACCGCGGCAGATCGGGGATGGCCGGGGCCTTGAATCGCGCGTGGGACTCGCGGACCCACTCGAGGGGATCCTCCTGCTCGGTCTGCGACAGCAGCGTATTGCCCCGGTACTCGCTGCACACATGGCCGCGCACTTCGAAACGCAGTTCGGCGGGCAGGCCGATGAAGGAGTAGCGCCCGAACCGTTCGCCGCCCTGCACGGATTCGAGCAGGTACGAGTACGGACGATTGCCGAGCTTGAGGTAGACGGAGAGTGGCGTATCGAGGTCCGCGAGGGTTTCGAGGACCACGGGGACGCGGTTATAGCCTTGGGCGGCGTACTGCTTGAAATCCTGTTCTGTCATGACGGCTCCGGTAGGGCATCCGGTGGAAGGGCATGGTGTGCGTGCGCGCAATGGGTGCGCGCGACGGGCATCGGACTAGGGTCGCCAGGGACGCCAGCGACGATCGATGCGGTCCAGGCCCTTGCGGGATGCCTGCGGAGGGAGCTTCATGCCGGGAGGTACATGCTGGAGTACATGCTGGAGTAAATGCGGAGCCGAATACGCAGGATCGGAACGTGCCGTTGGAATGCGACCGCGGCGCTCCTGCGGCCTCACCCGGTCAGTCGGGATGCAGCCCCAGCGCCACACTCAGGATGTCGGGAACTATAGCATCCGCCCCCAGCGATCGCACATCGAGCCCGCCGGTGTATCCGTACGGGACGCAGACGACCGGACAGCCGGCGGCAAGGCCTGCGGCGACATCGTTCGCGGAGTCGCCCACCACCAGCAGCCCGGCCGGAACGATGCCGAAACGCTCGCAGCAATGGAGGATCGGCATCGGGTCCGGCTTCTTCTTCGCGAGGGAGTCGCCCCCGAGCACCAGGTCGAACGCGCCCGCGCCGAAGTGCGCATCGAGCAACGGGCGGGCGAAGCGCTCCGCTTTGTTGGTGACGACCGCGAGCTTGAATCCGGCCCGTCGCAGGCGTCCGATGCCGTCCACCGCGCCGGGGTACGGGCGCGTCCGTACGTCGAGCCTTTCGGCGTAGCGCGCCTGGAAGATGCGGTTCGCGTTCTCGAAGAGCGCCGCGTCGGGTTCGCCTTCGCGCGTGTCGGTCAGGAGCCGCTTGACCAGCTTCGGGATGCCGTCGCCGATGTACGACCGCACGACAGCCTCGTCGACCACGGGCCGGCCGAGTTCGGCCAGCATCGCATTGCCGGAATCGGCGATGTCCGGAAGCGTGTCGAGGAGCGTGCCGTCCAGGTCGAACGCGACGCCGCGAACGACACCGGAGGCGGCGAGACGCAGGAGGAAGTCGCTCATCCTTTCACGCCTCCGACCGGAATCCCGGCGAGCTGTGCCCGCATCTTCGCGATCGTCGCGGGATAGTCCGGGGTGCCGAAGATGGCCGACCCGGCGACGAAGGTGTCGGCACCGGCCTTCGCGACCGCAGCGATGTTGTCGACCTTCACGCCGCCGTCGACCTCGAGCCAGATGTCGCGCCCGGTCGCCGCGATGCGCTCCCGCACGAGCCGCACCTTGTCGAGCGCCGTAGGGATGAACGACTGCCCGCCGAAGCCGGGGTTCACGGACATGATGAGGATGAGGTCCAGCCTGTCCATCACGTGATCGAGGTAGTGCAGCGGCGTGGCGGGGTTGAAGACGAGGCCGGCCTTGCAACCGCAGTCGCGGATGAGCGAGAGGGTGCGATCGACATGCTCGGACGCTTCGGGATGGAACGAGATGATGCTGGCCCCCGCCTTGGCGAAATCCGGGACGATGCGATCGACGGGCTTCACCATCAGATGTACGTCGATGGGCGCGGTCGTCACGCGCCGCACCGCCTCGCAGACCATCGGGCCGATGGTGAGGTTGGGCACGTAGTGGTTGTCCATCACGTCGAAGTGGACGATGTCCGCCCCGGCCGCAAGGACGTTCGTGACCTCCTCGCCAAGACGCGCGAAATCGGCCGAGAGGATGCTGGGAGCGATGCGGTACACGGGGAGACCTCGAAAGGAAACGCCCGGATTCTAAACGGCGCGGTTGAGCGCGCCTGCGCTTTCGGGTGGAATACGGATATGGACCCTCAGAAAAACTACGAGATCACCGTGACCGCGGTCGCACAGTACGTGGCCGACCAGTCCGACGAAGTCGAAGGCCGCTACGTCTTCGCGTACACGATCACCATTCGCAACACCGGCAACGTCGCGGCGAAGCTGCTGTCCCGCCACTGGGTCATCACCGACGCCACCAACAAGACGCAGGAAGTGCGCGGTGAAGGCGTGGTCGGCGAGCAGCCGTTCCTTCGGCCGGGTGAATCCTTCGAGTACACGAGCGGCGCCGCGATCCTGACGCCGGTCGGCACGATGCGCGGCAGCTACCAGATGCAGGGGGAGGACGGCACTGCGTTCGAAGCGCCGATCGCCGAATTCATCCTGTCGATGCCCCGCGTGCTGCACTGATCCATCACGGATCGTCGCGACGATCCCCGGGCGGCTCCTGACGCTTCGGCTCCTGACGCTTCTTTGGCCAGGTCCACCACACGATGAACAGGCCGATGGCGAGGGCCACGCCGGCCTCCAGAAGAATCCATTCCATGCGGTTCTCACTCCAGGGCATCGAATGCGCCCAGACACGCCACGTTAGCGGACGTTCCGTCATCCGTCACGCCATGGTCGTGGCGATCGTGCTCACCGCCATCGTGACCAGCGGTTGCGCCCAGCCGCATCGACGCGCCGTCGCGCCGACGAAGGTCGCGGCCGCCCCGCAGGTCGTTCGGGACAAGCCCGCACAGTGCATCTGTCCGTCGACCCCACCGACGCCACCGGTCGAGGCCACGCCGGCGAAGGCAAGGCTGGAACCGGCGAACTTCGACGCGCTACCCGGCTGGAAGGACGACGACGTGAGCGCGGCTTTCGCGGCCTTCGTCGAAGGCTGCAGCGCGCTGCGGACACAGGCGCGCTGGACCGACGTCTGCACCCGGGCCGGCAGTGTCGCGGACGCGGATCCCGATGCATTGCGCACGTTCTTCGAGACGGGATTCGTGCCGCATCGCGTCGTCGGCCCCGACCCCGAGGCGCCGGGTCTGCTGACGGGCTACTACGAACCCCTGCTGCAAGGCAGCCGCACCCCCGATGCGCGTTTCCGGCATCCGATCTTTGCGGCACCGGACGACCTCATCACCGTGGACCTCTCCGGGGTGGCGCCCGACACGCGGAACATCCGGCTGCGGGGAAGGCTGCAGGGACGGAAGCTCGTGCCCTACTGGTCGCGCGCCGAGATCGAGGAAGGCAAGGCGCGGCTCACGGGACGTGAACTGGTCTGGGTCGAGGATGCCGTCGAGCTCTTCTTCCTGCAGGTGCAGGGGTCCGGCCGGGTGCGGCTGCCCGACGGCGGCATCGTCCGCGTCGGGTACGCCGACCAGAACGGGCATCCGTACCGGTCCATCGGGCGGGTCCTCGTCGATCGCGGCGAGTTGCCGCTCGAGAAGGCATCGATGCAGGGCATCAAGGCTTGGGGTCAGGCCAACCCGACGCGACTCGCAGCGCTTCTCGCGGAGAATCCGTCGTACGTCTTCTTCCGCGAACTGCCCGCGGGTGACGGCGGGCCGCTGGGAGCGCTCGGCGTCCCGCTCACGCCGGGACGCAGCATTGCCGTCGACCCCACCGTCGTCCCGCTCGGGGCACCGGTGTTCGTATCGACGACCTGGCCGAACAGCCCCCGCCCCCTCGACAGGCTGGTGATGGCGCAGGACACCGGCGGGGCGATCCGGGGCGCCGTGCGCGCGGATTTCTTCTGGGGGTTCGGTGCCGAAGCGGGAGAGCAGGCCGGCCGCATGCGCCAGCCGCTGAAGATGTGGGTGTTGCTGCCGCGGTAGGCGGGGGAGTTCCGAGGGGCTAGGGGCTAGGGGCTAGGGAGAATCCTCCGGTGTTTCACGGCCGAACGCATGGGTACCTTCAGGTCCATTGGTCGCCGCTCGCGGCAAACAGACGCCTTTCCCTAGTTCCTGAATTTCCCTAGCCCCTAGTCCCTCCCCCAAACCCTACTGCTTCATCGACTCCACCTTCGCGCCGTACGTAACCTCGTAGAAGACCTCCATCTTCACGGCACGACCATTCCGCATCCCTGGCATGAACATCACGTCGCGGAAACTCTCCAGCGCCGCCTCCTCGAACACGCCCGGCGGATCCGCAGAGACCACGCTGGCATCGACGATCATGCCAAGCTCGTCAATCAGAAGTCGCAGGACCACGACGCCGCTCAACTCCTGTTCTGCAGCTTTCTCGGGGTAACGAAGCTCGGGCTTAGATCCCGGCAGTATCTTGGGGGTGAAATCGAGCTTGAGGGGGGCATAGAACTCAGGGTCCTCGATCTGAGGCACCTCGAGGGCAGGACCGAATGTGCTCGACTCCGGGACGGGGGCCGGCATGTCCACCGGCTTCGGCGGCGCCTCGATGCGGTCCGGCTCCGGCGGTCGCGGCACTGGCGGTTGCAGCACGGTTGGCATTGGCTCCCAACGCGGCGACGCGGGCGCCGGCACACCCGGCGCGGCGACGTTCGCCGACGGTGCCATCCACACGGCCTTCACCGTCCCCGATCGTCGGCGAGGCCGTCGATCGGGGACCGTCGATGCCGCCCGGGCGGGCGCCAGCGTCGCGCGGATCGCGCCGAACTCCGTCGCGGGCCGGGGCGCTACCACCCGGACGCCCCAGACAAACCAGATATGCAGCGCCGCGGAGACGGCCAAAGCCATTCCGAGGCGCCGCAGAGCTCGGGAGCCCGGCCAGGCGGGCGTCGAGACCGCGCTGCTCACGCTCCCGGAAAATCGCTGTCTGTCACTTGCCGGCCATGCTCGAGAACTGGGCCTCGAGCTGGGCTGCCGTGAGGGCCCCCGGGATACGGGTGCCATCGGCGAAGACCAGCGTCGGCGTTCCGTTGATGCCCTTGCTGCGACCGAGTGCGACGATGTCCGCCACCGGATTGGCGCAGTCACCCTTCGCCGTCGGCGCCGTCCCGCGAAGCATGTAGTCCTCCCAGGCCTTCAGCCGGTTCGGGGAGCACCAGATCGCCCGCGAACGTTCCGGTGCCTTGGCGTGCAGCGACTCGATCGGATAGAGAAGGACGTAGACGGTGACGTCGGTCATCTTCTCGAACTCCTGCTCGATGCGCTTGCAGAACGGGCAGTCGGGATCGGAGAAGACGACGACCTTGCGGGAACCGTTGCCCTTCACCTTCTTGATGGCGCGGTCGAGCGGAAGGGAGTTGAAATCGATGGCCGTGAGTTCCTTCACGGTGTCGTCGTTGATGTCGCGCATGCTCTTCGTGTCGACGAGGCTGCCCTGCATCATGAAACGGAAGTTCTCGTCGGTGTAGATGATGATCGGCTCTTCGCCCCGGGCGACAACGATCTGATAGAGATCGATCTCGGGGAGCTTCTTGACGCGTTCGACGTTGGCCTTGGGGAACTTGGCGAGGAACGCCGTCTTGACCGATGCCTCGTCGGCGCACGCCGCGGTGGCCATGAACAGCGCGGCGGCGAGCGCGTGCGCGAAAAATCGCTTCGACATGTATCACTCCTGTGGGGGATGTCCCCGGTTGGACAAGTCAGGCGAGGGCGTGTTGCGCCAACCCCTGTCGGATCATCGGCACCGCCGCGGTGAGTCTGAGACCCGCGTTGCGCAACCAGCCTGCGCCGGGAAGCCGGCTCGAGAAGAGCCGCTGCAGCGAGTCGGTGACGGCGATCATGCTGCGCACATCCTCGCGCCGGGCACGCTCGTAGCGACGCAGCAGCGGGAGCACACCGCAGTCGCGCTGCGCGCCACGGGACGCGAGCACCGCCGCGAGTTCCCGCACGTCGCGGAAGCCGAGGTTCACCCCCTGGCCCGCGAGCGGGTGGACATTGTGTGCGGCATCCCCCACCAGGGCAAGGCGGGGCATGACAATGCGATCGGCCGACATGGCGCGCAACGGGAAGGCGCTGGCCGGCGTGACGCAGGTCAGCGCTCCCAGGGCACCTCGGGCGGCGGCGGCCACCCTGTCGGCGAGCGCATCCTCCGGGAGGTCCATCAGTTCATCCGCGACGACCTCCGTCGCTGACCACACCATCGAGACATGCCCGTCCGGCAACGGGAGCAGCGCCAGGATGCCGTCCTCGCGGAACCACTGCCGCGCAACGCTCTCGTGCGGGAGTTCGGCACGGAAGTTGGCGACGACGGCCCGTTGCGGATACGCCCGCGCCCGGGTGTCGAAGCCCGCGACCTGACGCACCCACGATTGCGCACCGTCGGCACCGACCACGAGACGGGCGGCGACCGGCTCCGCGCCCTCGCACCGCAGGATGGCCTCGCGATCCGTGACCTGGAGGGACATGAGACGGACCGGCACTCGCACGTCGATGCGCTCATGGACGGCGACCCGGGCCGCCAGCCCGGCCGAGAGGACGCCGGATTCGACGATGTGCGCCAGCGCGGGCACGCCGGATTCGAGGGCATCGAAACCGAGGGTGGCACCCGGACGATCGCCGAACACCGCCATGGCGTGGACAGCCTGTAAGCGCGTCGCCGGGAGAGAGTCCCAGGCCCCGAGCCTGTCCAGCAGTGCGGCGCTTCCGGGGCTGATCGCGTAGATCCGGCCGTCAAGACGGTCGGTCGGCGGGGGAGCCATCGCGGCGCCCAGAAGGACCACGTCGAGGCCCGCTTCAGCGAACGCCAGGGCGGCGGCGAGTCCGACGAGACCTGTGCCGACGACTGCGATATCGCGGGTCGTGGGACCACCATCGGGGGTCGTACTCATTTCCGTGGTTGACAAGGGGGGGTCCGAAAAGTAAATTTTGCGCCCCTGTCGAAGGGCAGTGGCGAATTAGCTCAGTGGTTAGAGCAGCGGAATCATAATCCGTTGGTCCGGGGTTCAAATCCCTGATTCGCCACCATCTCCCTCCCGATCGCCGTTCCTCCACTCGTCGAGTGTTCGAGTGGCACCTGCAGGATCCTGCCGAACGTAGGTCACATTGATTACGTTGGTTACCGCGCTTCGATCTCTGCACGACCGGTCCCGCCGAACCCTGTTCCGCGCTGCGTTGGTGGCTGCCTGCGCTCCGCTTCCGGTTCTCGCCCAGGGCATCCGTGTGCTGCCCGGCAATGTGACGGTCGGTGAACTGCAGGGCATCGACTACCCATACGTGAAGATCAGCAACACGGTCTACCGGCTCGCGCCCGGGTCCCGCATTCGCGACCGCCAAAATCGGATCGTCGTCCCGGTGTCGGCGCCCCAGTCGGGCCGGGTGGTGTTCAATTTCGATTCCCTCGGACAGGTGCTCGGGCTCTGGATCCTGACGGACCTCGAGATCCCGTACTACCCGCTCCCCGAGAAGAAGTAGCGAGTCCGCCATGACCGGCAAGGTGTTCATCCGTACGTTCGGCTGCCAGATGAACGAGTACGACTCGTCGAAGATGGCCGACGTCCTGCGGGCGGCGGAGGGGCTGGAGCCCACCGACGACCCGGCCGAGGCCGATGTGATCCTCTTCAACACCTGCTCGGTGCGCGAGAAGGCCCAGGAGAAGGTGTTCAGCGACCTCGGCACGGTCCGCGAACTGAAGCGCGATGGCGTGCTGATCGGCGTGGGCGGCTGCGTGGCCAGCCAGGAAGGCGACGCCATCGTGGCGCGGGCGCCCTATGTCGATCTCGTCTTCGGCCCGCAGACGCTGCACCGCCTGCCCCAGATGATCGAGGCGCGCCGTCGCACCGGAAAGCCGCAGGTCGACATCAGCTTTCCCGAGGTCGAGAAGTTCGACCACCTCCCGCCGCCGCGCGTCGAGGGTTCGCAGGCCTTCGTGTCGATCATGGAAGGCTGCAGCAAGTACTGCAGCTTCTGCGTCGTCCCCTACACGCGCGGCGAGGAGATCTCCCGCAGCTTCGAGGATGTCCTCACCGAGGTCGCCGATCTCGCGGACCAGGGTGTGCAGGAAATCACCCTCCTCGGTCAGAACGTGAATGCGTACCGCGGTGCGATGGCCGATGGCGGCATCGCCGACTTCGCGCTGCTCCTCGAGTACGTGTCCGACATGCCCGGCATCGAGCGCATCCGCTACACGACCTCGCACCCGAAGGAGTTCGGCCAGCGGCTCATCGACGCGTATCGCCGTCTCCCCAAGCTCGTGTCCCACGTGCATCTGCCCGTGCAGTCCGGCAGCGACCGCGTCCTGGCGGCGATGAAGCGCGGATACACGGCTCTCGAGTACAAGTCGATCATCCGCCGGCTGCGCGAGGCGCGGCCCGACGTGGCACTGTCGTCCGACTTCATCGTCGGCTTCCCCGGCGAGACCGAGGCGGAGTTCGAGCAGACGCTGAAGCTCGTCGAGGATCTGCAGTTCGATGCGAGCTACGTGTTCGTCTACAGCTCGCGCCCGGGCACACCCGCGGCCAACCTGCCCGATCCCGTGCCGCGGGAGACGAAGGTGGCCTGGCTGCAGCGGTTGCAGGCGAAGCTCGACGAGCAGGCGCTCGCGGTGAGCCGCGGGATGCTCGGCAGCCGGCAGCGCGTGATGGTCGAGGGGCCGTCCCGGAAGGACCCGGCCCAGCTCGCCGCGCGCACCGGTAACAATCGCGTGGTGAACTTCCCCGGTCCGGCGAGTCTCATCGGCCGGTTCGTGGAGGTCGACATCACCGAAGCCAACCCCCATTCCCTGCGCGGGCGCCTCGCCCAGTCCGAGTCCGCCGCGCGCGCCACCCTGCACGACACCGAGTGAGTCGCCCCTTGCCGTCACGCCCCCTGCAACACCCGGTTTCCGCGTGAGCGAGGACACCCTCGAGATCGCACTGGAGCCGATCGACAACCAGCGGCTCGCGAATCTGTGCGGCGTGCTGGACGAAAACCTCCGCCAGATCGCCAACGCCCTCGACGTGAACATCGCGCGCCGCGGCGCCGAGTTCCGGATCGACGGCTCGCCGGCCCAGCGCAGCCTTGCGGCCCACGCCCTGAACCAGTTCTACGCCCGCGCGACGGAAGCGCTCGGCGTGGAAGACATCCAGCTGGCGCTCATCGAACTGGGGCACGGCATGGAGAAGGCTCCCGAGGAGCCGACGCTCCACACGAAGCGGCGGGATCTCCGCGGGCGCACTCGTACGCAGAGTGAATACCTCCGGGCAGTGATGGACCACGACATCACGTTCGGCATCGGGCCCGCCGGCACGGGCAAGACCTACCTCGCCGTCGCGTGCGCCGTGGACGCCATCGAGCGCGACGCCGTGAAGCGGATCGTGCTGGTGCGCCCGGCCGTGGAGGCCGGCGAGCGCCTCGGCTTCCTCCCCGGCGACCTCACGCAGAAGGTCGACCCGTATCTCCGCCCGCTCTACGACGCGCTGTACGACCTGATGGGCGTCGAGAAGGTCGGCAAGCTCTTCGAGCGCGGCGTGATCGAGATCGCCCCGCTCGCCTTCATGCGCGGGCGCACGCTGAACCATTCGTTCGTGATCCTCGACGAGGCGCAGAACACGACGCCCGAGCAGATGAAGATGTTCCTCACGCGGCTGGGCTTCGGCTCCAAGGCCGTCCTCACCGGCGACGTCACGCAGGTGGACCTCGCCCGCGGCCAGAAGAGCGGTCTCGTGGAAGCGCAGGAAGTGCTCGCCGGCGTGCGCGGCATCGGCTTCGTCCACTTCGCCGCCGAGGACGTCGTGCGCCATCCTCTCGTCCAGCGGATCGTGACGGCCTACGAAGCGTGGGGGCGCCGCGCCGACGCACGCCACCCGTGAGCACCCGCCCGGCGCTGTCGCTCACCGTCCAGTACGCCGTGGATCCGACGGGGCTGCCCACGCGTGCGCAGTTCCGGAAATGGGTCCGCGCGGCGACCTCCAAGGACTGCACGGTGACGCTGCGGCTCGTCGACGAGGAGGAAGGCCGGGCGCTGAACGCCACGTACCGCGGGAAGGACTACGCCACGAACGTGCTCACCTTCCCGTACGAGGCAGGGCCGCCGCTCGAGGGTGACATCGCGCTGTGCGCCGCGGTCGTGGCGGCCGAGGCCCTGGCGCAGGGGAAATCCGCGGAAGCCCACTGGGCCCACCTCGTGGTGCACGGCATGCTGCATCTGCAGGGCCACGACCACGAGGACGACGCGCAGGCCCGCAGGATGGAAGCCCTCGAAACACAAATCGTCGGGGATCTCGGGTATCCTGACCCGTATCTTCCAGCGGCCTGAGGGCCGCCGCGCCGACGCCTAGCGCCTCGACGCACGCTCCATGGACAGTCCCCAACACGACAAACCGACATTCCTCGAACGGCTTGGCGCCATCCTCATGCGCGAGCCGGAAGACCGCGAGCAGCTGATCGAGCTGCTGCATTCCTCGTACGAGCGCCATCTGCTCGACGCCGACGCCCTGGCGATGATCGAGGGCGCCCTCCAGATGTCCGAACTGCAGGCGCGCGATGTGATGGTCCCGCGCGCCCAGATGGACGTCATCGACATCTCCGAATCCCCGGCCGACTTCGTCCCCACCGTCATCGAGACCGCGCATTCGCGCTTCCCGGTGATCGACGGCACGAAGGACAAGGTGCTCGGCATCCTGCTTGCGAAGGATCTCCTCCGGTACTACGCCGGCGAGGAGTTCGACGTGCGCGAGATGCTCCGCCCGGCCGTGTTCATCCCGGAATCGAAGCGCCTCAACGTCCTGCTGAAGGAATTCCGTCAGAACCGGAACCACATCGCGATCATCGTCGACGAATACGGTGGCGTGTCGGGGCTGGTGACGATCGAGGACGTCCTGGAGCAGATCGTCGGCGACATCGAGGACGAATACGACTTCGACGAGACCGAGGACAACATCGTCTCGCAGCCCGACGGCCGCTTCCGCGTGAAGGCCCAGACCGAGATCGCCGACTTCAACACGCACTTCGGCACGACCTTCAGCGACGACGACGTCGACACCGTCGGCGGCCTCGTGATCGGCGCCTTCGAGCGGGTGCCCAAGCGCGGTGAGGAGATCGTGGAGGGCGGCATGCGATTCCGGGTGCTGCGGGCGGACAGCCGCCGCATCCACCTGCTGCTCGTCGAGCCCGTCGCCACGGCGGAATGACGAGCGGCATGGCGGGCGGCATCGGACGCGCCCGCCTCCTGGCACCTCTGCTCGCCCTGGTCGCCGGCGCAGTGTCCGTCCTCGGTTTCGCCCCGCTCTCGCTCTTCCCGCTGACGCTCCTCGGCATCGGCGTGCTCGCCTGGTGCGTGACGACCGCCGACCGCGCCCGCGATGCTGTGCTCGCCGGCTTCGCGTTCGGCATCGGCCTCTTCACCTGTGGCATCGGCTGGATCTACGTCGCCCTCCACACGTTCGGGGCCATGCCGGCCTGGCTTGCGGCTCCGGTGACCCTGGTGTTCGCTGCATATCTGGCGCTCTTCCCCTCACTCGCCGCTGGCGTGACGGCACGCTTCCCGAAAGAAGTCCGCTGGCTCGCCTTCCCCGCCGCGTGGGCATTGTCGGAATGGTTGCGCGGCTGGCTGTTCACCGGCTTCCCGTGGCTGTCGATCGGCTATTCGCAGGTGTCCGTTGCCGGTCCGCTCGGTGGATTCGCCCCCGTGCTCGGCGTCTTCGGTGTCTCGTTCGCCACGGCCCTTGCGGGCAGCGCCTTCGCAAAACTGATGGAACCTGCGCGCCGCCGGATCGCCATCGCCTGCCTCGCCGCGCTCGCTGCCATCGGATACGGCCTCGGCGCCGTCGCGTGGACGTCTCCGCTCGGCGCGCCGCTCGACGTGACGCTCGTCCAGGGCAACGTCGCGCAGGACATGAAGTTCCGCGAGGACACCCTCATCCGGACCCTGGTCTCCTACGAAGAAGCGGTCGCACGGGCCACGACGCCGCTGGTCATCCTTCCCGAAACCGCGCTGCCGCTCTTCCTCCACGAGCTGCCGCCGGAGTACCTTCAACGCCTGCGCCAGCACGCCGTCCAGCGCGGTGCGGACCTCATCTTCGGCGTGTTCGAGAACGCACCGCGCGGCAGCGATCACGTCTTCAATGCGGTCACGACGCTGGGTGTCTCGCCTTCACAGAGCTATCGCAAGCATCACCTCGTCCCGTTCGGCGAGTTCATTCCGCTGAAGGCGATGCTCGCGCCGATCATCAACGACTGGCTGCACATCCCGCTCTCGGACCAGACCCGCGGCGAGGCACGGCAGGCACCGCTCGCCGTCGCCGGGCAGAAGATCGCGATGAACATCTGCTACGAGGACGTCTTCGGCGAGGAGATCGTCCGCCCGCTGCCGGAGGCGACGCTGCTCGCCAACGTGACGAACGACGCGTGGTACGGCGAATCGTGGGCCGCGGAGCAGCACATGCAGATCTCGCAGATGCGCGCCCGCGAGAGTGGCCGATGGATGCTGCGCGCCACCAACACCGGCAAGACAGCCGTCATCGACGAACGCGGACGGGTGCGGGCAAGCCTGCCGCAGTTCCGCGAGGACGCGCTCGTCGCCACCGTGCAGGGCATGACCGGCGCGACGCCGTACGCGCTCGCCGGCAACGCGCCCGTGATGCTGCTCGGTGTGGCGGTGCTCGGTGCGCTTCGCTGGCGGGCCCGCCGGCACTGACCATCCGGACAACGACGGGGTCGGTTGTCACGCATCGTCGCGCCGCAGTATAAGAATCGTCGAAACCGCAGGAGGAGACCATCGTGCATCCCGTCATCCGCTTTGCCCTCATCGGCCTGGTGTCCATCGGCGCCCTCGTCGCGGGCACCGCGCGCGCCGCCGAACCCGCTCTCATCGTCGATGCTGCCGGAACCGAGGCCGCCCTCGCGCGCGGCGCCATTGTCTGGGACGTGCGCGGCGAGGAGGACTATCGCAAGGGGCATGTGCCCGGCGCCGTGAACATGGACGACGTTCTCATGCAACTGCGGGAGAGCCGCAGCGAGGACTACCTGCCCGTGCCGCAGCTCGCGAAACTGCTCGGCGACGCCGGCATCGACCCCGCGCAGGAGATCGTCGTGTACGGCCCGAAGGCCGCCGTGTCGGCCTACTTCGCGGCCATCACGCTGCAGTGGCTGGGCGGCGATCGCGTGCACATCTTCCATGGCGGCATCGACGACTGGAAGGCGGGCGGGAAGGCCATTGCCACCGAACCCACGAAGCGTGCACCGGTCGCCCTCACGCTTGCGCCGAGGCACGAGATGCTCGTGAGCACCCGCGAGGTGATGGCGCGGGTCGGCAGCACCGATGTGCAGATCGTCGATGCCCGCACGACCCGCGAGTTCAGCGGGGACGACATCCGGGCGCTGCGCGGCGGTCACATCCCCGGCGCCGTCAACGTGCCGTACGAATCGAACTGGGTCGACCCCGACACCCCGCGGAAGCTCGCCCGGAAACAGGTCTCGAACAAGGACGGCATGAACCTGAAAGCGGTCGATGACCTGAAGGCGCTGTACGCCGGCCTCGACCCGCAGAAGGAGACGATCGTCTACTGCCAGAGCGGTGTGCGCGCCTCCAACACCGCCGCCGTCCTGCAGTCGCTCGGCTTCACGAACGTGAAGGTGTACGACGCCTCGTGGCTGGGCTACGGCAACCAGCTGGACGCCCCCGCCGAGAGCGTCTCGTACTTCAACGTGGGGCGCGTGAACAACCTGCTGAACCAACTGCAGGGGCGGGTCGACGACCTCGAAGCCCAGATCGCCGAGCTGAAGGGCGGGAAGAAGTAGCGCTTCCCCCCTTGGGAGCCTCTGCATAGCCTGCGCGGTCGCGACGGAGGTCTTCCGGGCGGATGAGGCGAAGGACCAGGCCGCCGTGTGCTCATTGCACACAAGGCCTGTGCCGACAATGTCAGCCGCCCGGAAGGCCCCGTCCCGGAGGGTTGCGCCGGAATCGACCGCTGGCCGCGTTACTCGGCTTGTCGATACTCCAGTATCGACTGCACCTCGCGCCTTGCCACCGATCGATTCCGACGGCAACGCGATCCGCGCAGGCTATGCAGAGGCTCCCTAGAGGCGGGAACCCCTTCCCCCGGGCGAACCCGATAGAATCGGGGGCTTCCATCGACCGCGCCCACCGCGGCCCCACGGACCCCCATGCTCAATTTCCAGGATCTCATTCTCACGCTCCAGACGTACTGGGGCCGTCAGGGCTGCGCGCTGCTGCAGCCCTACGACATGGAGGTCGGCGCCGGCACCTCGCACACCGCCACCTTCCTGCGGGCCCTCGGCCCGGAACCCTGGCGCGCCGCGTACGTCCAGCCGTCCCGCCGCCCGAAGGACGGCCGCTACGGCGAGAACCCGAACCGCCTCCAGCACTACTACCAGTACCAGGTGGTGCTGAAACCGTCTCCGCCCGACATCCTCGATCTCTACCTCGGCTCGCTCCGCGCGATCGGCATCGACCCCGCCGAGCACGACGTCCGCTTCGTGGAGGACGACTGGGAGAACCCGACGCTCGGCGCGTGGGGCCTCGGCTGGGAGGTCTGGCTGAACGGCATGGAGGTGACGCAGTTCACGTACTTCCAGCAGGTGGGCGGCATCGACTGCAAGCCCATCACCGGCGAGATCACGTACGGGCTGGAGCGGCTCGCGATGTACCTGCAGGGCGTCGAGAACGTGTTCGACCTGCAGTGGACGCCGGGTCTCACGTACCGCGACGTGTATCACCAGAACGAGGTGGAGCAGTCCACCTACAACTTCGAACACGCCGACGCGCCGATGCTCTTCGCGCACTTCGGCGACTACGAGATGCAGGCGAAGGCCCTGATGGCCGCGCAGCTCGCCCTCCCCGCCTACGAGATGGTCCTGAAAGCCGCTCACACCTTCAACATGCTCGACGCCCGCGGCGCGATCTCCGTCACGGAACGCGCTGCGTACATCGGCCGCATCCGCAACCTGGCCCGCGCCGTCGCGCAGGCCTACTACGAATCGCGCGAGCGGCTCGGCTTCCCGATGGCGCAGCGCGCGAAGGCGGTGGCATGAACCGCCCGCTGCTCGTCGAACTCTTCACGGAGGAACTCCCGCCCAAGGCGCTCGAGAAGCTGGGCCGCGCCTTCGCGGACGGCATCCAGTCCGGACTCGTCGCGCGCGGCCTGTCGGCTGCCGATGCGACCGTCACGCCGTATGCGACACCCCGTCGCCTCGCCGTCCGCATCGAGAACGTCGCCGACCAGGCGGCCGACCGCACCGAGACCAAGAAGCTGATGCCCTCGAAGGTGGGCTTCGACGCGTCCGGCGCACCTACGCCGGCGCTCGCGAAGCGGCTCGAGAAGGAAGGTGCGGCGGCCAGCGACTGCGAACGTCGCATGGAAGGCGACGCCGAGTATGTGTTCCTGGAGCGGCGCCTGCCTGGCGTCGGACTCGCCGAAGGTCTGCAGGCATCGCTGCTCGATAGCATCGCCAAGCTGCCGATCCCGAAGGTCATGGGCTATCAGCTCGCCGATGGCGAGACCACCGTGCACTTCGTGCGGCCCGCCCACGGACTCGTCGCGCTGCACGGCACTGACGTGATCCCCGTGTCCGCACTGGGGCTCACCGCGGGCCGTATCACGCAGGGTCATCGATTCCAGGGCGCGCGCGACATCGCCATCGCCGATGTCGACGCCTACGTCCCGACGCTCGTGGAGAAGGGACAGGTCATCGCTTCGTTCACCGAACGTCGCCAGGCGATCGAGACCGCCCTCAGGAGCCAGGCCGCGGCCTTCGGCGCATCGCTCGGACCGGAAGGCGACTTCGCGCCGCTGCTGGACGAAGTCACGGCGCTGGTGGAATACCCGACCGTCTATGCCGGGCAGTTCGAGGAGGCCTTCCTCGCGGTGCCGCAGGAGTGCCTCATCCTCACGATGCGGCAGAACCAGAAGTACTTCCCGCTGTTCGATGCGAGCGGCCGGCTGACGCACCGCTTCCTCATCGTCTCGAACATGCGGCTGGCGAACCCCGTCAACATCGTGACGGGCAACGAGCGCGTCGTGCGGCCACGGCTCGCCGACGCGCGCTTCTTCTTCGAGACCGACAAGAAGACGCGTCTCGAAACGCGCGTGCCGCAGCTCGCGACCGTCGTGTATCACAACAAGCTCGGCACCCAGGGCGAACGCTCGGAGCGGGTGGCGAAGCTCGCGACCGACATCGCCCGGATGATCGGCGCGGACCCGGCCAAGGCCGAACGCGCAGCCCGGCTCGCGAAGGCCGACCTCGTGACCGGCATGGTGGGCGAGTTCCCGGAACTGCAGGGCACCATGGGCCGCTACTACGCGCTGGCGGACGGCGAATCGGCCGACGTCGCGGAAGCCATCGAGCAGCACTACCGCCCGCGCTTCGCCGGCGATGCCCTGCCGGCCAGCCCGGTGGGCACGGCAGTGGCCCTCGCCGACAAGCTCGAAACCCTCGCCGGCCTCTTCGGCATAGGCCAACTCCCGACCGGCGACAAGGATCCCTTCGCGCTGCGTCGTCATGCGCTCGGCGTGATCCGCATGCTGATCGACGCAGCGCTTCCTGCCGACCTCGACCGCCTCGTGGCCGCGGCCTTCGCAGCGTTCCCCGCCGGGAAAGTGACCGACGCGAGCACGGAACTCCAGACGTTCATCTTCGAGCGCCTGCACGGCTTCCTGGCGGATCAGGACTACACGACCAACGAGATCGAAGCGGTCCTGTCGCTGCGCCCCATGCGCCTCGCATTAGTGCCGAAGCAGCTCGCCGCCGTCCGCGCCTTCACCGCCCTGCCCGAAGCGAAATCGCTCGCCGCAGCCAACAAGCGCATCGGCAACATCCTGCGCAAGGCCGAGGGTGAGTGGACCGGCGCCGACGCCGCCGTGCTGGTGGAGCCAGCCGAGAAGGCACTGCTCGTGGCCTACGAGGCTGCCGTCCCCCGGTTCGATGCCCTGTTCGACGCCCAGGACTACAACGGCGCGCTGCAGAGCCTCGCCCCGTTGAAGACGCCGGTGGATGCGTTCTTCGATGGCGTGATGGTGATGGCGGACGACGCCAAGCTGCGCGAGAATCGTCTCGCCCTGCTGTCGGACCTACGACGTCTCATGAACCGCGTGGCCGACCTGTCACGCCTCGCCACCTAGCCCCCAGCCCCCAGCCCCCAGCGATTGTGAAACTCGCCATCCTCGACCGTGACGGAGTCATCAACCACGACAGCGACCAGTTCATCAAGTCGCCGGAGGAGTTCCGTCCGATCGCGGGCAGCGCCGACGCCATCGCGAAGCTGAACCACGCGGGCTTCCACGTGGTGGTGGCGACGAATCAGTCCGGCGTGGGCCGGGGCCTGTTCGACATGGCGACGCTGAACGCCATCAACGAGAAGATGATGCGGATCGTCGTGCAGGCCGGCGGGCGGATCGACGCCATTTTCTTCTGTCCGTGTGCCGCCGATGCGAACTGCGAGTGCCGCAAGCCGCGCCCCGGCATGTTCCACGACATCGAGCAGCGCTTCGGGATGTCGCTCGCCGGGATGCCCAGCGTGGGCGATTCCCTGCGGGATCTACAGGCGTCGGTCGAAGTGGGCGCGCAGCCCATGCTCGTCCTCACAGGCAAGGGTCGCAAGACCCAGGCGACGGGCGGCCTGCCACCGGGGACGCTCGTGTTCCCTGACCTCGCGGCGGCCGTGGACCACATCGTCCTCGGATGAAAGAAGCACTCGTCTTCGTCCGCTCGCTGCTGCTCGCCGTCTTCCAGGCCGCCCTCACCGTCGTCTTCGGCATCCTGTCGCTTGGCACCATCGTCCTGTCGCCGTTCGGCCGCTACCGCTTCATCGCCCTGTGGGCGCGCATCGTCCTCTGGTTCGCCTGGCACGTCTGCGGGGTCCGCTACCGCGTGGTCGGTGCCGAGCACCTGCCCAAGGAACCCTGCATCGTCCTGTGCAAGCACCAGTCCGCGTGGGAGACGCTGGCACTGCAACTGATCCTGCCGCCGCAGGTCTGGGTGCTGAAGAAGGAGCTTCTGCGCGTGCCGTTCTTCGGCTGGGGGCTTGCGATGCTGAGCCCGATCGCGATCGACAGAAGCGCGGGCCGGCAGGCGCTCAAGCAGATGGTCACGCAGGGCAAGCAGCGTCTCGGCATGGGGTTCTGGATCGTGATGTACCCGGAGGGCACGCGCGTGCCGCCGGGCGAACGCGGGCAGTACCACATCGGCGGTGCCTGGCTCGCGACGCAGACCGGTGCGGTGGTCGTGCCGATCGCCCACAACGCCGGGACGCTCTGGCCGAAGAACGCGTTCCTGAAGCGCCCCGGCACCATCACGGTGACGATCGGGAAGCCGATCGACCCGACCGGCATGAAACCCGAGCCACTGCGGCTACAGGTGGAGGAATGGATCGAGACGGAAGTCGCACGGCTCGGCTCGGCTCGGGCCTGACCGGAGATCTCTTCCCGGTAACCGCGGTCGAGGAGCCGCGGCGGGCGCGGCTGGGCGGGCGCGACATCGCCTACCGCCTGAAACGCAGCCAGCGTCGCCGCCGCATCGCTTTCCTCGTGGACGAGAACGGACTCACGGTCCACACGCCATGGCGCGTCGCCGACGCCGCCATCGAGCATGCGCTCGCGAGTGCCGCCGACTGGATCCTCCGCAAACTTGACGAATGGTCCGCGCGCCCGCGCACCCCGCGCCGGCAGTGGATCGACGGCGAACCGGTCGACTATCTGGGCCGCGCGCTTCAGCTCGAACTCGTGCACGACCCGCTCGTGGCGCTCACCGAGATCGACGAACATGTGCTGCGCGTGCGCACCCCGAAACCCAACGACGCGGAGGCCATCCGCACCCTCGTCGTGAAGTGGTACCGGAGGCACGCCGAGCGCCACTTCCCGGAACGCATCGACCACTTCGTCGCGAGGCTGGGGGTCGAGCGCCCGCGGATCTTCCTGTCCGACGCCGCGGGCCGGTGGGGCAGCTGCAATTCCAAGCGTGAGGTCCGACTCAACTGGCGCCTGATGCAGGCGCCGACGCACGTCGTCGACTACGTGATCGCGCACGAACTCGCGCATCTCGTGCACCTGAACCACTCCGCGCGATTCTGGCGGACCGTCGAGCGAATCTTCCCGGACTACGAGTCCGCCCGTGCGGAACTCGCGGGTTCGAGCCGGTACTTCATGTCGCTGTGAACGGCCTGCGGCATCGCCTGCGATACACTCGCCCCATGATCTCCCGAGCCCTCTGCATCGCCCTTCTTGTGGCACTCGCCGTTCCGGCGTGCGGCCTGAAGGGCCCGCTGTATCTCCCCGACCAGAAACCACCTCCAGCATCGGGTGGGAAAGCCTCCGCCCTCCAGAAGAAGTGACACCTTTCCATTCACGCGACGGCGAGTTGTTCGCCGAAGACGTGCCGCTCGCCGCCATCGCGGCGGCCCACGGCACGCCCTGTTACGTCTACTCGCGCGCGGCGATCACGGCCGCGTGGCGCGCCTTCGACACTGCCCTGGGCGCCCGCCCCCACCTCGTGTGCTACGCGATGAAGGCGAACTCGAGCCTCGCGGTGCTCGACCTGCTGGCCCGCCTGGGCAGCGGGTTCGACATCGTGTCGGGCGGCGAACTGGCCCGCGTCATCGCCGCCGGCGGCGACCCGCACAAGGTGGTCTTCTCCGGTGTCGGCAAGTCCGAAGCCGAGATGCGCCTCGCGCTGGAACACGACATCCGCTGCTTCAACGTCGAGTCCGTCGCCGAACTGCGCCGACTCTCGGCCGTGGCCACGGCCGCCGGACGTGAAGCGCGTGTCAGCCTGCGAGTGAATCCGGATGTCGATGCGGGGACGCACCCGTACATCTCCACCGGCCTCAAGGAGAACAAGTTCGGTGTCGCCTTCGAGGACGCGCCGGACGCGTACGCAGAGGCGGCTTCGCTGCCGGGCCTGCGCGTGACCGGCGTCGACTGCCACATCGGATCGCAGATCACGGAAGTCGCGCCGTTCGTCGACGCGCTCGACAAGGTCCTCGATCTCGTGGATCGCCTCGCGACAAGCGGCATCGTGATCGAACACCTCGACGTCGGAGGCGGTCTCGGCATCCGCTACGACGACGAGGTGCCGCCCTCGGCCGGCGACTACATCGGCGCGCTGCTCGCCCGCCTCGGTGACCGGTCACTGGAAATCCTCATGGAACCCGGTCGTGCGCTGGTCGGCAACGCCGGGGTGCTGGTGACGCGCGTGGAGTACCTGAAGCCGGGTGCCGCGAAGAGCTTCGCCATCGTCGATGCCGCGATGAACGATCTCATGCGGCCCGCGCTGTACGAGGCGTATCACGGCATCGTGCCGGTACGTCCGCGCACCGGTGCAGGCGTGCGCTACGACGTGGTCGGTCCGGTGTGCGAAAGCGGCGACTTCCTCGGCCGCGATCGCGAACTTCGCATCGAGGCCGGCGATCTGCTCGCCGTGATGTCCGCCGGTGCCTACGGGATGAGCATGGCCTCCAACTACAACACGCGACCGCGCGCGGCCGAGGTGATGGTCGACGGCGACCGGGTGCACGTCATCCGCGCCCGCGAATCCATCGCGGACCTCTTCGCGCTGGAGCGGAGACTCCCGTGATCCGCCTGGGTGCCGTGGCCGTTGCGGCGGCGCTCGCACTCATGCTCGG
>VYME01000124.1_pt2 | contig 41836 bp, 41 predicted proteins | sample 5115281 | NCBI WGS metagenome assembly VYME01 (sample SAMN12291780, study PRJNA351875) | freshwater metagenome | isolation source: freshwater lake | place: USA: Michigan, Wintergreen Lake | collected 2013-08-08
GCGCGGTGCTTCAGTCCCACGAGACCCGGGTCGCCACGCAGGCGCGGCGGCAGCTGGAAAGTCGGTCCGCGACCTTGCACGCCGACATCCGCAAGTTGAGCGAGCAGCTCGGTGCCCACCGGCCGTCGCCGGAAGTCCAGGCGAAGGCGGCGCTGCGGGAAGCGCTGCGTGCCTCCCGCGAAGCCGCGGTCGCCGCGCTGCGCACGAGCAGCGGCGTCCAGGACGGCGGCCACGCGCGCTTCCTGCGGGCGCTCGCACGCCAGTCGACCGACGGGCTCTGGCTGACCGATGTGACCGTGGCGGGGGACGGTAGCGACATCGCACTGCGCGGCCGCACGCTGGATCCCGAACTCGTCGCGGACTATCTCCGCCGACTCGGGCGGGAGGAAGCGCTGCGCGGGCTTGCCTTCAACCAGCTGGCCTTCCAGCGGCCGGCGACCGCGGAAGCCACTCCGGGCACGCCACCGCGCTTTCTCGAGTTCGCAGTCACCTCGGCTGCCGTCGGCGACGCTCCGTCGGCGTCGACCGCACCAGCGAGCCAGCAGAAGGCACCGGGGACAACGAACCCCGCGATCGCGCCCGACCTCGCTGCCCTCGCGCAGACCCCATCCGCTGCCGGGGGCGCGCAATGAAGAAATTGTGGGATCGACAGGCCGCGCGCCTCGATGCGATGGCCAACCGGGAGCGCATCCTCGCCTTCTGTGCGGCCGTCGGTGTGCTGTTTCTCGTGATGTACGTGGGCTTCCTGAATCCGTCGGGTGGCCGGCTGCGCCTGCTTCGTCAGCAACTCGTCACGGATGCCGATGCGGTGGCTGCGCTCGACAGACAGAAGCAGGACCTGATGACGGAACTGCGAACGCATCCGGACGAACAGTTCGTCCGGCGCATCGAGACGGCCGACCGGCGGATCGAGGATCTCGACCGCGAGATCCAGTCGCTCGGCGCAGGCCTCGCCACGCCGGAGCGCATGGCGGGCCTCGTGAAGGACGTGCTCGCGCGCTCGCCGAACATCGCGCTGGTCACCATGCGGAACCTGCCACCGACGCCGCTCTTCGAGCATCCGGAGGCCGCCAGGGGTCCCGACGGTGCCGCGGTCGCCCACGAGGGCGAACTGTATCGCCACGGCATCGAGATCACCGTCGAAGGTCCCTGGCCCGCACTCGTGGGCTACGCCGAGCGGCTCGAGTCGCTGCCCGCGCGCGTGCTCTGGAACCGGACCCATATCGATGCGTCCGCGTGGCCGCGCGTCACGATGACGCTGAACCTGTACACCCTGAGTCTGGAGCGCACGTGGTTGACCCTGTGAAGAGATCGCTCCTCGCCATCGGCATCGCGCTCGCCGGCACTGCCGACGCCGCCGGTCCGTCCGATCCGACCCGTCCGCCGAATGCCACGACGACATCGGCTGCGGCGCCAACGGACGTGGATGCCGGTCGACTGGTCCTCCAGTCGGTGCTCGTGGCCCCCGATCGCCGGGTCGCCGTGGTGAGCGGTGTGCCGCTCACGATCGGCGACGAAGTCCGGGGCCATCGCCTGTTGCGCGTGACCGACGCCGAAGCCGTGCTGCAGGGCCCGGCCGGACCGGTGACGCTGAAGTTGTACCCCCACATCGAGCGGCGCCCGGTCAAGTTCACCGCCAGCGTACCGATGAAGGTGGCATCTTCCCGAAGGAAACCCAAATCGTGATCGGAGCGAATGCATGGCACTGCCGGCTTCGACCGTTGCTGATGACGCTGGCACTCCTGGCGCTGGGCGCCTGTGCGGGGTTCCAGCCGAGGCAGGGGTCGACGCTCGTTGCCATCGATCGCGAGATCGGCAAGGGCCTGGCCGAACGCAAGGTGACGCCGATCCCGGAGGCGGTGACGGAGGCGTTGCTGCCGCCCGTCGTCGTGGACCTCCCGAGGAGCGACGGCAAGCCCGTCGAGGCGCGGTTCGACCTCAATGTGGCCAACGCACCGGCGGCCCAGGTGTTCATGGCGATGGTCGCCGGCACGCGCTACAGCATGGTCGTGCATCCAGGCATCAAGGAGACCATCTCGATCTCGCTGAAGGACGTCACCGTCCTGGAAGCGCTCGAGACCGTGCGCGATCTCTACGGCTACGACTTCAAGATCCAGGGCGCGCGCATCACGGTGCAGCCGCCCGAGATCCAGACCCGCGTGTTCCAGGTGAACTACCTGATGAGCCAGAGGCGCGGGCGCAGCGACGTGCGCGTGACCTCCGGCGCGATCTCCGACATGGTCTCGCCGGGCAGCGGCATGCCCGGGACCTCGGCCACCGGCCAGCCGATGCCCGGCATCCCCGCGATCCCCGGTGCCATGGGCAACCAGGGCAACGCCTCGTCGCAGGCCATCATCGGCAGCCGCGTGGTGACGACCACGGACAGCGACTTCTGGAAGGAACTCTCGGACGCGCTCCGCGCGATCGTCGGATCCGACGGGGGACGTCAGGTGGTGATCAGCCCGCAGTCGGGTGTGATCGTCGTCCGGGCGCTGCCGTCCGAGATCCGGAACGTGGAAGGATTCCTTCGCGCGACGCGGCTCGTGATCGAGCGGCAGGTGATGCTCGAGGCGAAGATCATCGAGGTGGAACTCGCCGACGGCTATCAGGCCGGCATCAACTGGGCTGCGTTCCGCCACGGTGACGGCGCGCGCGCCACCGCCGGCGTCGGCACACCGGGCACCAGTCTCGCGACGAGTGGTTCGCTGTCGTCACCGACGGCGCGGGCGGCGGATGGCAGCGTGCTGTCGTCCTCGGCGCTCGCGGGCGTCCCCGGCTCGAATCTCCTGCTGGGCACCGACATCCCGGGGGCCGTGTTCGGGCTCGCGTTCCAGACGAGCAACTTCGCGAGCCTGCTGACGTTCCTGCAGACGCAGGGCACCCTGCAGGTGCTGTCGAGCCCGCGGATCGCCGCACTCAACAACCAGAAGGCCGTGCTCAAGGTCGGCAACGACGAGTTCTTCGTGACGAACGTCACGACGACGACACTGACCTCCGCCACCGGGGCAGCGACGCAGTCGCCATCCATCGTGGTCCAGCCGTTCTTCTCCGGCGTGGCCCTGGACGTGACGCCGCAGATCGACGAGCACAGCCAGATCATCCTGCACGTGCATCCGTCGGTGTCGAACGTGGTCGAGAAGACCAAGGTGATCGACCTCGGCACCTCCGGCAACTTCCGGCTGCCGCTCGCCTCGAGCAGCATCAGCGAGTCCGACACGGTCGTGCGCGTCCAGGACGGCAACATCGTCGCGATCGGCGGCCTGATGCGCGAGTCCACCCGCAAGACCAAGTCGGGCGTGCCCGGACTTGCCGATCTGCCCCTGATCGGCAACGCGTTCCGGTCGTCCACCAGCAATGCGCGGAAGAGTGAACTGGTGATCCTCATCAAGCCCACGGTGATCCAGGGCGACACCGACTGGGAACGCGATCTCGCGGATGTGCGCGGCCGGGTGGGCAGCTACGACGTCCCCGACACGGCCTCGCGCGACGCCGCGATCGGCAATGCCCGCCGGCGCTGACCCGCTGCGGCAGGGAACAGGAGAACACAACGATGTCGGACACCATGTACCAGTCACACTTCGGGCTGCGCGAGGCGCCCTTCGGGATCACGCCCGACACGGCCTTCGTCTACGACTGCCGCGCCCATCAGGAGGCGCTCAACGTCGTGCTGGTGGCGCTCGATTCCGGCGAAGGGTTCATCAAGATCACGGGCGATGTCGGCACCGGCAAGACGCTGCTCTGCCGCCGTGCCCTGTCGGTCGTCGACAAGAGTTTCTCGACCGCCTACCTGCCGAATCCCCTGCTGGATCCGCGTGGACTGCTGATCGCGCTCGCCGATGAGTTCGCGGTGAAGATGGATCGCCGCGCCGACGGTCACCAACTGGTGCGCAGTCTCACGCAGGCACTCCTCAAGCTGAACGTGGCCGGACGCCGGCCGGTGGTCTTCATCGACGAAGCCCAGGCGATGTCGTTGCCAACGCTGGAGACGATGCGTCTGTTGTCGAACCTCGAGACCGAGAAGCACAAGCTCATGCAGGTGGTGCTGTTCGGTCAGCCGGAACTGGATCGACATCTCGCCAACCCTGCCGTGCGGCAACTGAGCCAGCGCATCACGTTCGAGTACCGCATCTCCGAACTGTCGCGCATCGAGGTGCGTCACTACCTCGCCCATCGCATGCGCGTCGCCGGCTACAGCGGGACGCAGGCGTTCTCCCCGGCGGCGATCTGGTACCTGCATCGCGCGACCGGCGGCGTGCCGCGCCTCATCAACGTTCTTGCTCACAAGGCCCTCATGCTGGTGTTCGCCGAGGGTCGCGACCGCGTCACGCTGCGGCATGTCATCGCCGCTGCCCGTGACACTTCTTCCGCCCGTCGGACCCTGATTCCCTGGATCGTATGAGCGTCATCAATCGGGTATTGCGCGACCTCGAACAGCGCCACGCGGCCCCGGGCCGCAAGACTCTCGCGCAGGCGCCGGTCCGCGCCGTCGGTGTTCCGGAACGCAGCGGTCGCGCCACGGTGCTGGCCGCCTGCACCGCCGGGTTGGCACTGACGGCCGTCTCGATCGCTGCCATCCACGGCTGGTCGATTCCCGCCACCGCGACGGCCGCCGAGCCGCCGGCGAAACGCGCGACGGTCATCGCGCTTGCACCGCCGTCCCAGGCGGCGCCTGTCCCGGCGAACATCAGTTCTCAACAGCGGGCGCGTGAACCGGCAGGGAAGCGGCCGCGCGGCTGGTCGGCGAACGGGTTGCCGGATGCGCCGTCCGCCCCTGCGGTCGTGGGCCGGACTCGCCTGCGGGAGCCTGTCGCCGAGGGCGAACCGCTCGCGCCGCCGGAGCCGGCCGCCGCTGCTGCTGCGGGCAAGGTCCCTGTTGCCGCGAGCACGTCGACGACGATCCCGGGCCCGACGGCGATCGATCGCCAGGAACGGCCCCTTGCACCGGTGGAGCGTGCCGAGAACGCCTTCCTTGCCGGCATCGCCGCGCTCCGGAATGGCCATGCCATCGAGGCCGAAGCGAGATTCCGCGTCGCGCTGGATGCGCTCCCCGCACACGTGGGCGCCCGCCAGGCGCTGCTCGGCCTGATGCTGGATTCCCGCCGGTCGGTGGAGGCCGAGGCACTCATGCGTGCCGGCATGGTGGCGAACCCCGATCAGGTGTCTTTCGCGATGGTCGCCGCCCGTCTGCAGGCGCAGCGCGGGGATGCCGTGGCGGCCATCCTGACGCTGGAATCCGTGCAGGGTCCGGGGTCGGGCCACGCGGATTTCGTCGCGCTGCATGCGGCGATGCTCCAGCGCATCGGGCGCCATGGCGAGGCTGCCGAACGCTACGGGGTCGCGATCGGCCTCGGGAACGCACTGCCGGTGTGGTTCATCGGACGCGCCATTTCGCTGCAGCAGATCGGCAAGGACGCCGAGGCGCGCGCGTGCTTCCGCCAGGCGATCGACACGGGCAACCTGCCCCCCGAATTGCGCGCTTTCGCGGAACGGCAACTGGGCGCCCGCGAAGCGGGCTGAGCCGCACCATCGACCCATCGCCGCGGATCAGTCGCTGCTCCGCGGCGTCCGCGCGACCACCCAGCCTCGTACCGACATCGCCCCGGCGCGCTTCAGCACGCGCGCGGCTTCGTTCAGTGTCGCCCCGGACGTCATCACGTCGTCGAGGATGGCGATCCGCAGCCCTTCCACCCGCCCGAGGCATTCGAACGTGCCCTTCACGTTCCGTCGCCGCTCGTCCAGCGCGAGGCTCGCCTGCGGGCGGGCGTGCCCCGTCCGTGCGAGCGTCGTACGGTCGGTCGCGGTGCGCCACGGGCCGGCGAGGAGCCGGGCGATCTCGGTGGCCTGGTTGTAACCGCGTTCGACCATCCGGTCGTCGGTGATGGGGAGAGGGAGGACGAGATCCGGCGGCGGTTCGCGGGTCAGGGCCCGCGCGAGGATGCCGGCGAGCGGCCGGGCCGCAGCGAGCCGTCCGTGGTATTTGAGTGCACGGACGAGCGCGTCGACGGGGAAGTCGTAGGTCACCGCACAGGCGACACCGTCCTGGGCGGGCGGTGATCTGAGGCACACTCCGCACACGGCGCCTCCAGGCGTGGGCAGCGCGCACAGCGGGCACCGGGCGGACGGCAGCCAGGGGAGATCGTCCAGGCAGGGTGTGCATAGCCCGCTCTCGGCGGCAGCGGCACCGCACAGTGCGCAGCGCGCTTTCACCCCGCGCGCGAGAACCTCCCGTACCGTATCGAGTCTTCCAGCCATGTGTTCCTTCTCCCCACCCCGAGGGTTCGTTCCGGATCTGCGCCGATGACCATTGGCATCGAGTATGAAATCGACGCCCGGGCGCTTCGTCGGCGTCGCGACCGTATTGCTGCGCGCTACGACGGGGCTGCTGTGCTGCCCGTGGAGGTGGGCAAGCGGATGCTGGAGCGCCTCGATGTGGTCCGCCTTCCGCAAGGACCGATCCTCGACCTCGGGTGCGCGACCGGCGAAGGCGTCCGCGCGCTGCGCGAGCGGTATCCGGCGGCGGATGTATATGGTGTCGATGACGCGGGAACCATGCTGGCGATCGCGCGGGATCGGGATCCCGGTCGGCTGCGCTGGCTGCCAAGGCTGTCGGGGCGCGCCACCCGCTGGGTCTGCGCGGATCCGGTCCGGCTGCCCTTCCGGGTGGGCAGCTTCTCGATGATCTGGGCGAACCTCCTCATGCCCGTGTTCACGGATCCCGCGGCGCGATGGCGGGCGATCGGCGCCCTACTGCGGCCCGGCGGGCTGCTGACCTTCACGATGCTGGGCCCCGACAGTCTGGGAGAACTGCGGGTCGCCACCCGCCTCGCCGGACTCCCCCCCACCGTGATGCCCTTCGCGGACATGCACGATGTCGGCGACGTCCTCGTGGCGGCCGGCTTCGCGAACCCGGTCATGGACATGGAGCGGATCACGCTGACCTACCCCGACTTCCGGGCGCTCTCCCGTGATCTTCGCGACCTCGGCGCCGATGACCCCTCGACCGGCCGTCGTCGCGGGCTGCTCGGTACGCGGCGATGGGCCGCGGTCGAGACGCAGTACGAGAGGCATCGGCAGGACGGCCGTCTGCCCGTGACCATCGAGGTGGTCTACGGGCATGCGTGGTGGCCGGAGCAGGGACCCACCCGGACGGCGGAGGGGCTTGACGTGGTCCGCATTCATCGAGTCCGAGGCAGTCGATGAGCCGGACGAAGAAGCGCGCCGTCGCCCTTGTTGGACAAGGCTTTTGCCTTGCCTCGTCCAAGAAGCGCGTGCTATCGTCCGCCGCCGTAAAACACTGGTATTCCGCAGCGATCGACGGGGTGGGTCGGCGCAGGAAACGTGAATGGAACGCGTAGACCTCATGGGCGCGACCTCCTACCACCTGGTCGCCCGCCGTAACGATTCGCTGTCGCCGAAGGGCCGGCGGATGTTCTTTGTTTCGATATTCGCCGTTTCGCTGTCGGTGGCAGTGTTCTGGGCGGTGCAGGGCGCCTGGTACATCCTGCCCTTCGCATTGGTTGAAATGGCGGTGCTGTTCGCGGCTCTGAAGATCGTCGAATGGCACGCCGGAGATTACGAATCGGTCTCGATCGATGGTGATCAGGTGGTCGTCGAGCGGCAGGACCGCGGACGGACCGTCCGCCACCGCTTCGATCGGCACTGGGCACAGGTGATCGTGCTGCACGAGGGGCCCGGCGGACGTTGCGGACTGCGGATGCGGTCGCACGGACGGGAAGTGAGTTTCGGAGAGTTTCTCACTGACCAACAGCGGCTCCAGGTGGCAGCAGAACTGCGCCGAAGACTGAAGAACTACTGATCCAAGGAGTCTGGGGGAAGCATGAAAAAGCTGTCACAGGTCGCCCTAGCCGCTGCGACCGCCCTGTGTTCGGGCGTGGTCGGCGCATCGAAGTACGGTCTGCAGGATCCCGAGACACCGATCGCGCGGCAGATCTACTCCCTGCATTCGCTCATCTTCTGGATCTGCGTCGTCATCTTCGTGGCTGTGTTCGGGATGATGTTCTACGCGATCGTCAATCACCGAAAATCGGTCGGACACAAGGCTGCCCAGTTCCACGAGAGCACCACCGTGGAAATCATCTGGACGATCGTTCCCTTCGTGATCTTGATGGGCATGGCGTACCCGGCCACCAAGACCGTGATCGACATGAAGGACACCAGCAACCCGGATCTCACGATCAAGGCCACCGGCTCCCAGTGGAAGTGGGGCTACGAATACGTGAAGGGCGAGGGGACGCTGAGCGGCGTCAGCGACGGCATCGCGGTGTTGTCGAGTCTTGCCACCCCCATGGACCAGATCACCGATCCCAAGGTCCAGAAGAACGAGAACTACCTGCTCGAGGTCGATAACGAGCTGGTGGTGCCGATCAACAAGAAGGTCCGGATCCTGACCACCGCGAGCGACGTCATCCACGCCTTCTGGGTGCCCGCCTTCGGCGTCAAGCAGGACGCGATTCCAGGCTTCATCCGCGACACGTGGTTCCGCGTCGAGAAGGCCGGCGTGTACCGCGGCCAGTGCGCCGAGCTGTGCGGCAAGGAACACGGGTTCATGCCGATCGTCGTTCGTGCGGTGGAGGAATCGGAGTTCAAGGACTGGGCTGCCAAGCACAAGGCTACCGCGGCCGCAGCCGCACCCGCTGCCGAGGCCGCCGCACCGGTGCAGGTTGCCGCCGCCGATGCGACTGCAACGGCCGGCCCGGCCGACGGCAAGAAGACCTACGACGGCCTCTGCGCCGCCTGCCACGGCATGGGGATCGCCGGCGCTCCCAAGGTCGGCGACAAGGCCGCCTGGGCGCCGCGTCTCGCGCAAGGGGCAGCGACGCTTCACAAGCACGCGATCGAGGGGATCCGCGCCATGCCGGCCAAGGGCGGCAATCCTGCGCTGTCCGACGCGGACGTCACGGCGGCAGTGGATCACATGGTGGGTCTGTCCAAGTAGGACAGGCGCGCGTCAACGGGCAACTCAGAAACACGAAGCAGGAGAGCGAGCATGGAAGCCGTTCACGGACACGACCACGCGCACGACCACGAGCATCACCACCCGACCGGCATCACCCGCTGGCTGACGACCACGAACCACAAAGACATCGGAACGATGTACCTGTGGTTCAGCTTTGCGATGTTCATCACCGGCGGTCTGCTGGCACTGGGCATCCGGGCGGAGCTGTTCCAGCCGGGGCTGCAGCTCTGGAAGCCGGAATTCTTCAATCAGCTCACCACGATGCACGGCCTGATCATGGTGTTCGGCGCGATCATGCCGGCGTTCGTGGGCTTCGCGAACTGGCAGATCCCGCTCATGATCGGCGCGTCCGACATGGCCTTCGCGCGGATGAACAACTTCAGCTTCTGGCTGTTGCCGCCGGCCGCGCTGCTGCTCACATCGTCGTTCTTCGTTCCGGGTGGTGCCACGGGTGCCGGCTGGACGCTGTACGCGCCGCTCTCCGTGCAGCAGGGTATGGGGATGGACCTCGCGATCTTCGCGGTCCACATCATGGGTGCGTCGTCGATCATGGGGTCGATCAACATCATCACGACGATCCTGAACATGCGCGCCCCCGGCATGACGCTGATGAAGATGCCGCTCTTCGTGTGGACCTGGCTCATCACCGCGTATCTGCTCATCGCCGTGATGCCGGTGCTTGCCGGTGCGGTGACGATGCTGCTGACGGACCGGCACTTCGGCACCAACTTCTTCAATGCCGCCGGTGGCGGTGACCCCGTCCTGTACCAGCACGTGTTCTGGTTCTTCGGGCACCCCGAGGTGTACATCATGATCCTGCCGGCGTTCGGGATCGTCTCGCAGATCATCCCGGCGTTCGCCCGCAAGCCGCTGTTCGGCTACGCCTCGATGGTCTACGCCACGGCGTCGATCGCCATCCTGTCGTTCATCGTGTGGGCGCACCACATGTTCGTGACGGGGATGCCCGCGGCCGGCCAGCTGTTCTTCATGTACGCCACGATGTTGATCGCCGTGCCCACGGGTGTGAAGGTGTTCAACTGGGTGGCGACGATGTGGAAGGGCTCGATGACCTTCGAGACCCCGATGCTGTTCTCGGTCGGCTTCCTGTTCGTGTTCACGATGGGCGGGTTCACGGGCCTGATCCTGGCGATCACCCCGGTCGACATCCAGTTGCAGGACACCTACTACGTGGTGGCGCACTTCCACTACGTGCTCGTGGCGGGCTCCCTGTTCGCCCTCTTCGCCGGCACTTACTTCTGGCTGCCGAAGTGGACCGGGCACATGTACAGCGAGACGCTCGGCAAGCTGCATTTCTGGTGCTCGATGATCTTCTTCAACGTCACCTTCTTCGTGATGCACTTCCTCGGCCTCGCCGGGATGCCGCGCCGGATTCCGGACTACTCCCAGCAGTTCGCGGACTTCAACATGATCGCGTCGATCGGCGCGTTCGGCTTCGGTCTGAGCCAGCTCATCTTCCTCGCCGCGATCATCAAGTGCATCCGCGGTGGCGAGAAGGCGCCGGCGAATCCGTGGGAAGGTGCCGATACGCTGGAATGGACGCACCTGCCGTCTCCGGCGCCGTACCACAGCTTCGAGACGCCCCCGGTCGTCAAGTGACCGACGACGTCCTCCGGGTCAGGCGACTTCAGGCATGAAGGCACAGGGCGATCACCGTGGCACCGGCGCGAAGAGAACGCTCTTCGTGCTGCTCTCGGTGGTAGCCCTGTTCTTCTTCGGCATCATCGTGAAACGGATGATCGTCACTTGATCACCGAGAACCGACGGACCTTCTCGAAGCTCCTCGTGATCGCCGTGGCCATGTTCGGCTTCGGTTTCGCGCTGGTGCCGTTCTACAAGAAGATCTGCGAGGTCACCGGCATCAACGATCTCCAGAAGGCCGATGTCGTCGAGAACACGCAGGTCGACAAGAGCCGCACGCTCGTGCTCGAGCTCGATGCCAATATCCGCAACGAGCTGCCGTGGAAGTTCCGGGCGATGGAAAGCAGCGTCCGAGTGCATCCCGGGCAGCTGGTGCAGGTGATGTTCGAAGTGCGCAACGATTCCGACACATCGGTCACGGGGCAGGCGATCCCGTCCTATGGTCCGCAGCTCGCAGGTCAGTATTTCCGCAAGCTCGACTGCTTCTGTTTTTCGACGCAGGAGTTGAAGGCCCGTGAAGTTCGAAAAATGCCGGTGGTGTTCGTGATCCATCCCGATCTGCCCAAGGATGTGAACACGGTCACTCTTTCCTATACCTTCTTCCGCGTAGAAGGCACGCGCACCGGCGCCGTGCCCACCGCGGGTCGGCCGCCCGTCTGACCGAGACGGCGAGTCGGCGACAGAACACAGCGATTTCGAAGGGGAGCATGACGATGCAGCACGCACAAGCCTATTACGTACCGAGCCCGTCCTACTGGCCCATCGTCGGGTCCATCGCCCTGTTGTTCATGGGCTTCGGCGCTGCCTTCGTGATGAACGATGTCGCCGCCGGGCCCTGGGCGCTCGTCATCGGGTTCGCCATCCTGTTCTGGATGATGTTCGGCTGGTTCGGAGTCGTTGCGAAGGAGAGCGAGAGCGGCAAGTATGGTCCTCAGGAAGACATCTCGTTCCGCTGGAGCATGAGCTGGTTCATCTTCTCGGAAGTGATGTTCTTCGCGGCGTTCTTCGGCGCGCTCTTCTACATGCGGGTCCTGTCGATTCCGGACCTCGCGACCGGCGCCACGGGCGAGTACCTCTGGTCGAGCTTCAAGGCGGGATGGCCGGTGTCCGGCCCCGGCATCGAAGAGACGTTCAGGCCCATGGGGGCGTGGGGCCTCCCGGCCCTCAACACGGCACTGCTGCTGACCTCGGGCGTCACGGTGACGTGGGCGCACTGGGCGCTGAAGGTGGGCAACCGGACACAGCTGAATCTCGGGCTCTTCCTGACGATCGCGCTGGGCGTGTTGTTCCTCTTCTGCCAGGCCTACGAGTACACCGAGGCGTTCCACGAGTACAACCTGACGCTGAAGATGGGCGCCTACGGCGCGAGCTTCTTCATGCTCACGGGCTTCCACGGTTTCCACGTGACCATCGGCACCATCATGCTGATCGTCATCCTGTTCCGCTGTCTCTCGGGCCATTTCAAGCCCGAACACCACTTCGCCTTCGAGGCCGTGTCCTGGTACTGGCACTTCGTCGACGTGGTTTGGCTGATGCTTTTCGTGCTCGTCTACTGGCTCTGAGACCGGTAACGGGACCGATAAAGGAGGAGGAGTCGGTCACAAAGCGCAGCTTCCTATGAGTCGCTGCCGTGAATTTCGCCGCGCTGGAGGGTGCGGCGATTTTTTTTTGCCTGTCGTATTCGTGCGGTGCCGGACCTTGCCTCGTGAAGGGCCCGGACCCCGATGTCAGGCCGGACGTCCCGGAATCAATCCGAACCAGTAGCCCCCCATCAGGATCAGGAACAGTACGATGGAGAGTCCGACGCGTACCGTGAGTGCCTTGACGGTGCGGTCCGTCCCTCCCTTGTCCCGCATCAGGTAGAAGAGGGCGGACCCCATGCTGGCAACGATGATGACGAGAAACGCGACGATGAAGATCTTCATGGGTGAATCCGTAAGTGACCGGCCGAGTGTAGCCGATGGACCCCGAGGGATACGCCCGGTTCTCGGCGGCGCGGTGGCCGCCATGACCGGTGCCCCGGCATGAACCCACGATTTCGAACCGTCCTGCTCGCAGTGCTCACGCTGGCGGGTCTTGGTGTCACGGGCTCGGCGGCCTTCTGGCAGTACCAGCGCGGGCAGGAACGGGATCGCGTGGCGGAGGAAGCGCAGGCCGCCGCGCTCGCCGCGCCGGTGGTGATCGGCGCAGCGCGGCTCGAGGAACCCCAGGTGAGATACCGCCGCGTCTTGGCGCGCGGCCACCTGATCGGCGCGGACACCATCCTCCTGGACAACCAGAGCCACGGCGGACAGGCGGGCTACATGGTGTTCACGCCGCTTCGCCTCGCCGATGGCGGCCATGTCGTGGTGAAGCGCGGCTGGATCGCGGGGTCCCCCGACCGATCGAAGCTGCCAGTCATCACCACGCCGGATGGCGTCGTCGAGATCGAAGGTGTGGCCCATCCGCCGAACCGCCGGTTCCTGGAACTGTCTGCCGACCAGCTGACGAAGACGGTGTGGCAGAACGTCACCGTGGAGCGCTTCACGGCGCGGTTCGGCCTCGACTTCCAGCCACTGATCCTCGAACAGCACAGCGCGCTGGCCGATGGCTTGACGCGGGAGTGGCAGCAACCCACCAGCGGCTCGGCCAAGAACTACGGCTATGCCTTCCAGTGGGCCGCGATGTTTCTTCTCATCCTTGGATACCATGTCTACCTCCGCACCCGGCGCAAACCGGACTAGTGCCCGACTCAAGCTGCTGCTCCTCGCGCTGGTCTGCGCGGCGCCGGTCATCGGGTCCTATCTGCTCTACTTCGTGGCCCCGCCGGAAGGCGGCAAGAAGAACTACGGCGAACTGATTCCGATGGTGGCCGTGTCCGCACTGGCGCCACAGCCAGGGGTGCCTGTTCCGACGGATCTCGCCCCGGTCGCGGGCAAATGGCTGCTCGTGATGGTGGATTCAGGCGCATGCGACGAGGGCTGCACCAAGAAGCTCTGGCAGATCCGGCAACTGCGCCTCACGCAGGGCAAGGAGATGGATCGCCTGGTGCGGGTCTGGCTCGTCGACGACGACGTGAAGCCCGGTGACGTCCTGGGGAAGGAGTACGAAGGCACGGTGATCCTCCCGCGCTCCCGTTTTCCGGAACTCGCGCAACTCCCCGCGACCGGCACACCGCGGGACCATCTCTACCTGATCGACCCCATCGGCAATCTGATGATGCGGTTCCCGGCTGCGCCCGATCTCGATCGTGTGAAGAAGGATCTCGTGCACCTGCTGAAGGTGTCGCGAATCGGCTAGTTGCCCCTGAAGAACATGCGCGGAAGGCGTGGGGTTTCGCGGGTCACGGTGCTAAACTCCCGGCGCCTTTCGCATTGCCCAGACCCCGGAGATCTCCATGGCGACCAGCCTGTCGTTGCCGCACAAGGGCTCGCCCCTCCAGCAGTTCTACCAGCTCACGAAGCCTCGCGTCGTCTCGCTCATCGTCTTCACGGCGGTCATCGGCATGTACCTCGCGACGCCGGGTTGGGTTCCGCTGCAGCCGTTGCTGGGGGCCACGGTCGGCATTGCTCTGGTGGCCGGCGCCGCCGCAGTGATCAACTGTCTGGTCGAGCAGAAGCTCGATGCCCTGATGGCGCGTACTCGCGCGCGACCGCTCCCGATGGGGCAGCTCACGTCGACGCAGGCACTCACCTTCGCGATGGTGATCGGCGGGATCGGCCTCTGGATCCTGCATGCGTTCGTGAACCCCCTCACCATGTGGCTGACGCTCGCGACGTTCGTCGGATACGCCGTCATCTACACCGTACTCCTGAAGCCGGCCACGCCGCAGAACATCGTGATCGGTGGTGCCTCCGGTGCCATGCCGCCGGTGCTGGGGTGGGCAGCGGTCACGGGCCACGTGGGCTTCGAGGCGCTGCTGCTCTTCCTGATCATCTTCGCGTGGACGCCGCCTCACTTCTGGGCTCTCGCACTCTATCGTCGCAAGGAATACGCGAAGGCCGGACTCCCCATGTTGCCGGTCACGCACGGCGAAGAGTTCACGCGGCTGCATGTGCTGCTCTACACGATCATCCTCGTCGCCGTCACGCTGCTGCCGTTCGCCACGCGCATGTCCGGCCTGATCTACCTCGTCGGTGCGGTCGGGCTCGGCGGATTGTTCCTGCACTACGCGTGGGCCATCTACCGGGAGTACTCGGATGCGCTCGCGCAGAAGACCTTCCGCTACTCGATCGTCTACCTCACCGCCCTGTTCGCGGTCCTGCTGGTCGATCACTACGTCCCGCTGTGAGGGATTCGCCGTCCGGCCTGCTCCGGACGCTGGCGGGTTGGTTCGCAGCGCTGGTTCTCGTGGCAGGGTGTTCGTCCGGAACGGCGCCGTCGTTCCAGGCAACGGACATCACCGGCGCCGACTTCGGACGCGCGCTCGACCTCACGGGGCATGACGGCAAACCGCGGTCCCTGAAGGACTTCCAGGGTCGGGCCGTGGTGGTGTTCTTCGGTTTCGCCCATTGCCCCGATGTGTGTCCGACAACACTCGCGAAGCTTGCCGGCGTGGTCAAGGCGATGGGCGCGAAGGGCGACCAGGTCCAGGTGCTCCTGGTCACGGTGGATCCCGAGCGCGACACCCCGCAGGTCTTGCAACCGTACGTGACCGCATTCAACCCCGGGTTCCTCGGCCTGACCGGCACGGTGGACCAGGTCGCAGCCGTGGCCAAGGAGTTCCGGGTCGTGGCCGAGAAACAGCCGGGCGCCACGCCCGAGACCTACACGGTCGACCACTCCGCAGGGATCTACATCTTCGATCCGACTGGGCGCCTGCGTCTGTACGTGGCCGGCAACCAGCCCGCTTCGGTCATCCAGCACGATCTCGAGCTGCTGCTCTCCGGCGTCTGAAACGAAAACGCCCCGGGGTTTCCGGGGCGTTCTTCCACCTTGCGATTCGTTCGGGCGCTGTCAGGCAGCTTCGGCCATCGCGTTGCGCAGCTTCTTCATGGCCTGCACTTCGATCTGGCGGATGCGCTCTGCCGAGACGCCGAACTCGCCCGCGAGATCATGCAGCGTCGCACCACCGTCCTCGCGCAGCCAGCGAGACTCGATGATCCTTCGACTGCGGGCATCCAGGTTCGCCAGGGCAGTCGCCAAACCTTCCGTGCGCAGCTGTTCGGTCTCCGCATGCTGGAGGATCAAGCCCGGCTCGTCGTCGTGGTTCGACAGGTACGCGATCGGGCTGTAGGCGTCCTCGTCATCCTCGGACGGTTCCAGTGCGACATCGCCGCCGCCAAGACGCGTCTCCATCTCGATGACTTCTTCCGGCTTCACGCGCAGCTGCTCGGCCATCGCATTCACTTCGGACGGCGACAGCGTCGACAGCCCCGTCTTCATGCTGCGAAGGTTGAAGAACAGCTTCCGCTGGGCCTTCGTCGTCGCGATCTTCACGATGCGCCAGTTGCGCAGGATGTATTCGTGGATTTCGGCGCGGATCCAGTGGATCGCGAACGACACGAGGCGTACGCCGCGCTCGGGGTCGAACCGCTTCACCGCCTTCATCAGGCCGATGTTGCCTTCCTGGATGAGGTCCGCCTGGGGCAGGCCGTAGCCGAGGTAGCCGCGGGCGACCGCCACCACCAGCCGCAGGTGCGACATCACGAGCTGGCGGGCGGCCTCGAGATCCTGATCATCGCGGAGCTGACGACCGAGGCGCACCTCCTCCTCCTGCGTCAGCAGCGGGAAGCGGTTCACCGCCTGGATGTAGGTATCCAGCGTGGCAACGGAAGGCAGTGCAGCGGAAATGGCCAGGGCGTTCGTCATGGTGTGCGGTCCTCCTTGGATGACCTCTCGATCGGATGTTAGCACTCGAAACTTGAGAGTGCCAATGCGTCGGGAGGTTCAACGCCCGCATCACATGGGATCGAATCGCCGCAAATGCAAGGTCACGGAGAGCCACGCGCCGAACCAGCCCAGTCCGCTGGCCAGGGCTGCCAGGGCCAGGGTGTCCGGAAGATCGAGGCGTCGGAGCACCCCGTCCTGGGCGATGAGCGAAGCGGCCACGCCCAGTTCTCTCTCGAGGACACCGATGGCGAATGTCACCAGCCCCCACGCGATGCACGCTCCGATGAGGCCCTGCAACGTCCCGAGGTACAGGAACGGGCGCCGGATGAACGCATTGGTCGCTCCGATCAGCTTGGAGACTTCGATCTCTTCCTGCCGGCCGAGGATCTGCAGGCGGATGGTGTTGAACGTGATCGCCACCAGCGCCACCCCGAGCAACGTCCCGAGGATGAACACCGCCATCCGGCCGCCCCGGATCACGGCCTCGACCTGCCGCGCCCAGAGCGTGTCGAGCTGGGCGTGGTCGACCCCCGGCCACTTCGCCGCCTCGGACCGCAAGGCTTCCAGCGCCTCGGCGCCATCGGGTCGGCCCGTCACGACGAACGCGTCCGGCAACGGATTCCGACCCAACTCCTCGATGATGCCGGACAGACCGGCGGCCTTCTTCAGATCCTCCAGCGCCGTCGCCTTCGCCACGAACTGGTACCGGCCGATCGCGGCGTGACCCTTGAGGTGGCCCTCGATGGAACGCGCCACGGTGGCGTCGGCGTCGGGTTGCAGGAAGAGGGTGAGCTGCGGTTCGGCGGCGGCCTGGCGCGAGAAGGCGGAGACGTTGCCGAGCACGACGTACATGGCGAGCGGCAACGACAGGGCGATGCCGATCACCAGCAGATTGAGGAACGCCGCCACGAACTGCCCACCCAGCCGGCGGAAGGCGTCACTGAGAGCGAGCGCGTGCTCACGTAGCAGGCGACTCATGCCTTCGCCTCGTGAGGACGCACGATGGCACCCTGGCGCAGTTCGACCTGCCGTACGCGGGCCTCGCCGAATGCCGTGGGCGAATGGGTGGAGACCACGAGCGTCACGCCCACTTCGTGGAGTCGGCGGAACAGCCCGACGATCTCGACGGCGTAGGCGTCGTCGAGATTCGCCGTGGGTTCGTCCGCGAGCACCACGGCCGGCCGATGGACGATCGCCCGGGCGATGCATACCCGTTGCTGTTCGCCGCCGGAGAGCGTCACGGGATCGCTCCGCTCGCGGTCCAGCAGGCCGACGCGGTCCAGCGCGGCGCGCACGCGCTTGCCGACGTCCGCACCGGGGAATCCGGTGATTCTCAGGGGCAGTGCGACATTCTCGAAGACGGAACGGTCCGCCAGCAGCTTGTGATCCTGGAAGACCAGACCGAGATTGCGACGCAGATACGGGAGGGCACCGCTGCGGATCGTGCCGAGATCCTGGCCGCTGACCGTGACGGAGCCTTCTGTCGGGCGCTCGATGCCGGCCATGAGTTTCAGGACCGTGCTCTTGCCCGCCCCTGAATGGCCGGTCAGCAGGACGAACTCACCGCGCGCCACCGAGAGGTCCAGGCGCCGCACGGCCTCGTGGCCACCCGGATGCCGCTTGGTGACCCCCGAGAGGGTGATCATCGGCTGTTCCATCAGGCGGGGGACTCCTCACCGGTGGCCGTACCGGCAATGCCCGGGCGCGTGTTCCTCAATCGAGCATCGCGTCCACGAAGGCCCGGGCCTCGAAGGGACGGAGGTCCTCCAGGCCTTCACCGACGCCGATGTACCGGACGGGGATCGGTCGTTCCCGCGCGATGGCCGCGATGACGCCGCCCTTCGCCGTGCCGTCGAGCTTCGTGAGGACGAGCCCGGTGAGGCCGACGGCGTCGTCGAACGCCTTGACCTGTGCGACTGCGTTCTGACCCGTGTTGGCATCGAGCACGAGCAGCGTCTCGTGCGGCGCCCCCGGCATCGCCTTGTCCGTGACGCGTCGCACCTTCTTCAACTCTTCCATCAGGTGGAGTTGCGTCGGCAATCGTCCGGCCGTATCCGCCAGCAGCACGCCGATCCCCTTCGCCGTGGCCGACTGGACCGCGTCGAAGATCACCGCGCCGGGATCCCCGCCCTGTTGAGACACCACAAGGACGTTGTTGCGGGCGCCCCATTCGGCGAGTTGCTCGCGGGCAGCAGCCCGGAAGGTGTCGCCGGCAGCGAGCAGGACGGAGTGCCCCATGCCCTGATACAGATGCGCAAGCTTGCCGATGGAGGTGGTCTTGCCGGCACCGTTGACGCCGGCCAGCAGGATGACGAAGGGACGCTCTGCGCTGATCTCGAGCGGTTTCTCGAGCGGCGCGACGAGTTCTTCCATCGCGGCCTTCAACTGCAGGCGGACTTCCTCCGACGTCGAGATGCCGAGCTTGCGGACCCGGGCGCGCGTCGTGTCGATGAGGTGGCGGGTGGCCGAGACGCCGACGTCGCACGAGAGAAGGATGCTCTCCAGTTCCTCGTAGAACGCCTCGTCGACCTTCGCGCCACTTGTGAAGAGCTGCTTGAGCTGGCCGCCGAGCTTCTCGCGCGTCGCGGACAGGCCGTCCCGCAGACGCTGCGCCCAGGACCGCTTGGGTTCGGCAGCGGCCGTGGCGGCAGCGGGCCCGGCGGCCTGTTCGGCCTCGGGCGTGGTGTCGGCGCCACCCTTCTTTCCGGCGCCCTTGAAGAAACTAAGCATGGTGTAGAGTGTCTAGGCCCCGTCCGCGTCGGGGCTGCACGGAACGCCCGAGACCGATGCGCGACCGTCTGACCATGATCGAGGCACAGCACTTCAGATCGATGCGTATCTTCGGGCGAGCGAGCTGTCGGACGACAGCCTCGGTCGCGAATTCTAGTCCCAACCTCAACTGACACGCCAACATGATTCACGCCCTCCTGCGTCGCGCGTGCCGCGCCGCCATCCCCGGTCTTGCGCTGGTCGGCGCAGTCACCGGATCCCCTCTCCAGGCTGCCCAGGGAGACCTGCGCGAGCACACCCTGGCGAACGGCATGCGGATCGTCGTCATGGAAGACCACCGGGCGCCGACCGTCGCGTCGATGGTCTGGTACAAGGCGGGCAGCATGGACGAGTTGAGCGGCACCACCGGCGTGGCGCACGTCCTCGAGCACATGATGTTCAAGGGCACGGAGAAGCACCCGTCGAATACGTTCTCGAAGCTCATCGCCGCCGCGGGCGGCCGCGAGAACGCCTTCACCAGCAAGGACTACACGGCCTACTTCCAGCAGCTGCACAAGTCGAAGCTGCCGCTCGCCCTGGAACTCGAGGCCGACCGGATGCAGAACCTCATCCTCGAAGACGCGGAGTTCTCTAAGGAGATCCGCGTGGTCATGGAGGAGCGCCGGATGCGCACCGACGACCAGCCGCGCTCCCTCCTGTACGAGCAGCTCATGTCCGCCGCTTACACCGTGAGCCCGTACCAGTGGCCCATCATCGGCTGGATGAACGATCTCGAGAACATGACGGCCCAGGACGCCCGCGACTGGTACCAACGCTGGTACGCCCCCAACAACGCGATGCTCGTGGTCGTGGGCGATGTGGTGCCGGAAGAGGTCTTCGCGATCGCCGAGCAACGCTTCGGTCCGCTGCCGTCCCGGGCACTGCCGGTCCGCAAGGCGCAGCAGGAGCCGCCCCAGCGCGGCACCAAGCGGCTGAACGTCAAGGCGCCGGGTGAACTGCCCTACCTGCTGATGGGCTGGCAGGCGCCGGTCGTGCGCGACCCTGCCAACGATCGCGAGCCCTACGCGCTCGAAGTTCTCGTCGGCGTTCTGGATGGCAATGACGCGGCCCGCCTCGATCGCATCCTCGTGCGTGAACAGCGCCTCGCGGTGAGTGCCGGCGCCAGCTACGACAGCGTGAACCGCGGCCCCGGGATGTTCTTCCTCGATGGTGTTCCGGCCCCGGGGCGCACGGTGGCCGATCTCGAACAGGCCATGCGCGACCAGATCCGCCGCGTCGTCGACGAAGGCATCAGCGATGCCGAACTCACCCGCGTGAAGACGCAGGTGATCGCGCAGCAGGTCTTCCAGCGCGACTCGATGTTCTACCAGGCCATGCAGATGGGTGTGCTCCACACCTCCGGATTGCCCTACGACGCGGGCCCGATCCAGGTGCAGCGCATCCGCGAGGTGACGGCAGAGGAAGTCCGCGAGGTCGCCCGCCGCTATCTCGTCGACGACGGTCTCACCGTTGCCGTCCTCGACCCCCAGCCGCTCGACAAGCCCAAGGCCGCCACCGCGACCCCGAACCGTTGATCTCTCCCCGAGCCATCATGCCTTTCCAGTCGCCATTCGCACGTTTCCAGTTCGTCCGCACGCTCGCCTGCGTCGCGTCCCTCCTCATTCCCGCGCTGGCCCATGCCACGCTGCCGATCCAGTCGTGGCAGCTGCCCAACGGTGCCCGCGTCCTCTTCGTCGAGAACCGCGCCCTGCCGATGCTCGATGTCTCCGTCGACTTCCCGGCCGGTGCGAGCCGTGATGTCGCCGAGACTTCCGGGCTCGCCGGCATGACGCTGGGCCTGATGCGCCTGGGCGCCGGCGGACTCGGCGAGACCGAGATCGGCAGCCGTCTCGCCGATGTCGGCGCGATCATGGGCACGCGCTTCGACGCTGATCGGGCGGGCTACCAGGCCCGCACGCTGTCGAGCGCCCAGGAGCGGGAGCAGACCCTCGATCTCCTCGCGAAGGTGCTCCAGGCGCCGGCGTTTCCCGCCGACGTCCTCGATCGCGAGCGCGGCCGGCTCACCGCGAGCCTGAAGGAAGCCGCGCTGAAGCCCGAGTCGATCGCCGACCGCACGTTCCAGACCGCCGTGTTCCGCACCCATCCGTACGGCCGTCGCGGTTCGGGCGAGATCGACACCATCGCGCGCATCACGCCGGACGACCTCCGCGCCTTCCACGCCCGGTGGTTCCGCGCCGACTGGGCGATCGTGGCCATCATGGGCGACGTGTCCCGCGACGAAGCCGACGCGATCGCGCGCCGTCTCACCGACGGCCTGCCGCGCGCCACCGGGCCGGTGCCTCCGCTCGCGTCGGTCGAACCCCTCACCGCCCCGGTGGAGCGATTCATCGATCATCCCGCCAGCCAGAGCCACATCCTCATGGGCCAGCCCGGCATCCGCCGCGCCGATCCCGACTACTTCCCGCTCTTCGTGGGCAACTACATCCTCGGCGGTGGCGGCTTCGCGTCGCGCATGGTCGAGGAGGTCCGCCAGAAGCGCGGCCTGGCGTATAGCGCCTACAGCTACTTCAATCCGATGGCCGAAGCCGGCGCGTTCCAGGTTGGTCTGCAGACCAAGAAGGAACAGGCAGCCGAGGCGCTGGTGGTGGTGCGCGACACCGTGAAGCGCTACGTCGATGAAGGTCCGACCGAGGCCGAGCTCGACGCCGCGAAGCAGAACCTCGTGGGCGGATTCCCGCTGCGCATCGACTCGAACAAGAAGATCCACGACTACCTGGCGGTGATCGGCTTCTACGGTCTGCCGCTCGACTACCTCGACCACTTCGTCGAGCGCATCGAGGCGGTGACCGTGCCCCAGATCCGCGAGGCGTTCCAGCGTCGCGTGCACCCCGACAAGATGGTGACCGTCGTCGTCGGCGGCCCGCCCCGGGCCCAGTGACTGCGCGTCGACCGGCAGGCGCGGGCGCGGGCGCGAACCGCGTCCGCATCATCGGTGGCACGCACCGCAGCCGGCTGCTGAAGTTTCCCGAGCGGCCCGGCCTCCGGCCCACGCCCGATCGCGTCCGCGAGACGCTCTTCAACTGGCTCGGCCAGGAACTCGCCGGGCTAGCATGCCTCGACCTCTACGCCGGCAGCGGCGCGCTGGGACTCGAAGCGGCGTCCCGCGGGGCGTCCTCGATCGTTCTCGTCGACAGCGACCGCGACGTCGTCACGGCGCTGCGGGCCAATGTCGACCTGCTGCGCATCGCGAATGCCCAGGTCGTGCAGGGTGATGCGCTAGAATTCCTGCGCCGTGACCGTCGCGTGTTCGACGTGGTCTTCGTGGATCCGCCCTTCGCGGATGCCGACCACGCCGCCGTGCTGGCCAGGGTCGCAGACCGGCTCGCTCCCGGAGCGCGCGTGTACGTGGAAGCCCCCCGTGCACTCGAGGCTCCGGACGGATGGTCGGTGCAGCGCCGGCTCGTCGCCGGCAGTGTCCACGCCCACCTGATGCAACCCGACCGATGAAGCGCGCCGTCTACCCTGGGACCTTCGATCCGATGACCCGCGGCCACGAGGATCTCGTGCGCCGTGCCTCTCTCCTCTTCGACCACGTGATCGTCGCCATCGCGTCCAGCCGCGCGAAGAATCCGTTCTTCACGCTGGACGAGCGCGTCGCGATGGCGAAGGAAGTCCTGGCCCCGTACCCGAATGTCGAGATCCGCGGCTTCTCGGGCCTGCTCATGGATTTCCTCAAGGTGGCCGAGGCGCGGATCATCCTGCGCGGCCTGCGCGCGGTGTCCGATTTCGAGTACGAGTTCCAGATGGCGGGCATGAACCGCATCCTGTACCCCGACGTCGAGACGATCTTCCTCACGCCCGGCGAGCAGTACCAGTTCATCTCCGCGACGATGGTCCGCGAGATCGCAACGCTCGGTGGCGACGTCTCGCCGTTCGTGAATCCGCTGCTGTTCGACCGGCTGAAGGCGAAGGCCATCCGCTAGATGGCGCTGCTCATCACCGACGAGTGCATCAACTGCGACGTCTGCGAGCCCGAGTGCCCGAACGACGCGATCTCCATGGGCGAGGACTACTACGTCATCGACCCGGATCGCTGCACTGAGTGCGTCGGCCACTTCGCGCAGCCGCAGTGCGAGGAAGTCTGCCCCGTGGACTGCATCCACGTGAATCCCGAAGTCACCGAGAGCCGTGACGTGCTTCAGCTGAAGTACGAAGGACTCATGCGCGCGAAGGCCGCCGTCGAGTCGTAGTCGGCTGCGAGGCAACCGTCTCGTTCAGGCCGGCCGGTCGCCCAGGTGTTCCGCAGCAGCCAGTGCTCGTGACACGAGCACATCGGCGAGCCCCACGTAGTGCCGCGGATCGAAGAGCCGCGCAAGGGCGTCTTCCGAAAGCGCGGTGCGCACCTCCATGACTTCCCAGAGCACCTGGCGCAGATGCCGGCGCTCGGTCAGTGCCTGCGTGCAGGCGCGTTCCACCAATTGGTGGGCGGTCATGCGGCCCAGCGCGGGCGCGAGCGCGACGGTCACTGCCTCCGCGAGGATGAGTCCGCGCGTGAGTTCGAGGTTCTCACGCATGCGCGCGGGGTCCACCTCGAGCCCGAGGATCACGTGCGTGAGATGCACGACGGCGCCGTGCACCAGCAGGAAGATCTCCGGCAGCGTCTCCCATTCCGCCTGCCATGCGCCTGCGGCGCGGCCGTGTTCCTGCACCATCGACGAGAGCATCGTCGACACCAGCCCGGGTACGCGCAGGGCCGCTGCCGCCGCGATCGTGGCACCGACCGGATTGCGCTTGTGCGGGAGCGTGGACGACCCGCCACGGCCCGGCACGTGCGGTTCGGAGACCTCGGCGACCTCCGTCTGCATCAGCAGGAGCAGGTCGCGAGCGACCTTGCCGAGCGTCCCTCCCAGCAGCCCGAGGGTCGTCGCTGTCTCGGCCAGACGATCACGCTGGGTATGCCACGGGATGTCGGGAAGCGCGAGATCGAGATCCATCGCGAGCGCGGCGGCCACCTCCAGACCCAGATCGCCCAGCGATGCGAGTGTTCCCGCAGCCCCACCGAACTGGATGGCCAGCACGCGCGGTTGCAGCTCGCGCAGGCGCACGCGGTCGCGCGTGAGCGCGGAGAGCCAGCCCGCTGCCTGCAGGCCGAACGTGGTGGGCAATGCCTGCTGCATCAGGGTGCGGCCGGCGATCGGCGTCGATGCGTGCGTCGATGCGAGTCCGGCGACGGCGTGCGCGAGGCGCGCGAGATCCGCCGAGACGAGATCCAGCCCGGCGCGCATCTGCAGCACGAACCCGGTGTCGATGATGTCCTGGCTGGTGCCGCCCCAGTGGACGAAACGCGCGGCTTCCGGGTCCTCCTGCGCGACCGCCTCCGTGAGCCATTTCACGAGCGGGATCGCGGGGTTGCCGGCCATCGCCGTCGCGACACCGAGCGCGACAAGGTCGTATCGCGCGGCGTCGCAGTGGCGCTCGATGACCTCGACCGCCGTGGCGGGGATCGTACCCACGCGTGCATTGGCGCGGGCGAGCGCGGCTTCCACATCCAGCATCGCCTGCACCCGCGAGCGGTCGGAGATGACTTCGCGCATGCGCACGCTGCCGAAGAGCGGGTCGAGCAGACCGATACCGTGACCCTGCGGCGCGTCGCCGGGCAGCGGCGGCGTGGCGGCAGTCATCCCGCGCCTCGCGTCATCGCGATCCACGCGTCGTCCGAGGGCTCGGGGGAGATCGTCATCAGCAATCGAAGAACACGGTTTCGTCCTCGCCCTGGAGTACGACGTTCCAGGTCAGGTCGCCACCATCACCATCACCGGCGCGCGCAATGAGCGTGCTGCGCCGATCCGCCGGGACCAGCGCGAGGATGGGATCCGCGGCGTTGGCCGGGTCGTCGGCGAAGTAGATGCGCGTGACGAGCCGCTTCAGCAGGCCGCGCATGAAGACACCGACCACGATGTGCGGTGCCTGGAGTGCCCCGCCGGGACCGGGCACGCGCCCCGGCACGATGGTAGAGAAGCGGAACGCTCCGGCGACATCCGTCGACACGCGCCCGAAGCCCGGGAAGCGTGGGTCCGCGGGGTGATCCTGACGATCATCGGGGTGCGCGTACTTGCCGTCGGCATTCGCCTGCCACAACTCGATCAGGGCGTCGTTCACGGGCAAGCCGTCGCCATCGAGCACCCGGCCGGAGATCGTCACCCGGCGTCCGGGGACACCGGCCGGCGCGAGGTCGTGGCGAAGCAGATGGTCGAGGCCGATCGCGAAATACGGGCCGACCGTCTGGCTCGCCGTCGCGCGGAGGCTCATGTCACGCGGACGCTGGCGTGGCGTCGCGGCCGCGCAGCACGATGTCGAAGCGGTAGCCGAGCGCGAACTCCGGTTGCGTCGTTTCCCAGTCGAGGGTCGACACGAGCCGGTCGCGCGCCATGGTGTCCGCGGCGCTGTTGAAGATCGGGTCCACGGGCAGCAGCGGATCGCCCGGGAAGTACATCTGCGTCACGAGCCGCGTGAGGAATGCGCGACCGAAGAGCGAGAAGTGGATGTGCGCGGGGCGCCACGCGTTGTAGTGGTTGCGCCACGGATAGGCGCCCGGCTTGATGGTGATGAAGCGGTAGCGACCTTCGGCGTCGGTCAGCATGCGGCCGCAGCCGGAGAAGTTCGGATCGAGCGGCGCATCGTGGCGATCGTTCACGTGGAGATAGCGGCCCGCTGCGTTGCACTGCCACACCTCCACGAGCGTGTGCGGCACCGGCCCGCCGTTCTCGTCGAGCACACGCCCCGACACGATGATGCGCTCGCCGAGCGGCTCTCCCGCGTGCTGCTTCGTGAGGTCGTCCAGCGGGCCCGCCCCCACGGCGTCGTGGCCGAAGACCGGCCCCGTGACTTCCGAGAGCGTCTGCGGCATGAGCACGAGCGGTCTCGTGGGTGAGCGCTTCGCGGTGGAGGCGTAAGGCGGATGCAGATACTCGGGCTGCGTGCCCGGAAGGGCGCGCCGATACGGGCGAACCGGTTGCATGAAGAACTCCCCCCGATGGCGGTCGGCGTGCGATCTACCGATTGGATGTTCTGCGTGGCCCCGGCGTGCGCCGTGGTCCGACCCCGGTGGATTGCGTCGTCCCCTGCGCGACCTCTCCGGTCGTGTCGGCGCATCACCGCCGTGCAGGGCCCCCGTTCCACTCGTCGTTGCGGGTGTCCGGCCAAGTTACGTCCAAGGCCGCAGTGGCGTCAAGGTGCGGGGTCGGGCGCGGACCGGCGCGGCACGCGGAGGTCGGCCCAAGCGCAGCGGGGGTTCGTGGGATTCGGTACCCGATCGGTACGTCCCGCGGACGCAGCATCGGGACATCGATGGGTTGGCCCTATCATCGCGGCGGGAGAGGGGAATCGACTTGGACCTCGCGGAACCACAAACGACACTGGCGAAGCTCTCGGCGCCGCGCCTGCATCGCGTCGTGTCGCGCGAGCGGCTCTTCCGTTCGCTCGACACCCTCCGGTCGCGGGGCGGCATCTGGCTCTGCGGGCCGCCCGGCGCCGGCAAGACGACGCTTGCGGCGAGTTGGGTCGAAGCCCGCGGGATTCCCGCCGTCTGGTACCGCCTCGACGCCGGCGATCGCGATCCGGCGACGCTCTTCGACTATCTCGGCGAACTGGCCCGGCAGACCTTCGGCACCGGCGCGCAGAAGTTGCCCTATCTCACCCCCGACTATCTTCGCGACCTGCCCGGATTCGCCCGGCGCTTCTTCCGGCAGTGGTTCGCGTTGTCGCCACCGGGCACCGTGCTCGTGGTCGACGACCACCACGAGGCCGGCGGTGATCCCGTCGATGGTCTGTTGCGTGAGGCCCTGGCGGAGGTGCCCGCGCACGCGTGCCTGATGATCGTCACGCGCGTGGAGGTCCCGGCACCGTTGCTGCGTGCTCTCACAGGCGGGCACCTGGGCCGCCTCGGCTGGGACGACCTGCGTCTCACCGGCGACGAGACGGCCGCGCTGGTCGCGGAGCACGGTGAAGAGAGTCAGCAGCGCGCGAAGGATCTCCACGCACGGAGCGGCGGCTGGGCGGCGGGCGTCATGCTGATGAGCGCGATCCCCGAGGTGAGGGCCCCGGCCGCGGGTGGCGCGGACGCTGCCGACGCCGTCTTCGCCTACTTCGCCGAGGAGGTCCTCGATCGCTCCACGCCGGCGGACCGGGACCTCCTGATGCGGACCGCCTGCCTGCCGCAATTCACCACGGGGATGGCCGAGGCGCTGACAGGTCACCAAGGCGCCTCGGAGGTGCTCGATCGCCTCTATCGGGATCACTACTTCACGGATCGCCGCCAGGCGGCGCCGGTCGAGTACCGCTACCACGATCTCTTCCGCGCGTTCCTCCAGGCGCGCGCGCAACGGGTGCTCGGCGAGACCGAGTGGCGCGAGGTGCTGGCGCGCGCGGCCGGCCTGCTCGATGCACGTGGCGAGGTCGAGGCGGCCGCCGACCTTTTCGTGCGCGCCGCCGACTGGCAGCGCCTCGCCGGCACCGTGGTCCGTCAGGCCGACAGCCTCATCGCACGGGGGCGATGGCGCACCGTGCTCGACTGGCTGGATGCGATGCCCGAGTCCGTCCAGCGCGCCGACCCGTGGCTGCTGTACTGGAAGGGCATGGCGCGCGTCCCGCAGGACAGTGTCGCGGGGCGCCTCCTCCTCGAGGCGGCGTTCGACGGGTTCGGCGACGCCGCGAGCGTCGACGGATCCACGCTCGCCTGCGCGGCGATCATGGACACGTACTTCCAGAGCTGGGACTTCGTGGCGCCTCTCGATCGCTGGATCGTCAGGATGATGGGCCTGCTGGAGGAACCAACGCTGGCGGAGGGGCCGCTGCGCTCGCGGGCGGTCGCGAGCCTTGCCGCGGCGCTGTTGTATCGCGAGCCATCGAACGGCGCCCTGCCGCCGCTGGTCGACGAATTCAGGGCCGACATCCTGCGGCGCGAGCGGCCGAACGAGCGCGTGGTGGGCATGGCGTTCCTGTTCGAATGCGCAAGCCTCATGGGTCGCTTCGACGGGCTGGACGCGCTCATCGCACGAACCGAGGACGATGTGGCCGGGGACGAGTGTCTTCCGGTGAATGCCTGCTCGTGGTGGCAGCGCGGCGGCATCTTCGCGTATCGCGCCGGGGATTTCGCGACTGCGCACCGCCGGCTCGCGAAGGCGCTGGAGATGGCGAGAGCGCATCACCTCCTCGACCAGGCCTTCCTCGCGGAGTTCTCGCTCGCGATGCTCACGGCCAACGAGGGCGCGATCGAGACGTCCGCCGGATGGCTGCTCGCGATGCGCGCGAGTCTCAATCCCCAGCGCCACACGCACGCGGTGGGCTACCACTACATGGACCAGTGGCTGGCCGTGCTGCGCGACGACCGCGCGGCGGCGCGCCATATCTGGGATGTCTTCTCGAGGATTCCCGTCGTCGGTGTCCCGGTCAACACCGCCTACAACCATGCGGTCATCCAGTTCCTGGTCGATGAGGGACAGCTGGAGGTCGCACTCGCTCGTGTCCACGGCTGGCGCGCGGCGCTCGCGGGAATGGCCAGCCCGCTCATGGACTTCAATCTGCTCGTGATGGAGTGCTGCGCCCTGTGCCGGCTCGACCGCGAGGACGAACTGCGCGTCGCCCTGGACGCCATGTGCGCGCTCGGCGCAGCGCACGGCTATCGCACCACGCTCTCGTGGGTTCCGCGGATGATGTCCGTGATCTGCGCCGCTGCGCTCGCGCGCGGCATCGGCGGGGACTACGTGCGCTTCCTCATCCGGGAACGGCGCCTCGAACCGCCGGCGCCGGATACGCCGTTCTGGCCCCGGCCCCTGGAGGTTCGCGTGCTGGGGGGGTTCTGCGTCGTGCGTGACGGCGCGGAGGTGACGTTCGCTCGGAAGGCGCCGAAGAAACCGCTGGCCCTCCTCGGGGCGGTCATCGCTGCCGGGCCCAGAGGGTTGCCTTTGGCGCAGGCGTGCCAGTGGTTGTGGCGCGACCTCGACGGTGATGCTGCCCGCGAGGCACTGGCTGCGGCGCTGCATCGACTGCGGACCATGCTCCGGCAGCGCGACGCGGTGCGTCTGGTCGACGGGACGCTCACCCTCGACGCGACGCTCGTCTGGGTCGATGCGTTCGCCTTCGAGCGCCTCGCCGCGGAGGATGGCGAGCAGGCCCTCGCGCTCTACCGCGGCGCGTTCCTCCCCAATGACGATGACGAGGCCTGGACCGTCACGGCGCGCGAGCGCCTGCGGGCCCGGTTCGTCCGTCTCGTGGAGACTCTCGGTGCGCGCCACGAGGCAGCGGGCGACGGTGCCCGTGCAATGGACTGCTATCGGCGCGGCATCGAAGCGGACCCGCTGGCCGAGACGTTCTACCAGGGACAGATGCGCTGCCTTGCCGCCGCCGGTCGCCATGCCGAAGGGGCGGCGGTCTTCCGCCAGCTGCGCCAGACACTGTCGGTCGTCCTGGGCATCCCGCCCTCGGCCGAGTCCCGACGCCTGGCAAGCACCCTCCTCGGTGGCGAGTGAGTCGACTTTCCGTACGCCATCGGTCATGGCGCCCCCGGAACAATCAGGTCCTTTGTCATTCCCGCGAGGCCCCATGAAGCTCTTTCACATCGGCTACACACCCAGCTCCCGGAAGGTGCGGGTGTTCCTCCACGAGAAGGGCATCGAGGTGCCGATGGAGGACGTCGCGGACGGGTTCCGGCTGTCGGATGCCTTCGTGCGGATGTATCCCCATGCCATGGTGCCGATGCTCCAGTTGGACGACGGCACCCAGCTCGGCGAGGCACAGGCGATCTGCCGCTATTTCGAGGAGCTGCATCCGGAGACACCGCTGATGGGGTCCGATGCGCAGCAGTGCGCCGTCATCGACATGTGGGAACGCCGCGCGTGCTACGAAGGAACGGCGGCGGTCGAGGACATCTTCCGGAACTCGCACCCCCTGATGGTCGACCGTGGCCTGGCCGGCACGGACGAACCTGTCCCGCAGATCCCGGCGCTCGTCGAGCGCGGGCGCCATCGGCTCCGCCGCTTCTTCACGAAGTTCGACCGTCAATTGGCCGACCATCATTTCGTGGCCGGGGACACGTTCAGCGTCGCCGACATCACGACGCTGTGCACGATCGATTTCGGGCGCTGGTGCCAGCTGGAGATCCCGGCGGAGTGCACGCATCTGCACCGCTGGTACGCCGAGGTCTCGGTCCGCCCGAGCGCCAGCGCCTGAGCGGCATCGGGTGACCGTTCGTACGAGGGCTGCCCCCCCGGGATGGCCTCGATGTGACGTTTCACTGGGACGGCGCTGGCCGGCCGCGCCGTAGCCCGTCTCTCAGCCTGCCCGCACCCGCTCCCCATTTCGGAACATCGCCAGCTCGCCGGGCGCGAGCGGTGTCCAGGTCTCGTTGTCCGTGAGCGGCAGGGTCGCGATCACCGCGACGCGGTCGTCGGGCGTCGTGACCGTGCTGAAGTCCACCGCGACATCCTCGTCCACGAGGTGGGCCGTGGTGAACGGCGCCCGCCGCTCGACGTACGCAAGCTGCGTCGACGCCCGCGCGAAGAGGCAGTCCCCGTTCGAGAGCAGGAAGTTGAAGGTCCCGTGGGCGGCGACGCCATCGGCCCAGTCGCGGATCACCGGCAGGAGGGCATCGCTGTCCGGCGCGTGATCGCCGAAGTGCGCGCGAAGGGTCTCGATCAGATCGCAGAACGCCAGTTCGCTGTCGGTGGCACCCACCGGCCGGCACTGGCCCGCGAGCACCGGGTCGTAGTCCTCCAGCGTCCCGTTGTGGGCGAAGAGCCAGTAGCGGCCCCACAGCTCGCGCATGAACGGGTGCGTGTTCTCGAGGCCGACGGGTCCGCGCGTCGCCTTGCGGATGTGGGCGATGACGTTCATCGACCGGATCGGGTAGTCGCGCACCAGCTGCGCCACGGGTGACTTCGCGGCCGGTTCCGGATCGAGGAAGACGCGGCACCCGCGCCCCTCGAAGAAGGCGATGCCCCAGCCGTCGCCATGATGGTCGGTGCGGCCGCCGCGCTGCTGGAAGCCGGCGAACGAGAAACAGATGTCCGTGGGGACGTTGCAGTTCATGCCGAGGAGCTGGCACATGGCGGACAGGCACCGATGGGCGGGATCCGCGATTATCGACGAGGGCGGCCGCGACCGGGGCCTCCGTGTGGCACGTCGTCCCGCGGTGGGTTAGCCTCGCGGCCCGATGTGCCCGTCCGTGGGGCGCCGGTCCAACGACACGAGAGGAGAGAAGCGTCATGAAGATCGCGAGCAGCGTCACCGAACTGATCGGCCACACCCCGCTGGTCCGCCTGAACCGAGTCACCGAGGGCTGCGTGGCGCAGGTGGTGGCGAAGCTGGAGTTCATGAACCCGGCGCACAGCGTGAAGGACCGCATCGGCGTCTCGATGATCGATGCCGCGGAGAAGGCGGGGCTCATCAAGCCCGACACGATCATCCTCGAACCGACCAGCGGGAACACCGGCATCGCGCTCGCCTTCGTCTGCGCGGCGCGGGGCTACAAGCTCGCGATCGTGATGCCCGAGACGATGAGTCGCGAGCGTCGCGCGCTCCTGCGTGCCTACGGCGCCGAATTGATTCTCACGCCCGGCCCGGACGGCATGGGGGGCGCAATCCGCAAGGCGGAGGAGATGGCGGCGGCCGATTCCCGCTACCTGATTCCCCAGCAGTTCGCGAACGCGGCGAACCCCGAGATCCACCGCCGCACCACAGCCGAAGAGATCTGGGCCGACACCGACGGCCAGGTCGACTTCCTCGTGGCGGGCATCGGCACGGGCGGCACGATCACCGGCGTCGGTCAGGTCCTGAAGGCGCGCAAGCCGTCGTTCCGCTGCATCGCGGTGGAACCCGATGCCTCACCCGTCTTGTCGGGCGGACAGAAGGGCCCGCATCCGTTGCAGGGGATCGGCGCGGGCTTCGTGCCGGCCATCCTGGATACGGCCGTCTACGACGAGGTGGTGCGTGTCGGCAACGACGACGCCTTCGCGATGGCGCGGCGGATGGCGAAGGAGGAGGGATTGCTGGTCGGGATCTCGTCGGGGGCGGCCACCGCGGCAGCACTTACGGTGGCGAAGCGCGCCGAGAACGCGGGCAAGCTGATCGTCGTAATCATCCCGTCGTTCGGCGAGCGCTACATCAGCACGAAGCTGTTCGAGGGATTGCTGGACTGAGAGAGGCGCCCCGCCGGAGTGGGCGCCGGAGGGCGTGCAAGGTGCCGCCCTCCGGTGACGGGCAGGCGAACTTGCGCAGCGCGCCGCCGCAGGGCGTTCAGTGCAGCCAGCGGGTTGCAGACCCCTGCACCGATGCATCGTCCGTCACTGTCGATGTATCGGTACCTGGCGCCGTCCGTGGCAGCTGGAACGTGAACACGGCGCCGCCGTCGGCATGGTTCGCCGCCCGGATGTCGGCGCCGTGCAGGCGGATGATCTGCCGGCAGATCGCGAGGCCGAGTCCCTTGCCGCCGGCGCCGGTCCGCGTCCGGCTGCTCTGCACGAATTTCTCGAAGATCGATTCGAGTTCGCCCTCGGGGATTCCCGGCCCCTGGTCCCGCACCGAGATCTCCAGGGCAGAGGTCGGCACCGCGTGCTGCCCGTCGACCACGGGGAGGATGGTGGTCGGATGCACCGTCACCACGATGTCGCGCCCCTCCGGTGCGAACTTCGATGCATTGGTCAGCAGGTGGTACAGGGCGAGCACGACGTGGTCGCGATCGCACCACACCTGGAGATCCCGGGTCTCGAAGGCGCGGACCACCGACTGGCCGCGCGCGTGGAGCGTGTCGCGTACCTCCCAGATCGCCGCGTCGAGGAGTCCGCCGAGATCGTGGGCGCCCTGCACGTGCGCGGTGTGGTCCGTGCCCAGTCGCGAGAGCGTGAGGAGATCGTCGACCATGCTGCGCAGCGACTCGGCGCTGGCGATGATGCGGTCGAGGTAGAGGGCGAGCTTTTCGCCGTCGATCACGCTGCCCCGAAGGCGGTCCGCACCGAGACGCGCGAATGACAGGATCGAGTGCAGCGGCGTGCGCAGTTCGTGGGAGACGTTCGACAGGAACTCGGTCTTGCCGCGGTCGGCGCGCTCCGCGCGCTCCTTCGCGTCGAGCAGGTGGCGGGTGCGGTCTTCCACCAGCTGCTGCAGGTGATCGCGGTGGGCGAGCAGTTCGGCCTCGGCGGCGGCGCGCTTCTCGTCGGCCCTCGCCTTCTGCATGCCGAGGGACAACGCCTGGGCCACGTCGTGGACCATGGCCACCTCGCCTTCGGTCCACTGCCGCGGGGTGGCGGCAGCGAGCGTGAGCGCGCCATACGCCTTGCCGTCCCGCGCGAGCGGAGCACACACGAACGCGCCTGTCTTCAGTTCGGCGACGATGTCGGCAATCTGCGAGAGGCGGGCATCCTTGCCCGTGTCGTTGATCACGAGCGTCTCGCCGTAGCTGCGCATCCAGGCCATCGACGGCCGCGCCTGGAAGCCCGTCACCGGTGGCAGATCGGTGTTCGTGATCGAGTGGACGATTCGGAAGGAGTCCGGCCCGTCACGCAGGTAGCAGCTCACCCTCACGTCGTCCACGCTCGCACTCACGGCCTCGACCGCCTGTCGGACGGCTTCCCGCGCCGGTGTGCCTGCCAGGAACGCCGTGGCGAGCGCGTTCACGATACGCAATGTGGTGCCGCATGACTCGGCGGTCCCGGTCTCGTTCTTGTCTGCCATGGTGGCGCAGCTCTCCTGCCACGGTTGAGGGCGTGGTGCACGTCTGTCGGCAAGGGCGGGCACGACCGATCCCGAAGCGGCATCGAGAGCCCCACCGAGCCCCGGTAACTTAGCAGAAGCGCGCCCGCATGGCATGTCCGCCGCAATGTGTAACTCATTCGTAAGTCTTCCTCCATTACGTTGATGGTCGTCACCGTCCGGTGACACGCAGACCAACAACCCGAGGGAGGCATTCGATCATGTCCGCATTCGGCAAGGCTGGAGCAGTGCGCAGGTTCGTGAAGATGGCACTCGTCGCAGGGATGGCGACCGGGGCGGTTGCCCAGGCGCAGGAGGTCAAGCCCGTGGGCGAGTTCGGCTGGTTCGGCGTCGGCAAGGCCTACGAAATCGAGAAGGGGCACTACTACTGGGTCGGCGAGTTCAGCGGCACGTTCTTCAATGACAAGGGCGACGGGAGTCTCTTCCACTTCGCCGGCCTCAAGTGCCCGGCATTCAACGACCTCAACTTCGCAACGGGCACGGGCAAGTCCGGCGGCTACTGCATCCTCGCGGACGCCGACGGGGACCAGGCCTACCTGACGTGGCAGCTTTCCGGGGCTCCGAAGCGTGCCACCGGTTCGTTCACGTTCACGGGCGGGACGGGGAAGTACAAGGACATCCGTGGGACCAGCCCCTTCACGGGCGTCACACAGATCAACTGGGCCGACGGGACCGCGTCGGGTTACGCCACCTGGAATCGCTGATCCGACTCGGCGCCGCCCGCGGCCTCCGCGTGCGGCGCCGAATCACCGCCTGCCGCCGATCGGACCGGCGTTCGGTCAGCGGCGGGTGCCGTTCTCCTGATCGCCGACCGCGACGGCGGCGCGGTAGTTGGCGAGCGCCCGGTGGTATTCGTTGAACGCGTCCAGTTCGCCCACCCGCGCGTCGAAGGTCGCCTGTTCGCGGATCTGCAGGGCGAAGAGGTCGGTGGCCCCCTGCGTGAATCGCAGTCGTTCCGCCTGCTCGAGCGCCTCCGCGAGCACCACGTTTCGCCGCGCCTGGGTCATCTGCGAGACGACGGCCGCCAGTGCCGAGTGGGCGTCGCGCACCTCGGTCTCGATGCGCTCGCGCGTGAACTGCTCCTCGGTCCGCAGCCGGAGGATCTGCCCGTCGACCGTCTTCAGGCGACCGCTCGCCGCGCGGCGCTGCAACGGGACATTGAACTCGACACCCAGCCGCGTCTCGAGTGCGTCGATGTCCGGTTGCCGCTTCTGCAGCGGTGACTGCCGTGCCTCGACGCCCACGTTCAGGCTGGGGAGCAATTCGTTCTCCGCCAGTTCGCGTTCGATCTTCAGGCGCTCGATGGACAGCGCGATCCCGCGGGTCTCCGGGCGCCGCGCCAGGGCCTCGGCGATGTCGCTCACGAGCCTCGAGCTGTCGGGTTCGACGGTCGCGGGAAACGCGGCCGGCAGGCGGTCGCGCGTCGCGATGGAAGGGCGGTCCTGGCCATCCCGCAGGAAGAGCGAGAGTTCGATGGCGGTGGCCTCGAACCGGCGCTGCGCCTGGATCGTCGCAAGCTTCCGGCTGATGACGAGGCGTTCGTTGTCGATGCGGACGATGGGGGCGAGGGCGCCCCGCTTCACCTGCTCGGCGACCGCCGCATCGCGGTCGTTCGCGACTCGCAACAGCGCTTCGGCCGCGGCGAGCCGCAGGCCGGCACCGAGCCAGTTGTAGTACGAGATCGTGGCGGCGCGGACGAAGTCCAGGCGCTGGCGCGCGATGAGCGGGTCAGCCGCGGCCTCGCCGAGGCGCGCCTGGGCCTGGGCCGCACGGTCCTTGTCGATGCGGCCGTCGCGCAGCAGGTTGATCTTCACGCCGGCGGTGAGCTGGCCACCTTCGGGCGTGCGCATCTGGTTGTAGTTCGGGAGGAAGCCGCTGGCCAGGCGATATCCGCCGTAGATCTTCGCGCCCCACGACTGGAGCGCCTGCTCGACGATCACGGAACCGGTCCGTCCGTCGTAGTAGCCGAGCGGGGTCGCGTTCATGCCGGCGTTGAGGTTCAGATCGAATGCACCCTCGGCCTGGCGGAGCCGGCCCGCCGCGATGTCCTGCTCGATCAGCGCGGCGAGGAGCGGCGGATAGCGCGATGCCACCGACGCGAGGACTTCGGGGAGGAGCAGCGGCCGTGGTGGCGGCGTTGCCTGCGCGCGCGCCAGCCCGATGCAGAACCATGCGGCGACGAACCATGTCGCCGCACGGGCCCATGGCGATGCCCCGGGGAGGATCACTTGGGTTCCTTGTCCGCGATGATCGGCGGGAACGCATTCAGCTGCCGCCAGACCTCCTTCCAGAGAGGCAGCTGCTGGAGAAGCACCCACCCGTCGGCGCGGACGCCCTGGCGGAGCCACCGATTGCTCGGCCAGTTCTGCACCTTGGTCACGCCGTCGTCGGTCACGACATCGGGCTTCTGCGCGACGACGATGCGGAAGCGGCCCGAGCCGTCGTCGGTGGCGTCGACGAACACCACCTCACCACCGAACGTGCCCACTGCCACGCTCGGCCAGCCCACGAACTGGATCGCCGGCCAGCCTTCGAAGCGGATGCGTACCGGGCTCCCCGGGGTGATCTTCCCGTCCGGCGCGATGCGGCGCGGCGTCACGAGGGGCACGTCGTTGCCCTGGAGCCAGATCTCGGCGTACCGGTTCTCGGTTTCGGGGATGATCGTTGCGATGGGCGAGCCCGGGCGGAGGAACGTGCCTTCCGTGGCGGTGACGGCGAGCACGATGCCGTCGCGCGGCGCCACGACTTCCTGCTGCTCGTTCTGCCCGACCAGCACATCGGTGGCGCTCAGTTCCCGCTCCGCGGCGGCAACCTCGCCCTGCGCCTGGTTGCGGTCGGCACGGATCCGGGCACCCGCCGCATCGAACTCGCGCTCGATCTGCGTCAGCGTTGCCGTGACCGCCGCGAGATTCGCCGCCGAGGCGTCGCGTGCCTGGATGGCGAGTTCCAGATCCCGTTGCGAGACGAGCCCGCCCTTCGCCAGCACTTCGGTCCGCTCGAAATTGAGGCGTGCGGTCTGTGCCGCGATGCGCTCCGAGGCGATCCGCTGCCGTCCGGCGGCGAGCGCCTGCAGCTTCGCGGCCTGCTGCTGCTCGAGTTGCGAGGTGAGGGCGGACAGGCGGTCGCGCGCCGCCTCGACACGGTTGCCGACGGCATCGCGCTGCGCCCGCACGTTCGCGACGAGATTCGGATCGTTGTCCTGCAGCTCCGCGATCACAGCGCCTTTCGCCACGCGTTGACCCTCGACCACGAGCATGCGCTTCACGCGCCCGGCCATCGGTGCTTCGACGCTGATCCGGCGATCCAGCGGATCGAAGGCGATCACCCGGCCCGTGCCGCGCACGGATTGCTGCCAGGGCAGGACGACGAGACCGATGACCACGAGCCCGAACACGGCGAGGAGCGCGCGCGCGAGCAGATGGGAGGCGCGCGACGATCCGGCGAGGGCGATGGCGGGCAGCTGACCGCTCCAGCGGCCGGGGACGATCACCGGCGCAGGGGCATTGGCGCGCGTTGGCTTCATCGCGCATGGCCCTCGGGTCGAGACGGCGATGCGCCGGGAGGATCCCCGCCGTGGTCGAGCATCGAATGGCGCCCGCACAGCTCGGCGACGGCCGGGTCCCGTGTGGCGACGAGCACGGTCCACGAGTGGCGCGGATCCCGGAGCACGGCAAACAGTTCGCGAAGCGTGGCGGGGTCCGAACCGTCCAGGATGTCGTCCAGCAGGAGCAGGCGCGGCGAGAGCACGATGGCGCGCGCGATCAGCAAGCGCAGGCGCTGGCGGCTCGACAGCGGCAGACCGCCCGAGATGAGCCGGGTGTCGAGACCGTCGGGCAGGGCGAGCAGATCGTCGAGCAGGCCGACGCGGTCGAGCGCGTCGGTGATCGCGTCGAGGCCGATGTCGTCGCGTCCGAGCCGGATGTTCTCGGCGACCGTGCCCGTCACGATGTCGGTGCTGCGGATCAGCGCGACCTGGGAGCGCAGTCGCGCAAGATCCCAGCTGCGCAGGTCGAGGCCGTCGAGGCGGATGAAGCCCGCGTCCGGGACGGCCATGCCGAACAGGAGGTTGAGCGTCGTGCTGGACCCGCGTCCGGAGATGCCCCACAGCGCCACGCACTCACCGGGCTTCAAGTCGAGTCGCAGTCCCGACAGCACGGCGTGGCCGCCGGGGTACGAAAAAGTGATGTCCTGGCATTCGACGCGCATGCCGCCCGGTGACGGTGCCGCGGTCTCCCCGTGCGTGCGCTCGGTCGCGAGGTCCGTGAGGTGCCCGATCTTGTCGATGGCCGCGAGGCCGCTGTACCAGCTGTCGAAGATCGAGCCGAGCTTGGAGATCGAATACACGATGCTCGCGACGATCAGTTCGCTCGCCACGAGCTGGCCCAGCGTCAGTTGCTGCTGCAGCACGAGCCAGCCGCCCACCATGAGCAGCGTCGCGGTCGCGAAGATCTCGAGCAGCAGCAGGGAGAAGATCTGCCGGAGCAGCACGCGGAAGTAGACCCTGCAGGCGTCGAGGTAGCGCCGCGCGAGCTGGTCGGACCGCTGCTGCGCGAGCGCGAATCCGCCCGGGCCCTTGAAGAGCGTCGGGCTCCGCGCGAGTTCCTCGAGCCAGCCCACGGTTTCGTACTTCAGGCGGGACTCGTGGATCGAGGCGCCGACGGCGCCGCGGCCGTTCAGCACGGCAAACCCGATGCCGATCCAGAGGAGGAGGGAGAACCCGAAGAGCGTCGGGTGATAAAGCCCCAGGACCAGCGTACCGATGACCACGCCGAGCACGACCGGAATCCCGTTGATCAGGACGCGCTCGGTGGCACGCTGGACCGTGACGATGTCGAGGAAGCGGTTGACCAGCTCCGGCCCGCTGACCCCTTCGAAGGCGGACGAGGTGACGCGTGGCAGACGATGCGTGAGGTCGCCCATGAGACGGACGAACAGGCGGCGTTTGACCACCTCCGCGGTGTAGACCTGCAGGGCCCGGATCAGCGCCGACAGGCCGAGGGCGGCGAGCAGGGCAATGCCGATGAACAGCAGTGCCTGGATGAACGGGGCAGACTGGTTCCCGAACGAGAGGTTGCTCACGAACGCGCTTACCGCGAGTGGCAGCGCCAGATACAGCACCGCGGTCACGATGCTGAAGCTCACGATGGCGAAGACCTCGCGGGATTCCGGGCGCAGCACGGCGAGATAGCGCTTCACGGGGTGCAGCACCTTCGCACCGTGGTGCCCGTTCCCGTTCCCATACCCGTTTCCGTACCCGTTCCCGTTGGCGTGATGCGCATCGCCGGGTTCTGGCAGCGTGAAGGGCGGCGCGTACAGGATCCCGAACTCGGCAATGGCGAGTGCATCGCGCACGCCGAGCCGTTTCGCGAGCGCGCGCCGGCTGATCGTCTTCAACTCGAGCGGTGCGTCGGCGGTCGAGATCCGCGCGCGCAGGGCACCGTACTTCCTTACCACCAGCCAGCGGCGCTCGACCGGGCTCCAGGCCACGAGCGGGCGCAGGCCGTCCGCGGTCCAGACAGCGTCGGCGATGCTCATCCTCGCAGGCGAGAGACGGAGCCCGAGCGCCGCGGCGGCCGTCTGCATCTGCGCCATCGGTTCAGACTGCTCCTTCAGGGCGAGGACTGCGGCGCGGCGAGCTGCCACGTCCCCGCACGGCAGGCCCGCCAGATCGGCGAGATGAACGAGCGTGCGCTCCCAGGCCTCGACGGCAAGCGCGTCGTCGGACTCGGCGGCCAATTCCGGGGTGTGCGCAGCGACTCGCCCGCCCAGGGCTGTCATCGAATGGTCCATGCGGTCACGGAATGGGGCGGGTACGGAGGTCGGCGGTGGATGGCGTGAAGCGGAAACATGCGTCGGCGATGTGGAATTGAGAGCACTAAGGTTACCTCCCCTGCGCTGAGTTCCGCGGGATTCCCCGCGTTCGGCGTCGCGAGGGTCGGCTGGACCTGTGATCGGTTCAGGCATGTCCTGAGATTCGTCGGTATCGTCGACGAGACATGCCACCCGTGACAAGGCCGCGACACCGGAAGGATGTGCGCGGCCCCGTGGACAGGCGTTGGCGCAAGGCAGCTGCCGGCACCGCGACCGAGGTGCCGGGACCGCGGATCAGCTGTCGCCGGTGAAGATCGCCTTCTTCACGACGGCGTGCACCCCCCAGTTGCCGTCCACCACCTGCGTGACCCCGAAGTCGACGGCCACGGACATGAGCGAGATGGCCTCGTCCTCGGTCAGCCCCTGCGTGGTCATCAGGAACCCGCGCATCTTGCGGAAGGCATCCTTCAGGGCGAGATCGACGGAGGACTTCCCGTAGATCTCCGACTGTGCCTTCTCGCCGAGGTCCGCGAGGTAGTTCGGGAAGCTGAAGCCGTGCAGCACATATTCCGTCTGCGTCTCCAGCAACGGGTAGTCGAGGTTCTCCATCGACGTGCCCACCAGATCCGCCTTCTTGTGGAGGATGAGCTGGAAGGTGCCGGTCAGCGAGCACTCGATGGCTGTGCCGCACAGTTCGGAGTCGCCCTGCGAGGCGTGCGGGTCACCCACCGAGAAGAGTCCGCCATCCACCGCCACCGGGTAATACATCGTCGCACCCTTGCCGATGCGCCAGTTGTCGATGTTGCCGCCGGTGTAGGAGGGTGGGATCGAGTCGACCATGTCGGCTTCCTTGGGCGCGAGGCCCATCACGCCGAAGTGCGGGCGGATCGGCACGCGCACGTTCTTCAGCACGCCCCAGTTCTCCTGCACCGTCTTGTGGTCCACCGGCACGCCCGGGTAGTCGATGACCTTGTGCACGACGCCGTACGGGTCGGTCTGCGGCGTCCAGCGGAAGTTGTAGAGCGCGCGTGCCCAGTCGCGCTCGCCGGTGGCATCCACTTCGTAGATCGTGATGACTTCGCGCTTCTTCGGCTCCTCGATGAGGTCGTTGAAGTGGAAGCCCCACCACGCCGCGGCGTTGCTGCCGAAGCTCTTGCCCTTGAACTGCGCGCTCGGGCGCGGACGCACGTCGAGAATGCGCACTTCGAGCACGTCGCCTTCCTCCGCACCCGCGACGGCCACGGGCCCCGTGCAGATGTGCACGCCGAGGCCTTCCCCTGCGCCGCGCCCGAAGAGCGAGGCGTCCATGGGGCCGGCACCGCGACGGTCGACGCCCTTCCGGTTCTTGTCCCAGAAGTAGACGCTCTCGGCGCCCGGGTCCCCCTTGATCATCCGTTCGGCATCGTCGTTCGCGTGGTGCGTGAGCGTCTCGATCGTGACGAAGTCGCCCGACTGGATCTCGACGGCGGGCTTCAGCGACTTGCTGAAGTAGCCCCAGTGCACGGTGTCCGCCGTGGCAGGCACGTGAAAGTGCGAGAAGGTGCTGCGATCCACGCCGGTGTGCGCATGCGCGAGGGAGGCTGCGCCGATGCCGCCCAGGGCGGTCGCGGCGCCGCTCGCGAGGGCGCCCTTGAAGAACCCGCGCCGGGTCTTGCTGACCGGTTCACGCAGTTCCTCCGGCTTTTCGAGCGTCGGGATGTCGTGGTGGTGATGGGGGTCGTTGCAGCAATGCTGATGGCCGTCCATGTTGTCCTCTTTCAGGGGTTCGGAACGAAGGCGCGGATGCGCTCTCTCCGAATATCCGCACTGCAAGTCGAGGACCCGGGCAACGCACTGTGGTGGGGGGTGTGTCACGCCATTGGAATCATGAAGATGGACGGCAGTGCACCGTCATGGAACTCCGACGAGACGCCGGTCCCGCACCAGAGGCGGGCCGACGACGCCCGTGGGGCGGGCTTCTGGTGCGAACGGCTCGTCGGCGCCGTGCGTCAAGGCACCAGGATCGATGGATCGAGGTGCCGCGCCGTGACGGCTTCCTGCAGCCGACGGTCCGGCGTCGGCGCGGCGCCCTCGGGCAGACCGGCC